>TARA_R100000501_G_scaffold4652_1_pt1 | contig 156947 bp, 157 predicted proteins | sample TARA_R100000501 | Tara Oceans TARA_R100000501 (sample SAMEA2620120) | marine metagenome | biome: marine biome (ENVO:00000447); feature: mesopelagic zone (ENVO:00000213) & marine oxygen minimum zone (ENVO:01000065); material: "saline water (ENVO:00002010), including plankton... | reverse complement strand
GGACTCTACCAAAAACCGGTCACATTTCAGGGGAGCACGTCAGGTGTTCTAAGCTTGTCGGCAAAGAGCGGCACGAGCTTTCCCGATGCGATGTCCGCATCGATCATGTAATCGGAAAATTGCGCCAAGCCGCACCCCGCAAGGACCAGCGCGCGCACTGCTTCGCCGTTATCTGCATGCAACGCAGGAGGGATGCGGATCGGGCTCGAGTGCCCCTCGAACCACCAGTCGTTCAGGCGTACCGGGTTTCTGAAGGCGACCTGCTTGAATCTGTTCAGGTCGGCGATTTCGTTGGGCATGCCCACGTCTTCCAGCAGCGAGGGCGCCCCCACGAGCCGCCAGGAAGACTTGCCCAATCTGCGAAACAGGAAGGACGAATCCTCAAGCTGGCCGAAGCGGATGGCAACATCGGCATGGGCGGAGATCAGATCCACCAGCGTATCGGTCATCGACAGCTTGACCGTCACTTCGGGGTAAGCTGCGCAGAACGCGTGGATGCGCGGCGCAAGGACATGCAAGATGAAGGGCACCGGCGCATTCACATTGATGACACCCGCCGGATGCCCTCGGGTCGAACCAAGGTCCGCGAAGACTTCGGCACTTTCGACGAGGTCACGTGCGCGCGCCAGGGTCTTGGCACCTTCTTCTGTCAGGCCAAGCTGACGGGTTGTCCGCCGAAAAACATCGAAGCCCAGTCTGTTTTCCAGCTTTGCAACCATCCGGCTCAGGGAAGACGGGGCTAATCCCAGGCGACGAGCGGCCTCCGCAAAGCTGCCATCCTCGGCAACGGCGATGAAGGAAGCGACCTCTTTCAGGTCGGGCAATTCGTGCGGTTCCAGCACTGCTGCAATGTCTCCCATGCGCTTTTTCGAATGATAACGTGCGCCTAGGTTCGCGTCGAACTGAAATCTCGAAACTGGAGACAAACATGGTCGGCGAGAAGACTATGCCGCTTGCGCTTTGGGCGCTGACTATCAGCGCCTTTGCAGTGGGGACGACGGAATTCGTAATCGTCGGGCTGTTACCCACGATCGCTGCGGATCTTGGCGTTTCCCTTCCATCAGTCGGACTTCTGGTCAGTCTGTACGCCCTTGGTGTCACCATTGGCGCACCCATCCTCACGGCATTGACCGGCAAACTGCCACGCAAGACGCTGCTTCTTTCGCTGCTGATGCTGTTTGCTGCCGGAAACCTGATGGCAGCCTTTGCTCCAAGCTACCTCGCGCTCGTCGCAGCCAGGTTCATAACCGGGCTCGCGCATGGTGTGTTTTTCGCGATCGCATCGACGATCGCCACCAAGCTTGTCTCTAAGGAAAAAGAGTCGAGCGCAATTGCGCTTGTCTTTCTCGGTCTCACCGTCGCGCTGGTAACCGGTGTGCCGCTCGGAACATGGATTGGGCAGAACTTCGGATGGCACGCGACATTTTATGGTGTCGTCCTGCTCGCGCTCATCGGTCTCGGCGCCAGTGCTGTGCTGGTCCCGGCCAACCTGGAAAGCGACGCGCCGCCGACCTTGCGTCAACAGGCGCAAGCTCTCACCTCGCCGCGCTTGCTGCTCGTCTACCTCATCACCGCAGTCGGGTACGGCGGCAATTTCATCGCATTCACCTATCTCGCGCCGATGCTTACCGACATAACGCGCCTTTCCGAAGGAGCGGTCACCCTCGTCATCCTGCTTTACGGCGTATCGGTCGCCGTCGGCAATATTCTTGGTGGGAAGCTTTCCGACAAGATCGGACCGGTTCCCGCTTTGACCGTCGTTTTCGCCGGTCTTGCAGGCTCGCTGGTGCTGCTTGGCTTCGGTCTCACGTCTCCCTGGGCAGCTATTGCTGTCACCTTGTTCTGGGGAGGGTTCGCCTTCGGCAATGTCCCGCCCTTGCAGTCCTACGTCGTCCAGATTGCCCGGGAGGTATCGCCCGGAGCCACTGACGTCGCATCCGGCATGAACATCGGCGCCTTTAATCTCGGCATCGCGTTTGGCGCCTGGGGCGGAGGGTACGTCGTCGAACAGATGGGGCTCCAGGCTGCCCCGTTCGTGGGGGCAGCCATAGTTGCTGGCGGAATCGTGCTGGTTCGCTGGAGCGGTTCGCTCGAAGCGAAGGTAATCTCGAAGAAGTTGGCCCTTGACGTCGCCTAGGAGACATTCGTCACCGATGTCTCGAACTTGCAAAATCATGTCCCCTTTCAGGCAATTGAAGAACGCTCTCCATTGGCCGCAATCAGGGCGCCTTGCCTACTCCACTCGGCTCGGAAACACATAGTTGTCCACCGTGCCACGACGTTCGAGCCATGCCAACAGGCTGGTCCGAGGATCGGGTAGCAATTCAAACTGAACAGGCCGGGCAGTTTTCTGCTGCATCACGATCGCGCGCGTCCGGATTTGCCCGCCGCTAACCAGATCACCGATTTTCATCCGCACAAGATCACAGCCGCGAAGTTTGCTGTCGATAGCAAGGTCGAGCAGCGCGCGATCCCGCAAGCGGCGTCGCTGATTGAGGTAGAATCGACAAATGCCGCTCATAAGGTGCCGGTTGTCAGGAAAATTATCGAGTTTTGGGAAGTGCGCGTCGGTTCCAATGCGCTGTGACAAATCCGGACAGCTCCGCGGCCAGCTCTTGATCCTCCGGTGTGTTTCCCTGAAATCCACCGTGCGGCATCGCCTCGAAGACATGCAGTTCGGCGTCGACGCCTGCTCGGCGCAGGGCGCGGTGCATCCGTACTGCGTTGGACAGGAAAAGGTCACGTGTCCCTGACTGGAGGAAAGTGGGCGGAAAGCCGCTGAGATCTCCGAACAAAGGCGAGAGATAAGGGTGCGACAGGTCGGCCCCGCTGGCGTATAATTTGTTGTTGCGCATCAGTGATCCGGGCAGCACGACATCGACCATCTGGTTGACCTGAAAGCTGTCGCCAGACTCTGTCAGATCGACCTGAGGGGAAAGCAGGATCAGACCGGCTGGTGGAGGAAGGCCCTCGTCCTTCGAGCGCAGGAGCATCGCAGCGGCCAGATTACCGCCCGCTGATCGGCCGCCAATGACGATGCACGATGACGCGTGGCGCTCCAGGACATAGCGATACGCGGCCATCGCGTCGTCCAGCGCCGCAGGATAAGGATGCTCGGGCGGCATCCTATAGTCGACACCGTAGCAGAGCGCTCCGTGCTGATCCGCCTGCATCCTCGCCTGCGCGCGACAAGCCTCGCCGCCGCCGAGCACGAGGGCACCACCATGGAAGTCCAGATAGGCGCAGTCGGGTTCGGCCATGCTCTCGGGCGTCGCGATGTGGATGGTGGCGTCACCCGTTCGGATCGTCTCGACACCTGCTCGCAGCGCACCGGAAAGCCCCTTCACTGCCGCCGCATAATGTTCGTCCGCCGCCGCCTTGATCTTCATCCATCCGGCATGATCGTCGGGCAGCGGCATGGTGTAGAGCGAGTTCAGCGGAACGCCATCCTCATTGACCAGCCGTGCGAAGCTGGCGCGTGCCTCTGCACTGATCGAGGAAGGAAAAGGGATCAGACGGCCTTGTACCACTACGCCTTTGTTCTGGTCGCTCATGTCGATACGCTACGCTCGTGATGCTCAAGGGACAGGGATGCAAGTTGGCGAACGGCCACCGTTTACGATCATTGTTAATCGGTTCGGATGCTCGCTTATCACACATGCAACACTCAGCGTCACCTGCAGGGGCAGCACCTGCTTCGGTCGCGGCTATTATGTCGACGTCCACTTGCCCTTGGCGCTTGCCCGCTGGCGGCCACACAGGCCGGAGAGCGCTTCCGCTCTCTTGGCGAATCTCTGGCTTCGGCAACACCGGCCGTAGACGGGATCTTCTGCGAATGACTGTTTTTCCCAGACCCGGCCCTTGAGACCTATCGGCAAGCATGTCCGCTTTCAGGCGATCGACAGGCGATCCGCAATGACCGACATGGGGCGCGTTGCTGCCGCTATCCTAAAGCCGAACGAACGACCGCCTTCGGACATCCGTCGCTGCAACTCGGACGTCCGAGAATGGGGCGCAAAGCGATTATGGGCCGCCACCCTATGCGCGTCCGTCCTGAGAGCCCTGATGCTAAAGGTGCACCGAAAATTCCCAATGATTTGAGTGCCCCTTTTCATCTTGTCGGGTGCACCATTCCCGGTCAGCTTTGCTGGCCAGGCAGCCGAACTTTCCCAAAATTGCGGGGGTGTCGCTCGATCGGACACCACTGGGTCCGTCGTCGAGTCAACGCTTGCAGCGCCCTCGGCGTCTAGGAGTCCCTTTCCTGAACCATGTGACATGACGTAGCGGGCAGGCTCCGTCCTCGTGCTGGCATGCCGGACGAAATCGGGCTGGCACCACAGGCGGGCATTTGCACCATCGGCCTGACAGGTTATCGGCGGCGTGGAGAGGAAACATATATGGCACTCAAGGACATTATCGGCAGCCCTATGGGCTTCGGCGCCGCGCCGCTCGGCAACATGTTTCGCGCGATTCCGCAGGATGAGGCCCTCGCCACCGTCGAGGCGGCGTGGGACGAGGGCATCCGCTACTTCGACAATGCCCCCTTTTACGGCGCGGGCCTGGCCGAGATCCGCATGGGCGAAGCTCTCAGGAACAAGCCGCGCGATGAATATGTGATCAGCACAAAGGTCGGTCGCATCGTGCTCGACGAACTCGAGGAGGGCACTCGCGACAATGGCGAAAAAGGTGCCGTGTTCGAACACGGCCGCTCCAACAAGGTGATCAACGATTATTCCGCCGATGCCACCCTGCGTTCTATCGAGGACAGCCTGAAGCGCCTGCAGACCGATCATATAGATATCGTCTGGGTCCACGACCTTGCGCAGGATTTCTATGGCGATGAGTGGATCGGGATGTTCGAGACTGCCCGGCAGGGCGCGTTCAAGACGCTCGACCGCCTGCGGGACGAGGGGGTCATCAAGGCCTGGGGGCTTGGCGTAAACCGCGTCGAAGCCATAGAGTTGCTGCTCGACCTCGATGGCCCCCGCCCGGATGGCTCGTTACTCGCGGGCCGTTATACCCTGCTCGATCACGACCGGGCGCTTCAGCGCCTGATGCCCCAGGCCACTGAGCGTGGTTTCGGCATTGTCGTGGGTGGTCCCTACAGTTCGGGCGCGCTGGTTGGCGGGCCGAATTTCGAATATGCCCCGGCTCCGCCCGAAATCCTCGACAAGGTGGCGCGTATCAAGGCGATCGCAGATCGTCATGGGGTCAGCATGAAGGCGGCGGGGCTGCATTTCAGTCTCGCCAATCCAGCGGTGGCTGCGGTCATTCCCGGAGCAAGCCGCCCCAGCCGCATCGCCGAGGACCGCGCCGCGCTGGAAGAGGTGATCCCGTCCCAATTCTGGCGCGAACTCAGGGAGGCCGGACTGGTCAACCCTGCTGCGCCGCTGCCGGAATGATCCTGAAGCGGCAGCGACCGGGAAAAAGCCTCTTGTCATGGCGATCGGGGGCGCTGCGATCCTGACGCGGTAGTGCCGGATGGTCGCAAAATTCCGTTTGCGCTGTCGGATGCGCCACCTTCGCGCCTGATTCCCTGCGAAATGGCATGGGGAGCCCTCGGGACGCCCCTGATTTCGGTCTTGCGATCCTGACCAGTTGCCTTGTCCTTGGCGTGCTGGCAGGGGGTTCCGGCAGGGGGTGCTGGGCCTAACCGTCGACGGACCGGGCCCTGCCTGGCCCTCGCAGTTTATGAGCCTGCACGGTGCCGCTGAGTCTCTGCAGCGTCGAAGCTTGTTTGTGGGAGTGATCTTTTGGACTTGATCCTGATTTCATTGCTCCCTTTCCTGGGGGCTCTTGCAGTCGGGCTGGCCGCACGCAGGGGGCGCAACGCACATGCGGTGATTGCTGGCGGTTTCAATCTTGCCGCTTTCCTGATGGTTCTGGCGAAGGCGCCGGCCGTATTAAGCGGGCGGGTCTTTACGGCGCAGGTGGAATGGGTGCCTGCCCTGGGGCTGAACGCCAGCTATTTCCTCGACCCCCTCGGCCTGATGTTCGCCGGCCTGATCCTGGGAATCGGCCTGCTGATCATCGTCTATGCCGCCTTCTATCTGTCCGCGGCGGATTCCTCGGCGCGCTTCCTCAGCTTTCTGATGCTGTTTCAGGGGGCGATGCTCGGGATCGTCATTTCGGATAATATTCTGCTGTTGCTGGTCTTTTGGGAACTTACCAGCCTTTCCTCCTTCCTGCTGATCGGATTCTGGCAGAACCTGCCAGAGGGGCGGCAGGGCGCGCGCATGGCGCTGGCGGTAACGGGCGGCGGCGGTCTGGCGCTGATCGCGGGGATGCTCGTTCTCGGCAATATTGCCGGGTCCTACCAGTTGACCGAAATCCTGACCGCCAGGGAGGCTATCCAGGCCTCGCCGCAATATCCGCTTGCGCTGGTGCTGATCCTTGTCGGCTGCTTCACCAAATCCGCGCAGTTTCCGTTCCATTTCTGGCTGCCGCACGCAATGGCCGCGCCCACGCCGGTCAGCGCCTATCTACACAGCGCGACGATGGTGAAGGCGGGGGTGTTCCTGCTCGCGCGCTTGTGGCCGGTGCTTTCGGGCACGGATCTGTGGTTCTATCTCGTCGCCACGACGGGACTCGTCACGATGTTCGTGGGCGCGGCGATCGCGCTGTTCAAGGACGATTTGAAGGCGCTGCTTGCCTATTCAACGATCAGCCATCTGGGCCTGCTGACGATGCTGTTCGGCTTCGGCACGCCGATGGCGGCGGTGGTCGGCGTGTTCCACATCATCAATCACGCGACCTTCAAGGCGGCCCTGTTCATGAACGCGGGGATCGTCGATCATGAAGTCGGCACGCGCGATGCGCGGCGGCTGGGCGGGCTGATGCACTTCATGCCGATTGCCGCCACGCTGGGGGTGATCGCGGGTCTTTCCATGGCCGGACTGCCCCCGTTCAATGGCTTCCTGTCCAAGGAAATGATGCTGGAGGAGGCGGCGCATACCGTCTGGGGCGAATCGGGCTGGCTGGTTCCTGTGCTCGCGACGCTCGCCGCGCTCCTCTCTGTCGCCTATTCGCTCCGCTATGTCGTTCACGTCTATTTCGGGCCCAGGCGCGACGACTATCCCAAGCCGCCGCACGATCCCGGGATCGGCCTGTGGGGGCCGCCGGCCGTCCTCGTCGTGCTGGTCGTCCTGATCGGCTTTTTCCCCGCCGCGATTGCCGGGCCGCTCGTACAGGCAGTGTCGGGCGCCGTGATCGGTGCACAGCCGCCCTATTTCGCGCTGAAGATGTGGCACGGCTTTACGCCCGCCCTCTTCATGAGCGTGCTGGCGGTACTGGGGGGCGCGTTGTTGCTGTGGCGTTATGCGCCTGCGGAGCGCGCGTGGCAGCGTCTGCCGGTTCCGGTCGCCAAGCGTCTGTTCGATCATGTCATCGCGGCGCTCGTCGCCCTCAGCCGCAAGGTCACCGACGCTGTCACCAATGGTTCGCTGCAGCGTACTTTGCTTCTTTTCTTCCTCGCCACGATCGCGCTCGGTATCGAGGGCATCAGCGTCGGCGGATACCAACCCGGTACGCGCGAAACGCTGGCGGCGTCGCCGGTCGCGATTCTGGCCTGGCTGGCACTTCTTGCGGCCACCATCGCCGTCGTCATGTCCGAAACGCGCCGTTTCCTCGCGCTGATCTATATCAGCGTGATCGGGCTCGTCGTCTCCCTGGGTTTCGTCTACCTGTCCGCCCCGGATCTGGCCCTGACGCAGATTTCGGTGGAGGTGGTCACCATCCTCCTCCTCCTCCTCGCGCTCAATCTTTTGCCAAAGGTGCCGCCCTCAACAGGCAGCCTCGTACGCCGCGTACGGGACGGCGCTGTCGCCGTGCTCGGCGGCGGCGCGGTCGGGTGGGCGGCCTGGTCCGTCATGACGCGCCAGCCGCGGGATCCGATTTCGGCCTTCCACTGGGCGGAGGCAAAGCCGGGCGGCGGCGGTACCAATGTGGTCAACGTCATCCTCGTCGACTTTCGCGGCTTCGACACCTTTGGAGAGATAATCGTCCTCGGCATTGCGGCGCTCGGCATTTACGCTCTGCTGCAAACGGCACCATGGGGCGTTTCGGGAAAGCGTCTGCGGGCGTGGATACCGGATCTGATCCGCTCGCCAGAGCGTCATCCGATGATGCTGGTGGTCGCCAGTCGCCTGATCCTGCCGATGGCCATTGTGGTGGCGCTTTATATATTCCTCAGGGGGCACAATATGCCCGGCGGCGGTTTCATCGCGGGCCTTGTCTATTCCATCGCCATGCTGATCCAGTTCATGGCCTCCGGCTTTGAATGGGCAGAGCAGCGCCGGCAAACGGAACGCCATGCCCTGATCTCGGCCGGCGTCCTCATCGCTGCGGCGACGGGGGCGGGGGCCATCGCCTTCGGCCTGCCTTTCCTCACCAGCGGGTTCGACTATTTTCACGTGCCGCTGGTGGGCGAGGTGGAGCTGGCAACCGCGCTGCTGTTCGACATCGGCGTCGGGTTCACGGTGGTGGGGGCGGTCATGCTTGCGCTGGGGCAATTGTCGAACGCGGCACAGCGTGCGGAGCAGGTGGAACATTCCGATCAGCCCATGGACATCGATCCCAGCCGGACGGTGGAGGAAAAGCGATGAGCATCGAATTTCTTCTCGCCAGTGCGATTGCCGTCCTGACGGCGGCGGGCATCTATCTGGTTCTGCGGGCGCAAACCTTCTCGGTCGTGCTGGGGCTGGCGATGCTGTCCTACGCGATCAACGCCTTCCTTTTCGCCATGGGGCGTCTGAAGGTCGACTTGCCGCCGATCTATGAAACCGGCGCCGAATACACGGATCCGCTACCGCAGGCACTGGTCCTGACCGCAATTGTGATCGCCTTCGGCATGACGGCATTGGTCGTCGTCCTCGCCTTGCGGACTTACCTCGAAACCGGGTCCGAGCATGTCGATGGCACGCCGGAGGTCGAAGATACCCACCCCGATCGAGGGGGCGGCGCATGATGCATCTGATCGTGGCGCCAATTCTGTTGCCGGCCATCATCGCGGCCCTGGGCGTGCTGCGAATCTCGCGCGCGACGCAGCTTGGCCGCTATCTGTCGGTGGCCGCCATGGTCGCGCAGGTGGGGATCGCCGTGGCGCTGTTCCTCACCGCTTCGGACGGCACCATCCGTGTTTATGAAATGGGCGACTGGCGCGCGCCCTTCGGCATCGTCCTCGTGCTTGACCGCCTGTCGGCCATGATGGTCCTGCTGACCAGCCTGCTGGCGGCGGCGGCGCTCGCGCATGGGGTGGCAACCAGCCTCGACCGGCGCGGCTGGCACTTCCATCCGCTTTTCCAGTTCCAGTTGCTGGGCCTCAACGGCGCATTTCTGACCGGCGATCTGTTCAACCTGTTCGTGTTTTTTGAAGTTTTGTTGATCGCCTCATACGGCTTGCTGCTGCACGGGCAGGGCGCCGCCCGCCTGCAGGCCGGCGTGCAGTACGTCATCGTGAACCTGGTCGGATCGACGGTGTTTCTGGTCGCCGTCGGCATTCTCTATGGCGTCACCGGGACGCTCAACATGGCCGACATGGCGGTTCGCATCGCGGCGGCGCCTGCAGGCGACCAGGCGCTGATTCGCGTCGGCGCGCAGGTGCTGATGGCCGTCTTCGCGCTGAAGGCGGCGCTGCTGCCGCTGCATCTGTGGTTGCCGCGCGCCTATTCGAACACGTCCGGGGCGGTGGCCGCGCTGTTCGCGATCCTGACCAAGGTCGGCGTTTATTCGATCCTGCGTGTGACCACCCTGGTCTTCGGCGCGGATGCCGGGGCGGTCGCCTGGGCCCCGGCAAGCTGGATGCTGCCGCTTGCGCTGCTCAGCCTTGCTGCCGGTTTCATCGGCGTGCTGGCCGCGCGCCGCCTGCGCGTGCTGGCCGCTTTTGGCGTCATCGGGTCGACGGGGACGTTACTTGCCGCGGTGGCCCTGTTCGACCGCGATGCAATCGCGGCTGCGCTTTATTATCTGCCGCATTCGACGCTTGCCGGGGCAATCCTCTTTCTGGTCGCGGACCTCGTCGGCCGCGCGCGCGGCGATCTCGACGACCGGCTGCACCCCGGCCGCACTTTCGCGCGACGGGCACAGCTCTCTCTCCTATTCCTGCTCTCGGCGATTGCGCTTGCGGGTCTGCCGCCGCTGTCGGGCTTCATAGGAAAGCTCCTGATACTTTCCACCGCCAGTGCCTCGCCTGCCGCGCCATGGATATGGGGGGCAATCCTCGTCACCACATTCCTCGCGATGATTGGCCTCGCGCGGGCCGGTAGTGTAGTGTTCTGGAAAGTCAGCGCGGCGGAAGTGCGGCCGCCGCCCAGGCGCTGGACGACGGGGCCGGCCTGGGCGATCTTCGCCCTTCTGGCGATGCTGACGATCTTTGCGGGACCGGCGACGGATTATGCGGCGGCGGCGGCGGGGCAGCTCTTCGCACCTGATGGCTATATCGACGCGGTGCTCGGCGAACGGAGGGGGGACATATGATCGCGCGCCTGTTTCCGCATCCGGGGCTCAGCGGGCTTCTCGTACTCGTCTGGCTGCTGTTGCAGAACAACCTGTCGGCCGGCACGATCATTTTTGCCTTGATCGTCGGGTTCGTCGTGCCCCTGTTCACCTCAACCTATTGGCAGGATAAGCCCAGGATCAGGTTCGGCTGGCGGATGATCGACTATCTGGGGGTGGTGATCTGGGACATTCTCATCGCCAATTTCCAGGTTGCCTGGCTCATCCTCTTCCGCCGCAACCGCGATTTGCGCTCCTCCTGGCTGGTCGTTCCGCTGGAGGTTCGGCAGCCCGAAGCGATCACGTCGCTTGCCGGAACGATCAGTCTGACGCCCGGCACCGTTTCGGCGGATGTGTCCGCCGACGGCCGCTCCCTGCTGGTTCACGCGCTCGACGTCGCCGATAGAGAGGCGGAGGTGGCGCGCATAAAGTCACGCTACGAGGCGCGGCTGATAAGGATATTTCAATGATCGGCCTTGCACTTTACGCCGCATTCGCAATGATCGCGCTGGCGATCTTGATGAACGCGTGGCGGCTGTTCGCGGGGCCGACGCGCGGCGACCGTATTCTGGCGCTGGACACGATGGTCATCAACGTCATCGCCGTCATCGTGCTGTTTGGAATCTACGAGCGTACAACCTTCTATTTCGAGGCGGCGCTGCTGCTGGCGATGGTCGGGTTCGTCGGCACGGTGGCCTATGCCAAGTTCCTCCTGCGCGGCGACATAGTGGAGTAGACGGATGCTGGAACAGATCGCCGAAATCGCCATTTCTCTCCTGATCCTGCTGGGCGGCGCCTTTGCGCTGATCGGCTCGTGGGGGCTGGTCCGCCTGCCGTCATTGATGACCCGTCTGCATGGACCCACAAAGGCGACGACGCTCGGCGTCGGCGGCACCCTGATCGCGTCGATGGTCTACTTTCCGGTTTATGAGGGGCATTTTTCCGCCCACGAATTGCTGATCGCGCTATTCCTGTTCATCGCCGCACCGATCACGGCGAACATGATCGCGAAGGCGCATCTTCACCGGCAGGGGAACGGCATCGACCCCAATCCCGCCGACGACATCCGCGAAGGTCTTCCCGAACCGAGGATCTGGGCAACGTTCCGCAAGCCCTGAGGCGCGGGCGCCTGACCGGACGGGCGGCCTTCGATACCTCGCGCCCATCGGGTCAGGGCACGCTTTCGTAGGAACCGGGGTTCAGGGGCAGCGGGCGACCAGCGTCGCGTTTTTCTCGCCGTCCGCCTGGGTAGAGGTCAATACGGCCTCTACGCGGATGGTCTCGCCCCATTCCTGGACGATAGGCTCCCCCGGCTGGCCCTTGTCGGTCCAGCTGTCGCCGTTGAACAGGCGGGTGGCGCCCCAGTTCTGATTGTCCTTGATCAGGCTGATCATCTGCATTTCGTCGGAGCGCACGGCGTTCAGCGTCACGTCCATGTCCTGTACCAGCAGACGCGCGGGCATGCTTCCCTCCGCTTCGGTAGTGCACGCCGCTGCGGAGTGGGAGGTGGTTACCCCATCGAATGTCAGTTCCACCTGGCCCGCGTTCGGCGCGGCTGCGGCAAGGGCAAGAGCGAGGGCGATCATCAGTGTCTCCATTCTCGAGGCTCGGAAGCTGAGAGATTGACTGGCTTCGCCGCGGAAATCAATTTTCCGCGGTCGCCCGCTCCAGGTGGGCAAAGGCCTGGTCCATCCCGGCCATCGAGAAATCCAGCTTCATGCGCTTTCCGTTCGACAGCGAATAGAACACGGTCGCCTTTTCGGGACTGGTCAGCCATTGCTGCAGTTGCTCGGGCGTCAGAACCGCTCCTGCCTCGCATCCCGTTTGTTGGCAGGTGATGAAGGGCAGGCGGATGATTTCCTCTCCTTGCGCGTCGGTCAGCTGCGCGCCCGCGGGCAGCAGGACGGCCAGCGGCAGTTCGAAGGAAAGCTGATAGGCGCCCTCTTTCGCCGGGCGCAGCAGGATCTTGGTCAGGATAACGGGCTGCTCATTTTCCTGCACCTGCGCCGTGACGGTTGAGGTCACGCCGCACAGCGTCGTCTCCGGCTGTGGTTGTGCGCGCGTTTCGCACCGCATCATCCACGCCTGATAGGGGGTTTCCTCCGTTGTGATCGGCGCATTGGGCGCGGCGGGTGGAGCGGCCGCTTGCGCCTGGGCCAGCGCGAGGAGGGAAGCGGCAAGGGCGGAAAACATGATATGATCCTTTTCGATAATCGCCGGGCGGAAAGACGCCGGACAGAGAAACGGGGCCGTCCCCAAGGAACGGCCCCGTCCTCCCGCTGTCAATCAGGCATTCTTTACCAGCGGATGCTGAGGCCACCCGATACGGCGTTTCTGCTCAGATTGCCGGCATCGCCATAACGATAGTTGAAGCTCAGCGTTACCTCCGGGTTCAACATGACGTCCATACCTGCATCCAGCCGCGCTGCGGTCCGGCCGGGGTTCGGCGCGGTGATGCTGAAGCTTTCGCCGTGCAGGCTGGGCGTCAACGTGGCGGATGGCTCGTCCATCTCATGCGTCGCAAAGGCGGCGGCATAGGGCATGAACGCCATGCCCTGCGTGGCATAGATGGTGCTGAGGCGGGCACCCGCACGGCCCACGACAGAGCGGCGATCATCATCGTCGAACGTCAGCGCCGCCAGGGCCCGGCCGGATTCCGTGAACTCGTCCCGGTTTACCTGGCCATAGGATACACCAACCGCAGGGGTCAGCGTCGCCTGGCCAAAGCGGACCTTGTAACCGGCTTCGACATCGCCCGCGACGGTGTGGCCGTCATTCTTGCCGTAAAGCTCGACAATTTGATCCGCCAGCTGCACCGCGCGGTCTACCTCGTACCGGTCGACGCCGACCGATACCATGGCATTGGTGTACCAGCTTGCCGTATCGTACTTGCCGTACAGGATGCCGTGATAGCTTTTCGCGACCGCCGAACCGGCACTGTCGGTGGAGGTTTCGCCCCGGCCATAGGCAAAGGCCAGACCGGCGACGACGTTTTCGCCGAATGCGCGGTCCGCACCGATGATGAAGTTCATGGCACCGGCGCGATAGCCCTGGCCATATTCATCGCCCTTCACCTTGTTCACGTCATGCGTGATGGTACCCCAGATACGGCGGCTAAGCGGCGTTTCCGGGTGAACCGCCATGTTCAGGCGATCCGAAACCGATGCCTGGGCCGCACGCGTCGTCTGCATCACGGAATCCGTGGCGGCGGCATGGATGCCACCGGATGCCTGCTCCAGGGCACGGCGCACGGCGACCTCGTTCAGCGGATACAGTCCGCTCAACAGGGCACCACCGGCACCAGCGGTTATCGCACCGGGTGACGCGCGGAAATCGTCGATCGCCGCACCCACGGCCGCTGCGTTGCGCATGCTGCCCGATCCGAACATCGTGCCGAAATCGCTCGGCGTCACGTAAAGGATGATGTTGCGGGGATTGTAGATCACATCGAAACGCGACGTCCCGATCATGCCGCTGGTCGGCTGCAGGATGCTGTCGAACGTGCCCGTCACGCCGCCCTCTGCGATGACCACGGTGTGGCGGGAACCGATTGCCGGGGTATAGCTGTTCGTTGCGTCGCCGGTAATGTCGCGAACGATGGGGGCAATCGTGCCGCCCGCCGTAAAGACACTGTCCGCACCGGCCAGGATCAGCTGGTCGTGGAAACCGGCGCCATTGCCTGCGGTGCGGCCATCAATGTCCAGCGACAGGGTGCTGCCGGCAAATTGCGTGACGCTGCCGTTGATGGTCAGCTGGCCCGGCGAATTGCCCGGCGCCAGGACGCCGTAAACGTCCATATTGCCGTCGATCTCGCCGGATCCGCTGGCAACGCCGCCATCATAGACCCAGACCTTTCCGTCGAACTCGTCGTTGAAGCTCAGCGTTCCCTCGAACACGCAGGCACCGATGTCGTTGGACGCCGCCGACTGCAGCGACAGGCGGCCGCTGCCCCGCTTGTTCAGGCAGGAATTGCCGTCCGCGCCACCCGTCAGGACGACATTATTGGCCCCGGTATCGAACACGGCATTGTCACCGGCGACGTGCAGACGCTGGCTGATGGCCATGTTCTGACCCGTCAGGAAACGGCTGTCGGCTCCGATGGTCAGGTCGCCATCGCTGGCGCCCAGCGCTTCGTTGGTCGCGGCGATCAGCGTGCCGCCACGAACGATCGTTGCCGCCTGGCTGTTGGTGCCATTCAGCAGCAGCATGCCGCTGCCCGTCTTGTTCAGCGTACCGGCACCGCTGACCGCACCCGAAAGGGCAACATTGTTGCCGCCGGTGTTCACGGTCGACTGACCGCTGCTCAGTGCAACGCCATTGTCGATGGTGCCGTCGGCGGTAACCGCCAGCGTGGCATTGCCGATGCTGATGGCGCCGGTGCCGACATTCGCGTCACCTGCCGCCCTCACCGTGCCATCATCGATGGCCAGGCCGCCGGCAAAGTCGTTGGCGCCTGCCAGCGTCAGCGTACCCGAACCGGTCTTGTTCAGCGTACCCTCGCCGCTCACCACACCAAACAGGGCAACGTCGTTGCCGCCGGTGTTCACGGTGGACGCGGCGCTGCTCAACGCGACAACATTGTCGATGTCGCCATCGGCGGCGACCGCCAGCGTGGCATTGCCGACGCGGATGGTGCCGGTGCCGACATTCGCGTCACCCGCCGCTCTCACCGTGCCGCCATTAATGGCCAGGTCTCCGGCAAAATCGTTGGCGCCTGCCAGCGTCAGCGTGCCCGCACCGCTCTTGTTCAGCGTGCCATTGCCGCTCACCGCACCCGACAGGGCAACATCGTTGCCGCCGGTGTTCACCGTGGACGCGGCGCTGTTCAGGGCAACACCATTGTCGATGTCGCCATCGGCGGTGACTGCCAGCGTGGCATTGCCGATGCGGATGGTGCCGGTGCCGACATTCGCGTCACCCGCCGCTCTTACCGTGCCGTCATTAATGGCCAGGCCACCGGCAAAACCGTTGGTTCCAGCCAGCGTCAGCGTGCCTGCACCGCTTTTGTTCAGTGTTCCTGCACCGCTGACCGGACCGCTCAGCGCAACGTCGTTGTTGCCGATGTTCACGGTCGACTGCGCGCTGCTGAGGGCGACGCCATTGTCGATATCGCCGTCGGCGGTGACGACCAGCGCGGCATTGCCAATGCTGATCGCGCCGGTGCCGACATTCGCACCACCCGCTGCGACCACCGTGCCGCCATTAATGGCCAGGCCGCCCGCGAAATCATTGGTTCCGACCAGCGTCAGCGTCCCCGCACCGCTCTTGTTGAGCGCGCCCGTGCCGCCAATGTCGCCTGTCAGGCCCACATTATTGTCGCCAGTTCCGACCGTGGCATTTGCATGGGTCAGGTTCACATCATTGTCGATGGCCCCACCGGCAGTGACCGCCAGCGTCGCATTGTCGATGGTGATCGTGCCGGTGCCGACATTCGCGTCGCCCGCCGCTGCCACCGTACCGCCATTGATCGCAAGGCCACCCTCGAAATCATTGGTGCCTGCCAGCGTCAGCGTGCCGGATCCGCTCTTGTTCAGCGCACCAGCGCCGCTGACCGTGCCGGACAGGGCAACGTCGTTGTCGCCGGTGCCGACCGTGGCATTTTCATGGGTCAGGCTAACGCTGTTGTCGATGGCCCCGTCGGCGGTAACCGCCAGCGTCGCATTGTCGATGGTGATCGTTCCCGCACCGAGGTTTTGGTCACCCGCTGCTGCAACCGTGCCGCCATTGATCGCCAGGCCACCCTCGAAATCATTGGTACCAGCCAGCGTCAGCGTGCCGGACCCGCTCTTGTTCAGCGCACCAGCGCCGCTGACCGTGCCGGACAGGGCAACGTCGTTGTCGCCGGTGCCGACCGTGGCATTGGCGTGGGTCAGGTCGACGTTGTTGTCGATATCGCCGCCGGCGGTCACCGCCAGCGTCGCATTGTCGATCGTGATCGTTCCCGCACCGAGGTTTTGGTCACCCGCTGCTTCCACCGTGCCTTCGCCTATGGCGAGACCGCCGGTGAAGGTGTTGACCCCCGACAGCGTCAGCGTGCCCGCACCGCTCTTGTTAAGTGCGCCCGTTCCGCTGACCGTGCCGGACAGGGCAACGTCGTTGTCGCCCGTACCGACCGTGGCATTTGCATGGGTCAGGTTGACGCTGTTGTCGATGTCGCCATCGGCGGTAACCGCCAGCGTGGCATTGTCGATTGTGATCGTGCCGGTGCCGAGGTTCTCGTCGCCTGCAGCCGCAATGGTGCCGCCGGCGATGTTCAGGCCGCCGGAGAAGCTGTTGGCACCCTCCAGAGCCAGCGTGCCGTCGCCGGTTTTCGTCAGGCCGCCGCTTTGGCCCCCCGTGTCGGTCAGGTCGCCAGTGAAGGTGGCGTTGAACCCGTCGGTATCGATCGTGCCGCCGGTAGAGTTGATCGTCAGGTCCTCATTGACCGTGGTGTCGGCGTCCGCAACCAGGGTTCCGCCGTCGAATACGGGGTTCACGTCGCCGTCGGCCAGTTCCTGTACCGTGCGCGGTTCCTCGATGTCGGGCGTGCCGACGGTAACGACGGAGGATCCTGCCGGCACACTGTCGATCTGAACGGTGGAGAAGACCAGCGTGCCGCCCGCACCAAAGGCTTCGCCAGAGCCGTTCGGAACCAACGTGACGCTGCTGAAGCTGTTGCTGTCATCGATGGCCGCCACGAAGTGCTCTTCGCCGGGAATGGTTTGGTCGATGCCACCCACCAGCAGGGGGGTCGAACCGTTGAACAGCATGTAGATCTGCGACGAATTGGCGGTGCTGCCGTCAGGCGTCGTATTGTTAACAGCACAGCACGTACCCCAGTTGGAGGTGAACAGCCCGGCCGCATTGACATAATGCGGCGTGGTCAGCGCCGAGTCCGCAAAAAATGAGATATTATAACCATCGGCAATTACGTCGTTGAAGTCGCCCGGAGTGTAGTTGACGCCCCACTCGGTAAATCCGTCCGAACCTTCGTCACCATCGGAAGCATTGAGCGCGGGGGAGCCGCCCCGACTCGTGGTCACGTAAATGGTCTGGCCATTTTCCGTTACCGAGAAGCTGCTGCCAGTCGAACTGGTAATGTCGATCGAGAAAACCGTCGACTGCTGGGTCGCGCCGGGATTGTCTGCATTATAGGCGGCATCGGCGGCAGTAACCGTATCGCGGAATGTCTGCATGCCCGCGGCCGTATCATCGTTGAAAAACACAGCAGGGGTTGCAAGCGCAGATGTGGCAACGCCGCAAAGTGCGGAGGATAAGATAAGGTGCGACCGAAACTTACGAACAAACTTGAAGCTATTGGAAGTAATGGACGAATTATTCGACGACATATTAGCAAATCCTGCTTCTATAGGAGAAATTCTGTCAAATGTGACCTGAGCGCCCACATCCTGTCGAAACCCTTAGGGTCACCGGCGTAAAAATTTTCTGAACCTGGCTTAATTTTCGGCGGTTTTTGTCGTTCATTCCGTTACGATATTGAAAGGAAACAAAAACATTATTGTGGGGGCGGATCGGATCGTGTCCGACGCCGGTAAGCAAGGCTACAGGGGTGATTAGGTGACGTTTTTTGGCCTGGATGGCAGGGCCGACACCCTCCCGCTGTGGGCCAGGCACGCGACGCGCGGCGGCGCCCATATGTTCCTGTCGCAGCCCCTGTTTCGACCAGTGCGGGGGCGACCCGCCGCGCGGACGTCGAACCCCGCATTTTCCCTATTGCATCAGGACGATAGCGGATACATATTTTGCGCTGTCCCGGACGTTCCGGTGATGCGAGGGTGCTCGCACAGCCCAGCACCCGGATAAAATACGATGATGATCGTTCCGACCTATGTGGGCCCCAGCCAGATCGAGGGAGTCGGCATTTTCGCCGCTGCGCCGATCAAGTCAGGGGACGCCATCTGGGCTCTTGAAGAAAAATTCGACCTTCTGTTTCCCGTTAACGAGCTGGCCGGTCTGCCAGGCCTTCAGCGCCAGTTTCTGGAACGCTATGGCTACCCCCACATGACGCGTCCCGACATGTTCGTGCTGGAATTCGACAATGGCCGTTTCATGAACCATTGCGAACAGCCGAATACCGATTTCCGCAGTCCGGAAACCGGCTGGGCGATTCGCGATATTGCGGCGGGCGAGGAGCTGACCTGCAATTATGCCGAATTCGATCCCACCTTTGAAATGCTGCCCGGCCGCACGTTCCTGAACGCCTCGGTCGTTCAGGAAATGCGCGGGATGGCCGCCGCGGAATAAGTGCCACGCAACGGGCCGGGCGGGTAAGCCTGCCCGGCCCGTTCGCCTGTTTCCATGGTGCGGCGCGTCATGTCCCCCACGCCTGCCGTCTGACCAATGGCTGCGTCCGGCGCTATCATTCCGGGTTTTGAAACAGGCTTTCGATAAAGGTCTTCAGAACGACCAGCGTATTGCTTTCCTTCACTTCCGGCAGCGACCAGATCGTCTCGCCGATTTCGTGCAGGCGTTTCGGGTCGTGATAGGACAGGGCCACCATCAAATCGGCTTCGCCCGTGACACGATAGCATCCGACGACCTCCGGCACCCCCTCCAGTACCTTGATGACCGGCGCCGCCTGCGTCCGTTCGTGCAGGTAAAGGATCATCAGCGCGCTCAGGCCCTGCGTGTCCCCGCCACTGTTCAGGACCGCATGATAACCGCGGATGATGCCGGTCTTTTCCAGACGCGTGATGCGCGATTGCACGGCGGTGCGTGACCGTCCCACCATTTTCGCAAGGCTGCTCAGCGGCGTGCGCGCGGCACGCTGCAGGATCGCAAGTATATTGCGGTCTATCGCATCCATGTCCGGCATGGCGCGGCACGCTATGCGAGGGCGCGGCCGGGTCAAGAGGGTCTGTCGCTGCCGGGCAGGCGGCGGCGGGGCTATAAGATCTTCAGCCAATCGAAGCGGTCGGGCGCGCGGCGCTCCTGAATGTCCAGCAATTCGCTACGCAACTGCTGGCAGATCGTCGTTTCGGGCGGCGTCCATTTGTTCCCGTCCGCATCGCCCAGCATGTGGATCGGGACGACGATGGCCGCCGTCCCGGTGGCGAACAATTCCCGGCACCGTCCGCTTTCCAGGTCGGCGGTCAGCTCGTCGATGGGCATGGCACGTTCTTGCACCTCTATCCCCGCATCTTTCGCCAGCCGGATGATGGAATCGCGCGTCACGCCCGCGATGATGGAATCGCCGATGGGCGGCGTATGCAGCGCGCCGTCGATCACCGCGAAGAAATTCATGCCGGACAATTCCTCGATCATCCGGTTGTTGATCGGGTCCAGCCACAGGGCGACGGAAAAGCCGCGTGCGACCGCGTTCGTCGTCGCGCGCATGGCGGCGGCATAATTGGCGCCCGCCTTGGCATAGCCGATGCCGCCGCGCGCGGCGCGCACGTCCTTGCGCTCGATCAGCACCTTCATCGGCCCGCTGGTATAGGCCGATGACGGGCTGGCCGTGATCATGAAGCGGAACGATTTGGAATTGGCGACGGTAAACCCCGCCTCCGTGGAAAACAGCACCGGCCGCAGATAGAGGGACGCGCCACTGCTGGTGGGGACGAAATCGGCGCAGGCCTGCGTCACCGCCGCCAGCCCGGTCATGAACAGATCCTCGGGAACCGGCGGCATGCCCAGACGCTCCGCACTGCCGGCGAAGCGCCTGCAGTTCACCTCTGGCCGGAACAGGTGCGGTGCCATGCCGGGCGCGCGATAGGCCTTCATGCCCTCAAACACCGATTCGGCGAATTGCAGCGACCGTGCCGTCGGAATGATCGAAATGGGGCCATAGGGTTCCAGCTGCGCATCATGCCACTGGCCATCGCTATATTCGGCGCTGAACATGACGGGCGCCGCCACCTGGCCAAAGGCCAGGTCCTGCGGCAGCGAAAACCCCGCCACCGCGTCCTCGACGCCCGGCAATTGCGTGAACTCGACCGTCATTCGTCTATAGCCTTTTGAAAAACTGGCCCTGCAAAACTGGCCAGATGGAGGGACCGGTCAGAAAAGATTGCCGATTAGAAAAGATTAGGCGTAGCGCCGCCATCCACGGACAGCGCCACCCCGTTCACATAGCTGGCCTGCTCGGCGCACAGGAATGCCGCGACCGCCGCGAATTCCTTCGGATCGCCCAGCCGCCTTGCGGGTATCCCTGCCGTCAACTCGTCCACGACATCGTCGCGGCTCTTGCCCGTCCGTTCGGCCATGGTTTCAGTCAGAGAGGTCAGGCGCTCGGTCGCCGTATAGCCGGGCAGCAGCGAATTGACCGTGATGCCGTCGCGCGCAAACTCATTGGCACAGCTTTTCGTCAGCGCGCAGACGGCGGCGCGCGCCGTGTTCGACAGGATCATATTGCGCCCCGGCGCCTTCACGAACAGCGACGTGATGGTCAAAATCCGGCCCCAGCCTCGACGCCGCATTCCGGGGACGACCCCATGAAACAGGCTTACCGCCGCACCCAGATGTTCGTTGATCGCCTGGTCGAATTGCTGCGGGCTGACATCATCGAAGCCGCCGGGCGGCGGGCCACCGCCATTCACGACCAGAATGTCGATGGGTCCCAGCGTCTTTTCTACACGTCCGACCAGCTGCTCACGCGCATCGGTATCGCCCATGTCGCAGACGAACGTCGACGCGCGGGGTCCGATCGAGGCTGCTGCCTGCTCCAGCTTCTCCGCGCTGCGAGAGGCGATTGCCGTCCGCGCGCCTTCCTCTGCCAGCGTGCGGGCCACGGCCAGCCCCAGCCCGCTGCTGCCCCCTGTAATCAATGCCACCTTGTCCTTCAGGCCCAGATCCATCGGCTATCCTCCGCGCAGATAATGGTCTTCGCCCTGCAGCCAGTCGGCGCGGGGCGGTGAGAATATATCCAGCTGAAAACAATCTTCCAGAATGCGTGCGCTGTGCAACAAATTGCTGGGCAGCACGATGACTTCGTTCGCCCGCACGATGATGATCTCGTTCTGGTCGTCGCCCAGCGTGAATTCCATCACGCCGGACAGGACGTTCGTCACCTGCTCGTTCTCGTGCCGGTGGGCGGGCACGACGGCTCCCTTCGGCAGGGTGAACTGCGCGACCATCTGCCGGTCGGTCGTGATGAAGCGGCGGGTGATCGAATCGCTGAGCGTTTCCAGCGGCACGTCCTGCCATTTTCTGTGAATCGCGTTCATGCCCATGTGTCTCTCTTCTCGGGCGGGACAGTGGCGAAGGACGCGGTCCGGCGCAATTTTCCGAACCGTCGAAACCCTAGGCAAACTGCCTGTTCGGCTAGGCGATCTGCCGGGGGCGTGCGCGGCTGCGGGTCAGTCGTCCGGCGTCCAGCGATCGACCAGCGCGAACAGGTCGACCATGGATACGGGCTTGTGCAGCACTGCATCCGTGCCTGCGCGGTAACAGGCTTGTTCCGTTTCCGGCGACACGTCCGCCGTGATGATGACGATATTGCGGTCATCGGAATGCCGTGCATCCGCGCGCAGCCGGCGGACGACTTCCAGCCCGTCGATCTTCGGCATGCGCAAATCGACGAAGATCAGGTCGAATGGCTGCGCCGCCGCCAGCGCCAGCCCCTCCTCGCCCGACGCGGCACTGACCATATCGATCTGGCGCGACTCCAGCATGATCTGCAGAACCTTCCGGTTGATCTCATTATCGTCGATGTAGAGTATATTCACTGGGGGCGGCTGCCTGTCTGGGATGCGCGGGGCTAGCATGGATCAACTCCATGTTTCGACCCACTTTGGCAGCGAAACGCGCCAAGTCCTTGAACACTCCCGACAAGCGCTTTTTTAAAAAAATATAGCTTGCGACGGTCCCCTGCCGTTCACTAGGTTTAGGTGCTGGGAAGAGGGGCTGCCACTAGGGATGGTGTTTTCCGGTCGACGAAGGTCGACAAGGGGAAACGAGTCCCAAAGGGTTGCGCGTTCCCGAGGGGGCGGCTGCACTGTGGATAGCGAGGATATCGGGGATAAGTCGAAACCCCGCCTCGCCCACGGTCCCCGGGGCGCCTAGGGGTGGTGGTTTCCGCCTGCATTTCCCGGTCCGGCGGGAACGGCATGGGGCGGATCGCCGCCAGTATCGAACGACACCGGAATAGAGTAATTTGCAAGGGAGTGCGGCGATCATGGATTTCAGCGGCGTGGACACAGAGACCATCGATCAGGGCGCAGGTGCGGTTTCGGAATCGAGGCGCGTCAACGAACCGCGCTTTCCGGTAAAGATCGACCGCGCGCGCGATGCGAATCTGACCGTTTTCGGCAAGGAAACGCTGGAGGACCGCTATCTGCTGCCCGGCGAGGGGCCGCAGGATCTGTTCGCGCGCGTTGCCGCCGCCTATGCCGACGATGCGGACCATGCCCAGCGCCTTTACGACGCCATGTCGAACCTGTGGTTCATGCCGGCGACGCCCGTCCTGTCGAACGGCGGCACCGGTCGCGGCCTGCCGATCTCCTGCTATCTGAACAGCGTCACCGACAGCCTGAACGGCATCGTCGATACCTGGAACGAGAATGTCTGGCTGGCGTCGAAGGGCGGCGGCATCGGCACCTATTGGGGCAATGTGCGCGGCATCGGCGAATCGGTCGGCCTGAACGGCAAGACGTCGGGCATCGTCCCCTTCGTGCGCGTCATGGATTCGCTGACCCTTGCGATCAGCCAGGGTTCGCTCCGCCGCGGCTCGGCCGCCTGCTATATCGACGTGCACCATCCGGAAATCGAGGAATTCCTCGAAATCCGCAAGCCGTCGGGCGATTTCAACCGCAAGGCGCTGAACCTGCACCACGGCATCAACCTGTCGGATGCGTTCATGGAGGCGGTGCGCGACGGCGAGGAATTCGATCTGCTGTCGCCCAAGACCGGCGAAGTGCGCAGCACGGTCGATGCCCGCGCGCTCTTTCAGAAGATCGTCGAGACGCGCCTGGCCACGGGCGAACCCTACATCATCTTCATGGACCGCGTGAACGAGCAGATGCCAAAGCATCAGCGCGACGCCGGCCTGAAGGTGTCGACATCGAACCTGTGCTCGGAAATCACCCTGCCGACCGGCATCGACCAATATGGCCAGCCGCGCACCGCCGTCTGCTGCCTGTCGTCGCTGAACCTCGAAAAATGGGACGAATGGTCAAAGGAGGATGGCTTTATCGAGGATGTCATGCGCTTCCTCGACAATGTCCTGTCCGATTATATCGAGCGCGCCCCCGACGAGATGGCGCGCGCCAAATACAGTGCGGAGCGCGAACGGTCGGTCGGCATGGGCGTCATGGGCTTCCACTCCTTCCTTCAGGCGCGCAACATCCCCTTTGAATCCGCGCTGGCCAAATCGTGGAACATGAAGATCTTCAAGCACATCCGCGCCGATGCGGACGAGGCGTCGATGATGCTGGCAAAGGAACGCGGCGCCTGTCCCGATGCGCAGGACATGGGCGCGATGGAGCGGTTCAGCTGCAAGATGGCGATCGCGCCCACCGCCTCGATCAGCATCATTTGCGGCGGCACCAGCGCCTGCATCGAGCCGATCCCCGCCAACATCTACACGCACAAGACGCTGTCCGGCTCCTTCACGGTGCGCAATCCGCATCTTGAGGATCTGCTGACGGAAAAGGCGATGAATTCCGACCGCGTGTGGAATTCGATCCTGGAACGCGGCGGCAGCGTCCAGCACCTCGAATTCCTCGACGGGGACGAGAAGGCGACCTTCAAGACGGCGTTCGAGATCGACCAGCGCTGGCTCCTCGAACTCGCCGCCGATCGCACGCCCTATATCGACCAGTCGCAGTCGCTGAACCTGTTCATCCCTGCGGATGCGGAAAAATGGGATCTTCTCATGCTGCACTACCGCGCCTGGGAACTCGGCATCAAATCCCTATATTACCTAAGGTCGAAGAGCGTGCAGCGCGCCGGGTTCGCCGGCGGCGTAGAGGCGGACAATACCCCCGACCTCGCGAAGATCGAGCTGCCGACCACCGACTATGACGAATGCCTGGCCTGTCAGTGATGGCCGCGGCCGCCCGCCCTTCCCGTCATCCCGGCGCAGGCCGGGATCCATCTCTGACCCCCTCCCCCTGTGAGGCGCGCGGACGATGGCTTCCCGCCCCACAGGAATGACGGCCTAAAAACACCAAAGGAAACGGAGTTTCCCCATGTCCCTTCTCGAAGCCCGCAAGACCTACAAACCGTTCCAGTATCCCTGGGCCTACGAGTTCTGGAAGCGTCAGCAGCAGATCCACTGGATGCCGGAGGAGGTGCCGCTGGGCGAGGATTGCCGCGACTGGGCGCAGAAACTGTCCGAACATGAACGCAACCTGCTGACACAGATCTTCCGCTTCTTCACCCAGGCGGATGTAGAGGTACAGGACTGCTATCACGACAAATATGGCCGCGTCTTCAAACCCACAGAGGTAAAGATGATGCTGACCGCGTTCAGCAATATGGAAACGGTGCACATCGCCGCCTATTCGCACCTGCTCGACACGATCGGCATGCCGGAATCCGAATATTCCGCCTTCATGGATTATGAGGAGATGGCCGACAAGCACGACTATCTGCAGAAATTCGGCGTCGACAGTGACGAGGACATCGCCCGCACGCTGGCCATGTTCGGCGGCTTTACAGAGGGGCTGCAGCTCTTCGCCAGCTTTGCCATGCTGATGAACTTCCCGCGCTTCAACAAGATGAAGGGCATGGGCCAGATCGTGTCCTGGTCCGTCCGGGATGAAAGCCTGCATTGCGAGGGGATCATCCGCCTGTTCCACGCCTTTTGTGAGGAGCGTCAGTGCCTGACAAAGGCGGTGAAGGCCGACATTCGCGACATTTGCCACCACACTGTGGATCTTGAGGATGCGTTTATCGACCTGGCCTTTGAAATGGGCCCGGTGAACGGCATGACCGCGGCGGAAATAAAGAAATATATCCGCTACATCGCCGACTGGCGTCTGGGCCAGCTGGGTCTGAAGCCGATCTACATGATCACCGAACACCCGCTGCCCTGGCTCAGCCCGCTCTTGAACGGCGTCGAGCACGCCAATTTCTTTGAGGCACGCGCCACCGAATATTCAAAGGCGGCCACGCGCGGCGACTGGGGCCAGGTCTGGACCCAGTTCGACAAGCGCAAGGGCGTGAAGCCGGAGGCAGCAAACGAAGAAGACGAGCCGAGCTTGTTGGGTACGGCGGCGGAGTAGGTTCTGATATTAACGGATATAGAGACGAACGCGGGATAGAAGTTAAGCGACGTGATTTATGAACGGCCCAACTCTTTAGGCGATTTGAAACTGTCGCGGAGCGTTTCCCAAACTCCTAATAACGAGAATGCGCAAGAAGGACTATTCCGTCAGCGCATTTCAACGCCCCTCCCGTATAACGGAACCGGACGTCACGTGCGCCAAATGGGCTTAACGCACGACGGGGTCATGTTTTATTGTAAAGATGACACTCCCCCATACCCTGTGCGAGCAGCTGAGTGCCTTTCATATCAGCTTGCTGCTCACGTAGGTATCGCTGTTCCAGATTTTGCTATCCTAGAGAATCCTTCGGGCGACACGTTTTTTGGTTCGGCCGATCTAGTGAGAAATGCGCAACCTTTGGAAGTGCAAAGCATCCTCCGGACGCCTCAATTAAATGAACTTGGCGCGCGCGCAGATTGGCCGGGTCAGTATTTTTCGCGCCTCAATGCCTTTGATATGTTTATAAAAAACTATGATAGGCACAGTTCCAATTTCGTGGTGACTTACGAAGGTGGCAAGCTACGTCTTTGCGCCATTGATTTTGGCAGCGCAGACTATAAGGCACTTATAACGGATAGCTTCCCCGATGCGACGTCTCGCACGGCTCAGCTGAGCGAGATAACACGGCGAGTGCACGGGGAGCATATCGCCGCGGGTTTCGCTCTGCTCGACGAACTCCGCGATACACCAAGGCGAGTAATAGATAGGTTTTTAAATGTTTGCCCTGCAGACTGGATTGAAGGTGGGTTTGCGGAAGCAGTCTCAGCTGCTTGGGGAGGCCCTGAATTTAATGACCGAATTATCGCGTTACGGAAACGGTTGAAGGATGCCGGAGACGTATAATTTTGCGACTGTCCAGTTTGCTTCTCACGAGGCTCGTGGTGAGCGGCTTAATGTCGGACTGGCGATTTTAAACGGCGAGCGCCTCGACCTTCGACTTACGCGGAGCCTAGAAAAGGTTCGCGCTATTTCACATGATGTTGACATAGAACTGATTAAGTCGTGCTTTAATCAACTTAATGACATTTATGTGGAATATCTGCCGCGATCCGTATCCCCAGAGGAGGCTCTCGAGTTAGCGATCATCGAGTCAGCATTTTTAAAGGGGATTTCATCCGTTTTTCATGCTGGTAATACCGAAGCGTATTCTCAGCAAATAAGTTTTCTGATGGAACGGATTATTGACGTTGAACCTGCACCATCAAAAATCACGCCAAAGAAGGCCACACCTCTTCGTAGCGCGCTGAAAGATGCTTTTCGTCGAGAAGGTGTGCTCGCGAAAAGAGGCGAGGGTATTTCTGACCACAAGGTGGTGCCACGGTATAAGATTGCGGATGGTCTCGAGGCAGACTTCATACTAAAAAATGGCAGAATACACGTCGTCGAGTCGGCCGACTTTATTGCTACCGAGGGTTCGCTTCGCCGGTCAGTGGCAAATGTCGCAGTATCTGCCCTTGTTTTTGAACAAGCTAGAATGTCATTCGGCAACTTAGGTATGGTGGGCCGGCTTGTTTATCGAGCGAGTGCGGCGATTGAGGCTTCTATCCAGCCTGCTCTTTCCGCTGCTGAACATCAAGGTGCAGTGCTCTTTAATTGGGAAAATAAAGAGCAGAGATTTAACTTTTTAAACGAAGTATTCGATGCCGCTCACGCTAATTTCGTGAAACATCAGAAATCTCTTCCATTTCATACTAGTAGTTTAGATAAGCGCGAAATAAACTAGTAGTTATGTTTTTTATTTCTGTCATTGATTTGTGACATCGGAAATGGATATAATCGCACAATAATGCACTGTAAGATCAATCGTCTAATGTCAGTATAACCGCGTCGAGTCTTCTGCGGGTGAGCTAAAATCCTTCCCGCCGAAGGCGACCACGGAGGGTAAACCGAAAGTCGCTACGTATGAAGCTCGCCGAAACGCTCGGCCTTCGCCTGACGGCGGTGCCAGCGCCTTAACGTCTCCAAAGGTTCAGCGCACCCGCACCCGCCGCAGCGCCAATGCCATCAATCCCAATCCCAGCAAACCGAGCGCGCCGGGCGCGGGCACGGCCCGGACGTCGCGGACCAGCCAGGCGGCTTGGGCGTTGCCGAAGCTGGGGGTCTTGCTATAGCTGGCGCCCAGAACCGCGCCGGTCGCGTCGAAACCATTATTGCCGTCGAACCGACGCGACAGGAATGCGGCGGACTGGCTGGCGGCGCTGACCTCCTCCGCCGTATAGCCGAACGCCGTGTCGATGCTGCCGTCGAACGACGTGCCGCCCACCAGGTCGAACAGGGTCAGGGTCGCGCTGACCTGCGCGCCGTCCATGGTCAGGACCAGTGATCCCGCCTCCGATGTCGGCGCGATGCCGGCATTGGACCAGAATGTCCGCACCTCGTCCTGTGTCGCCAGGCGCCAGCCATTCAGGTCCATGCCGGGCGCCAGCCGCGCCTGCGTGTCCGCCAGGCTGCCGAAACTCTGCGTCAGGTCCAGCCAGTCCAGCCCGCCATCCGTATCGCGCGTCGCCGTCCCGGCCCCCAGCGACGTGTCGATGGGAATGATCGCCGCCAGCGCGGGCAGGGCGGGCACGCCGATCAGCAGGGGCAGGGCGATGGCCGCGCTCAGTGTGGCGGCGGATGGCGCGGCAAATCGCGCGCGAAATGGGCGAATGGCCTGTGGGGCAGGGCGGATCATGTCGGTTCCTCCGTCTTTGGCGGGATCAGCGGGAACGCGTGGGCGTGAACGCAACGACACTGCGCTGGTTCTTAGCAAGGACCGGGCCAAATCCCGCAAATGCCGCATTTCCGCGGCCCGGAACGGCACCGAACCGACCGCCACTGTAAAGCGCACCGACACCTGCCCCTGTACCCGATCACCGGCCCAGCGATCGCGCGCGTTTCATCTCCGCATGTCAATCCGCGCAAGTAACTCAGGTTAATTACAGGTGCATGCAAAACAAAAGGTGGAACCGCGACAGAAAACAGAGGTTGATGAGACGTCAAAGGCAGCGGCGATTTAGAATGCCAATGCTTACGATACCGAAATTGAACAGAGATGGGACCTTATTATGACCATGAAGATGGGAAAAACCTTCGCTATTCTGGGCGCTGCATCGGCCCTGGCTCTTGGCGCGTGCGGTGAACAGAATGTAGAACCTGACCCCACGGCCCAGATAGAGGAAGATCCTCTGGGCATGCCGGAAAATACCGACATGGACACACAGGCCGCTGACGTCAGCGAAGTCATCGGTGACGACATGGACGAAGTCGATACCTATGATGTAGAGGGCGCCGCCTTCGAAACGCCGCGTATGCAGCAGGGTCCGACCTTTTCCGCGGCCCGCGAACAGCCCCTGACAGAGGAGCAGACGGCGCGAATGGGCGACGATGATCCAGAGGAGGTCAGCGCCGAGGTAACCCGCGAAACGCAGGAACTGGCGGCGGCCGGCGAACGGCTGGTCGATCCGGCCACGAACGGCGATGCCAGCTTCGCGCAGCTGGATCGCGATGGCGATGGACAGCTTTCAGTGGCGGAATTCGCCATTTACGATCTGTCCAACGTGCATCCGCGCGTTCAGGGGCAAAAGGATGACGGCACCCGCCCCTATGTTTCCACCACTGCGGTGAACATGGCGATGGAGGATTTTGCCCGCCTTGACGAAGATGGTGACTTTTTTCTCGACCGTTCCGAATTCGACGCCGTAACTAGATAGCGTTCGAATAGGCGCGCGTCCCCCGCTCCCCCGCAACAGGGGCGCGACGCCCGGCCCCGTCCATGGCTCGGCCATGGGCGGGGTTGCTTTTTGGGACGGGCGCAAAAGCGGCTCCGCGCTGAAATAGCGCTTTCCTAATAGGAAAAACTCTGTCTCTTATCCCTGTCTTTCGCCTGCTTTCGAAAGGCTGCCACCCCATGCGTCCCGCGCCCCCCATGCGTCCCGCGCCCCCCATGCGTCCCGCGCCCCCCATGTCTCCCGCGCCCCGCCTGCTCGCCCTGAACATTGTCCGTGACAAGGGCGGCCCGGCCCCTATTCCCGCTGCCCGTCGCGGGCACGGATTTCACGCGCCCGCGACGTCGAACCGGACAACTCTTCGGGCCGTCCTGCCGTCGATCTGCAATCTGATTGTCCGGTTCCGTCTGCCGCTGTCCGCTTCGACCGTCCGGTTTGAGGGGGGCATGGCACACGCCTGCGGTTCTGGCGGGCCGGCTCATGCGGCGCCAGGGCGAAATTCTTCAATGTTTTCTCGTGCGCGCGCGCACACGCGCGCTGAGTGTGCGTTTTGTGCGGTTTCGGGCCTGTCCACTTCGCGGATTTCCGTCGCCGGTCCGTTCGAGACCGGCGAGGAAACGCGGTCGGGTCAGCGCTGGCGGCGGCGGCGCAGCCCCATGCCCAGTCCCAGCAGGCCCAGGCCGAACAGTCCGATTGCAGCCGGTTCGGGGACCTGCTCCAGCGGCGGCGGCAGGTCCTGCGGATCCTCGGGCGCGACAGAGGCCGACAGGCCACCCGCAATGCCGCGAATCCGCGCCAGGGCATAATTGCTGCCCGCGTTCGGCCCCTCGGGCGCGCTGTCCAGCAGGAAATCGGACGCGACCAGATTGGCGCCGACGATGTTAAGGACCAGCACCTCATCCGCGTTGAACCGGAATGCACCCTGCTGCGCATTGGAGGAGCCGAATTCCAGTTCCACGTCGAAATTGCCCTGATTGCCCGGCGAATCGCGGCCATCGACCGTCTGGAATATGTTCACAGGCATGGGCGCATCGCCGCTGGCATAGGAAAATGTCAAATTCGTGCCGGCGGCCGCGAAGTTGAAAAAGACGCTGGCGATATATTCCCCGCCGCTCATGCCCATCGCGTCGATGGTCAGTTGGACGGAGCCCGGCGTGTCGCCATCGTCGAAAAACAGCGTCGGCGCCCCGCTGGGGGAACTGCCCTCGACGGTCTGGTCCAGCGTATAGGACACGGTGGTCGCAGACGCGGCGCTCGCGGTCGCTGCGGCCGACAGCAGGGCTGACAGGATCATTGCTTTATGCATTGGGAAAACCTCCCCCAGAATTTTGAATCAAGACTAGCGTAACAAACACAAGTTAATGTAGCGCAAGTGTCATGCCAGATGCGTAACACCTTGAAAAAGGACGGAACGAAAAACAGGCACTTCTGAATCTGTAAAGCGTGCCGACGCTTCCGTCACGATTTGCGGCTATTCCGCCTCGACAGTAACGCCCAGCGGCTTCAACTCGCTGTCGTCAATGCCCCAGCGCCGGTCCTCTTCACTGCTGCCCGGCACGTCGTTGGTGCGCTTCAGCCGGATGGGACCGCGCAGGTTAAAGGGATCGCCATTCTGCAGCCGGCCATACATCTGCACCGGCACATCGACATAGGAGGAGCCCGCCGCCCCCTCCACCCTGCCGGGCCGCCCGATCAGCAGGTGCCGCTCGCTATATTTGCCAAGGGACTCCGCGAACTCTTCCGCGCTCATCCCGCTCGCCTCGCCGTCCCGCCGCCACAGCGCATGGGCGGCGGCGAAATCGCCCTCCTCCAGATGGGCGCCATAACGCTGGAGGACCTGGCCCGCCGCCTCGGCGCTACCTGGCTCGATCGGCGTCATCTCGTCCAGTGGGCTGCGGTCGTCCGGCAGGCCGCCGACTTCGCCCGGCGCCGGCGGGATCAGCGCGGGCAGGTCGGCGGCAGGTGGCTGCGGCTCGGCTCGGTTCTCCGGCTCTGCCGGGGCCGTAGGTGTCTCTTGGGGGGCGCCTTCGCCGGAGGGGCCGCAGGCCGACACGGCCAGCAGGGCAGCGGCCAGAAAGGGCAGGGTCGGGGCGTAGCGGTGGGTCATTCCGGGTCCTTTCGCAGTCCCACCACAAACGGCACGGCGGGGCCATCGTTCCGCCCGCCGCGACGGTCTCTTATTCGGGCCGCAGCATCTGGAACTTCAGCTCTTCCGACACGCCGAAATAATCGCCCGGTCCGCCGCCGCGCAAAATCGGCTCGCCCAGCGTGGTACGATAGATACCATCCTCGATCAGCCGCCTGTCGATGTGGATGCCGACGACTTCGCCCAGCACCAGCCAGCTGTCGATCTGGCCGCCCCGATGGTCGGCCAGCCGGATGATCTGGGTGACCTTGCATTCGAAATTCACCGGACTGGCGGCAACCCGTGGCGGCGCAACGGCGGTGGAGGGGGCGGTGTCCAGGCCGGACAGCTCGAATTCATCCACATCGCTATCGGCCATGGCCGACGACATGTTCATCTGCTCCGCCAAGGGCCGCGTCGCCAGATTCCAGACAAATTCACCCGTCGCCTCTGCATTCGACACGCTGTCCTTGTGCCCGACGCTGGAAAAGCCAACGATCGGCGGGCGGTAGTTGAACAGGTTGAAGAAACTATAGGGCGCCAGATTGCGCCGTCCCCCGGCATCCAGCGTGCTGACCCAGCCGATGGGCCGCGGCGCGACGATGGCGTTCAGGGGATCGTGCTTCAGCCCATGCCCCTCTGCGGGCGTATAGAAATGCCGGTCCCCGGCGTCCATGCTGTCGGTCATATCAATGTCTTTCTATGTCCAGTTCAGCCGCGTCCAGCCGTTCCTTTTCGCCAGTGCCTTCATGGCCGCGCCGCCGTTGACGGCAAAGGCTTCGTCGGCCCATTCCATGATGGGCGCATCGGATACATGGTCGGAAAAGACGCGGATATGTGCATCCTCCCGGGCTAAACCCTTCTCGGCCAGATAGCGTTCCACCATCGCCAGCTTTGCGCCGCCATAGCAGTTTTCCCCGGCAATGCGGGCGCGAAGCCCGCCATCCTTCATGCGCTGCACCCGCGTACCGACCACCTCCTCCACGCCGACCCGGGAGGCGATGGCGCGCGCGTAAAAGGCATAGCTGGCGGTTGCCAGGATCACCCGCCGCCCCTCCGCCTTCTCAACTTCGATGCGGGCAAGCGCGTCGGCGAAGCATTGGTCGGGCACGATCAGATCGGCGAATTTCTCTGCCTCCGCCGTCGCCACATCCCGGCTGGTTCGTCCGCCCATCAGCAGGGAGTGGTTGATTTCCTTCAACCTGCCCCTGCTGATCAGCTTTGATACATAAGCCATGCCGGCCATGACCGAGATCGGCGTCAGCAGCCGTCGCCATTTCGCCCGCGCACCGCTCCAGTGCCACAGCCAGGGGGTATAGGTGCCGGCCTTGGTAATGGTCCGGTCCATGTCGAAGATGCTGATTTGTTGCATTGAAACGATAAGTTCAGACTGCTTTCAGTGCCTGGTCGAAATCGGCGATCAGATCGTCTTCATGCTCGACGCCGATAGAGACGCGGACGAGATTGTCGGTGATGCCAAGTTCGGCGCGGCGATCCTGCGGGACGCTGAGATGGGTCATGGCGGCGGGATGGCTGGCAAGGCTTTCCGTGCCGCCCAGGCTGACCGCCAGTTTTACCGTTTTCAGATTGTCTAGCAGGCGAAAGCTCTCCGCTTCGCCGCCCTTGACGATAACGGAGAATGTCGACCCGGCGCCGGAACAGTGGCGACGATATATGTCCCCCTGTGCGGTGTCGGGATCGAGGAAGCCGAGCCAGGACACACGCTCCACCTTAGGATGGTCGCGAAGGAAGGCGCCGACGGCGCGCGCATTGGCCTGCGCCTTCTCCATCCGCAATTGCACGGTTTCGAGCGAGCGCAGAAGCATCCACGCCGTATTGGGATCTGTGATGGTGCCAAGCGTGTTCCGGAGCGCCAAAACCGGCGCCAGCGCCGCGGTGCTGCCGACTGCGCCGCCCGCGACTAGGTCCGAATGCCCACCGACATATTTGGTCAGGGAATAGAGCGAAATATCGGCGCCGTTACGAGTGGGGGACTGGAAACAGGGGCCGAGGAACGTGTTATCGACCATGATGACGGGGCGGTGCCCGTCCGCGTCGAACATCTCGTCACGCAGTTTCGCGACCGCCTCTATATCAACGAGATCGTTCGTCGGATTGGCGGGGCTTTCCAGATAGATGACGGCAACGCGGCCGAGTTCGCCTGCGCGTTCCAGCACCTTGGCGATTTCGGCGGGACTGGCGCCGGCGGGAAAATCGACCCATTTGACGCCGAACTTGCCCAGCATCGAATCGATCATCTTTTCCGTGGCCGCATAAAGCGGCGCGGAATGCACAATGACATCGCCCGGTTCGACATGCGCCATCAATGCGGTACCGATGGCCGACATGCCGCTGGAAAAGCTGAGCGCTGTATCGGCACGTTCCCATTGCGCCAACCGCCCCTCGAGGATTTCCTGGTTGGGGCCGTTGAAACGGCCGTAAACCAGCCCCTCTGCGCCGCCCGGACGTTTACCGGTGATCCCTTCGAAAAAGCGTTTGCCGTCGGCAGCGCTTTCGAACGCATAGGTGGAGGTCAGGAAAATCGGCGGCTTCAGCGCGCCCTCCGACAGGCGCGGCTCATAGCCATAGCCCATCATCAGGGTGGAGGGGTGAAGTTCCCGATCACCGATCTTCGTCACCTGCGGCGGTGTGGTCTGGCGCGAGGGCCGGCCTTCGTCGAGTTCATCAGTCATCACAACACCCTAGCACAGTATCAGCGCAGCCGCTTCACATATTGCTGATTATCGTTGCGCGTTTCGACGGCGAATTGCGGTACATCCTTCATCAGGTCGGACAGCCGCGAATAGCCATAATTACGGGCGTCGAAACTGGAGCGGTTGTTTGCGCGCTGGCCAACCTCCGACATGCGCGCCCAGCCCTCATCGTCGCGTTTCACGGCATTATAGGCATCGACAAGAAGAGTGAGGAGATCCTTGTCGATCGCCTTCTTGGACGGCGGCGTCCGGTCGCCATTCTTCGCCGTGCCGCCCTCTTCCCGTTTCAGGGCAGCGACGTCGATATAGCGGGTGCAGGCGGCGCGGAACGCTTCCGGTGCGCGTTCAGTGCCGAACCCGTAAACGGGGATCCCCTCCTGCCGGATGCGCTGGGCCAGCGGCATGAAATCGCTGTCCGACGACATCAGGCCAAAGCCGCCAATGCGCCCGCCATACATCAGGTCCATGGCATCGATGACGATGCGCATGTCGGTAGCGTTCTTCTTCTTGACGATGTCGAACTGCTGATAAGGTTCAATGGCATAGGTCAGCGTCAGGTCAGCCCAGCTTTTCAGCGCGGGCTTGCGCCAATTGCCATAGGCGCGGCGGACATTGACCTCCCCCAGCTCGGCGAGCACGGTCAGCACGGGGTCAAGATGGTTGGGGCTGGCATTGTCCGCGTCGATCAGCAGCGCGATGTTGCGGATGCGAGGCTCGGTCATGCCGCATCCTTTGCGAAGAGGTTTTCAGGGTGACGCATGGCCTTGAACTCCAGTGCGTTTCCGGCGGGATCGAAGAAGAACATGGTCATTTGCTCCCCCGCCTGTCCGGCGAAGCGGACGTGCGGTTCGATTTCGAAGCGCGTACCCGCCGTTTTCAGCCGATCGGCCAGCGCTTCAAAATCCCGCCATTCCAGCACAATGCCGAAATGCGGCACGGGTACCTGGTCGCCGTCCACGGGATTGCGGTGCACGCTGCCCTTCGGCGCCAGATGGGCAACGATCTGATGGCCAAAGAAATCGAAGTCGATCCAGCTGTCGGAGGAGCGCCCCTCCGCGCAGCCCATCAGTTCGCCGTAAAAGGCGTGGGCCGCCGCAAGATCATCGACAGGAAAGGCGAGGTGGAAGGGTCGCAGGGTCATACCGCGCCGTAACAGGCCAGCGCTGGCTTCGCCAGAGTCTGACGCCGCGAAGGAGCGCCCGACTGCACGGGGTCAGACGCTTGCCTTGACGCCCTTGTCCCGCATGACCTCGGCCAGCTCGCCGGCCTCGTACATTTCCAACATGATGTCGCTGCCGCCGACGAACTCTCCCTTGACGTAAAGTTGCGGGATAGTCGGCCAGTTGGAATAGCTTTTCACGCCGGACCGGATTTCGGGATCCTGCAGCACGTCGGTGGAGCCGAATTCGACACCCAGATGTTCCAATATCGCAACGGCGCGGCTGGAAAACCCGCATTGCGGGAACAGCGGTGTGCCCTTCATGAACAGGTGGACATCGTCGCCCTCGACGATGGTCTTGATGCGCTGATCGGCATTTGTGTCGGCCATTGGCTTACTCCGGTATTTGTGTGGTCAGTTGCAGCGCATGCAGTTCGCCGCCCATGCGGCCGCCCAACGCGTCATAAACGAGCTGATGCTGCCTGACGCGGCTGAGGCCGGCGAAGGCGGGCGCCGTCACGGTGGCGGCATAATGGTCCCCGTCGCCGGCCAGATCGGTAATTTCCACCCGGGCACCGTCTATATTGTCGGTGATCAGGCGTTCGATATCTGCTGCGGCCATCGGCATGGTATTACACCTGTTCCATGAACTGCCGGCGCGCGATAACCATCTTGTCTTCCATGGCGCGGCGCACGTCGGCTTCGGTCACGTCGATGTCGTCATGTGCGGAAAGGTCGTTGTAAACCTTGCGAAACACGTCCTCGTCACCGACTTCCTCGAAATCCGCAGCGACGACCTCGCGGGCATAGCCTTCCCGCTCCTCGGGGGTCAGGCCGAGCTTTTCCGCAGCCCATTCGCCAAGCAGGCGATTCCGGCGCGCCGTCACCTTGAACTGAAGTTCCGCATCGCGCGCGAACTTGTTCTCAAACGCTTTTTCGCGATCTTTCATGTCGGTCATTGCTGGCGGCGGTCCCTTTTCATGCTGTCGTCCCGCCTAAATAGGAAGGCAGCCGCTCGCCTGCAAATAAAAGCCGGTGCAGCGACCGCACGTTAGACCACCGGTCTGCCCCTTTGTGGAGCGTTCATCTAGCGCGGTCGCAGCGAGCACGTTACATAGCGGTGATTCCCCCGCCCCGGCCCGCCGTCGCCGGGGCGTTCGTCTTTCAGAGGAGCCCGCCCATGTCCCGCCGCCGCCAGATCTATGAGGGCAAGGCCAAGATTCTGTATGAAGGGCCGGAGCCGGGCACGCTGATCCAGTATTTCAAGGACGATGCCACCGCCTTCAACAATCAGAAGAAGGGGACGATCAACGGCAAGGGCGTCCTCAACAACCGGATTTCGGAGCATATCTTTACCCTGCTGGGGAATATCGGCATCCCGACGCACTTCATCCGCCGCCTGAACATGCGCGAACAGCTGGTGCGGCAGGTGGAGATCGTGCCGATCGAGGTCATTGTGCGGAACGTTGCGGCCGGTACCTTGTCGAAGCGGCTGGGGATCGAGGAGGGCACGCAGCTGCCCCGCACCATCCTGGAATATTGCTATAAGGACGATGCGCTGGGCGATCCGATGATCACCGACGAACATATCGCCTGTTTCGGCTGGGCCAGCCAGGAGGAGATGCACGAGATTTCCGACATGGCCATCCGCATCAACGATTTCATGTCGGGCATGTTCGCCGCGATCGGCATCAAGCTGGTGGATTTCAAGCTGGAGTTCGGCCGCGTCTGGGAGAATGATTTCGCCCGCATCCTGCTGGCGGATGAGATCAGCCCCGATGGCTGTCGCCTGTGGGACATGAAATCGAACGAGAAGCTGGACAAGGACCGGTTCCGCCGCGACCTGGGCGGCGAAGTCGAAGCCTATCAGGAGGTTGCGCGCCGACTGGGACTGCTGCCCGAGGATGGCAGCGGCGAAAAGGTCGCCGATCTGGCCGAAGCGCGCAAGGCACGCGGCAAGGAATAAGGGCTGAGCAGCCCCCTTGGGGCAAACAAGCCGCAACCCAAAGATCGTCATCCCCGCTCGCGCGGGAATGACGATCCTTTGAATCCGCTGTTTAGGGAAAACATTCGTTCGGCGAAGGCCGAAAAAGCGGCCCTCTAATTCACCAGCATCGATACGCGTGGCGCCTGGAAAACGCGGGGCGCCGGGGAGACGATTTTCGTCCCGCTTCCCGTCACCTCCTGCACCTCCAGCCCGCGCTGGGCGACGCCGTTCGACCCGAACCGGAAAATGCCGTCCATTCCGGCAAAGCCGTCGGGGTCGGTAAGCGTGCGGGCCGGAAAATCGCCGCCGACGGGCCATTGTTCCGCCTGGCCATTCGCGATCAGCACGGCATCATAGGCCATGCTGGAAAGGCGCGAGGGCGCACCACCGAATTTCTGGCGATAACGCGCGGCGAACTTGTCGAACTGGGCGTCGGGAACGCTGGCGAACCAGCTTCCGTGCAGGCCGCGGGCGGAGCGGAGCCGGTCCTCTGCATTCCATAATTCCGTGCCGAGATAGCGTACCCGGTCGGCGCCGGCGCCATAACGCTGCAGGCTTTGCAGGAATTCGGAGGCGATGGTGCCGGAATCGGCAATCAGCAGGGACTGGAAACTGACGGGTGCCAAGCGCTCCTCTACGGGGGCCACGGTTCCGTCGGCGCGGACAGTGCCGCCCTGTGCGGCGCGTGCCGTGCGTGCCTCGTAATCGGTAAGGCGGCGGACGCTGGCGGGCAGTTTCGACCGCTGACGCTCATAGGTTTCGATGCCGGTCACGCGGCCGCCGGCACCCCGCACGGACGACAGAAATGCGTCGCTGGCGCGGTTGCCATAGGTGCCGTTGGGCACAAGCGCGGCGAAACGCTCTATGCCGCGGCCGCGGGCGAAGGCAACCACCCGCTGGATCGACTGCGATGGCTGGAAGCCCATAACGTAAACGCCATTGCCGGCGATGGTGGCATCGTTCGAGAAGCTGATGATCGGGATGTTCCGGGAGCGGGCATAGCCGGAAATGGCACGCACGTTTTCGGCGAGCAAAGGACCGAGGAAGATGCGGGCGCCATCCGCGACCGCGCGTTCGGCGGCGCGTTCCGGGCCGTTGACGGCGGTGTCATAGGTCTGCAGCTTTATATTGCCGCCGCCCAGATCCTGCAGCGCCATATTGGCGGCATTGGCGAGCGAACGACCCACGCGCGCGCGGGGCCCGGTCAGCGGCAGCAGCAGGGCCGCACGGTTCTGGATCACCGGCGCATCCGCCACGTCGACGACCGGGGGCGGCGCCTCGGCCTCTGGCGGTGCGTCGACGGCAATCGTGGTATCTTCTTCGGCGCGCATCGACTGGCACCCGCTGGTGACAACCAGAGCGGCGGCGGCAAGCGCGAGGCCACCTCCCCGCAAAGTACGCTTCAAACTGGTAAGAACTGAAAACATCGCGTAGCCCAATCACATGACGGCAGAATCGCTCCCCCCGGGAATCTATATCGTCGCTACACCAATCGGCAACCTGAAGGACCTGTCATTTCGCGCCGCCAACATCCTGTGCCGCGCAAATGCCATTGCCGCAGAGGATACGCGGATCACCGGTAAGCTGTTGAAGCATATAGACTCAACAGTGCCGATGATTCGATATCACGAGCATAATGCACGCGATATGCGGCCAAAGATACTGCAACGCGCGGTGGAAGAGGCAATCGCACTGGTCACGGATGCGGGCACGCCCCTGATTTCCGACCCCGGTTACAAGCTGATTGCGGAGGCGCGCCGCGCTGGTGTTGCGGTCACCAGCATCCCCGGGCCGAGCGCGGTGATCACGGGGCTGACGCTGGCTGCGCTGCCCACCGACAGGTTCCTGTTCGCCGGATTTGCCCCGCCGAAGGAAAAGGCGCTGCGCGACACGCTGGCGGAGCTGGGCGGCGTGCGCGCGACGCTGGTTTTCTATGAAACGGGGCCGCGCCTCTCGCGCTTTTTGGCTGTCGCGGCGGATACGCTCGGCGGGCGCGATGCGGCGGTGACGCGGGAGCTGACCAAGCTGCATGAGGAGGTTCGCACCGGCACATTGCCCGATCTTGCCGCGCATTATGAGGCGGCGGGACCGCCCAAGGGCGAGATTGTCGTGGTCATCGGCCCACCGCTCGAGACCGAACCAGACGAGGCGGATCTGGACGAAGCGCTGATCGCCGCGCTGGAGGGGGCATCGCTGAAGATGGCGGTGAAGGAAGTCGCCCTGGCGCTCGGCCTGCCGCGCGGGACGGTCTATGCGCGCGCCCTGGAACTGAAGGACAAGTGAGGTCCAGACAGGCGGCGGAGGCGCGGGGTCGCCGCGCGGAAGCCGTGGCCGCCTGGTTCCTGCGCCTGAAGGGCTATGGCATCATCGACCGGCGTGTACGCGTGCGCGGCGGCGAGATCGACATCGTGGCGCGGCGGGGACGCACCATCGTTTTCGTTGAGGTAAAGGCGCGTGCGGACGCCGTTTCGGGCGACGCCGCGCTGGGGCCGGGGCGCCTGTCGCGGGTGCATGCCGCCGCCGCGCAATTGTGGCCGCGCTATGCGGGCAGCGCCGATGGATACCGCGTCGATGCCGTCGCGATCCTGCCGCGCCGATGGCCCGTGCACCTGAAAGGGCTGGACTAAGCAGGGGGAAGGCGGGAACAAGCGCCGCATCCGTTTTCAGATATGGTCAGGACCCGCACCATGCCGCTTTCCGTTGCCGTTCAGATGGACCCCATCGAATCCGTGAAGCTGGGGGGCGATTCCACCTTTGCGCTGATGGTGGGGGCCCAGGCGCGCGGACATCGCCTGTGGCATTATCCCGTCGAAAGCCTTGCGTGGAACGAGGGGCGTGTCACCGCCACCGCGCGCCCCGTCGAAGTGCGTTACGAGGAGGGCAATCATTTTACGGCGGGGGAGGCGCGCACCGTCGATTTGGGCAGCGACATGGACGTGGTGCTGATGCGGCAGGACCCGCCCTTTGACATTGGCTACATCACGGCGACGCACATTCTGGAAATGCTGAAGGGCAAGACGCTGGTCGTCAACGATCCGGTGGAGGTACGCAATGCGCCGGAAAAGCTGTTCGTTCTAAACTATCGCGACCTGATGCCGGCCACGATGATCACGCGAAATCTGGATCAGGTCAGGCAGTTTCGCGACAAATATGGCGCCGTGGTTCTGAAGCCGCTGCACGGCAAGGGCGGCGAGGCGGTGTTCAAGATGGATGGCGGCGACGGCAATCTGGGCGCGCTGGTCGAACTGTTCGGGGAAATCTTTGAAGAGCCGTTTATCGCGCAGCAATTCCTGCCGGACGTATCGGAAGGGGACAAGCGCATCATTCTGGTCGATGGCGAGCCGACCGGAGCGGTCAATCGCCTGCCGAAAAAGGGGGAGATCCGCTCCAACTTCGCTGCGGGCGGGTCGGGGGCGGCAGCCGAGCTGACGGACCGGGAGCGGGAGATTTGCGCCCGCATCGGCCCGGATCTAAAGGCCCGCGGCCTGATCTTTGTCGGCATTGATGTCATCGGCGGCAAGCTGACGGAAATCAACGTCACCAGCCCGACGGGGATCGTCGCCATCGATCGATTTAACGGGACGGACACGCCCGCTTTGGTCTGGGATGCGATCGAGGCGCGGCTGCGCAAGTGATGGGCGGCTGCGGGCGCTCTCGCCGCTGAACCGCCCTCAAGCCCGCGGGAACCTGCCTAGGCAGCCTTCGCCTTTGCCTCGGCATATTCCTGTGTGCCGACGGTCAATACTTCATCCTCCGGCAGGATGGTGGTGACGGGCAGGTCGTCCAGCGCCTCCAGCTCCGCGTAAAGAGGAGCGAAGTCGGCATCGCTGGTGCGGCGCAGCAGATCCTCGAAACTGTCGATGACGAAATAGGTCTGCTGATAATCGTCGATGCGATATTCCGTTCGCATGACGCGTTGCAGTTGCAGCTTGATGCGGTTCGGGCTGTCGCTGTCGATGGCGAATTTGCTTTCTCCATGGCTGGACACGATGCCCGCGCCATAGATTTTCAGCTCGTCATTTTCACGGATCAGGCCGAATTCCACCGTGTACCAGTAAAGGCGCGCAAGTTTGTGAATGGCACCGAATTCCAGGCTGCGCAGGCCGCCCTGTCCATAGGCCTGCATGTAATCGCCGAAGATCGGATTGGCGAGCAGGGGGACATGCCCGAACACGTCATGGAAAACGTCCGGTTCCTGCAGATAGTCGAGCTGGTCCGCGCGGCGAATGAAATTGCCTGCGGGGAAGCGCCGGTTAGCGAGGTGGTCGAAGAAAACATCATCCGGGATAAGGCCGGGGACGGCCACGACCTGCCAGCCGGTCGCCTTGGTCAATTTTTCGGACAATTCCTCAAAATTCGGGATACCCGGACGAGAAAGGTGCAGAACGTCCAGCCCCTCCAGAAAGGCGTCGGCCGCGCGGCCGGGCAGCTGTTTTGACTGCCGTTCGAACAAGGTGTCCCAGACACCATGCTCTTCTGCAGTGAAATGATCCCAATCCTGGGGTACAGTCCAGTCGTCGGCTGCGTTTTCGGGGCGGGTGAGAGTCGGTGAACCTGTAGCCATGTCAGGCATTGTAGCGTATTTTTGAAAAGGTTTCGAGTGAAACTTTCCGTTGTTCGGAAATCGCGATCACACTGAGCAAAAATGTCACGGGAACGCGGGAACGCATCCCCCGTTGTGTAACCGAGATAGAAAAAACAGGAGACCACGAAATGTCCACCACACCACATATCGGAATCAACAAGGCGGGCCGTGCAAAGGTCGGCAAGGAACTTGGCAAGGTACTGGCCGACAGCTATTCGCTGTATCTGAAGACGCATAATTATCATTGGAACGTGAAGGGGCCGCACTTCCATTCGCTGCATACCCTGTTCGAGGAGCAGTATACGGAGCTGGCGACGGCCGTCGACGATCTGGCGGAACGTATCCGTGCACTGGGCGAGATGGCGCCGGGCAGCTATCGTCAGTTCAGCAAGCTGACGAAGATCGAGGAAGCGCCAGACACGCCGCCAGAGGCGCTGGAAATGGCCGAGCAGCTGGCGCAGGGTCACGAGGCCGTCGCGGGAACCTGCCGCGAACTGATCCCCATCGCCGAAGAGGTCGAGGACGAAGTGACCGTCGACATGATGATCGGCCGCATGACCGTGCATGACAAGGCCGCGTGGATGCTGCGCAGCCTGGCGGCGTAGGCAGTCGCACCATAGTCGGTGACATGACGCGCGGGATCGCAGGTCGATCCCGCGCTTTTTTGCGTCTGCCCCTTGGCCCCGACTGCGCCCGGGAGACTTGGTCCCTATCTGAATCGGCGAGTTTTCAAGGGCGCGGGCCGGTGCGAAAGATGCATTGGGCAATCCCGTATGCCGCCTGGCCCATTTGCGCCCGAGGAGATCAGATCATGGACCTGTCCTTTAGTCCCGAAGAAGAAGCCTTTCGTGAGGAAGTGCGCAGCTTCATTGACGAAAACTATCCCGAGGAGCTGAAGAATCTTGCCGGACGCGAGGATCTGGACAAGGCGGACATGCTGAAATGGCATCAGATATTGGGCGAGAAGGGCTGGTCCGTGCCCGCCTGGCCGACGGAATATGGCGGCCCCGGCTGGACCTCTACGCAGCGCTATATCTGGTCGGAGGAATCGGCGAAGGCCGAAACCATTCCGCCCTTGCCCTTTGGCGTGTCGATGGTGGGGCCGGTCATCTATACCTTTGGGACGGCGGAGCAGAAGGAACGCTTCCTGCCCGGCATACGCAACGGCACGACCTGGTGGTGCCAGGGCTATTCGGAGCCGGGGGCCGGGTCCGACCTCGCCAGCCTGAAGACGAAGGCGGAGCGGGTCACGGGCGACGACGGCCAGGACTATTATGTGGTCAACGGTCAGAAAACGTGGACCACCCTGGCGCAATATGCCGATTGGGGCTTTTTCCTGGTGCGAACCGATCCCGACGCGGCAAAGCCGCAGCAGGGCATTTCCTTCCTGCTGATCGACATGAAGTCGCCGGGCGTTTCGGTGCGGCCGATCATCACGCTGGGCGGCGAGCATGAGGTGAACGAAGTCTGGCTGGACAATGTGAAGGTGCCCGTCGACCAGCGCATCCACAATGAAAATGAGGGCTGGACCTGCGCCAAGTTCCTGCTGGCGCACGAGCGGTCCGGCATTGCCGGCGTCGCGCGTTCCAAGCGCGGCATCGAAAAGCTGAAGGAAATGGCGATGGCGGAACTGGATGAGGGCCAGCCGCTGCTGCACAATCCCTTCTTCAAGCGTAAGGTCGCGGAGCTGGAAATCGACCTGGCCGCGCTGGAATATACCGAATTGCGGACCCTGGCGGGAGAGGCGGCAGGACGCGGGCCGGGGCCGGAAAGCTCTATCCTGAAGATCAAGGGAACGGAGATCCAGCAGCGCATCACGGAGCTGGTTCTGGAGGCGGCGGGCCATTACGGCGCGCCCTATTTCCGCGGATATGGCGAAGGCGGCAATGAATTCGCCATCGGCCCCGAACATGCGCAGCGGGCGGCGCCAACCTATTTCAACACGCGCAAGACGTCCATTTACGGCGGGTCCAACGAGATTCAGCGCGGCATTATCGCGAAAATGGTGCTGGGCCTGTAAGGGGAGCCTGCGCACTGCCGCCGGGGCGGGAGTGCGGATAGCCATTGACGGGGTAGAATTGCATGAAAGTCGCGCTTTCCACGTTTTGGCGGCAGGCAATGGAGCCGCGCATGCCGGACGACCTCGAAATTGCCTGGTTCCAGAATGTCGATGAAGCCATTGAGGCGGTGAAGGGCGCCACGGCGGTCGAACTCGACCTGTTGTGCGGCCCGGAAGATCATATTCGCATTATGGAAGCGGGCAGGGAGCTGAAGTGGATCGCGTGCTGCTTTGCCGGGGTTGAGCGCTATCCCTTTGACTATATGCGCGAGCGCGGCCTGATCTTCACGAACGGAGTCGGCGTTACCGCGATCCCGGTCGCCGAATGGGCGGTCATGGGGGTCTATGCGCTGGCCAAGGGCTTTCCGGACGTGGTGCGCATGCACGACCGGCGCGAATGGCGCGATGTGCCCTATGGCACGATCGAGGTATCGTCGTCGAAGGTGCTGCTGATCGGCTATGGCCATATCGGCAAGGAGATCGAGCGCCAGTTGTCCGCCATCGGTGCCAGCGTCACGGTGGTGCGGTCGAAGGCCGACCCTGCGACGGGCGTCTTGGGGCCGGATGACTGGCGCGCCCGTCTGGGGGAATTCGACTTTGTCATTCTGGCGGCGCCCGGCACGGAAGAGAATCGCGGCATGATCGGTGCCGCCGAGTTGAAGGCGATGAAGAAGAGTGCGCACCTGATCAACATCGCGCGCGGCGTTCTGGTCGATCAGGACGCCTTCCGCACCGCCATGTCGGCAGGAGAGATCGCTGGCGCGCTGCTGGATCCCGCCGAACCGGAACCCCTGCCGCAGGATGACCCGCTGTGGACGGCGGAAAATACCGTCATTACCGCGCATCTGTCCGGCCGCAGCCAGACGACGATGCCGACGCGGATCACCGATCTGTTCCTGGATAATCTGCGGCGGTTCCGCGCCGGGGAGCCGCTGGTGAACGTGGTTGACCTGCAGCGCGGCTATTAAGGCCGCCACACCTGCGCCGCGCCGGGGACACAATGGCTTGGCAGGACGCGCCCCGGTAAATTAAGGATCGAGCCCATGACAGATAAAGCCACGGTGCTGCCGCGCCTCATCGAAATTATCGAACCCTTCAACAAGAAGGACATAGAGCTGAACGCCGACACCAGCTTTGCCAAGGATCTGGAGCTGGACAGCCTGACGGTGATGGATCTGGTCGCGGAGATCGAGGATGAATATGACATCCTGCTGCCCGTCAACATGCTGCCCGACCTGGAAACCATCGGCGATGTGGCCGGGGCGGTCGCAAAGATAAAGTCGGCCTGAACCATGAGCGATACGAGCGATATGGGCGACGAGAGCGTGCCCGCGCGACCCGATTTGTTCGACAAGTTCGACCCGCTGGTCGCGCAATATGACGGGCTGATCGCGTCCGGCCATCGCGACCCGTTCCACCTGCAGATGGATCAGATCCTGTCGCCGACACGCGCAGTGGTGAACGGCAAGGAGATCATTCTGGTCGGCACATATAATTATATGGGCATGACGTTCGACCCCGACGTCATAGAGGCGGGGCAGAAGGCGCTGGCCGAATTCGGCGCCGGCACGACGGGCAGCCGCGTGCTGAACGGCACGTTCCAAGGCCACGCCGAATGCGAGGCCGCGCTGCGCGAATTTTACGACATGGAACATGCCATGGTCTTTTCGACCGGCTATCAGGCCAATCTGGGCCTGATGTCGGCGATCGCGGGCCGCGGCGATTATATCGTCCTGGATGCCGACAGCCATGCGTCCATCTATGACGGCTGCGCGATGGGCAATGCCGACGTGGTGCGGTTCAAGCATAATGATGTCGCCGACCTGGAAAAACGCCTGAAGCGCATACCTGAGGGGGCGGGTGTCCTCGTCGTGCTGGAGGGCGTCTATTCCATGGTGGGGGACATCGCGCCCCTGAAGGAGATGGTCGCCGTCGCCAAGGCGGCGGGTGCCATGATCGCGGTCGACGAGGCGCATGCCATGGGCTTCTTCGGCGAAAACGGACGCGGCGTGTTCGAGCAGGCGGGCGTTGAGGACGATGTCGACTTCGTCGTCGGCACCTTCTCAAAATCGGTCGGTACGGTCGGTGGATTCATCGTGTCCAACCATCCAAAGTTCGAGGTGCTGCGCTTTGTCGCGCGGCCCTATGTCTATACGGCCAGCCTGCCGCCCGCCGTGGTGGCCTGTTCCGCCACGTCGATCCGCAAATTGCGCTACGCCTATGACAAGCGCATCCATTTGTGGGAGGCGTCGCGCCACCTGCATCGCAGCCTGCGCGAGGCGGGTTTCACGCTGGGCACGGATACAGCGCAAAGCGCCATCATCGCGGTGAAGATGCCGGATCAGGAAACAAGCGCCAGAATGTGGGCCGCGCTGATCGATGAGGGCGTTTACGTCAACATGGTGCCGCCGCAGGCGACGCCGGGCCTGCACCTGCTGCGCTGTTCCCTGTGCGCGGATCATACGAAAGAACAGGTGGAGGAAATCATCGCGCGGTTCAAACGCGCCGCCGCGACGGCGGAACTGCCGCTAGAAATTTGACGCTTTGTGCCGGATCGGGACATGTGATGCGCCCGATCCTGTCCAAATTTGGCACGGTAATATCTCGTTGAGCAGCTAAGCGATTGCAATTCCCGGCGGTGCTGAAACTGGCACACCCTTTGCAATTTATTTTGGCATCGGCGGTGGCCAAGGCCCCGGTCCCTGCCGGACCCAAGGTCAGCATACCGGATTTCGTCCGGATTGACCGGTTTAGTACCCAGGGTGGCGGCTCCAATGCCCCGGAGCCGCCACCCACTCCAACTGAAGTTGCAGGCGATACGTCCATGGCCCCGGATGTGTCGTCTGTTTCTTTTTGACGGCCCGTTCTTTGATGCCCTGTCGGCAATGAAGCCGGGCAGTCTTGGCCTTGTCGTAATTGCGCGCTAACCCATGCGCCATGACAACCACCCTCACACTCAATGGACAGTCGATCAGCGTCGACGCCGATCCCGCCGCCCTTCTCGTCAACGTGCTGCGCGACGACCTTTCCCTGACCGGAACGCATATCGGGTGCGACACCAGCCAGTGCGGCGCGTGCAACGTGCTGCTGGATGGCGAGCCGGTCAAAGCCTGCACCATGCTGCTGGCTCAGGCGGAGGGCCGGGAGGTCACCACCGTTGAGGGGCTGGCCGAAGGCGGGCAGCTGCATCCAATGCAAGCGGCGTTCAAGGAGGCACACGGCCTGCAGTGCGGCTTTTGCACCCCCGGCATGGTGATGGCCGGCATCGGCATCGCGCGCCGCCACGGCGGCGACCCCGGCGAGGATGTCGTCGCCCACGAGCTGGAGGGCAATCTGTGCCGCTGCACCGGTTATGTGAACATCGTGAAGGCGATCCGCGCCGGCGCGCGTGACATGGGAGCGGGCGCATGAACCTGTCGAGACCGAGCCGCGTCGCCGATGCCGTCAGCGCCGCGGGCGCGGGCGGCGATGTCGCCTATCTGGCGGGCGGACATACGCTGATCCCCGCCATGAAGGCGCGGCTGCGCGATCCGGAGGGGCTGGTCGACCTGTCCGGCCTGGACGAACTGAAGGGCATGTCGGTCGAGGATGCCGAAGGCGGCCGGCGGCTGTGGATCGGCGCCATGACACGCCATCGCGATGTCGCGGAGGGCGCGGACGCGATCCCGGCCCTGCAGCATATGGCGACCCTGATCGGCGACCCGCAGGTACGTAATCGCGGCACGCTGGGCGGGTCGCTGGCCAATAATGACCCGGCGTCTGACTATCCTGCGGCGGTGCTGGCATTGCAGGCGGAAATCGAGACCGACCGCGCCACGCATCGGGCCGAGGATTTCTTTCAGGGCATGTTCTTTACCGCGCTGGAGGAAGGGGAATTGATCAAGAGGGTCGGTTTCCGCATTCCCGCGCGCGCGGCCTATGCCAAGTTTCGGCATCCCGCCTCCCGCTATGCATTGTCCGGCGTGTTCGTCGCGGAAATCGGGCCCGGCATCTGGCGCGTCGCCGTCACCGGCAGCGGGCAGGAGGGCGTATTCCGCTGGCCGCAGGCGGAGGAGGCGCTGGCAAATGGCGCCGACATTTCCACCGTGGCCGCGCCCGACGCATCGCTGATGTCGAGCGATATTCACGCGAGCCCGGAATATCGCGCGCATCTGTGCACCGTTATGCTGGCAAAGGCTGTGGGAGAGATAAAATGATCCTGACGACGACCCCAACGGTCGAAGGGCGACCGGCGCGCGAATATGTCGGCATCGTCACCGGCGAGGCCATATTGGGCGCCAACATGTTCAAGGATTTCTTTTCCGGCATACGCGACATCGTCGGTGGGCGCGCCGGATCCTATGAAGGCGTGCTGCGCGATGCCCGCAACGAGGCGTTGGGCGAGGTTGAGCGGCAGGCCGCAAAGCTGGGCGCCGATGCGGTCGTGGGCATCGACCTGGATTATGAGGTCATCGGCGATACCGGCTCCATGCTGATGGTCTCGGCGTCGGGAACCGCGATCAAATTCTAACGCAACGCACGCGGCTGACCGTCGGCGATTTCATCGCCGCAGCGCTGCGCAATATCGGTCGGCTGCGCGCGCGGCATTGGGCGCTGCTGGTGCTGGTCTATAGCGGACGCGCCATGTTGCCGTTGCTGCCCGCCGGGATGCGTCAGGCGGTGTGGCTGCAATCGCTGATGTCCGTTACCGCGTTCCTCGTGCTGTTCTGGATGCCCTATCTGTTCATCCGCGCGATGGCGGGGGAGGCGCGGCCGGGCCGGCCGACGCTGGGCTTCCTGTTCTTCGTTGGCGTCGCCATTTTATTGGCGCTGGTCGAGGCCATCCCCTTGGCGCTGTCGCATGTGGTCTTTGCTAGGGGGGTATCCCAGGCCGGGGCGAAGATGTTCATTCTGGCGGCGGGGGTGTTGAGCGCCCTTTTAAGCGTGCGCCTGTTGCCGCTTTATGCCGGCACGGCGACACAATTATTGTCACCGTTCCAGCGGTACTGGTGGGCGGGCCTGAGGGGGAGTGCCCTTTCCCTGGCGGCTCTTATGGTCGGCGGCATCCTGATCGGCGCGGCGCTGCAGGTTCTGATCCCCGCTACGGGCAGCGCCTTTACGCTGGGCAATATAGTGCTGTCGCATGCGGAGCAAAGCGTGCGGGCGGCGGGATTTCTGGCACTATGCGGCGTGTCGCTTGCGGCCGCGGCGCATTGCGCGCAGTTGCAGGGGGCCGCGCCGCCGCGCTAGGGAAGCGCGCGTATAGAAGACCACACACATGCAGGATTCCGATGGCAGGCCATTCCAAATTCAAGAACATCATGCACCGCAAGGGCGCGCAGGATAAGAAGCGCTCCGCGATGTTTTCCAAATTGTCGCGGGAAATCACCGTGGCGGCAAAATCGGGCATGCCCGACCCGGACATGAACCCGCGTCTGCGCGCCGCCGTGCAGGCCGCCAAATCGCAGTCCATGCCAAAGGACAACATCCAGCGCGCGATCGACAAGGCGATCGGCGGCGACGACGAGAATTACGAGGAAATCCGTTATGAGGGCTTTGGCCCCGGCGGCGTCGCGCTGATCGTCGAAACGCTGACCGACAATCGCAACCGTACGAACACCAATGTTCGGACCATCTTTTCCCGCAATGGCGGCAATGTCGGCGGACCCGGCACCGTCACGCACGGATTCGACCATGTCGGCCTGATCACCTATAAAAAGGATGCCCACAAGGCCGACAAGGTGTTCGAGGCGGCACTGGAGGCGGGCGCGGACGACGTCGATTCCTCCGGCGACGAAGAGCATGAAATCTATACCGAGGCGAACGCGCTGCACGAGGTTGCCAAGAATCTCGAGGCGATCCTGGGCGAGCCGGATGGCGCGAAACTATATTGGAAGCCGATGGAAACGGTGAACGTCGACGAGGCGCAGGCAACGACCCTGTTCAAGCTGATCGACCTGCTGGACGACGATGATGACGTGCAGACCGTCTATGGCAATTACGATATTTCCGACGAGGTCATGGAGAAGATCGGCAATTCGTGAGCGGTTCTTGCCGCCTTCTATTCGCCATTCCCGCGCCGGGGCGTTCCTGTCCGGTTGAGCCATGCTGATTCTGGGCGTCGATCCCAGCCTGACCGCGACGGGATGGGGCGTCATCCGGTCGGAGGGGAGCCGTATCGGCCATGTCGCGAACGGAACCATCAAGGTGCCGGCGAAACTGGCCATGCCCGCGCGGCTGGCCATGCTGTTTGCCGAGGTGCGCGCCCTGATCGCCGAACACGCCCCCGACGCGGCGGCCTGCGAGGAGGTGTTTTCGAACCAGAATCCGCAATCGACGCTGAAGCTGGGCCAGGCGCGCGGCGCGGTGCTGGCGGCGCTGGGCGCAGCGGGGCTGGAGGTTCGCGAATATGCGCCGCGCCTGGTCAAGAAGGCGATCGTCGGTACGGGCGGCGCGGACAAGCGGCAGGTGCAGGCCATGGTCGAGCGGCTGCTGCCCGGTGCGAAACCCGATTCGCTGGACGCGTCCGACGCGCTGGCCGTGGCGATCACGCACGCCAATATGTCGGGCGTCGATGCCCGCATAATGTACGCATGATCGCGAAGCTGACGGGTCGCGTCGATACGCTGACCGCCGACAATGCCATCATCGATGTCGGCGGCGTCGGCTATCTGGTCAGCGCGTCCACGCGCACGCTGGACCGTCTGGCGCATGGAGAGGCCGTATCGCTATATGTGGAGACGGTGGTGCGCGAGGATGCGTTCCTGCTGTTCGGCTTCTTCGATACGGAGGAGCAGGGCTGGTTCCGCCTGCTGACCGGGGTGCAGGGCGTCGGTGCGCGTGTCGGCCTCGCCATATTGTCGACCCTGTCGGGTGACGAATTGCAGATCGCTATCGCCAATGGCGACAAGGCGATGGTGGCGCGCACGCCGGGCGTGGGACCGAAGCTGGCGCAGCGGCTGGTGACGGAACTGGGCGACAAGGTCGTGCCGGGTTCAGGTGTGACGTCGGCCGGCGCGGGTCTGACGACGGCGCCCAAGGGCGGTGCGGCGGTGGACGCGCAATCGGCGCTCCTAAATCTGGGCTTCAAGCCCGCGCAGGCAGCGAAAGTGGTCGCGCAGGCGCTGGAGGAACTCGGCGCGGATGCCCCGGTGGAGGCGCTGGTCGGACTGGCGTTGAAGAAGGCGGCGCGCTGAGCCGATTGCAGGGGGCGAGGAGCGATTTTGCGGTGCTTGACTCTCTGGACCGGGATGCCACGCTTGCCTATGAGGGCGCGGAACATTTCCGCAATCCTTCTTTCCACTTGATCGGGACCTTTCCGCATGGCCACCAAAGCCCCCCTCGACCGCGTTCTCGTCCTTGAAATGGTGCGCGTTGTTGAATGCGCCGCCATTGCCGCATCGAAGCTGATCGGGCGCGGCGACGAGGAAGCCGCCGACGCCGCCGCGGTGGAGGCCATGCGCGCCGCGCTGAACGAACTGCCGTTCGAGGGCACCATCGTGATCGGCGAGGGCGAACGCGACGAAGCCCCCATGCTGTATATCGGTGAGAAGGTCGGCAAGGCGGCCAAGGACGCGCCGCAGATCGACATTGCGCTCGATCCGCTGGAGGGAACGACGATCACGGCAAAGGCGGGGCCGAACGCCCTCGCCGTGCTGGCCATCGCGGAAAAGGGCGGCCTGCTCAACGCGCCCGACACCTATATGGACAAGATCGCCATCGGTCCGGGTTATCCGGAGGGCCTCGTTTCGCTCGACAAGTCGGTGCGCGAGAATGTCGAGGCGCTGGCAAAGGAAAAGGGCGTGAAGCCCGCCGACATCATCGCCTGTGTGCTCGACCGGCCCCGGCACGAGAAGATGATCGCGGAACTGCGCGAAATCGGCTGCGGCATCCAGTTGATCCCGGACGGCGATGTTGCCGGCGTGATTGCCGTCACCGATCCCGACACCACCATCGACATCTATATGGGCCAGGGCGGCGCGCCGGAGGGCGTATTGGCCGCGGCGGCACTGCGCTGCGTCGGCGGCCAGATGCAGGGCCGCCTGGTTTTTCGCAATGACGACGAGAAGCGCCGCGCCGCGAAGTGGGGCATCGAGGATCTGGACCGCATCTATACGATGCACGACATGGCAAAGGGCGACGTGATTTTCGCCGCCGCCGGTGTTACGGATGGCTCCCTGCTGGACGGCGTAAAACGCCTGCGCGGCGGCAAGCTGACCACCGAAAGCGTCGTCATGCGCGCCTCATCGGGTACCGTCCGTTACGTGAAGTCCGAACATAAGCGCGACCCGGGGGTGTAGGGCGGGAGCGCCCGCGCCTGGGGTGGATGTGCGGTCGATGTCCCGCCTGCTGGAGATGCAGGACTCGCACCTTAAAAGAGGCGACGCATCTCTGGGTGGATGTCTGGGCTGCGCTTTAGAGGCAGAAATCGTCGGCTGGACTATACGGCCACCGGCTGTTCTCGATTTCAAGTTGAGCCCTTCGCCAGTGACGAACGGCCTTGTTTGTGAGAGTAGTCAGCGCGCCAAGTACACCCCGGTCAGAACGCACTTCATGCTACCGAGCCCGCTATGAAGCGACTTGCCTTTCTTAAAGCATGGGCGACTGCGCTAATAGCGATTGCTGCTCAATTCATTCTTTTGGCATTCGTTTTGAATGTAAATATAATTATTTCCGCAGCGACGTCTGCAGTTTTGCTGGTGTATTTCCTATATCTGATATGGCCGATCCTTAGAAAGTGAATTCTAATTGCCACCATATTATGAGATGGGAGCAGTCTCTCGATTGTAGTGATAGGGTGGAGAAGATTGCGTTGTTACAAGGTACCACATTCGTAAAGGGACGGCATGACTTTGCGATCAAGGTACCTTCTACTGGTTATTTGCCTCTCAGCCTCACCGGCGTTGTGATAAATATGCGCAAGCGAACCGCGGTCGCATTCGTATTGGCTGGCATACTAATAGCACTCACGGGCCGATGTGCTGCCGAGCAGGAATCCGCTATATGTGCTACCACTCCTCCAGAAGATTCTAGTCGGTATGAGGAGTGGGCAAGAGAAGTAGAAAAGGCTAATTGTGAAATAATAACTATACACGATTAGTTATCGGCATGGGCAAGATTTTCTACTCCACGCTGGGCAACGGCGATACGCCTTCCGCTCTTGAAGCTGCAGAGCAGTTATTGCTAGCTAAAGCGTAGCTTGCCATCGCACGTCGTTAGTTGCTCATAGCTTGAATAATTGCAGTAGCGTTTTGAAGACCCGGCGGAATTCCTGAAACTCCGGCGCTTTTACCTGAAATTGTCGGAATAGGCCTGGATCTTCAGGCGGTGGACGGGGGCGTCTTCTACCTGGAAATCGAGAGCTTTGGATTCGGCAAAAGCGATGGCGGCTTCGCGGCTTTCGAAGCTGAGGCGCAGCTGGCGGTTGGTGTCGGCGCTGCCGGGCCAGCCGGTCATGGGGTCGTGCGTCTGCCGGTCCGACGGCTGGTATTGCAGCATCCATTCGCCGGCATGCGCCTTGCCGGACTGCATGGCGTTGAGGGGGCGGGGGAAGATGCGGGCTTTGCTCATGCGGGGGAAGTGCCGCGAATGAGCGCGCCCGTCAATAGTCCTCAATAGGCGCGGGAGATTGCAAAGCGCACGGTTTCCGACAGCGCCTCCTTTGCCGCGCCCGCCGGGAAGTCGGCAATGGCGTCGAGGGCGAGGCTGCCATAATGGCGGGCGCGCTGCAGCGTATCGTCGATGGCGCCGACGTCCTGCATGTAGGTGCAGGCGCGGGCGAAGTCCTCTTCATCCGTGCGCCCCTCCTGTATGGCATTGCGCCAGAAGGTGCGGGCCGCGTCGTCGCCGCGCTTATAGGCGAGGATGACGGGCAGGGTCAGTTTCCCCTCCCGGAAATCATCGCCCGCATCCTTGCCCATGGTTTCGGCGTCGCCGCCATAGTCGATGGCGTCGTCGACAAGCTGAAAGGCGATGCCGAGATTGCGGCCATAGGCCTCCAGCGATTCGATGGCGCCCTCCGTCGATTCCGCGACGACACCCGCGATCTGGCAGGCGGCGGCGAACAGGACGGCGGTCTTGGCAGTGATGACGCCCAGATAGCGGTCCTCGGTCGTGTCGATGCGGCGCTGCGTCTGCAACTGGTCGACCTCACCCTGCGCGATCACTGCGCTGGCGGAGGAAAGGATTTTGAGCACGCGCAGGGAGCCGTCCTCGACCATCAGTTCGAAGGCGCGGCTGAACAGGAAGTCGCCGACGAGCACCGTCGCCTCATTCCCCCAGATCAGGTTCGCGGCCTTCTTGCCGCGCCGCTGGCCGGAGCCGTCGACGACATCGTCGTGCAGCAGGGTCGCGGTGTGGATGAATTCGACGGCGGCGGACAGCCGATGATGGCGCGCGCCCTCATAACCGACGAGGCGTGCACTTGCGAGCGTCAGCATGGGACGCAGGCGCTTGCCGCCGCCAGAGATCAGATGGCCGGCAAGTGCGGGGATGACGGCCACGTCCGACTGCATACGCGCCAGGATGATCTCGTTGACGCTGTTGAGTTCGGGCGCCACCAATTGCATCAGGGGTTCGATGGAGGGCGGGCGTGTGGCGCCGGGAAGCGGGTGGACCGTGGCGCTCATGCCGGTGGAAATCGATCGGTACTTGTCATTGGTCCCGTCTGCGGCATGCAGACGGGCTTGTCACCGTTACATTTGGCCGCAAATGAGGATTGTATGACCGACAGCACGACAGATCATTCGGAGCGCCTGGCCCGCTATCGTTCCAGCATCGACAATATCGACGCCGCCCTGGTGTATATGCTGGCGGAAAGGTTTCGAATCACGAAGGCTGTGGGCGAATTCAAGGCGAAGGAAGGCCTGCCCCCCGCCGACAAGGCGCGCGAGGCCGAACAGATCGAGCGGCTGCGCACGCTGGCGGTAAGCGCGAATCTGGATCCCGACTTTTCGGAGAAGTTCCTGAACTTCATCGTAGCGGAAGTGATTCGCCACCATGAACAGGCGCGGGAATGAAGCGCGCGGGCTGAACATCCGGGATAATTTGGTAGGAAGGATGCGGTCGGAACCGCCAACCTCCGGGCGTTACGCCTTTTCCAGCGTCATTTGCAGGGGGTGCTCGTTCTTCTTGGCGAAGTCGAGAACCTGATTCACCTTCGTCTCGGCGACCTCATAAGTGAAAACGCCGCACAGGCCGACGCCCTTTTGGTGGACGTGCAGCATGACCTGCGTCGCCTCCTCCGGCGTCATGCGGAAATAGCGTTGCAGCACGGCCACGACGAATTCCATGGGCGTATAATCGTCATTCAGCATCAGAACCTTGTACAGCGACGGCTTTTTCGTCTTCGGCCGCGTACGGGTGGCCACACCCGATTCGCGATCGGGAGGACCGCCGTCCTGATCCTTGTCTGCTGAATAAGGGCCGATGCTCATTGAGACCAATCTAGTCGTTCCGTCGGTGAGTGCAATATTCCTGTCGAAATGGCTGCCCATGAAAAAGGGCCGCACCGGCATACCGGAACGGCCCCGATCCATCACAAAAGCGATTTAGTTGACGCTTTTGAACTTTTCGCCAGCGACCGCCATGCGGTTCTGCAGCGGCGCCATCACTTCACCCGCCAGGCGGAACATGCGTTCCGTCATGGTGGAGGTCTGCGAAACCATCTGATCGAACTGTCCGCGCATGAATTCGCTTTGTACCTGCATGACTTCGTTGGGGTTCTTCACCGAAGAAATCTTCTGCATGTTCGCGGAAAGGTCCTCGACGCTCTTCTTAGCGAATTCGGCCTGATCGCGGACGATCGACTGCGTTCCCTCGACATATACCTTCGACGCTTCGACGAGGGCTTCGACATTGCCGCGGGCAAAGCCACCGACTTCTTCCATCGCCTTGACGCCGCGTTCCATGGCGTCGCGGCTCTTGGCCGTCATTTCCTCGACAGCGACCTTCGACTGGTTCATCGCGGTCTCGGTCTGGGATTTCATCGTTTCAGTGGGGTTGGTTGCTTCTGCCATTTTAGATGTCCTGTTCGGTTCTGATTTGGTGGGTTCGGTCGCGCGGGCACGGAGGCCTGCAGCGGCGGGTTTCTTCGCCGCGACCGTCTTCTTCGCTGCTTTCCTGGCCGCCTTTTTCACGACGGGCTTCTTGGGCGCGACCTGCGCCTTGGCAACCGTCTTCGCGGCAGTTGCTGTCTCTGCTGGGGCCTTTGGCGCCGGAGCGGAGATGGCCTTTGCCACCTGCTCCGGTTTCGCCTGTGCCTCCGGCACGCGCGGCTGCGCCGGCGTTTTTTCACTCGGCGCTATCGCCTTTTCAATTGGCGCCCCTTTGGGGGCCTTTGTCTCGGCAGCTTTTTCAGCCATCGGAAACTCCGTTTCAATTGCATTCACGCCCATGTTGCATTGCACAATAGCATTCCGAACGTTCGACGTCAAGAATTATTGTGCAGTGCAGCAAAACTGCAATCTACGGAAATAGCGCCCTAAACGTCGACTTTTTCCAAGCCGGATGCCGATAGCTGGTCATTGATCATGGCGATGAGCCGCTGGAGCGCAGCCTCGGACTTTGCCTCGGCGCGTGCCACCAGGACATTTTGCGTGTTGGATGCGCGCAGCAGCCACCAGCCGTCCTCCGTATTGACGCGCACACCGTCGATCTCGCTCATCTCCGCACCGGTTTCCTTCAGGCGTTCGCGCACCTCTTCGATGACGGCAAATTTGCGATCCTCGTCCACCTCGAAGCGAAGCTCTGGCGTGTTGTAGAGGTTGGGCATGGCGCCCTTCATCTCTGTCAGGGACACGCCAGCGCGGGAGAGGGCGCGAAGCAGGCGCACTGCGGCATAGAGCGCGTCGTCAAAGCCGTAATAGCGATGCTTGAAGAAGATATGCCCCGACATTTCGCCGGCGAGCGGGGAGTCGGTTTCCTTCATCTTCGCTTTGACGAGGCTGTGCCCGGTCTTCCACATCAGCGGCTTGCCGCCGCGCTGTGCGATATGGTCGAACAAAGCCTGGCTGGCCTTTACGTCGGCGATGATGGTGGCGCCGGGAACGTCCTGCAGCACATCCTCTGCCAGGATCATGAGCAACTGGTCGCCCCAGACGATGCGCCCCTTTGAATCGATCGCACCGATCCGGTCGCCATCGCCATCGAATGCGAGGCCGAAGTCGAGATCATGCTCCTTTACCGCAGCGCGCAGATCCTCAAGATTATGCTCCTCCGTCGGATCGGGATGGTGATTGGGGAAATCGCCGTCGATCTCGGTAAAGAGCAGCGTATGCTGTCCGGGCAGCTTCGCCGTCAGCTTTTCGACCACGCGTCCGGCGGCGCCGTTGCCGCAGTCCCAAGCGATGCGGTAATCCTTTGACGGGGCGTCTTTCAGCAGACGCTCAACATATTCATCCTCTATGTCGACGCTGGACGAGGTGCCATGGCCGGATTCCACGTCCTCCGACGATGCCATGGTGCCGAGCGCGCGGATGTCGTCGCCATAGAAGGGACCGGTGCCCAGCATCATCTTGAAGCCGTTATAATCGGGCGGATTATGGCTGCCCGTAATCATCATGCCGCCGTCCGCCTGCAGCGCGTGGACGGCGTAATAGAGCATCGGCGTGGGGCCAAGGCCGATGCGGAGCGTGTCGATGCCGGCGGCGTTCAGCCCCTCTACCAGCGCAGCCTCTAGCGCGGGCGAGGAATGACGGCCGTCATAGCCAACGGCGACCTTTGACCCACCCTCTCTCCGCACGCGGGTGCCGAAGGTGCGGCCCAGCCAGCGGGCATCCTCCTCCGTCAGCGTGTCGCCGACAATTCCGCGAACGTCATATTCGCGCAGCAACGTACGGTGAAAATCATGGGGCATGTGAGAGGCTTCCTTGGCTCAGGATTTTTTCATCTTAGAGGCAATCAAGACGTCGCGCGCCTCATTCAGTTCCGCGCTGGCGGCATCGGTGCCGCCCCGGTCGGGATGAGCAGAGGCGATGGCGAGCCGATGCGCGGCCCGAATCTCCTCGATCGTGGCGGTCGTGCTGACGTGAAGAATGGCGGCCGCCTTGCGAACCGTCATGCGTGTGTCGGGGGGAGGTTTTAGGCCCGTCCATCCCAGATAGGCGCCGACGCCGATCAGCGGAATGCCGACAAAGGCCTGGCCGCGCAGTAGAATGTAAAGCCCGATCAGAATCGCACCCGCCCCGGCAATGGCGCGCAGCCGCTGCGGCGTCAGCAAGCCCAGATACCAGAATACGGCGAGCGCACCCAAGAGGACGAGGATGAGGGGGCCCATCAGGCGGCGGCCCTCTCCGCATCGGGGGTGTCTGCCGCATCGGAAAGGCCGGGCAGATTCATGCTGGCCACCAGCTTGCGCAGTTCCGCGCGGGCGGCGACGTGGCTGAGCCGCGCCTCGTCGATCACGTCGAGATCGAGGAGAGTGAGGCCACGAGGGAAAAGTTCCCGGTAGATGACACGCTCAGAAAGGCCCGGCGCGACGCGGTAGCCGATGCGCGGCGCCAGCTGATCGAGCGCCTTGCCCACGCGAACCATATTATTCGCTGCCAGATGCGCCAGGCGGTTGCGGACGACGATCCAATCGACAGAGCCGGCATCATGGCGCGCCCGTTCCTTTCGCGCATTCCACACCATTTCCGCATAGAAACTGGGCCGCTTTACCGCGAAGGTTTCCGCATCGACCTGTCCGATCAGGTCGAAATCGACAAAGCTGTCGTTCATCGGGGTCACCAGCGTATCGGCGCGCCCCATGGCCACCTGCCCCAGATCGCTGTTGCGGCCCGGCGTATCGATAATGACGAAATCCACGTCCGAACCGAGCGCGGCATCGAGGGCAGCGGCGCTTCCGTCGCTGCCATCCTGTATCACGCTGGTTTTCGGAAGGCCGAGGCCGAGGCCATGACCGTCCGCGAAGGACTGGCGGTTTTCCATGTACCGGGCGAATGTACGCTGCCGGTCATCAAGGTCGACGGCAACGACGCTGCGGCCTGCATTCATAAGCGAGACGGCGACATGAACAGCAGTGGTGGACTTGCCGGTCCCCCCCTTTTCATTCCCGAAGGTGATGATGTGTGGCAAGACGATCCCCGGTTTGCTTGCATAGACTTGACGAGTATCGCGCTGTTTCGGACACGGACCCCCTCAAGTCAACGACAGGACGCCTATTCATGCAGGTTGTAAGAACGGTAGCGGCACTGCGCGTGGTGGTCGACGGCTGGCGGCGCGCGGGCGAGAAATCGGCCCTGATCCCGACGATGGGCGCTTTGCATGCCGGACATCTGGCGCTGGTGGCGACGGGGCGGGCGGCGGCGGACCGGACGGTGGCCAGTATCTTCGTCAATCCGACCCAGTTCGCGGCGGGCGAGGATCTGGACCGCTATCCCCGGCAGGAGGTCGCCGACCGCGCCGCGCTGGAGGAGGTGGGTTGCGACCTGCTATATGCGCCCGCCGTCGAGGAAATGTATCCCGACGGCTTTGCGACATCGGTGCGGGTGGCGGGCCTGCCGCAATTGCTGTGCGGCAATTCCCGGCCCGGCCATTTCGACGGTGTCGCGACCGTGGTGGCGAAATTGTTCAGCCAGGCGCGCACCGACATGGCGGTGTTCGGGGAAAAGGACTGGCAGCAACTGGCCATCATCCGCCGCGCCGCACGCGATCTGGATTTGCCGGTGGAGATATTGGGTGTCCCCATCGTCCGTGACGAGGACGGCCTCGCCCTCTCCTCTCGCAACGCATATCTATCGCCGGGGGAACGCGCGAAGGCCGTGGCCCTGCCGGATGCCATGAAGGACGCGGTGACGCGGATCGAGGGCGGCGACTCCGTGCCCGAGGTTCTGCAGGCAGTGCGGGAGGCGCTGACCGCCGCAGGCTTCGCTGTCGATTATGTGGAACTGCGCGGCGCCGAAGACCTGGAGGCGCTGTCCCGCGTAGACCGCCCGGCGCGCCTGTTCGCGGCGGCAAGCATCGGCAAGACCCGCCTGATCGACAATATGGCTGTCGTGCCGGGCGCCTAGCAGCGCCAGGGCGCTAACATCCGCGATTCGGGGCGGAGGGCGCCTATCTCCTCACTTGCCGCCCCGGCGCGTGTCGCCTACCGATCTGCGCATGACAGATTCTGAACGCCGTGACGCCGCCCTGCAATCCAAAGCCTGGCCCTATGAGGAGGCGCGCCGGCTCCTGAAACGCTATCCCGAAGGCGTGAAGCAGGACGGCAGCGCGATTATCTTTGAAACCGGATACGGACCCAGCGGCCTGCCGCATATCGGCACGTTCAACGAAGTGCTGCGCACGACCATGGTGCGGCGGGCGCTGCATGAAATGGTCGACGCGAAGACGCGGCTGATCGCCTTTTCGGACGATATGGACGGCCTGAGGAAAGTGCCCGACAATGTGCCCAATCCGCAGCTGCTGACGCCGCATCTGGGAAAGCCGCTGACGCAGATTCCCGATCCCTTTGGGACGCATGACAGCTTTGCGGCGCATAATAATGCGCGGCTGCGGGCGTTTCTGGATCAATATGGATTCGACTATGAATTCCTGTCCTCGACCGAACAATATCAGTCCGGCGCGTTCGACGACACGCTGCGGACGGTATTGCGGCGGTACGACCAGATCATGGACATCATGCTGCCCACGCTGCGCGAGGAACGCCGCGCGACCTATTCACCGGTCCTGCCGATCAGCCCGTCGACGGGCGCCGTGCTGCAGATGCCGGTCGAGGTGATCGATGCGGATGCGGGGACGATCCGCTTTGCCGATGCCGACGGACAGATGATCGAGGGGTCCGCGCTGGGCGGCGCGGCAAAGCTGCAGTGGAAGGCGGACTGGGCGATGCGCTGGGTCGCACTGGGCGTCGACTATGAAATGTACGGCAAGGATCTGACCGATTCGGGCGTGCAATCCGGCCGGATCGCAAAGGTGCTGGGCGGCCGCAAGCCGGAGGGCATGATTTACGAAATGTTCCTGGACGCTCAGGGCGAGAAGATCTCGAAATCCAAGGGCAATGGCCTCTCCATCGACGAATGGCTGACCTATGGGCCGGAGGAGAGCCTGGCCTTTTACATCTTTCGCGAGCCGAAGCGGGCGAAGCAGTTGCACACCGGCCTGATCCCGAAAATCATCGACGATTATTTCCAGATGCGTACCAATTACGTCGACCAGCCGTGGGACAAGCGGCTGGGCAATCCGGTGCATCATGTTCACATGGCAAAGCCGGGCGGCGAGGTTCCCACGGGCGACCTGGCGGTGCCCTTTTCCCTGATCCTGAATCTGGTCGGCGTGATGGGCGAGGAGGCGGACCGGGATACCGTCTGGGCGTATCTTGCCAATTATGCGCCCGACGCGAGCCCCGAATCGGATCCTGAGCTGGATGCGCTGATCCGTCATGCCGTCGCCTATGTCCGGGAGGTTGTGGCGCCGACGCTGCAGAAGCGTGCGCCCACGGATCAGGAGCGGGCGGCGCTGAAGGACCTGGACGATCGGCTGGCCAATCTCGATTCCGTTCAGGCTGAGGACATTCAGAATGAGGTCTATGCGGTTGGCAAACGGCACGAATTCGAGCCGTTGCGGGCGTGGTTCGCCGCGCTCTACGAAACCTTGCTGGGATCGTCGCAGGGGCCGCGAATGGGCAGTTTCATCGCGCTCTATGGAATCGACAATAGCCGCAAGCTGATCGCGGAGGCACTGAAACGGTGAAAAGAATATTGATCGCGGGGCTGCTGGCTTCGGTGATCGCGCCGCCTGCAATGGCTGCGAAATGGGATGACCTATACCGCGAGGGCCAGTTCGCGGCAGCGGCCGATGCGGCGCGCGCGGCGGACACGCCAGACAGCCTGGCCCTGGCCGCACAGGCGACCCTGGTCATGGCCGCCTATCAGGCCGATACGGAGGAGCGCGCCCTGACGCTGATCGGTGACGCCATCGCCGATGCGGATACGGCGCTTTACATGAAGCCGAACCATGTCGGCGCGCTGCTGCAAAAGGCGATCGGCGTGGGGTATCGCGCGCAACTGTCGAAAAGCCCGTCCAAGGCGAAGGAAGCGCTGAGGCTGATGACGCAGGCGGCGAAGGCGGACCCGAAGAACGCCATGGCGCAGGCGTCCATCGGCGGCTGGCATTCAGGCGCCATCGGCCAAATAGGCGGATTCGCGGCGAAGCTGGCGCTGGGCGCCTCTGAGGACAAGGCCATTGCAGCGTTTGAAAAAGCGTTGGCGCTGGATGGGAAGAACCCGATCTGGCGCGCCTTTTACGCCATGGGCCTGATCGACATGGGCGAAGATAATGATGTTCAGCGCCTTCGCCGCATATTGGCGCCAGCCGCGGCGATGAAGCCGCGAAACGGTTTCGAACGTCTGCTGATCAACCGCGCCAAGCAGCTGCTGGCGGTCGTCGATGACAAGGGCGAATTGGAAGAGGTTGCCGAGGCGAACCGCCCCTTCGCCCAGTTCGATTGAGCGAAGAGGCGGGGTCAGCCCCGGTGTGCCAGGAGGGCGCCCGCTATAGGTTGAGGGCGGTCTTCACCGCATCATGCGTAATCTGTCCGCCCTTTACATTCAGCCCTTCGGCAAGGCCGGGATCGGCGGCCAGGGCGGCGTCTACACCCATGTTGGCCAGCCGTACGATATAGGGAAGCGTGGCATTGTTGAGCGCGAAGGTGGAGGTGCGCGCCACCGCGCCCGGCATGTTCGCGACGCAATAGTGGATCACGTCCTCCTCCACATAGACAGGATCGCTATGTGTCGTGGGGCGCGACGTTTCGAAGCAGCCGCCCTGGTCGATGGCGACGTCGACGAGGACGGACCCGCGCTTCATCGTCTTCAGCATTTCGCGGGTGACGAGCTTTGGCGCGGCGGCACCCGGAATGAGCACGCAGCCGATCAGCAGGTGTGAATTTTCCACCGCGCGCTGGACGGCGGCGGCGCTGGCGTAAACCGTCTTCACCCGATTCTGGAACAGCTCGTCCAGTTCGGCGAGGCGGAAGGTCGACACGTCGTAGATCGTCACGTCAGCGCCCAGGCCGACCGCCATCTGCGCCGCGTTGAAGCCGGAGATTCCGCCGCCCAGAATCGCGACCTTTGCCGGTGCGACGCCGGGAACGCCGCCCAGCAGGATCCCCCTGCCGCCATTTTCCTTTTCCAGATAGTGCGCGCCCGCCTGAACGGAGAGGCGACCGGCAACCTGGCTCATGGGGCGCAGTAGCGGCAGACCGCCCGTGCGGTCGGTCACGGTTTCATAGGCAATGCAGGTCGCGCCCGATTTCATCAGTGCCTCTGCCTGCGGCTTGTCGGCGGCGAGGTGCAGATAGGTAAACAGAGTCTGGTGTGGTTTCAGCCATGCGCATTCGTGCAGCTGCGGCTCCTTCACCTTCACGATCATGTCGGCCGTTTCGAAAACGTCCTGTGGCGTCGGCAGGATCGTTGCGCCCACTGCACGGTAATCGTCGTCGGAAAAGTCGATGCCCGCACCGGCACCGGTTTCCACGAACACTTCGTGCCCGCCCGCCCCTGTGAGCTCGAAAACCGAAGCGGGCGTCATTCCGACGCGATATTCGTGAACCTTGATTTCCTTGGGAATACCAATCTTCATTGTGACGACCTTTTTCGAATATTGCCTCTTGCCGCCGGGTCCCGGGGATCAAGCCGAATGTGAACTAAGTCAGCAAGGGGGACGTGCGTTCGGAGCGGCGCCGGCCTGCCATGATTGGCGACCTTGCCAGCGTCGGCGCCGCAATAGGACAAATGAAGCTTGGACTCCACCATATTTGCCCACGGGGTTGCGAAGTGCTAGGCGCCGCCGCCTTCATGCTGCACCTGCGAAGTGAGCGTTCGGGACCTATTCTATGTCCGCATCCCAAAAACCGCTGACCGGCGAAGATCGCCACTGGGCCACGGCCAAGCTGGCGCTCGGCGCGATCGGCATCGTTTTCGGCGATATCGGTACATCGCCGCTTTATGCGTTTCGCGAGACATTCGTGGGGCCGCATCCGCTCGCGCTGGACCCATTGCACGTCTATGGCGTGATCTCGCTGATCTTCTGGTCGATGACCCTGGTCGTCACGATCCAATATGTCTCCATCCTCATGCGGGCGGACAATAAGGGGCAGGGCGGGTCGCTGGCCCTGCTGGCGCTGATCTCTCGCAGTACGGAACGGGCGCGATGGGGTAAGGTGATCGTCGTGCTGGGCGTTTTCGCAACGGCCCTGTTCTATGGCGATTCCATGATCACGCCTGCCATTTCCGTTCTATCGGCGGTGGAGGGTCTGACGGTCGTGAACCCAAGCTTGGAGCCGCTGGTCATCCCGATCGCCATCGGTCTGCTGGTGTTCCTGTTTTTCATCCAGTCGCGCGGCACGGCAAAGGTCGGTGCCATATTCGGCCCGATCATGCTGCTCTATTTCGCCACGATTTCCACGCTGGGGCTGATCCAGATCGTTCAGTACCCGGAAATCATCCTGGCCATGCTGAACCCGTGGAACGCGGTGATGTTTTTCGTTACCGACGGATATCTTGCCTTTCTGGCGCTGGGGTCGGTCGTACTGGCCGTGACGGGCGCAGAGGCGCTTTATTCCGACATGGGGCATTTCGGCAGGAAGCCGATCGCGATCAGCTGGCTGTGGTTCGTCATGCCGGCGCTGCTGCTGAACTATATGGGCCAGGCGGCGCTGATCGCAAATTCGGACGCCGAGGCCGCAGCAGAGGCGATCAAGTCGCCCTTCTTTATGTTGGCCCCCGAATTTCTGCGCCTGCCGCTGGTCTTCCTGGCCACCGCCGCCACCTTCATTGCCAGCCAGGCCGTTATTTCCGGCGCGTTCAGCGTGACGCACCAGGCGATCCAGCTGGGCTTCATTCCGCGCCTGTCGACCGTCCACACGTCGGCCGAGGAGGCGAACCAGATATATATTCCGGTCATCAACTGGGCGTTGATGATCGCGGTGATCATCCTGGTTCTAACATTCCGCAATTCGTCGAACCTGGCGAGCGCCTATGGCATCGCCGTCACGGGCGCGATGCTGATCGACACGGCGCTGCTGAGCGTGTTGTTGCCGATGGTCTGGAAGTGGAAACGCTGGGTCACCATCCCGCTGATGCTGGTATTCTTTATTGTTGACGGCGCCTATTTCGCCGCGAACATCACGAAGGTACCGGAAGGCGGCTGGTTCCCGCTGCTGGTGGGCGGCGTGGTCTTTACCCTGCTGACGACCTGGGCGCGCGGTCGGTTCCTGATGCGCCAGCGCATGCAGGAGGCGGGAATGCCCATGGAGGTGTTCGTGAAGTCCGCTGCGGGCAGCGCCACCCGTGTGCCCGGCACGGCGATCTTCATGGCGTCCCAATCCGCAGGCGTTCCCCACGCGTTGCTACACAATATGAAGCATAACAAGGTGTTGCACGAGCGCATCGTTATCCTGACGGTGGAAATCCAGGAAGTGCCGCACATCGATCCGGAGGATCGCTGCAGCGTGACGGATCTGGGCGAAGGATTCTTCCGCATCGTGTTGCGATACGGGTTCCTGCAGGAAACCGATATTCCGCGGGCGCTGAAGGAAATCGAGGGAGTTTGTGGGCCGAAATTCGACATGATGACGACCAGCTTTTTCCTGTCGCGTCAGACCCTGATCGCGGCGGACCGGCCGGGCATGGCGCTGTGGCGGGAAAAGCTGTTTTCCTGGATGCTGCGAAATTCGGCGACGGCGATGGAATTCTTCCGCCTGCCGACCAACCGCGTGGTGGAACTGGGCAGCCAGGTCGAGATCTAACCGCCAGATTCTTCGCGCGCGAGGGCGATGAACTGCGCGGCGCGGTGGCGGTGGCAGATCAACAGATCGGGGACGATCACGTTGCGCCGGTTGTAACGCAGCGGCGAGCCATCGATTCGGGAACAATGAAGCCCAGCCGCCAGCGCCACGGCGACAGGCGCGCAATTATCCCATTCGGACTGTTCGCCCGTGTGAATATAGGCATCGGCCTGTCCCAATATGACCGCAGCCGTCTTTGCGCCCGCAGAGCCGATGCGGACGCATTCGGCGCCGACCCGCCGCGCGATGGCGGCGGCAATCGGGGCGGGGCGCGTGCGGCTGGTGGCGATGCGGAGCTTGGCCGCCTCCGCAGGTAGAGCGGGCGGCGTGTCCGAACGCAGTACGATGTCACGCGGCGGCAGGCCGACGGCGCCGACGGCGGGTGCGCCATTCACGCTGAGCCCGACATGGACGGCGAAATCGTCGCGCCCCTGTCGATATTCCCGCGTTCCATCCAGGGGGTCGATGATCCAGACGCGCTCTGCGCCAAGGCGGTCGCCGCTGTCGGCCGATTCCTCTGAAAGGATCGCATCGCCCGGCCGGTGACGGGCTAGCGCTGCAAGGATCAAATCGTTCGCCTGCCTGTCGCCTGCGTCGCCCAATGCGGTGCCTGAAAGGCCGGAGTCGCTGCGAATGTGCATCAGGAGATGCCCCGCCTGAACCGCCAGCGTGGCGGCGAGATCGGCATCGGTCAGCGCACTATGGTCGGGCATGAAGCTCTCCCCCCGTTGGTGAGGACATGGGACGGTCACTGTCATCAATCCCCCAGCCCGCCGGTTGATCCAAGATGCTCGCCCGATATGGTGTCGATGCAAATAATCGAGAGGGAGATACAGAATGGCGCACAAGTTCGAGATTTATACCGATAAGGCGGGCGAACACCGGGTGCGGTTCAAGTATAATAACGAGATCATTTTTTCGACCGAAGGCTATGCCAGCCGATCCGGTGCAAAGCGTGCCATTGAGTCGATACAGCAGCATGTCGGCGGTGCGGAGACAGTCGAGGCAGACTGACACAGCGCTATCCGCCCGGTTCGTCGGTTTCGTTAGCTTGTAGGGGAGAGGCCCCTATCCTAGCTGTCGCCCCATTGTGGAAGGGCGCGGGTAATGACGGCAGACGAGGCTGAGTCGGGCTGGGCCGAAGCGGAATTGGCCGAATCGGACGTGCCGCGCCGCGTCGACGTATTGATCGTGGGTGCGGGATTGTCCGGGATCGGGGCCGCCGTGCACCTGGGCATGCGCTGTCCGAGGAAAAGCTATGCCATCGTCGAGGCGGGGGGCGCCATTGGCGGGACGTGGGATCTGTTCCGATATCCGGGCATACGGTCCGACAGCGACATGCATACGCTGGGCTATATGTTCAAACCGTGGACGGAGGCGAAGTCCATCGCGGACGGCCCGGCCATCCTGAAATATATCAGGGAAACCGCCGACGAATATGATGTTCGTCGGCGTATCCATTTTCATACCGAGGTCGTCCATGCGGACTGGTCGAGCGAGTCGGCGGAGTGGATCGTCACGGTGCGCCGTCGGGGCAAGACCGCGGAAATACGCTGTGGATTCCTCTACATGAATTCCGGCTATTATGATTATTCGCAGGGATATCGCCCGGAATTCGCCGGCGAGGACCGCTTTGCCGGACGGATCGTGCATCCGCAGCATTGGCCGGAAGATCTGGACCATGCCGGCAAGCGCGTCGCCGTAATCGGGTCGGGCGCGACGGCCGTGACGCTGGTCCCCGCGCTGGCGAAGAAAGCGGCGCACGTCACCATGGTACAGCGTTCGCCGAGCTGGATAATGTCGCGGCCAGCAGAGGATCGTGCGGCAAATTTCCTGCGCCGGTGGCTGGGGGCGAAACTGGCGTACAGGCTGACCCGGATCAAGAATGTCTGGGGGCAGCGGTTCCTGTTCCGGCGAGCCCGCGCGGAGCCGGAGAAGATCGGTGCCAAATTGCTGGACGCAGCGCGCCGGAAGCTGGGGGCTGGATTCGATGTCGAGACGCACCTGACGCCGCGCTATGGGCCATGGGAACAGCGCCTGTGCCTGGTGCCGGACGATGATCTGTTCGATGCGCTGAAGGCGGGGAATGCCGACATGGTCACCGGCGAGATTGCCACCTTTACCCCCGACGGGCTGAAAATGAAGGATGGGACGAAGGTTGAGGCGGACATCGTCGTTACGGCGACGGGCCTGAACCTGAAACTGCTGGGCGGGATGACCCTGTCGATTGACGGGGAGCCGGCCCGGCTGAACCAGACCTATCCCTATAAGGGCGTGATGTTCGCAGGAATCCCGAACCTGGCGTCGACGTTCGGCTATTCCAATGCAAGCTGGACGCTGAAGGCCGATATTGCGGCGATCTACGTCTGCCGGTTGCTGAACGAGATGGACCGGCGCGGCGCAGATATTGCCCTGCCTGAACTTCCCCCAGCAGGAGAGTTCGAGGAGGCGCCGCTATGGGACCTGAGTTCAGGCTATTTCCAGCGCGCCGCGCACATCATGCCAAAGGGGACAAACCTGCCGCCCTGGCATCAACCGCACGATTATGTGGAGGACCGAAAGGAGTTGACCAAGAACCCCGTGGACGACGGCACAATGATATTCAGGGCAGCGGGTGGGGGGACAATATAGACGAAAGCCGATAGATCGGCTAAGGAATAACCAAATAGGCACTTTTTATGTTGACGAGCGAACCGATCGCATGTATAAGGAAGCCACAGTGAGAAATTGTCCCACAGGGGGCTAGTAAGGGGCGCCGGTCGAGGGCGCCTTTTTTCGTTGGGGGCAACGATATGGCGAGACGAACTCGGTCGGTGTCGAGGCATCGTGATGGCGACCGTGCGGAACGCCTGCGGGCCGTTCGCGACATGGCCATGCTGAGGCTGGAGACGCGGCTGATCGAGCGTTGTACCGACGGGGATTTGCAGCCCTATAAACATGGCGGCGAGGTGAAGGGCGAGTATCGCACCTATCCCGATAATGTCGCGATCGAACTGCTGCGCCAGAGCGAGCGACGGCAGATCGCGCGCGAACAGGCAGAGCGGGAGCGGGAGGAGAAAGCAGCGGCCGACGAGGCCGAGGCGTCGTCGAGGGCCGCGCGAAATCCGGCCTTCGACCCGGACGACAGATCGCTTGCCGCGTTGCGCGCCTATGAAGCCGAAGCGGTGATTTCGCGGTCCATGTTGGCAAAGGCGATCATGACGGAAGAGGAAATCGTGCGCCTGACGGGCGGGACCGGCGTGTCAGGCGGGGAAGCGGGGCCAGCGGGGGACGTGGACATTGCAGACGACATGGATCGACCGGCTGAAGGCGTTGCCGGAAGAGGCGAAGTTCCGCGTGGTAGCGCGGCTGCAGGAGGACAGGGACAGGCAGACCTATCATGACTGGCCCACCTGGACGCGAGAGCGTCAGAATTGGCCCGGGAGCGATCCCGATGTCTGGCTGATGCTGGCAGGCCGCGGTTTCGGCAAGACGCGCGCTGGCGCGGAATGGATACGGTCGGTGGCGCCGCGTACGCATGGCGCGCGTATCGCCCTGATAGGGGCGAACGCCAGCGATGTTCGCAACATCATGGTGGAGGGGACATCCGGCCTGATGGCGTTGGGCGATCCGCGCTGGCGCCCGACCTTTTATCCTTCGCGCGGGGAATTGAGATGGTCGCAGACGGGCGCGGTGGCGACGGTCTATTCGGCGGAGGTGCCGGACAGCCTGCGCGGCCCGGAACATCATGCCGCCTGGGGGGACGAACTGGCCAAATGGGCGCGACCCGAGGAGACGCTGGCGAATCTGCGCATGGGATTGCGGCTGGGCAAACGGCCCAAATTGTTGCTGACCACGACGCCAAAGCCGTCGCGGCTGCTGGCCAGCCTGCTGGAGGATCCCGCCGTCGCGGTGACGCGGGGGTCGACGTTCGAGAATCACACTTTGCCAGCGGCATTCCTGTCCGCGATGCAGCGCGACTATGGCGGGACGCGACGGGGACGGCAGGAACTGGACGGCGAACTATTGTCCGAACTGGAAGGGGCGCTGTGGACCAGGGGGATGCTGGAGTCGCTGCGCGTTCAGAAGGCGCCGGGTCTATTAAGGCGCGTGGTCGTCGGCGTCGATCCGCCCGCCGGAGGCAATGGGCCGGACGCCGCACTATGCGGGATCGTGGTGGCGGGACTGGGGCCGGTTGGCCGGAATGGCGAGGACATTGCCTATGTTCTGGCGGATGCGAGCCTGGGTGGGCAATCGCCAGAGGGCTGGGCGCGCGCGGTTGCGCTGGCGGCGCGAGATTGGGATGCGGATCGCGTCATTGCAGAGGTCAATAATGGCGGCGACATGGTGGAAGCGGTGCTGAAGGGTGTCGCATCCGGCCTGCCGGTCAGATCGGTGCGCGCATCGCGCGGCAAGGTCGCGCGGGCGGAACCGGTGGCGGCGCTGTACGAAGCGGGGCGTGTGCGGCACGTTGGTACGATGCCGCAATTGGAGGACGAATTGTGCGGCCTGCTGGCAGGAGGAGATTATGCAGGGCCGGGTAAGTCGCCCGACCGTGCCGATGCGCTGGTCTGGGCGCTGACCGAACTGATGCTGGGGAAAGCAGAGCGGCGGCCGCAGGTGCGGGCAATCTGAGGAGCGGGGTGCGCGCTTCCCCCGAGGCGCGCACCCCCTTGCTGCCTGCCCTTGCCGTGGCGGCGCAAGAAGAGCCGATCCGCGCCAAATGCTGCGGATCGAGCTTATTTCGGAACAAAAACAAGCAAGGTCCGGGCCAGACACGTAAGTATATGTTTTTATGTAATTCGTGCCGATGATGGTCATCAAGGTGTAAAGATCACCGACACTTGGCGCGCGGGTTTGGGGCGGCCCTGCGTCGCTGGCTTTGCAAGAAATCAGGGAGATGACGATGTTCGAATGGCTGTCCCGAAAGGGGGAGGCGATCGCGCCTGCGCGGCATTCGCTGGCCTTTCTATACGAGACCGGCGCTGGCGAGGTGCCGCGAGCCTATGACGCACGGGTGCGGGCGGCACTGAACAGGAACCCGGTCGCGTTCCGGGCGGTGCGACTGGTGGCGGAAGCTGTCGGCAGCGCGCCCCTGACGATTGAGGGCGGCGCGCCCGTCGAGGAAATCATCAGACGGCCAAACCCACGTGCTTCTTGCGGGGCGTTCCTGGAATTGCTGGCTGCGCATCTGGTGCTGCACGGCAATGCCTATGTCGATGCGGCAGCGGGCGGAGATGGACGAGCGGCGGAAATGCATGTGCTGGCGCCAGACAGGATGCGGGTGGAGACAGACGCCGCCGGCTGGCCTGCGCGCTATCTGTACCGTACCGGCGCGCGGGAGGCTGCGTTGCCCATCGCATCCGACGAGGCGGCGGGCGTGCTGCACATCAGGGCATTGTCGCCAGGCGACGAATTATATGGGCTGGGCGCGCTGGAGGCGGCGAGCGGCGCGATCGCGGCCCATAATGAAGCGGCGGCGTGGAACCGCGCGCTGCTGAGCAATGCGGCGCGGCCATCCGGGGCCTTGATGTTCGATGCGGGAGGCGACGGCGGCACACTGTCCGGCGAGCAGTTCGATCGGTTGAGACGGGAGATGGACGAGGGGTTTTCCGGCGCGGCGCGCGCGGGACGGCCGCTGCTGCTGGAAGGCGGCCTGAAATGGCAGCCATTGTCACTGACCCCCGCCGACATGGACTTTGCGGAGGGCCAGGCGGCGGCGGCGCGCGACATTGCATTGGCGCTGGGCGTGCCACCCATGCTGCTGGGGCTGCCGGGTGACAATACCTATGCGAATTATGCGGAGGCGAACCGGGCGCTGTGGCGGCTGACCGTCCTGCCGCTGGCGGGGCGCATATTGGAGGCATTGTCGGGATGGCTGCGCTTCTGGTGGCCGGAGGCCGAGGTGGCGGTCGACCTGAACCGCGTACCGGCATTGGCATCCGACCGTTCGGAGATGTGGAAGCGGGTGGCGGCGGCGGATTTCCTGACCGCCGACGAGAAAAAGCGCGTGCTGGGGCTAAGCTGATGACCAATGACACGATCCTGGCGGGGCTGATCGCGCAGGCGAATGCCAAGGGCTGCGATGTCGCGACGCTGCGGGCGCTGGCGCGGGCATGACGCATTATCTGACGAGCATGCGCGATCAGGTGCGCCGCGACTGGATGAAGCGGTTCGATGCGGCGCACTGGGTACTGAATTTCCCGAGGCCGATGATGGCGAGCGTCATGACGACAGGGCCCGGATCACTGCGCGTCGATCTGGCCTTTCACAGGAAGAACGATCTGGCGGGGCTGATCTGGGAATCCGAAGATTCCTACGATCACCCCCTGCTGAAATATGAGACCGCGCGCGATTATCGCGGGCTGGTCCTGTCGTTCCGATGGCGGGCGGAGGGTGGGCTGAAGCCGCTGGACGTGCCGCACGGCGCGGCGTTGACCATTGAGGGACGGGATGCGGAAGGCGCGGCCCGTACCTGGTATGTGCGGCTGTGGAATTATGCCGAGGGCACGCCGGAGGACGCGCTCGTCAGGTTGGATTTCGACGACCTAATTGATGGCTATGCACCCGGCGGCGAGGGGGTATGGCCGGGAGATGTCGACCGAATGTTCCTGTCGTTCGTGCCCGAAAATTATGACGAGACAGATGCGCCGCTGGGGGCGCCGATGGATGCGACCGTCTGGCTGGAGAATATCCATTGCGAGGGCGGGGGCTCCTCCATTGCCATGGGGGATGCCTGTGTTCCGCCGCACGGCCTGCGCATGGCGACAGGATATGACGACGAATATAATGTCGCGCCCGAACGGTTGCTGCGCAACGTGCGGGCACTGGGATATCGCGAATGGCTGAACATCTATGTGGGCATGTCGCATTATATGCGGCTGATCCGGGACGGGGCGCGGTTCGTGGTCCCGGCAACCGGGGATCCGTTGGTGGCGCCCTGCCGAAGATGGTTCGAGGATCTGATGGTGCGCTGCGCCGCAGATGGGATTACGCCGATCCTGTCGCTGAGTTACGAATTGTTCGATCCCTATGCGCCGGAGGCATGGAAGCAGCGGGCGCATGACGGATCGCCCGCCCTGACGGGATGGCAGCCGCCATCGACATTATTGTCCCCTGCCAATGAGGGCGCGATGGCATGGCTGCAGTCGGTAGCGACGGCCTTTGCAGGGATTGCGGACGGGGCAGGTTTAGATGTCTGGTTCCAGATTGGCGAACCCTGGTGGTGGACCGGGTTCGGCGAAACGCAGGTGCCCTGCTTCTACGACGAGGCCGCGGTGTCCGCCTATCAGTCGGAAACAGGCAGGAGCATCGGCGCGCCGCTGACGCAGATCGCGGAAACGCTGACGAACGATCAGGCGAATTATGCGGCCTGGCTGGGCGGGAGGCTGGGGCGATCCGTATTGGACCTGGCGGCGGCGGTGAAGCTGTCCGTGCCGACGGCCAAGACAGCACTGCTGTTCTATGCGCCGCAGGTTCTTCGCCGGGACGCGGTGTGGTTGAAGACCGTGAACATGCCAGCCGAATGGGCGGCCCCCGCCTTCGACGTGCTGCAACTGGAAGATTATGATTTTGTCCTGGCAGAGGATGCAGGCGGGTCCCGCGCAGCGGTAGAGGCGGTGGAAACGGAGCTGGGCTATCCCGCCTCGGCGCAGGATTATTTTGCCGGTTTCGTCCTTGAGGCCGGTGCAGCCGACAGGTGGTGGCCGATAGCCGACGCGGCGGAACGGGCGAGCGCGCGCCAGGTTAGACAGACTTTTGTCTGGGCCTTGCCGCAGGTGCGGCGGGACGGCTTCACCTATTTCAACATGAGCGGGGAGAGCGAGGTGCAGGCATTTCACGACGTGGCGTTTCCGCTGGCGCTGGGCGAGGGAGCGGCGGGTGGACCGGAGTTTCTGACCCAGATTGCCGAGAGCATATCCGGTGCCGAGCAGCGATCGAGCGTGTGGGCCGGCGGCCGGTTGAGGTACGATGCCGGTCCGGGAATGCGATCGGAGGAGGATCTGGCGACGCTGGTGCGCTTCTTTCGGGCGCGAAAGGGGCAGGCACATGCGTTCCGGTTCCGCGATCCCGTGGATTTCACGTCATCGGATGACGGCACGGTTTCGCCGTTCAATCAGTATCTTGGGGTCGGTGACGGCGTACGCACCGACTTTCCCCTGGTAAAGCGCTATGGCGAGGGAAACGACGCCGAGGTGAGACGGGTGTCCAGGCCAGAGCCGGGAACGGTGCAGGTTGCGGTGGACGGCGCCGAGACGTTCGACTGGACGGTGGAGGAGGGCGGCGTCGTCCGGTTCGCCGCCGCGCCGCAGGGCGTCGTCACGGCGGGATTCCGCTTTGACGTGCCGGTGCGCTTTGCCGACGACCGGCTGGAAGTTTCCCTGAGTGCCTGGCGCGCCGGGGACATCCCCTCAATCCCGCTGATCGAGGTGCGGGAATAATAAGAGATTGTGGCCGGCCGGCCGGCTGTGCCCCGTCTTCATGGCATTATATATAGGGAGGTCTGCAATGCGGCAGGTTCCTGAGGCGCTGGCGGCCGCGCTGTCCGCGCCCGTTACGTCCATTGCCTGGCTGTGGCGCGTCGTTCGTGCCGATGGCGTCGCGCTGGGGTTCACGACACATGATCGACCGTTGCGGATCGAGGGGCTGGACTATCTTCCGGCGCCGGGAATGGTCCCCTCTGCCGTGGTGGAAACGGATGGGCTGGATGTGGAAGGCCTGGATGTTGCTGGATTTCTGTCATCTGAGGCCATCCGTGCTGAGGATGTGGAGCTGGGGCGATATGATGGCGCCCATGCCGAACTGATGCTGGTCGACTGGTCCGCGCCGACGGCGGGAAAGCTGGTTCTGATGCGCGGAACAATCGGCGAGATCGTCCAGACCGGCAACAGGTTCGAGACACAGTTGAAGACGGCCGAAACAGTGCTGGCGCGCGCGCCGGTGGAGCTGACGACGCCCGAATGCCGCGCGCGGCTGGGTGATGCGCGTTGCGGTGTCGATCTGGCAAAATATCAGCGGCAGGTGCGCGTGGTCGAGGTGGTGGAGGCGGGGGAGGTGCGCGTCGACAGAGAGGATCCAGATGCGCTGTTCAGCTATGGGCGATTGCGACCGCTTTCGGGAAGAGCGGCAGGGACGGATTTCGGCATTGCGCGGTCTATTGGCGATACGCTGATGCTGGACGACGATGCCTACGGTCTGGCGCCGGGCGACCGGCTGATCTTGCGGCAGGGGTGTGATCGGCGCTGGGCGACATGTCGCGAGCGTTTCCAGAATGGCGATAATTTTCGCGGCGAGCCGCACGTCCCGGGACGTGACGCGGTTCTGCGCTATCCGGGCCTGTGAACCAGAGGCAGGCGGCAATGATCGCGGCGGCACGCGCGGCGATCGGTACGCCCACACGGGTGCAGGGTCGGGTCGCGGGCCTTGCGCTCGACTGCGTCGGATTGGCAGCGCTGGCGGCGCGTGCCGGCGGCGTCCGGTTCGAGATTCCGTCCGACTATTCCTTGCGCAGCGACAATCGCACACGCCTGGCCGAAGGCATGATGGCCAATGGCTTTCTTCCCGTCGAAACGGCGCGTCCCGGCGATATCGTGCACGTGGAGGTCGGACCGGGACATCATCATCTGGCGGTGCAAACGGAGCTGGGCGCGGTGCACGCGGATTTCGGTGTTGGACGTGTGGTGGAGGCGGAACTGCCGCCCGACTGGCGCACGATTTTCGTCTGGCGGCTGGAGGGCGAGGAAAGATGAGGGCTCCACCGTCAATGATGCGGCGGCGCGATTGCAATGGCGGGAGGCGGAAATATGGCTAGCGTTGTTCTGACAGCGGTCGGGGGAGCCGTCGGAGGCCCCATCGGTGCCGCGATCGGCAATGTCGTCGGCCAGCAGATCGATGGCCATGTGCTGTTCAGACCTAAGGGGCGGGAAGGCCCGCGCCTGTCGGATCTGGCAATGCAGGGCAGCGATTACGGATCACCGCTGCCACGCCATTACGGGACTGTCCGCAGCGCGGGGACGGTTATCTGGTCGTCCGGGCTGAAGGAAACCGCCCACCGGTCGGGGGGAGGAAAGCGGTCGGGAGGGCGGACGACCACCTACAGCTACTCGGCAAGCTTCGCCGTCGCCTTTGCAGGCCGCCGCATCGAACGCGTCAATCGCATCTGGGCGGACGGCAAATTGCTGCGCGGGGCGGCGGGCGACATGCTGTCGGGTGGCACAGTGCGCATCTATCAAGATACGGAGCGGCAGAGACCCGACCCGTTGCTGCAGGCCGAACTGGGCATTGGCAGTGCGCCGGCCTTTCGCGGCCTGGCCTATGCCGTTTTCCAGGATCTGCAATTGGCGGACTATGCCAACCGGATCCCAAATTTGAGTTTCGAGGTCATCAGCGATGAAGAGGCAACCGGCGATCTGATCGTCGCAGACCTCGTGCGGGCGGTGGGGGGGCGGGCGGATGCATCCGGCCTTTCCACTGGGATCACCGGCTATTCCGCCTCTCGCGACAGCGATCTGGCCGGGATACTTGCCGGGCTGTCGGTCGTCACGCCCTTTTCGGTAAGTTCCAGCGCCGGGGGGCTGAAATTTTCAGTCCGCAGGAGCGGAGACCGCTATTCGTTGAACGCTGGATCGCTGCTGCCGGATCGTGACGATCGGAAACATATTGGCGAGCGCCGCCGCACTGGCGAAGAAACCCTGCCCGGCGCACTGACGCTGACCGCGAACGACCCGTCGCGGGATTATCAGCCGAGCGTGCAGCGCGCCGTACGCGCCGGTGCGGGCGGCCTCGATATCCATTTCGACCTACCGGCCAGTCTGACCGCCCCTGAAGCGAAACAGGTCGCCGAAGCGCAATTGGCGGAGATGTGGGGGCGCAGAGCAGATGCCGTGCGGCGCCTGCCGCTTTCCGCGCTCGTGCTGGAACCCGGCGATCTGCTGAACGTGGAGGAGGCGATCGGCGGAGGCGATTGGCATGTCAGGCAGACATCGATCGAGGCACTCGGCCTGACCGTGCAACTGGAAAGGCGGCGGGGGGCGGCGCGCGTCCTGCCCCCCGCCGATTCCGGCGTCTCGCTGCAGCAGCCTGACATACCGCAAGGGGCTACCGAGTTGATGGTACTGGAACTGCCGCCGGTCGGGGGCGAGCCGCGCGACGAGGTGCGCCTGTGGGTCGCGGCAGGGGGCAGCAGCGCCGGCTGGCGACGCGCGGAAATCTGGGCGAGCCCGGATGCGGGGGCGACCTGGCAATCGGTAGGCATCGCCAGCACCGCCGCCAAGATGGGGGTCGTGCAAGATGTCCTGCCGCCGGCCAATTGGGCCGTGTGGGACGAGACATCGGATATGACGGTCGAATTGATCGATGATCAGTCCTTGCTGACAGCGAGCCGCGACGCGGTGCTGGGCGGCGCCAACATGGCGCTGGTGGGCGAAGAACTGGTGCAGTTCGCCCGTGCCGAACAGATAGATGCGCGCCTGTGGCGGCTGTCCGGCCTGCTGCGCGGGCGCCGCGGAACCGAAGCAGCCGTGGCTGGGCACAGTCCTGGAGAACGGTTCGTGATGATCGAACCCGAGGCGCTGTTCCCGCTCGACCTGCCGCTGACGCAAGTGGCGGGCGAGCTGCGGGTCAAGGCGGTTGGACCCAATGACTCCCTGCCTGTGACCGAAGGTGTGACACTGGCGGTGAGCGGGCGCGCGCTGCGGCCGCTGTCGCCCGTTCATCTGGACGTGGCCCCGGGCGAGGAAGGTGATCTGACATTCCGCTGGAAACGACGCAGCCGTATCGGCTTCGCCTGGACCGACGGGGTCGACGCTCCATTGGGAGAAGAAAGCGAAGCCTATGCAGTCCGCATAACGTCTGACGGATACACTATCGAGCGGACGGCCCATGCGCCCTCGTTGCTGCTGACTGCCGCCGACCGACAGGCAGCATTCGGTAGCGCAAGCGGAAGCCTTTCCGTCGAGGTACGCCAGCTAAGCCCGCTGGTGGGCGGCGGTGCCGCGGCAACCCGCATTTTTACCGACCTGTAAATTGCAAAGAGGGACTGGAATGACGGAGATCACCGAACGACTGCACCTGCCGCTGTTGCAGGTTGCGCAGGCGCAGAAGGAGGTAACCCATAATGAGGCATTGCTGCGACTGGACCGCTGGAGCCACCCGCGCGTCGCGAGCCGCACCGTTGCGGTTCCACCGGCAGAAGCCGAGACGGGGCGCGCGTGGATCGTCCCGGACGACGCTGACGGGGGCTGGGCCGGGCGCGCGGGGCAGATCGCAGAATGGGACGGTCGGTGGAAATATATGACACCAGCACCGGGCCTGCTGATCTGGCTTGAGGACGAAAACGCACTGGTCCTGTATGACGGAACCGGTTGGGGCGGCGGCCTGCCAGTAGCGGGGCTGTCGATCGGGAGAAGAACGATGCTGTCGAACGCGCCTGAAACTGTCACCAGCCCGATAGGGGGAGCCGTCATCGACATCGAAGCGCGCGCCGCGATAGATGCTCTGCTTGCGAATTTTCAAACGCTGGGGTTGGTCGCCGCTGGCAGCACCTAACAAGTGATGCTTATTTGCAACATTCCCGTCACTTTCAAAACTTGCGCTAGAAAAAATTGAACTATACATCGCGGCAGACGTATTCAAAGCTGGAATTCGTTTGACCATGAAAGGGGAATTCAATGCGTAGACTAGCCCTCGCAGCGGCCCTTGCCGGGACCGCCCTGGCAAGTCCGTCGCTCGCTCGTGACAATGCCTGGTATGTCGGACTGGAGGGCGGTGCCCTTCTTGCCGAAGATGCCGACTTTGAAATTCGCGGTGACGTCGATGGTGACAATGACTTCACGATCGACAGCAAATATGGCTTCGATGTCGATGGCATCGTTGGCTATGACTTCGGTATGTTCCGTACCGAGTTCGAACTTGGCTACAAAGAAGCTAATGTCGACGAAGTAAACCTGAACGTTTCCCCGGGTGGTGGCACCATCATCGGTGGTGGCGGTGAATCCGACCTTGCAGGCGGAGGTTACACCACCGGCAATTTCGTCAATGGCGACGGCGCAACCCAGGTTCTCAGCTTCATGCTGAACGGTCTTCTCGACTTCGGTGGTGAAGATGATGCGTGGGGCGGCTCCATCGGTGCCGGTGTCGGCATCACCCGCACCAAGGCTGATATCTATCAGCTGGCCGAGGGTGGCGCTGCATTCGTCGATGACAGCGATACGGGCGTTGCCTTCCAGGTAATCGCTGCTGTTCGTCGTGCGATCACGGACAATCTGGATCTGGGTCTGAAGTATCGTTACTTCAACGATCCCGACAACAACTTCGTCGGTGTTAATGGAGTTGGGTATAACGGCAATCAGTTCGCGACGCACTCTCTGCTGGCGAGCGTGATCATGAACTTCGGCGAGCCAGAGGCACCTCCTCCCCCGCCGCCCCCGCCGCCTCCGCCTCCGCCTCCTCCTCCGCCTCCGCCGCCTCCTCCGCCTCCGCCTCCGCCGCCTGCGGACAACTTCCTGGTCTTCTTCGACTGGGATGAGTCGGACATCACGTCGGAAGCAGCGGATACGCTCAACCGTGCGGCCACTGCCTATACTGAAGGTGGTTCGGCCAGCGTCACGCTTGCCGGTCACGCCGACAAGTCGGGTAGCGCGAGCTACAATGTCGGTCTTTCGCAGCGCCGTGCAGATGCGGTCCGCGAATATCTGGTCGGCCGTGGCGTTCCCGAGGGCGTCATTTCGACGGAAGCATTCGGCGAGAGCCGTCCGCTTGTCGAAACCGCTGACGGTGTGCGCGAGCCGCAGAACCGCCGCGTGGAGATCAATTTCGGCGGCGCCGGAATGTAATCTCCCAAGGGAGGGTCGGGCGGTTCGCCGCCTGCCCCACTTGGCTGGATTGGAAGAGGGTCGCTCCTGCTGGAGTGGCCCTTTTTCTTTGGCTCAGGAATGGGGCCTTGGCGGCACCTGGCTTCGTCGCGAAGTGCGGCACATCCAAGCGGTTATAGGGATCTTTGCCAGACGCAGCCTATCACGCCCTGATCGGCGGCAGGGCGCGGGCTGGTGCGGCAGGAATAGCCGCACAGAAAAAGGCCGCTCACCCCAATTGAGGCGAACGGCCTTTTCGCATTTTTAAATTTAAAAGGTCAGCCGAATACTTTGCCCAGCTGCATGGCGACGGACATATCGCCATCGATCTTCAGCTTGCCCTGCATGAAGGCCATTTGTGCATTCATGTCACCGGCCGCGATCTTCTCAAAATCGTCTTTTGAGAGTTTCACCGTGCAATCGGTAGGCAGATCCTGATTGTCGACGACCGCTGGCGACGCCTTGTCATCGATACGGACGATCCCATCCGCATCGAAGTCGAACTTCACGCTCTTGTTCAGGCCGGCATCGGCGCCGACCCGCGCCTGCATGTTCTCGGTAATTTCTTCCAGGGTCATGTCCGTCTCCGATAAGTGGATATTAGTTCTGCGGTGCGGTCGAACCGTTATCAGCAGGGGGTGCTGCCTCTGCCTCAGCGGGCGGGGGCGTATCTTGACCCAACATATCGACGCCCGCGTCGGCGGTGGCGGGGTCCATCGTCGTCTCGACGCCGCCTGCCGCTACATCGACGTTCATGACATCAACGGTGGAGGCGTCGAAATCGCTCTCGACGTCGGCGCCGGCAGAACCGGCTGCCGTATCGCCGCCCTCATCCGAACTGTCGCCGCAAGCAGTGAGCGCCAGGAACGCGATTGCGATCGCTCCCTTGGCGAGATTTGCGCAATGTGAAGGGAAACGCCCGGTCATCCAGATAATCCTCCTGCATGTTATACTATTAGCGCCTAGCCCCAATGACGATAAGCCTCAAGAGCGGGACCCTATGAGTAGAAGCAGGCGGAGATTGGCCGGGCGCCATTGCGCCCCTTTAGACGAGGGCATCCGCAATTGAACAGGCGGCCGGTCCCAGAATGACCACAAAGAGAACGGGCAGGATGAAGAGGATCAACGGGATCGTCATGATTGCCGGCAGTCGCGCTGCCTTCTCCTCTGCCTTCATCATCCGTTCGTTACGAAATTCGGCGGAAAGAACGCGGAGGGCCGAAGCGAGCGGCGTGCCGTATTTTTCGGTCTGAACCAGCGTCGTCACGACGCCGCGCAGCGCGTCAAGATCCACGCGCCGCGAAAGGTTCTCATAGGCTTCGCGCCGGTCGGTAAGAAAGCCAAGCTCAATCGCGGTAAGCGCAAATTCGTCGGCAAGCTCTGGAAAGCCCCTTCCCAATTCGCGGGAAACGCGATTGAAGGCGGCATCGACCGTCAGGCCCGCTTCCGCGCAGATGACGAGAAGGTCGAGCGCGTCGGGAAGCCCCTTCCGAATTGCATCGGTGCGTTTCGTGACGAGGTTCTTCAGATAAATATCGGGCGCCTTATAGCCCAGGAACAGCGATCCGCAGATGGCCAGCGTCTTCGTCATTTGTGAATAGTCGGCGCCCACACCCAAGCCGAACAACAGGAAGACCGCGACGCTGGCAAAAATGAAGGGGGCGACAAGGCGTGCGAACAGTAGTTTGACGACGGCATCCTTTGAGCGGATGCCTGCCTGCGACAGTCGTATTGCCGCTTCCTTGGCGGCATCGTTTTGCAGAACCTTCAGCCGTTTAAGTACGGACCGCATCTGGTCGGTTGCGTCGGCAGAGCGGCCGATCTTCGCGCGTGGGCGCGACGCGGTGATACCCGCCTTTAACTGTTCCCGGCGGTCCTGCAGGGCCTTTACCCGGCCGCGCATCGGATCCTTAACGGTCGCGACGGACCAAACGGCAGCGAACATGGCGAGCGCGCCCACCGCGACCAGCAGCGTGACGATGTCGAGCGCCGTAAGCCCCAGAAGCAGGGGCTCGGTCGCCAGGTCCATATTCTTGTCCATCAGCGTGTCACCCCAGGCCTAGATTTCAAAGCTGACCATGCGCGCCATGATAAAGGCGCCAATGGACATCCAGACGAACGCGCCGGCGCCGATCACCATCAGCCGCGTATCGGTAAAGAAGCCACCGAGATATTCCGGATCGAGGGTGTAGATCATGGCGAACACAATGAACGGCAGAGACCCGACGATGTAAGCGGATGCCTTCGATTCCGAAGACATTGCCCGGATCTTCAGCTTCATCTGCATGCGTTTTCTCAGCACGTCGGCGAGGTTCGACAGCGTTTCGGCAAGATTGCCGCCGGTTTCACGCTGAATCGCAAGCGTAATGACGAAAAACTGGAACTCTGGCGTACCGATGCGGTCGGCCGTTTCCTGTAGCGCAAGGTCCATCGTTCGGCCGATCCGCACCTTGTCGGAGACGCTGCGAAATTCCTGGCCTACCGTTCCTGGCACTTCCTGCCCGACGACGCTGATCGACTCCCCGACCGGCAGGCCCGAGCGGAGGCCACGAGTCAGCAATTCTATCGCGTCCGGGAACCGGTGATTGAAGTCCTTCAGTCGCCGCTTGATGAGGATGCCGACCGTCGCATGTGGCACGGCCAGCCCCATGAGAACGCCCACGGCGATGCCCATGATGACGGGCATTCCTGCGGAGATCAGCGCCAAGGTGAGAATGACGCCGATCCCCAGAGTGGCAACGACATATTGTCCGACGCCCCAGCTTTTCCCGGTCTGCTGAAGCCGTTTCTTCAGTTCCGCCTTGTTCGGCAGGAAGCCTGAGAAGACGCTGTCCAGCCGGGTGTCGCGCGCGGCGACGATCCTGCGCATCTGCGCTTCGGCAATGACGTTCTTTGAGCTGGAATGACGCTCCCGAACCTTGGCCAGGCGCGTTGCTGCCTTGCGTCCGGTCTTGTCATTGGAAAACAGCACGATCAGAAGCGCCAAGGTGGAAAACACACCCCCCGCGATCACCAGAAAGACAAGATCTCCGGTCATCCGATGCACTCCATCAAAACGCGGCCAAGACCGAAATATTCCGCCCGTTCGTAGCAGGCAGGACGCATTCCGGTGGAATTGAACTGTCCCACCAGTTTACCGGAATCGTCCTCGCCCGTGTATTGATAGGTGAAGAGATCCTGCATGGTGATCACGTCGCCCTCCATGCCCACGACTTCGGTAATGTGAGTGATGCGCCGGCCGCCGTCGCGCATGCGGCTGATCTGTACGACCAGGTTCAGGGCGTCGGCGATCTGGGTACGTATCGCCTTTTGCGGCAGATTCAGGCCCGCCATGTTGATCATGTTTTCAAGCCGGGTAATCGCCTCTCGCGGACGGTTGGCGTGCAGCGTGCCGAGCGATCCATCATGACCGGTGTTCATCGCCGCCAGCAGGTCGAATGCCTCTGGCCCGCGAACCTCGCCCAGGATGATGCGGTCCGGTCGCATGCGGAGTGCGTTCTTGACGAGGTCGCGCATGTTGACGGCGCCCTTGCCCTCAAGGTTGGCGGGTCGCGTTTCGAGACGGACAACGTGCGGCTGCATGAGTTGCAGTTCGGCTGCGTCCTCGATCGTTACGATCCGCTCGCCCGGGTCGATATTGCGGGAGATCGCGTTCAACATCGTCGTCTTGCCGGAGCCGGTGCCGCCGGAGATGAGGATATTCAGCTTGATGCGGCCAGCGATGTTGAGGAATTTGGCCATCGCCGGGCTGAACGAGCCGAATCCCAGCATTTTTTCCAAGGTCAGCTTGTCCTTGGAAAACTTACGAATCGATATGGAGGCGCCGTCGATTGCAAGAGGCGGGATAACGACGTTAACGCGGCTGCCGTCGAGCAGGCGGGCGTCGCATATGGGACTGGTTTCGTCGACACGGCGACCGACGGCGCTGACGATACGTTGGGCGATATTCAGGAGGTGCGAGTCGTCGCGAAATTCGACGCCCGACAGGGTCAGTTTGCCTGCCTTCTCGATATAGACCGTCTTGGGCCCGTTCACCATGATTTCAGTGACGGTTTCGTCATTCAGCAGCGGCTCCAGCGGACCGAGGCCGAGCATGTCGTTAAGGAGAAGCGTGACGAGATCGCGCTGTTCGCGCGTGTTCAGGCTCATTTTCTCCTGAACGAGGATTTCCGAAATAACTTCGGAAACCTGCTCTGCCAGTTCGCCGCGTTCCATTTCAGCGATGACGCTGGCATCGATCCTTTCCATGAGTATTGGCTGGATATGTGCCTTGGCGGCGATGACCGACTTGTCGCTTGCGGCGGATGCTGCGGTCTTTTTGGCGGCGACCTGGGTGTCCAGCCCGCCAATCTTGTTCAGCAGTTCGTTCAGAAGCACGGTGACGGTGTCCCGCACCTCCGCATCTTCCATTTCCCGGCGTTCGCTGGCTGCGATCCTGCGAATATGGTCTTCCATCCGCGCGGCAAGTTCGCCGCGCGCCGTCTGCTTCGCTTGCTCGCGAGGGAAGAGATCTTCCAGTTGGGGGGAGATCAGCGCGTGGATGTCCCAGACGCAATTTTCCGTGCTGCGGCCCCGCTGTGGAGCGGCATCCGCCGGGGCAGCGGCGGCAGGTGCTGCCGGTGCCGCAGGCGGGACACTGACGAGCGGTCGGCGACCAGAATCGGCCCCTGCTTGCCCGAAACCTTCAGGAGAGGCCTTCTTCAGCGTGCCCGCGCGTTTGCCGAAACCTGCTGGGGACATAGTTACGTCCTTGCCCTACTTTTTGCCGCTCGCCTTGGCCGCGCCCTTGGAAGGCAGGAGCGACCGCACCTTCCCCATGAAGCCATCGGCACGTCCCTCGTCCTCGGCGACGCTGGAAGAGACCGCAGCGAGAATTTGAAGCAGTCCGCTCTGCAGCTTGCCGGAGGAGATGGCCGCCAACGCCTTGCCCTGCTTTGCTGCGTCCACCGCCTGCTTCACATCAAGCGGCAGAATGATGTCGACCTTGCGTTCGATGGAGGCTTCAAAATCCTTTTTCGCCACTTCCGGAGGAGGTGATGTGGACACGCGGTTGGCGACGATCGTGACCTTCGCCTGCGGCGCCGTCATGCGGATAAATCCGAGCAGACGGATGGTGTCGCGCGTGGAGGCAAGCGACTGTTCTGTAACCATAATGATGTGATTCAGGTCGGTAACGAGCTGTGGATTCTGCACCGCCATCAGCCGCGGGATATCGACAACGGTCGCCTCGAAAGCGCTGGTCAGTTCCTCCTGCAATTGGTGGAGCGCAGTGCCATCGGCCAAGAGCGGCTGATTGATCGGCGCTTCCGCAGACAGCACCGCCAGCTTGTCATTGACCCGCGTCATGGCGCGTTCGATGAACAGCCCGTCGATGCGGCTTGGATTTTCCAGGGCATCGACGAGCCCCCGGCCGGGCTCAAGATCAAAACTGAGCGCGCCAGTCCCAAACTGCACGTCCAGATCCAGAAGAGCCGTCGACCGATGGTCCTTGTCCGCGAGAAGCCACGCAAGCGACGTTGCGACAACGGAGGCACCTACACCACCGCGCGTGCCGATAACGCCGATGCTCATGTGCGGCTTGTCTTCTGTCGACGCATGGGCATCGTGCTTGGGGCCCTGCAGGATCAACTGTGCCTGTATGAAGCATTCCCGCAAGGCATCGGGCGTCACCGGCTTCACGAGGTAATCCTGAATGCCGCTTGCGATCAGGTCGCGGTAAAGATGTACGTCGTTAAGCTTGCCCGCCGCTATGACGATGGTTCCCGGCTCGCACACCTCAGCGAGGGAATTGATGTCGTTTAGTGGGTCGGAAGCATCCGACAGATCGACCAGCAGAACGGTCGGTGATGCGGAAACGCTAAGCGTCTGAACGGCGTTGTGCAGGCCGCCCTTGTTCACCTTTTCCACGGGCCAGCCAAATTCGGGCACGACATTTCGTATGGTCGCGGCGAACTCGTCGTCACAAACGAACGCGGTGAAGGCTTCGCGGGTCGGCGCGGCATTGGGGTTGAACGGGGCGTTCATATCATGTCCCTTTCTTATTCGACCGAGCCGACGGAACTGGTGACGCTGTCGCGGGTGGCCTTCGCCAGCGCCGCCTCGACGGCCTTCACGGCACGTTCGGCGGTCACGCCAGCATGGGGCTTGCCGCTGACCAGGTCGTTCGGGTCGGCAATCATCGCCGCCAGATTCTGGGAATAGGCGCAGCCATAATTGGACGTCTTTGACCCCACATATTCCGGGTTCGACTTGCGCCGATGGTCAGGGCATTCAGGGACGCTGGCGACGGACCGCACAATGACGACCCTTTCCATTCCCGCCGCGATGGCGGGCACCGTCGGGGGTGCGAAGCGGCTGAGCATCAGCCCCCGCGTGCTGAGAATGCTTGCGATGGTCGCGCGGCGGGCCTCAGTTCCCGCGCCTGTCGGGCCGTCGACGCTGATCCGGTCACCATAACGGACGTCGACGCTGTCCAGCCATTGGTTGAGGCGATCAATTTCGGCAGTCGAAAATCCGCCGCCCGGCTGAACACCCATGTCGAGCGTCATGATGGTCTGCGTGACCGTCGGCACGTGTACGGATGCCACCTCCGGAGAGGCGGTGCCCGGTGTCTGACAGGCCGAAACGAGCGCCGCCAAAAGCGTGATCGATGCGGGGGCGAGAAGGCGGGTCATGCGCGTTTTCCTGTTCCTTTTCATCACTGCATCGAAAAGCCGGGCGCGGCGGGGGGCGCGGCGGGTCCATCTGGGGGAAGCTGTGTCGCTTCTGCGGGAATACGGCTGGATTCCTCATAAGTGCGGCCCAGCAGCAAGCGCTCGGCATCGTTTGGCGCCCGCAGGCCGTCCGTCGGCAAAGCCATGCGCCCAGACACCGGTTTCACCAGATACGGCGTGATTATGATCATCAGCTCGCTTTCGTTGCGGCGAAAGCTGTCGGATTTGAAGAGGGCACCCAGGATCGGAATGTCGCCCAGGAAGGGCACTTTCTCGCTGGAGGTGGAGAAGCTGTTGCGGGTCAGGCCACCGATCATGAAGCTCTGTCCCGAGCCCAGCTCGACGGAGGTCTCCGCCCGACGGGTCGAAAGCGCCGGAATAGTCACGCCGTCGATCTGCACCGATCCCGCGTCCGTCAGTTCGGAAACTTCAGGGCGAACGCGCATGGATATGCGATTGTCCGCAAGCACGGTGGGCGAGAAGGCGATCGAGACGCCATATTGTTTGAATTCAACGTTTGTGCCGTCATTGCTGACGGTGACGACCGGAAATTCGCCGCCTGCCAGGAAGCTGGCCGTTTCTCCAGACAAAGCCGTCAAATTTGGTTCAGCGAGGAGCGTCAGCAGGCCATCATTTTCGAGGGCGTCGATCGTGGCGTTGAAATCCAGACCCAGAAGGTCACCTGCAAGGAAAGATGATGCGCCGCTGCCGCTGACATTCAGCTGCCGTCCGGGGCTGTTCGGCCCGACGACGAAATCGCCGGCGCTGTTGGTAAAGCCGCGGCGGCCGCGTGTCAGGCCGAACAGGAAGTCGGACGAATCGTTGATCGCGCTAAAGCTGACGCCCAACTGCTTCAGGATGTTGCGGCTGACTTCTGCAAAACGAACGCGCAGATTGACCTGCGCAGGGACGGCTGCCTGCAGCTTGTTGACGACCACTGTGTCGCCGGTGAAAGACTCGATCAGGCGCGTGGCTTCGCCGATTTCCTCGGGACTTGCGACGGTGCCGGTCAGCAGCGTCATGCCGTTCATCGTCAGCACCTGAATTTCGGAGCCGGGCATGGCGAGGCGCAGCATTTCGCGTATCTGGTCGATGTTGCGGCTGACGCGCACGGTCGCCGAATAGATATTCCGTCCCTGGTCGTCGGTCGCGTACAGGCTGGTTTCACCCGCCCCGCGTGCGAACAGGTAGACCTGCCGCTGCGATTTGATCTGCACGTCGGCGACACCCTGGTTCACGACGAAAATGTCGCTGATTGCCCGTGGCAGCGTGACCAGCGTGCCCTTGCCCTGCGATAATTCGATAACGCTGTCGGGTGTGGTCAGAACCGTCTGCGCGGTTTGTGCGGCCGCCTGTTCCGGCGCGCCGGCAAAGCCCAGCACCGTGGCGAACGCGGCACCTGCCAGTAGCGCGCCTTTGTAAAATCCATGCCCCATGATCATTCGCCCCCGAAGACGGTTGCCATACGCGGATCTGCCCGTTCATTGCTGCCATTGCCGACCTGCGGCCCCGGAATGGGCCGTCCCGCGCTGTCGGTGGAATTCGCATTCGCCGCCGCGTCCAGTTGCGAAACAAGCGTCGAAGGCAGCGTGACCTGCGATCCGTCAGCCGCCCTGACGACGACGTTCTGAACGTTCATTCCGCGGGTGACGCGCACGCGCGGCGCTTCCTCGCCATTCGGCAGGACGGGTTTCTTCTTGGCGGTGTATCCCGGAGGGCCGTTGGACCCTACCGCGAACCGTGAAACTTCGCCGCCGGTGGTAAAGGTGCTGGAGGACGCATCGGGCAACTGACGCGCGGCCAGTTCCATTGCGGCATCTTCCATACTGGTCTGATCGTCGCCCACTTCGATATCGCCCCGGGCGATGGCCTCCTCCAGCTGCTGCCGGCTGTCGGCCATGGCGCGAAGGGAGAAGCTGAGCGATCCGAGCGTTTGCGCGACAGCGATCTTCTCGACCATCTTCGGCATTACTTCGAATGTGATCGAGCTGCCGGTGCGGGCTTCGGCCTGGCCGCTATCATCCAGCCGCTGATCAATCGCCAGGACGCGAACGTTGCGGACGATCGTTTCCGTGACATTGTAACTGTAGGCGATGTCGCCATTTTCGTCCCTTACGTCGACCTTGCCGTTCAGCAGCACGTCGACACGGTCGCCCGGGAAGATAAAGCCCGCCACGCCGGATATAGTATTCAGCGGCACGGTGACGGCCCGTTGACCCGGCTGCAGCGCTGCGGCCAGGAAGCCCCGTTCGCCGGGGCCGACGACGGCACGTTTCGTGATCGGCTGCCCGGCCGGGATCGAAAGTCGGACTACCTTGCCGACCAAGCTTTCCGCGCCGCCATTCTCATCCGTGAAATAGGCGCCCTTCACCATGTCGGCGGGCCAGGGCTGATAGCTGAAATGCTCTGCCGTGATGATCGTGCCGAGCGGCAGCACCTCTTGCGCAACGAGGACCTTCGGTCCTTTGGGCTCGGCAACCTGCATCACGGGTGCAGCGGACGCGGTCTGATTCGGCGACCCCAGCAGTGCGCGCACTGCAAATGCCGATATTCCCGCGACCAGCAATGCTCCGACGAGCAGGATGACCTTCTTTATATCCATGACCCCGATGCCCCTGATCTATAGGTACGCATGGGGCGTTATGCAGAGAATCGGTTAATAATCGGTTCGCCAAGAACAATTGCGGCCCCAACGGCGATGGCGACGCCATAGGGAATGCGGACGCGGCCCGGGCGACGGCGCAACCGATGCTCGGCCCATCCGACCAGTGTGACGAACAATCCCGCGATGGAAACCCAGACCAGCATTTCCATCAGCGGAATGAAGGGAAGCCAGAGCGCCAGCGCAATCTGTAGCTTCAAATCTCCGCCGCCCATCCAGCCGCGAAGCCACAATAACCCGAAGATTACTGCCACTCCGGCGGCGAGTGCAATCTGGACGCCCATCGCCTTCCAAAAGGGCACGTCTTGTGCGCCCCAATAAGCAAAGGCGAGGATTGCGACGGCGGCATTCAGCCAGTTGGGAATGCGCCGCGCCTTCAGGTCGCTGAAAACGGTCCAGCCCAGAAGAATCATCAGTGCCGCCAGGGCGCCCCAATAGATGAAAGTCTGCATGCGGCGGGGATAGACGCGAAGGTTGAAAAAGCCGTAACCATGCCCGCCTAATGATTCCCCACCCCTCACCCGACAGGCGAATCCGTATGCCGGACGGCGGTGTGACGCGGATATATGAGGCGGCGGATGGTGCGCGCCTGCGCACCGTTAGCTGGCCGGACCCGCCCACCGCCAAGGGGCACATACTCTTTGCTGGCGGCAAGCGCGATTTCATCGAACGGCACTCGGAAACCTATCACCGCCTGCTTGGGGCAGGGTACGGCCTGACCGCGCTCGATTGGCGTGATCAGGGCCTCTCCGCGCGGGGGTCGGTCCGTGACGATCGTCTGTTTCAGATGATGGCGGGCGATTTCAGGTTGATCGCCAAGGATGTCGCGGCGCTGCATCCGGCGCCATTGATCCTGATGGCACATTCCATGGGCGCGCACATGATGCTGCGCGTGCTGGCGGAGGACGCCGACCTGCGGGCAGCGACGGATCGCGCGATTCTGTTCGCGCCCATGCTGGGGATTGCCGCGCCGCTGCCATCATGGCTGATGGGGATGGTGGCATGGTCGCAGACAATGGTGGGGAATGCGCGTGGCCGCCCGCCCGGGCAGCCCGAATATGGCCCCGTCTATCGGTCGCAGGCGCGCTGCGATCGTTTGACTACCGACCGGACGCGCTTCGATGAGGGGTTCAGCTTCATAGAGGCTGAATCCGGCCTTGCGGCGGGCGGGGCCAGCTGGGGCTGGCTCTATGGGGCCTATCGTTCGATGGTCGCGCTTACCCGTCCCGGCGTGCTGGAGGGTGTGGATACGCCCATATTGATCCTGCTTGGCAGCGATGAGCGAATCGTCGATCCCGCTGCCATTCGAAAGGCGGTCCGGCGCCTGCCCCATGCAAAGCTGCACATCATCACCGGCGGACGGCATGAACTGCAGCTGGAATCGGACAAGATACAGCAGCAGGTGTGGACCGCCGTGGACGATTTTCTGTCGTGATGGATTGCGACTATCTGATCGTCGGGGCCGGCATCGCAGGCGCCAGTCTTGCCTGGCACCTCGCGCCGCACGGTCGGGTAATTATCCTCGAAAGTGAGGATCATCCGGGGATGCATGCGACGGGGCGCTCGGCAGCATTTTTTGCCGAAACCTATGGCGGCCGCGGTGTTCAGCCCCTGACCACCGCTTCCAAGGCATTCTTTCGCGCGCCGCCCGCAGATTTCACGCAGGTACCGCTGATTCGCGAGCGGGGTGCGCTGCATGTCGCCCGGCCGGGTAGCGAGGCCGTGGAGGTGCTGATGCGGCAGTTCGCCGGAACGGGCGTTCATATAGAACGACTTGGTGCCGCCGAGACGCGCGCACGAATGCCGCTGCTCGTACCGTCGTGGAGTCGGCATTCCGCATGGGACCCTGAATGCTGCGATTTGGACGTTGCGGCGCTGCATGCAGCCTATCTTTCCGGAGCGAAGAAGCGCGGCGCGCGCCTGCTGGCCGCGTCTCCGATGCAGTCGGCGCAGCGTGTGGGGAACTCGTGGACGGTACAAACCGGCTCGGCGCAAGTGACCGCGCGGCTGCTGATAAATGCGGCGGGCGCGTGGGCTGACGAGGTGGCGCGCCGGGCGGGTGTGTCGCCAATCGGGATAGCGCCGCTGCGGCGGACCATGCTTGCGGTGGAAATCGACCGCCCGATCGATCCAGACTGGCCCCTGACCGTCGACGCGGACGGCGAACTCTATTTCAAGGCCGAATCAGGCCATTTATGGATCACGCCGCATGACGAGGTTCCAGACCAGCCCAGCGATGCGCAGCCGGACGAACTGGCCATCGCGACCGCGATCGACCGGTTCGAACGTGCCAGTGTCGCACGGGTCAAACGCATTGTGCGCCGTTGGGCGGGCCTGAGGAGCTTCGCGCCTGATCGCTTGCCGGTATATGGCGAGGATCCGACGGCCCAGGGCTTTTTCTGGTGCGCCGGACAGGGCGGCTTCGGTATCCAGACTGCGCCTGCAGCCTCTGAAATGGCTGCGGCGATCGCTTTGGGCACGGATGTAGCGTCGGGCGTAGACCCGGCGCGCTATACACCGGGTCGTTTTCGTTAGCCCGTTATCCGGCTATGCGCGTTTTTATTTCGCGCTGCGGCGGCGGCGAATTCCGGCCAGTCCCAACAGACCGAGGCCCAGCAAACCAAGAGCTGCAGGCTCCGGCACCTCGCCTTCAAAGACATCCAGATTGATGAATTTGATTTTCAGGCTGTCAAAGGGGCTGCCTGCCGCGCCCAGATCGCCCGCGATCATGACGACATTACCGTAAGTGGAACCAAAATCGAAATTATCGGCGCTGACGAACTGTCCATCATAGAGAGACCCCGTCCAGAAATCGGTCTGAACGTCCAGATATGTCGACAGCGTGTTAAACTGGGTGGTGGGATCGATATAGCTGTCGAACCCCGTATCCACGCGGCCAACGGCCACGGAAACGTCGGCGTCGATCTGGCCTTCCTGATAATAGGCCGTCAGCCCAACTTCATCGGGGCGCACCAGCTGGTCGAATTGCAGCATGATGAAGTCGGTCGAATAACCATTGTCCATCGTATGCATGGGCGATCCGGCATTCGTGCCCTCGCCGCGATTGGAGACGCCAAGGCCGCCGCTATATTCGTTCAGCTGGGCACTCTGCTTGTTGCCATTATTATAGTTCGTGCCGGAATAGGCGAACGCAGTCGCGCGCACGTTCACCGTGCGGCCATTCCCGTCCATGACCTGATACAGACGGGCGTTGCCGTAGCCACTGTCCACTGTCCAATTCTGATCTTCCAGATTGACGCTGAGCGGCGCCGCATTGGCAGTCCCTGCAAGCCCCAGCGCCATCGTGGCAGCCGCCAGCTTCAGAAGGTCTGTTCGGATCGTCATCTGTGGAATTCCTGTTTGCTTACCTGAAGGAACACAAAGCAAGGACCGTACCAAATTGCCACCATATTGATTTCGTTTCAAAAACGAAACGGAGGAAATCAAACTTGTAAAGTTTTCCGACTCTCCGACACTGGAGTCGCCGCCTGTTCGACTTGAACCTTACCTGAAAAGGTTAATAATTACGACATGAATAAAGTGGGGGCATCAACCAGCCGCGGCCAGAGCGCGCGCCTCCTCGATGGCGCGATTGGCCAGCTGATCCGCCCGTTCATTTTCAGTGTGGCCAGCGTGACCCTTGACCCAGCGCCAGTCGACATCGTGGCGGTCCGCCGCCCCAATCAGCGCTTGCCACAGATCGGCATTCTTCACCGGCTTTTTCGCCGCCGTCTTCCAGCCGTTGCGCTGCCAGCCCGCGACCCATTTCGTTATGCCGTCGCGAACATAAACGCTGTCCGTGGTCAGGTGCACGGTGCAAGGCCGTTTCAGCACCTTCAGCGCCTCGATCGCGGCCATCAATTCCATGCGGTTGTTCGTCGTCTCCGCCTCGTACCCGTATAGTTCCCGCTCCCGCTCCCCCATGCGAAGAAGAGCGCCCCAGCCGCCCGGGCCGGGATTGCCCTTGCATGCGCCGTCGGTGAAGATTTCGACGATCGCGCTCATGCGGACCGATAATGGATTAGCCTGCGCGCAAAGGCCATTGGATCCTTGCGCGTGACCATCGCATCCGGCGGCGTATTGATCCAGTCATAGGCGCGGGTCAGCAGGAAACGCAGCGCGGCGCCCCGCGCGAGCCCGTTAAACGCGGCCTCCTCCGCCTCTGACAAGGCACGATGCTGCCGATAGCCGTCGAGAAGGGCGGTCGACACGTCTTCACCGCGCCATCCGCCCTCGTCGTCGAAAGCCCAGGAGGCATGGGTGACCGCCAGATCATATGCCAAGCGGTCCGTACAGGCGAAATAGAAGTCGATCAGCCCGCTGATCTCTCCCTCAAGCACCAGGACATTGTCGGGAAAGAGGTCGGCATGGACAATGCCAACAGGAATGTCGTCGGGCCGGTGTGACCGTTGCCATTTGAGTTCGTCCTCGACGAGAGCGGGCAGGGAGGGATCGATTTCCTGCAAATGCCCAGCGCATGCCGCAGCAAGATCCTCCCATCCGGCCAGAGACAGGCTATTCGGTCGCGTCCCGGTAAAATCTGCCGCACCGAGGTGCAATTCCGCCAGCGCCGCTCCCGCCCGCTTTGCAAGAGCGGGGGTTACATCGGTGACGGAAACCCCCGGCAGAAATTCGATCAGACAGGCGGGCCGCCCCTCCAGCCTCTGCAGCGCGGTACCGTCCTTGTCCGTGATGGGGGCGGGCACGGGCAGCCCCTTGTCAGCCAGATGAGACGTCAGGCCCAGGAAAAACGGCAGATCGGCAAGCTCCACGCGCTTTTCGTAAAGGGTCAGGATGAAGCGCGCGCCGCGCCCGTCGGAGCCGGTGGTCTCCACCAGATAGTTCGAATTCTCGACGCCCTCGGCGATGCCCTTTGCGCTGACCAGATGGCCAACATCGTACCGCGTTAGAAATGCGGCAAGTGCCTCCGACGAAACCTTGGTATAAACCGCCATCAGGCTGCTGAAAGCATTCGTGGCATTTTGAAAACGACGTTCTCTTCTGCCGTGGTGATCGTTTCCAGTTCGACGTCGCGCCCTTGCGACAGGCGGTCGATCAGCTCCTGCACCAGAATTTCGGGCGCTGAAGCCCCGGCGGTAACGCCGATGGTTTGCGCACCGTCCAGCATTGCCTCGTCCAGCAGTTCCGCGCGTTGCAGCAATGCCGCGCGGGCGCCGCAGCGTTCCGCCACTTCGACCAATCTCAGCGAATTTGAGGAATTGGGGGCGCCGATAACGAAAACGACATCACAACGCGCCGCCATCGCCTTCACCGCCTCTTGCCGGTTCGATGTCGCATAGCAGATATCCTCCCCGCGCGGCGCCTGGATATTGGGGAAGCGTTCCTGCAGCTTGCTGACCATTTCCGCCGTATCGTCGACGGAAAGGGTGGTTTGCGTCAGAAAGGCGAGGTTGTCCGGATCCGCCACCTGCACGCGTTGCACATCTTCCACCGTTTGGATCAGCGTCATCATTCCGTCCGGCACCTGGCCAAATGTGCCGATGACTTCCGGATGGCCCGCATGGCCGATGAACAGGATGTGACGACCGCTCGCGATCAGTCGTTCTGCTTGCCTGTGGACCTTCGACACCAGCGGACAGGTGGCGTCGACATATAATAATTGACGCCGTTCCGCCTCTGCCGGCACGGACTTCGGAACGCCATGTGCGGAGAATATTACCGGGACGCCGTCCGGCACCTGATCCAGATTTTCGACGAACACCGCGCCCTTCTCGCGCAGCGAATCGACAACGAACTTATTATGGACGATCTCGTGCCGCACATAGACCGGGGCGCCATATTTGCGTAGCGCGGTTTCCACGATCTGAATGGCCCGGTCGACGCCGGCGCAAAAGCCACGCGGATTGGCAACAAGGATCTTCAGGGGGGCTTTGGGTTCGGGGGACGTAACAGGCATGGTCATCAGGTAAGGGTTTTCTTGCCGCTCCGAAAGGCGCTTCCTATAGCGTCGGATATCCTCGACGACAGTGAAAGCCGGTTTTATGCGCATGCAGCGTCTTTTGATACCCGCCGCCCTCCTCGGTGCGCTCGCCATCGGCGGGTGTAATCCGAACCCGCTACAGGTGGCGCGCAGCGCCTGTCCGGCGGTGGGCATATTGGGCTATACCGGCGATACGACGCTCTTCTCGCCAGAGGACAGCAGGGATGCCAGCGCCATCGACGTCACCGCGACCATCACCAATTTGCGGGCGCAATGCTATTCCGAGAATGGGCGCATCATCAGCCAAGCAAGCTATGACGTCCTGGCGACGCGCACGAACGCGGATGAAGAGCGTACGGTAACGCTGCCCGTGTTCAGCGCTGTCATGCGTGCCGGCGATCAGATCGTGTCGAAGGAAGTCGGCAGCGTCGCCGTGACGTTCCCCGCCGGCGCGCAGCGCGCGCAAACCAGCGCGACGGCGCGCGGCGACATTTCGGAGGCGGCGGCCACATTGCCCGAGGCGATCAACCAGGAAATCGACAAACGCCGCGAACCGGGGGATCCCGACGCCGCCGTCGATCCGCTCAGCCGTCCGGAGGTCCGCGACGCGGTGCGCGACGCAAGTTTCGAACTTCTTGTCGGCTTCAATCTGGATGAGCGTGCACTGGCCTATAACGTCGCCAAATGATCAACCGAGCCGCCGGCCCGGGGAAATCTCGTCGGGATCGGTACGGCAGCAGATGAGGGCGGGGCCATCCTGCGCCAGCGCTTCGGTCAGGGCAGAGTCGAACGCTTCGGTTTCCGTCACCGTCCACCCTTTCACGCCAAAGCTCTCCGCATAGGCCGCAAAGTCGGGATTGGTCAGCGCGGTCCCCGACTGGCGGCCGGTGAAATCGCGTTCCTGATGCATGCGAATGGTCCCGAACTGCGCATTGTCGACGATGATGAAAAGCACTTTTGCCCCGTAACGCGCGGCGGTCGCCAGCTCGCTGCCCGACATCAGGAAATCGCCGTCCCCCGCTACGCAGACGGTGCGCGCGTCCCGGATCAGGGCGGCGGCGATGGCAGCCGGAACGCCATATCCCATCGCGCCTGATGTGGGCGCCAGCTGGGTGCCGAGCTGGCGATGATGATGAAACCGGTGCAGCCATGAGGCGAAATTACCGGCGCCGTTCGCATAGGCCGTGGCGGCGGGAAGTTTGCGCGACAGCGTCTGGATGACTGCCGCCATGTTCACGCCGGATTGAACAGCCGTGGCCTGTGTCCAAGTCTCGTAATCCGCCCGTGCGCCGCTGCACCAGTCCATCCCCCGGCCACCAGCCCCCCTGCGCCCTATTTCCGCCAGCGCGGCGCAGGCCGGACCGATCGACGATTGCATGGCGAGCGTCGGGCGGCGGACATTGCTCAGCGTATCGGCGTCCGGATGGATATGGACGAGCCTTTGGTTCGGCACAGGCACCGCGGGCAGGGTATAGCCAAGGCTGGTCACCTCACCCAGGCGCGTGCCCAGCGCCACGATCAGATCGGACGATTCGACCCGCTCGACCAGCTTCGGGTTCGCGCCGAGCCCCAGCTCTCCGGCATAATGCGGGTCCAGATTGTCGAACCGGTCCTTTCGCCGCCACGAGGTAATGACGGGAATATGCGCCGCTTCTGCGAACTGGCGCACATTCTCACAATCCTCCTGCCGCCAGCCGGGACCGCCAAGCCACAATATCGGCCGCTCGGCGTCGGCCAAAAGGACGGCCAGACTTTCCACGTCGGCAGGGGAGGGGGCGGACATTGCGGGGGGGGCGGCGATCTGAACCGCCTTCGGCGCCTCTTTCAGGAGGAGATCCTCCGGCAGGGTGACCACCACCGGACCCGGCCTGCCCGACACTGCCAGTGCGAAGGCCCGTGCCAGCACTTCGGGCGCGCGCTCTGGCCGGTCTAGCGGCATCACCGCCTTTGCAAAGGCGCCGAAGTACCGCGAATAGTCGATTTCCTGAAATGCTTCGCGCCCCACCATGTCAGTGCCGACGTCGCCGACGAACATGACCAGCGGCGTGGAATCCTGAAAGGCGGTGTGGATGCCGATACTGGCATGGGTGGCGCCGGGGCCACGCGTGACCATGCAGACGCCCGCGCGTCCCGTCAGCTTGCCATAGGCGTCCGCCATATTCGCGGCTGCGGCCTCGTGGCGGCAGGTGATCAGGTCGATCTGTTCCCGGGCGTCGTACAACGCATCGAGGACGGCCAGATAGGATTCGCCCGGCACGCAAAAGACATGGGTGGTCTTTTCAACCAGAAAGGCGCTGACGATGGTTTCGGCGACGGTCGGCATGGCGGGGTTCCTGTAGGCGAGGGCGGCGGGGTTTGCCAGACCGCCGCCGCCACGTCACCCGCCGCTATGCCCCCCGCGGCATCGCCATGCCCTAGTCGCGCATTGCGATCTGCGCATTCTGCTGGGTTTCCCTGTCGTTCATGCGATAGGAAACCTCGCTGCCGGCAAAGGTACCGCGAACGAACCCGGATGAGGAAACCCGCAGCTTGAATGTTTCGCCCGTTTCGGGATGCTGGCCTGTCAGGCACAGGCGTCCGCTCGGATGCCTGTGGCCGTCGACCTCGTACCCCGTGGCCTCTTCGGTAAAGTTGATGCGGCTTCCGCCCGGTGCGCTCTGCGCGAAGGATGCCGTTGAGAGAAAGGCCGCTGCGAGGACGGCGAAGGTGCGAATTTTGATCATGTGCCTGCTCCTGTTTGGAAGAAAGGGAGTTTCCCTCCTCTATTGTGCAGTGCAACATGACGGAGGTTTTTCACGCAGGCCATCGCAGCGGTTGCAAGCGGATTTGCAGTTTTCGCAAGCAAGCTAAGTTTTTATTTAGGAAGAATAACCTAGTCATGGAAGTGGAGATGTCTGCAAAGCCGGGGCGAGAGGCATCTGCTTTCTTCGTGCTGCACTGCGGCAAGCGTGCTACAATGTGCATCAAGGTTCGTTCGTACCGATGGCTCCCGGCCGCAGCCGCCCCGTACGCCCACTGATTTTTGGAAAGGTTCTTATGCGCCGCCTTCCCCCCACGGGTGCCCTCGAAGCGTTTCTTGCCGTTGCCCAGGGCGGCGGCACGCTGAAGGCTGCCTCGGAAGATCTTAATCTATCTATTTCCGCGCTCAGCCGCCGCATCCAGACCTTGGAGACGCATGTCGGTATGGCCCTGTTCGAGCGTCGGCACCATGAACTCCGGCTGACGGATGCGGGCATGCGCCTGCTGGATGCCGTGAATCCACTGTTCGATGGCTTGCATGCCATTCTCGAAGATTTGCGTGTCGAGCATGAGGACAGCCTGAACATCGGGGTTCCGCCGTCCTTTGCCAGCGCCTGGTTGATTCCTCGGCTGCAGCGCTTTCGCGATTTGCACCCGGACGTTGCCCTGAACCTCGATTCCTCGGGCTCGCCCATAGCCAAACTCGGCATGAGCCTGGACGCGATCATCCTGTTTGCCGAGGAGAAGCAGCATAATCTCGATATGCGCGAATTGAAGCCGCAACGGGCGTTCGCGGTCGCCGCCCCCGGCATCGTCGATCCGCGGTCGGGTGTTCGCGCGTCGCTTTCGCGTCTGCCGCTGCTGCTGCATCGCGGACTGCCGCAGGTGCTGCCCTCATGGCTTGCCACGGTCGGACTGACCGACATCGCGCCCCGGCGGATCGAATATTATGACGACGGGCCTTTAATGGTCGCGGCGGCCGAAAGCGGCCTTGGCATCGCCCTGGTGCTGGAGGATATGGTTGCCTTCTATCCCGGCGTGGCGCGTCTGGTGCGGCCCTTTGGGGAGCGGGCGCCAACCCCCTATAGCTATTATCTGGCGACGAAATCGGCGGGCGGCAGCACACGTGCCCTGCGCTGGTTTCGCGACTGGATCCTTGCCGAGGCGGCGCGGGACGAAACGAAGACCGCCGCCGCACTGCCCCAATAAACGACCGACCAATAAAAAATGGCCAGCCCTTCGAAAAGGGCCGGCCAAGTCAATCCTTGGGGAGGATCGCCCGTTAAGGCTGAGTCTTTATTGCACCGCACAAGAAATGCTGCAATTGCGAAGAAAGCGATGGTGATTGCAATAATTGCAACGGCCATCGCTTCATTGCATTATTGACGAGCTAGTGCTGCCTGCGCAGCCGCCAGCCGGGCGATCGGTACGCGATAGGGGGAGCAGCTGACGTAAGCGAGGCCAGCCTTCTCGCAGAAATGCACACTGGCGGGATCGCCGCCATGTTCGCCGCAAATGCCCAGCTTTATGTCGGGACGGGTTGCGCGACCGCGCTCTACCGCCATCTCGACGAGTTCGCCGACCCCGGTTTCATCCAGCGATACGAACGGATCCTTTGGCAATAGTCCCTTGTCGACATATTCGCCCAGGAAACGGGCGGCGTCGTCGCGGCTGATACCAAGTGTGGTTTGCGTCAAATCATTGGTGCCGAAGGAGAAGAAGTCGGCATGTTCGGCGATGTCGCCGGCACGCAGGGCGGCACGCGGCAATTCGATCATCGTGCCGACCAGATAGGCAATCTTCTCGCCCCGCTCTGTAAATACCTGCTCCGCGACCCGGTCGATCAGGGTACGAATCTGCAGCAGCTCCGGCGCGCCCATCACCAGGGGCACCATGATCTCTGGCAGCGGTGCCTCGCTTTCGGCCTGCACGTCCAGCGCCGCCTCGAAAATAGCGCGCGCCTGCATCTCGTAGATTTCGGGATAGGTGACACCCAGGCGCACACCGCGATGCCCCAGCATCGGGTTGAATTCGTGCAGTTCCGCCGCGCGGCGCTTCAGCCTGTCGACCGAGGTGCCGGATGCCCGCGCAACGTCGTCATAGTCCGATTCCCGCTGCGGCATGAATTCGTGCAGCGGCGGATCGAGCAATCGTATCGTTACCGGCAGACCCGCCATGATGCGGAATATCTCGGCAAAATCGGACCGCTGCTCTGGCAGCAGCTTGGCCAGCGCCTCGCGCCGACCGCCCTCGTCGTCGGACAGGATCATCTGACGAACGGACGTAATCCGGTCCGCATCGAAGAACATGTGCTCCGTCCGGCAAAGGCCGATGCCTTCGGCGCCGAACTCCCGCGCTGCGCGGCAATCCGCTGGTGTTTCCGCGTTGGTGCGTACGGCCATGCGGCGCACCTTGTCCGCCCACTCCATCAAAGCTGCGAAATCGCCGGACAGTTCCGGCTGCACGGTCGCGACCTCACCTGCCATCACTTCGCCCGTACCGCCGTCGATGGTCAGGCGATCGCCTTCCTTGAAGCTGCGCCCGGCGACGGTCAGGGTCTGGCTGTCGCGGTCGATGGAAAGCGCGCCCGCGCCCGATACGCAGGGGCGGCCCATGCCGCGCGCCACGACGGCCGCATGGCTGGTCATGCCGCCGCGTGCGGTCAGGATGCCGCGCGCCGCATGCATGCCGTGAATGTCCTCCGGGCTGGTTTCGACACGCACCAGCAGCACGTCGTCGCCCAGCTGCGCCCGGCGTTCCGCTTCGTCAGCGGTAAAGGCAATGACGCCTGAGGCCGCGCCGGGCGACGCGGGCAAACCGACCGTCAGCACATCGCGCTTCGCGTCCGGATCAAGCGTTGGGTGCAATAGCTGGTCGAGTGCCTGCGGCTCGACGCGGCGCACTGCCTCTTCTTCGGAAATCAGCCCGTCAGCGACCATGTCAACGGCAATTTTCAGCGCGGCCTTTGCCGTGCGCTTGCCATTGCGGGTTTGCAGCAACCACAATTTGCCCTGCTCGACGGTAAACTCGATGTCCTGCATGTCGGCATAATGCGCCTCCAGCTTCTCGAACGTCGCGGCCAGCTCGGCATAGACCTCCGGCATCGCCTCTTCCATCGAGGGTTTGGAGGCTTTCACAGCCTCGCGCGCCTCGCGGGTCAGATATTGCGGCGTGCGGATGCCGGCGACCACGTCCTCGCCCTGCGCGTTGATCAGGAATTCGCCGTAATAGGCATTATTGCCGGTGGACGGATCGCGGGTGAACGCAACACCCGTCGCGGACGTATCGCCCATATTGCCGAACACCATCGCCTGAACGTTGACGGCCGTGCCCCAACTGGCCGGGATGTCGTTCAGGCGGCGATAGACCTTGGCGCGCTCGGTTTGCCAGCTGGCGAACACGGCACGGATGCCGCCCCATAATTGATCCTGCGGATCCTGCGGGAACGGGCGGCCCAGCTCCTCCTCGACCTTTGCCTTGAAAATCGCGACCAGCGCCCGCCAGTCGTCGGCGGTCATCTCGGTATCGAGCGCGACGCCCTTGTCTTCCTTGGCGATTTCCAGCGCATCCTCGAAAACATAATGGTCGAGGCCGAGGACGACGTCGGAATACATCTGGATGAAGCGGCGATAGGAATCCCAGGCAAAACGTTCATCGCCCGATTCCCGCGCCAGCGCCTCGACCGTGTCGTCGTTCAGGCCCAGGTTCAGGACCGTGTCCATCATACCGGGCATGGACGCGCGCGCGCCGGAACGAACGGAAACGAGCAAAGGCTGCTGCGATGCGCCAAAGGTCTTGCCGGTAATCTTCTCGATATGGCCAAGGCCGGACTGCACTTCGGACGTCAGCTCCTCGGGAAACTGCTCGCCATTATCGTAAAAGGCAGTGCACATTTCGGTGGTGATGGTGAATCCCGGCGGCACCGGCAGGCCGATGGAGGCCATTTCAGCCAGATTCGCCCCCTTGCCACCCAGCAGGTTCTTGTCGCCCTTGCCGCCGTCGGAAACACCGCCGCCGAATCTGTACACCCATTTCGTCATCGTCATTCCTCTTTCCGCGCCCGGTGCCCCGGGCAGGGTCATCAACCTTCGATCTGTGAAAAATCTGCTACCCTGTGCACCGCATCCCGTACACGCGCCAGCAGGGCGAGGCGGGCATCCCGCTTCTGTGCATCCTCGTCGTTTACCGTCACTTGCTCGAAAAACGCATCGATCGGTACCCGTAATGCCGCAAGCGCCGCCATCGCATCCTCGAACCGTTCCTCGTCCACTGCCTTCCGCGCGGACGGCTCGGCCTTGTCGAGCGCCGCGATCAAATCGGCCTCCGCAGGTTCGGCATCATAGCCCAGATGATGGTGCGCACGTTCCTCCACCATGGCGGCGACGACATCCTTCATGGCAGGGTCGTCGACCAGCACCAGCGGATCTTCCTCGCCCGTTTCCGGAATGTCGGTCCGTTCGCGCGCGGTCCATTTTTCCTTCTTCAGGATATTCGCCGCGCGCTTGTACCCGGCCAGCAGCGCAGGTCCCTCGGGCGTGTCCATGAACGCCTGCAGCGCTTTTACGCGCGCCAGCAGACGAACAATGTCATCCTCTCCGCCCAGCGCGAATACAGCATCGATCAGGTCGTGGCGAACGCCAGCCTCACGCTGCTGAACCTTCAGCCGGTCGGCGAAGAAGTCCAAGACCTCAAACGCCACATGATCAAACTTCTGATCATAAGAGCCAAAGGCGTCTGCCGTTGATATACGACCGCTTACAGAGCCAAAGCCGCTTATTTTCTGACTCTTGTAGGCCAGACGGTCCGCCTGGGCGCTCTCGTCCAAATTCTGCAGCAGCGGCATTAGCGGCAAACGCACGGGACCTGTTACGAGCAATCTTATGATCGCTAAGGCAGACCGACGCAGCGCAAAAGGATCTTTGGAACCGGTAGGCTTTTCCCCAACCGACCACATGCTTACAAGCGTATCGAACTTATCCGCCAGCGACACGGCCACCGTCACGGGCGCCGTCGGCACGTCATCACTCTGCCCGACGGGCTTGTAATGGTCCCTTACGGCGTCTGCGACGGCATCATCCTCGCCCTGCGCGCGGGCATAATAGCCGCCCATGATCCCCTGCAATTCGGGGAATTCGTACACCATGCCGGCGACCAGGTCGGCCTTGGCCAGGCGCGCGGCGCGCTCGGCCTGATCGGCGAGACGGGCAACGGCGTCCTCGCTACCTCCGGCGGCAGGGGCGATAATGCCTTCCTCGACCAGCCAGCGGGCGAGCTTGGCGACACGGTCGACTTTGTCCGCGACCGTTCCCAGCTTTTCGTGAAAGACGATGTCCTTCAGCCTTTCGGCATGCTGCTCCAGCCGCGTTTTGCGGTCCTGATCCCAGAAGAACCGCGCATCGGACAGGCGCGCCGCCAGGACCTTCTCATTCCCCGCGACGATTCTGCGGCCATTATCGGCAGCCTCGATATTGGCGGTGCAGACAAAGGCATTGGTCAGCGTTCCGTCCGCGTCGGCGACGGCGAAATATTTCTGGTGCGTCTTCATCGCCAACTGGATCACCTCTGGCGGCAGCTGCAGAAACTCCTCGTCGAACCGGCCAAGCAGCGGCACCGGCCATTCGGTGAGGCCGGCATTTTCAGACAGCAGTTCCGCGTCCTCGATCAGGGTGAGGCCCGCTTCGTCGGCGGCTTCGGTGGCACCGGCAAAAATGGCATCCTGCCGCTCGTCTGCCGACAGGATCACATGGGCGGCGGCCAGGCGGTCTGCATAATCATCCGCATCCGCAATTTCGAAGTCGCCGGATGACATGAACCTATGGCCGCGCGTTGTGCGACCGCTGGCGATTCCCGCAATTTCAAATGGCACCACCTCGCCGTCCAGCAAAGCGACGATGCCCTGCAATGGACGCACCCAGCGCACGGGCTCCGCCTCGACACTGGCCGCGCCCCAGCGCATCGACTTCGGCCAGGGAAAGTTGCGGACAATGTCCGGCACTGCCTGCGCCAGGATCGTCGCCATGTCGCGTCCCGGCGTTTCGATCCTTGCGTACCAGAAGCTGCCCTTCTTCTCCTCGCGCGCTTCGAGGTCATCGCGCGTCAGGCCGGTCGAACGCAGGAAACCATCCAGCGCCTTGTCCGGCGCGTCGGTGCGGGGGCCGCGGCGTTCCTCCGACACTGCCGCGGTTTCAGCGGGCAGGCCGCGCGCGATCAGCGCAAGGCGGCGCGGCGTGGCATGGGTCGTCAGACGTTCCGCCTCGACACCGGCATCGGCCAGCGCGGCTGCGAACAGGCGCTCCAGATCGGCGCAGGCCTTTTGCTGCATCCGTGCGGGGATTTCCTCGCTGCGCAGTTCAAGCAGGAAATCGGCCATTATGCGCTTGTCTCCGCTTCTGCTGCGGACAGCCAGCCATTGACCTGCATCCAGCTGGTGCAGGCACCCTTGGCCAGATCGCGAATGCGGCCGATATAGGCCTGCCGCTCCGCGACTGAGATCACTCCGCGCGCATCCAGCAGATTGAACAGATGGCTGGCGGCGATGGTCTGGTCATAGGCTGGCAGCGGCAAGTTCGCGTCAATCAGCTTGGCGCTTTCCTCCTGCGCGTTGGTGAACTCCCTGAACAGCTTTTCGACCGTCGCATGTTCGAAATTATAGGCGGACTGTTGCTGCTCGTTCGCCATGAATACGTCGCGATAGGTGACGCCCGCTCCGTTGAAGTCCAGGTCGTAGACGCTGTCCTTGCCCTGAATATAGGTCGCCAGACGCTCCAGGCCGTAGGTCAATTCGCCCGCCACCGGTTTGCAATCATAGCCGCCAACCTGCTGGAAATAGGTGAACTGCGTCACCTCCATGCCATCGCACCAGACTTCCCAGCCCAGACCCCAGGCGCCCAGCGTCGGCGATTCCCAATCATCTTCAACGAAACGAATGTCGTGCGCGTTCAGATCGATGCCGATGGCCTGCAGGCTACCCAGATACAGGTCCTGCAGATCCGCGGGACTGGGCTTCAGGATGACCTGAAACTGGTAATAATGCTGCAAACGGTTGGGGTTCTCGCCATAGCGGCCATCGGTCGGGCGGCGGCACGGCTGCACATAGGCGGCGTTCCACGTGTCAGGGCCCAGCGCGCGGAGTGTGGTTGCCGGGTGAAACGTGCCCGCACCCATTTCCTTGTCATAGGGTTGCAGGATCACGCATCCGCGATCCGCCCAATAGCGTTGCAGCGTCAGGATGATGTCCTGAAAGGAAAGGGGGTTTTCTGGCGTTGGCATGACAGGGCTGCCTCTAGAGGCGGTGGCGGGCGCGTTCAACTGGACTCGGCAGGGACGGCGGACAATCCGTTTGTCCGAAATGCGGGAGGGCTGAAACAAAGTGGGGCGCCCCGCGATGCGGAGCGCCCCAAGAGCGGACATGTCCGGCGGTTAGCGGCGGCGGCGAAGCGCTCCGAGGCCGAGAATGCCGAGGCCGATCAGGCCCAGTGCACCCGGCGCGGGGACTGGCGTGGGATCGGGATCGGGCGCAATGCCCTCTTCGATGCCGGCATAAAGGACCTGTGCCTGGCTGTGGTTGTAAAAGCCAAAGGCGCCGTCATCGAACGCGCCAAGGCCGGCGCTTGCTGCGGTCGCACTCAGTTCAAGAACGCCGTCAACGCTGACCTGAATCAACTGGTCCGTGAAAACCAGATCAAAGTTGTAGGTCTGATTATCTACCCAACCCGTGTTGCCGAGATTGGTCGCGGTATCGAGCGTCTGCAGGCCATCGTCATAATCAAACAGCGTGGGAGCGCCATTGCCCTGGACCAGCGACATACGCAGGCCAGCGGTGTCACCGCTCTGATTGCCCTGTTTCCAGTGGATCAGAACGTAATTCGCGGAGGCCGAAGACAATTCTTCGTCCTCATAGCCAAGAACGAAGCCGATATAGTCATCGTCGCTTCCCGTTTGGACAGTGATCTCACCTGCCAGCGTCTTGCCTTGGGACAGGCTTCCGGGCTGGAAAAATGTAGTCGCGCCGCCATTGGTCGTTTGCAGAACGGCATCGTTCGCAGGCGGGTTTTGCAGCGTCCAGTTTCCAGCACCATCGCTCTGCCAGGTGGACAGGTCCACGGGCGCAGCAAGCGCCGGGGTAGCCAGAAGAGCAGCCGTTGCCGTCATCATTGCGATTTTCATATAAGGTTCCTTTCTTATGGAGCCCGGTACGCAACTGGGGCACTCGTGGTGACGCATCTCGCGGGGATGAGGGTAAGCAAGCGCCATGCCAAATATGCAAGTTCCTAAGTTGCAAAAGCTATTCCCTCTGGCGGGTTGTCGGAATGACTAATCTGTAAAGATTTCCGACAGTGTCTCGCTTGGCAAAGGCAATGCGGCGAAGCGTGGGCGCCTTGCAGAATCATGTCCATGCCGATACAGAAACGCCAACCCCGCGACGCCGCCACCCTGGAGGGCTGCGTTAGAGCGGGGCTTTTGTGTTTGGAGAAATGACATGAGCGAAGCGATGACCATCGCGGCGCAGGTGCGCGACAAGGCGGGCAAGGGAGCCTCCCGCGCGATCCGGCGTGAGGGGCGTGTCCCCGCAGTAATATATGGCGACAAGAAGGAAGCTCTCAGCGTCCATGTGGAGGAGAAGCTGCTCCGCAAGCTGCTGAATACGGGCCATATGATGTCGAGCGTTGTTCAGGTCGAGGTCGAAGGCGGCGACAGCCATCGCACCCTGCCGAAGGACGTGCAGTTCCATCCTGTCAGCGGCCGTCCCATCCATGTCGATTTCCTGCGCCTGGCAAAGGGCCAGAAGATCGACGTCGAAGTGCCCATGCACTTCACGGACGAGGAAGCGAGCCCGGGCCTGAAGCGCGGCGGCGTTCTGAACATCGTCCGGCACGAGATTGAGGTCTCCTGCCGTCCGTCGCTTATCCCGTCCGAACTGGTTGCTTCGCTTGCCGGACTTGAGGTCGGCGATTCGATCCACATCAGCCAGGTTGCTCTGCCGGAAGGCGTCGAGGTCGACTATGGCGACCATGACTTCACCGTCGCCACCATCGTGGCGCCGTCCGCGCTTCGCTCGCAGGACGATGAGGCCGAGGAGGACGAGGCTCCTGCAGCGGACGCTGTACCGAGCACCGAGCAGACCGAGGAAGAGGGCGAATAGTCCCGTTTCAGGGCATCCCCACGGCGGGGATGCCCTGAAAATCTTCGCTGCCATCCGGCAGTTGGCGCCTGGATTTTCAGTAGCGCTTGGCGGGATTGTCTGCCTGACCCATGCCTGGATCGGATTGTCGGTCCTTGCCGTGACTGCCTATCTCGGATCGCGAAGCTTTCGACTGGCGAAACGCCGAGGGGATTATCGATGCAAATCTTCGCGGGTTTGGGAAATCCCGGCGCGAAATATGCGCTTCATCGCCATAATATCGGTTTCATGGCCGTTGACGCGATCCATGATCGTCACGGCTTTGGTCCCTGGGTCAACAGTTTTGGCGGGCTGGTGTCGGCCGGTCGCATGGGCGCGGAAAAGCTGCTGCTGCTGAAACCGCAGACTTTCATGAACGAAAGCGGCCGCTCCATCGGTGAGGCAATGCGCTTCTATAAATCCACGCCAGAAGATGTGACCGTCCTTTACGACGAACTCGATCTTGCCCCCTTCAAGGTAAAGGTAAAGCGCGGCGGCGGCGCGGCCGGGCATAATGGCATCCGCTCCACCATTCAGCATATCGGGCCCGAATTCAGGCGGGTCCGTCTGGGCATCGGTCATCCGGGGCACAAGGATCGCGTAACCGGCCATGTGCTGGGCAATTTCGCGAAGGCGGAAACCGACGACCTCGTGGAACTGCTTCACGCCGTCGCGATAGAGGCCGAACGACTTGTCGGCGGGGACGATGCGCGTTTCATGTCCGATGTCGCGCTGCGCCAGCAGAGATAGCGCGTAGGGGAAACGCCCTAGACATCCGCGTCCGACGGCTTAACCCCGACCCGGACGAATTTGTGCAAAATGGGGGACATGCGCGTCATGAGTCTGATCGAACGCGTCACCAATATCAGTGACTTCATCTGGGTCGGCACCTGGAACGGCAATGAAGTCCTGCCCATGCCCCCCATGGTCATCATCTTGCTCGGCATCGGCCTCTACATCATGGTGGGCCTGCGCTTCTATCCGATCCTGAAGCTCGGCAGCGCGATCAAGGGCCTGTTTGCCAGCCGCAAGGGGCAGGGGGCGGGCGAGATTTCTCCGTTCGCGGCCCTGTCGACGGCGCTGTCCGGCCAGGTCGGTACAGGCAATCTTGCTGGCGTTGCGACGGCGCTGACCCTCGGCGGTCCCGGCGCCATCTTCTGGATGTGGATCACCGCGCTGTTCGGAATGGCACTTGCCTTTGCGGAAGGCTCGCTTGCCATTCGCTTTCGGGAACAGGCGGCGGACGGCACGTTTCGTGGTGGGCCCATGACCTACATCATGATGGGGCTTGGCAAGAAATGGACCTGGCTGGCCGTCCTGTTCTGCATTGGCACGCTGTTTTCCGCGCTGGTCACCGGCAATTCCATTCAGTCGAACGCGGTCGCGGATTCGATGACGGAGCTGTTCGGGCTGGAGGAATGGATTGGCGGGCTGATCGTCGCGATCCTGGTGTTCATCGTCATCATCGGCGGCATCAAGTCGATCGGCGCGGTAGCGGAGAAGGTCGTCCCCTTCATGGCCGCGGCGTACCTCGTCATGGCGCTGATCGCGATCCTGCTGGATATTCAGGATATTCCGGAGACGTTCGGTCGCATCTTCTCCGGCGCCTTCAACGTACAGTCCGCGTCGGGCGGATTTCTGGGCGCTGCCGTCATCATCGCCATACGCGCAGGCGTGGCGCGCGGTCTGTTCTCCAACGAGAGCGGGCAGGGCTCGACGCCGATCGCCCATGCCGTGGCGCAAACCGACGACCCGGCACAGCAGGGCCGCATGGCGATGCTCGGCACGTTTATTGACACCATCGTCATCTGCACGATGACCGCGCTCGTCATCCTCACGGTGGAGGGCGACTTTATCGGCAATGGTCAGGCGGTCACCCATGCCTGGCAATCGGACCTGAACGGTTTTGCCATGACATCAGGCGCGTTCGGCGCCGCCTTTCCATTCCAGCTTGCGGGGATTCCGATCGGCACGATGATCGCCAGCATCGCGTTGATCCTGTTTGTCTTCACGACGCTTCTGACCTGGAGCTATTATGGAGAGCGGGCGATCACCTTTCTCTATGACCGTACCCCCGGTGCCACTGCGCGTGGCGAGCGGGTGCTTCACATATTGTGGCGTGTCCTCTGGTGCGTCGCCATCTTCATTGGCGCGTCGGCCGATCTGGAACTGGTATGGAGGTTGGGCGATATTTCGAATGCGGCCATGGCGCTGCCGAACCTGATCGCGCTCGCTGCCCTCTCCAGCGTGGTCTTCGCCCTCGCTCGCGGCGATCGCCGCGCAGGGAAGACTCACGAACTGGAAAAGAGGACCTAGTGGCGCGTAGCGTCGATTATTCGACCTTTTCGACTTCCACGGTTTGCGCCTCCAGCGTCGCGGCGCCGTAGATGGTCATAAAGCTGATATCCGCCGCATCGCGGCCGACGCCGATGCGGGCGATGCCGTCGACAGGCGCCATGCCGGTGGGGTCGACCAAGTGCCATTCGCCATCCAAAAAGACTTCGGCGACGGCATGGAAATCCTGCGGCTCGACCCCGACGGCATAGACACTCGCGGCGCGCGCCGGAATGCCGCTGGCGCGGGCCAGCGTGACCAGGACATGGGCATAGTCGCGGCAAATCCCCTGCCGCTTCACAAATGTGTCGAGCGCAGTGGTGTCAGCGTTGCTTGATCCCGGAGTGTAGGCGAATTTTCGTTCGATCCAGTCGCGCAGGGCCATGATTCGCGCGCCACCGGACAGTTTGCCAAATTCGGTTTCGACAAAGCTCTGAAACTGATTGGCCGGGCAATAGCGCGATCCCATCAGATATTTGATGACGTCGCCGGGCAGCAGGTGGACCGGAACCTGGTTCAGATTTGAACAGTCGCCGACCGGTCGATCAATGGAAACCGTTGCACGATAGTCCGCTGTGAACCGTTCATCCCGGCGGATCCATATCCGTTCGCCGATATATTCCTCGCCCGGCACGCGTGCGAAATGCCCCTCGCCTGGTACGAAGATATGCGCCGCCTCGACCTTTTGGTCCGGCATCGCCGCGGCCTCGATCTGCAGCAATATGTCGGACGGACCCGCCAGCGAATAGTCCAAGTGAACATTAATGTTTATTTTCATAATAGAGAAAGTTCTCACTAGGGGTTGTCGTTCCCCAAATTGGTTAGTGTTGCGGTAAAAACACAGTCAGTGCACGATAATCACGCTTTCGCTTACCAATACTTTACAGCCTTAGAAACCCGCCCCTAAAAACTAAGTCATGCCCAAAAGGGCTGGGGCCGCACCGCGAAAAACGCGTTCATGGCAAATCTTGATATAGATTTACTTGGGCGCAGATTCGAAAAGGCTGCGGGCCTTCAAGAAATTCATGGTCCAACAAAGGGAACAGGACATGACAAAATCAATTTTACGAACAGCATTGCGCACGAGTTCCGCAATTGCTGTTGCAACCGTAGCCTTCTCCACCCCCGCCTTCGCTCAGGCCGCTGATGCGGTCGTAACTGACGATGTTATCGTTGTGACGGGTTCGCGCATCTCTCGCCCGGATCTTGAAAATGCGAGCCCTGTTTCGGTGACCAGCAAGGAAGAACTCGACATTGCAGGTACGGTCAACGTTGAGGAAATACTGACCGACCTGCCACAGGTTGTGCCGACACTTACGTCTGCATCCAACAATCCTGGTGACGGTGCGGCGACGGTTGATCTTCGCGGTCTGGGTGCCAGCCGAACGCTCGTTCTCGTGAATGGTCGACGCTATGTATCTTACGACGACGCACAGATCGTTGACCTTAACACCATCCCGGCCGGCCTGATCGAGCGGGTAGACGTCGTGACCGGAGGCCGTTCGGCCGTGTACGGCTCGGACGCTGTCGCAGGTGTTGTGAATTTCGTTCTGCGAGACGATTTTCAGGGCGCGGAATTTAACAGCCAGTACCGCCTTACAGAAGATGGCGACGGCAAGACTTTCTCTGTCGACGGTCTCATCGGCGGAAACTTCGAAGATGGCCGCGGTAATGCTACTCTCTATGCCAGCTACCTAAAGCGGGACCCGATTTTCCAGGGTGATCGCGAATATTCAAGGCAAGCCCTCATCGACGATGGTGAAGGTGGTGTATTCTTCGGCGGATCGGCGTCTATCCTGGAAAGCCGTCTCGTTCCTTCTGGTCTGGGCGGCCGTCAGTTCGATGCTGGCGGCAACCTTGTTGCAGATGACGGGGATCCAAACGCGGCCGGCACGAACGTGCGGTTTCTCGATAACGGCGATTTCGTTGCCTATAACGCCACAACCGATCAGTATAACTACGCACCGGTCAACTATTTGCAGACCCCGCAAGAGCGTTATCTGATCAATGCCACGGCTCATTATGAAATTAGCCCCGCATTCGAGCCGTTCATGGAACTCACCTACATCAATAGTCAGGTGAATACGCAGCTCGCGCCGACCCCTGTTTCCTCCGGTCAGTTCCCGGCGACAGCGAACAGCCCGGCAGGTACGATCGCCATTGCAACGGACAATCCGTTTCTCAGCGCCGAAACGCAGGCGCGTTTTGCTGCCCTAGATGCATCCGAATTGCAGATCGTTCGCGATGCAGATGACAATCCTGTTGTCGGACCTGACGGCGAGACTCTTTATGAAGCTGCTCCGACGGCTGGCGATGGGTTCATCACCGGCAGCCTCGGTCGTCGCTTTGCCGAAGGTGGTGCGCGCTTCCAGCAGGACCAGCGCGATGCGTTTCGTATCCTCGCCGGTACTCGCGGTGATATTGGCAGCGGCTTCAGCTACGACGCCTATTACAGCTACGCCCGCAACAAGGATTTGCAGGCTCAGGCTGGCAATGTGCAGATCAGCCGCTTCGTGCAAGCGCTTGATGCTGTTCAAACTCCCACGGGGATCGAGTGCCGTGACACTTCCAATGGTTGTGTTCCCGTCAACATTTTCGGCGCCGGAAACACGTCAGCCGCTGCAGCGGATTTCGTTACGGTCCCGACCACGAACCGCTATTCGATCAGTGAGCAGGTGGCGAGTGTTACACTCAGCAACGGTGACCTGGGCGACATCGGCGGCGGGCCGATCGGTGTGGCTGTCGGCGCTGAATATCGGAAGCTTTCCGGCAGCTATACGCCGGACCCTGTCCTGTCTGCAGGCGACGTTGTGGGTTTTAACGCCGGACAGCCGACCTCTGGTAGCTACGATGTCAAAGAATTGTTTGCCGAGGTTGCCGTTCCGGTCCTCGCCGGCCTGCCTTTCGTCGATAGTCTCGAACTGAATGGTGCCGTGCGTTACTCCGATTACAACAATGCCGTGGGCGGGGTTTGGGCTTATGCTGGCGGTGCGCAATATACGCCTGTCGTCGGAATGACCTTCCGCGGCCAATATCAGCGTGCTGTTCGTGCGCCCACAATCAGACAGCTGTTCCAGGGCGGTTCGGTTGGATTCCCGTCAGCGACCGACCCTTGTGAGCAGCCTATCGCAGCAACGAACGAAAATCTTCGGCAGAGCTGTCTTGCACAGGGTGTTCCAGGCAGCCTCATTGGCGATGATTTTGCGGGCGGTAACTCGCAGATTCAGTCCCAGTTTGGCGGAAACGAGAACCTGACAGAAGAAAAGTCGGACACTTACACCGCAGGTGTTATCATCGCGCCGGTTGCCCTGAACGGCCTGAGCCTGACCGCCGACTACTACAACATCACGATCGATAACTTCATCAGCACCGACGGCCCAGGAACGGCGAACATTCTCGCTGCCTGCTATGGCGATGCGAACAGTGATTTCGTACCTTACGATGCCAGCGTTTGTTCCCTGGCGCCACGCAATCCCGCTTCTTTTGGTCTTGAGAATGTGGCATCGATCAACGCCAACCTCGGGGCGCTGAAGACCGAAGGCGTCGACGTGGAACTGCGCTATGGACTGGGTCTGCCGTTCCTGCCGGTCAATGGCGATGAGGCATTCCTGTCAATTCGCGCCACCGGTACATATTTGATCAACTATGACCTGACACCCATTGCCAGCGCGCCGGGTCTCGTGAACGATTGCGAGGGGACGTTTGGGAATATCTGCGGTGGTCCCTACGCGAAGTTCCGTTCATCGGTCCGCACTACCTTGACGACGGGTCCGGTAACCACATCGGTTCTGTGGCGGCACATTGGTTCGTCGACCGATGATGATGACGGGGCGCTGTATTTCCGTGAGCGTTTCTCGGCGGAGAACTACTTTGACCTGGCGTTCGCATTCAGCCCGGCAGAAGAGTACACGTTCCGCTTGGGCGTCGACAACGTTTTCGACAATCAACCACAAATAGGCGGCAGCAATATGGAGCAGGCAAACACCTTCCCATCTACGTACGATCCGTTTGGTCGTCGTTATTACGCATCGGTGTCACTCGGCTTTTAATAGATCAGCCGAACACTATTGGGCGGGGAGTGCTTGCACTTCCCGCCTTTTTTTGTGGGGCGATTCCGTCGCTTTATGGTGTTCGCATCTTGCGTTCGGTATTGGCCGGTCGGGCGCTGCGGGCGACTTGCGCCTCGCGCCAGGCAAGATAGACCGCGCTCGCGAGGATAACGCCGCCGCCGATCAGGACAGCGGGGTTCAGCGCCTCGTCGAAGACGACCAGGCCGATGACAACGATGAAGCCGAACCTGACAAAATCATAGGGCATGATGGCGCTGGCCTCCGCCATGCTGAAGGCCCGGACCATCGCGCTTTGTCCGGCCACCGTAAAAATGCCCAGGCCCAGCAGATACGCCCATGCCCAGCCCTGCGGCCACGACCAGACGAAACTTGCGACGACGAGACTGGGTGCGATCGGCAGGATGAAGCTCCACGCCACGACGGTCATCGGCCGGTCGAAACCGACCAGTTTCTTTATGGCGATGGTGGTGAAGGCCATGGCAAAGGCAGAAATGATCGCGACGCCCACGCCCAGGGTAACGGGCTGCGACCAAGGGTGGAGGACGAATATCACCCCGCCAAATCCCACCGCGAGGGCGATGATGCGCCGCAAATGGATCTTTTCACCCAGAAACAGGACAGCGCCGACCGTGGCAATGACCGGCGCTGAAAACGTGATGGCCTGCACCGTCGCAATCGGCGCGTTCGCCAGCGCGTAGAATGTGCAGAACATGGCGATGATGCCCGATGTGGCGCGCATGGCGTGGCCGCTCATCCGGTTCAGCGGCACCTTGACCCGTCCCGATGCGATGAAGGGCACCAAAAGGAGCGTGCCGACCAGACAGCGCCAGAAAACCACCGTGAACGGGTGAATTGTCTCGCCCGCCAGCTTCACGAACATCCAGGCCACGGCGAACAGCAGCGAGGAGCAGATGATCCAGAAGGGGCCAGCCAGCGCGGCGGATAATTTGGGCAATTGGCGGGGCATCTTCCCCACCCCTAGGCGTGAGGCCGCCCGCCGTCAGCCACTAGCTCGCAACGCCGCTAAATTAGACCGCATCGTGGTGGCGGCAAATCATGTTCCCACCCTGTTGCCGCCGCCTATTTGTAAAGCGCGTCCAGCCGCGCACCATAGACACCGCGGATGACGTGGCGGCGGATCTTCATTGAGGGAGTCATCTGTTCGTTCTCGACGGTGAACTGCGTCTCCGCCAAGATGATCCGGCGGACGCGTTCGACGACGTTCAGTCCCTTATTCACCCGGTCGACCGCAGCCATGATCGCGCGCTGGAATTCCGGCAGGGGCAGCAGTCGCGACATGTCCGCGGGGTGGCCGTGCTCATTTGCCCATTCCATGGCCCATTCCGGGTCCGGCACCACCAGGCCGACCAGATAGGGCCGCTTGTCACCCGCGACCATTGCCTGCAGGATTTCTGGCTGCAGGGTCAGCATGCCCTCGATCCGCTGCGGCGCGACATTGTCGCCCTTGTCGTTGACGATCAGGTCCTTTTTCCGGTCCGTGATGACGATATGGCCATCCTCGTCGATATGGCCGATGTCGCCGGTATGCAGCCAGCCGCCCTGCAGAACGCGGGCTGTTTCGGCCGCATTGTTCCAATAGCCGTGCATGACCAGCTCGCCCTTTACCAGGATTTCGCCATCGCCGGCGATGCGAACCTCGACCCCTTTCAGGGGCGGGCCGACCGTGTCCATCTTGATGGTGCGGTAGGGGCGATTGCAGCTGATGATGGGTGCGGCCTCCGTCTGGCCGTAGCCTTGCAGCAGGGGAATGCCGAGTGCGTGGAAAAACATGCCCACTTCCGGGTTCAGGGGGGCGCCGCCTGAAACCATCGCCTTCAGGCGACCGCCAAAGCGCTGCCTGACCTTCTTGCGGATCGTCCTTTCCAGCACGGCATTCAGCGGCAGGTCGACCAGCGGGGTTTTCCCGGCCTGATAGCGGCGGCGTCCCATGTTCAACGCACGCGCCAGCATCCAGTTGGCGGCGCCCCCCTGTTTTTCAATCGCCTTGGAGATACGTGATCGCAGCACCTCAAACAGGCGCGGCACGACGACCATCACGGTCGGCCGGGTTTCTTCGATATTTGTCGCCAGCTTATCAAGGCCTTGGGAATAATAGATCTGTGCGCCGGTCATGATGGGCAGGAACTGGCCCGCCGAATGTTCATAGGCATGGCTCAGCGGCAGGAAGGAGAGAAATGCCTCATCCTCGGTCAGCACGAAATCGTTGGACAGGATATCATAAGCGCCGGCCACCGAGCAGAGAATGGCGCCATGGTGCTGCCGTACGCCGCGCGGGGCGCCGCCGGTCCCGCTGGTATAGATGATACAGGCGAGCTCGTCGCGCCCGATCGGCGCCATGCGGTCACGCAACGCGTCAACATCCCCCGGCATGCCTGCGAACATCTCCTGCCATTCGCGCACGCTGGCACCCGATGACTGGCCAATCCTCAGATGTTCCATGCCGATGACCAGATCGCATGCGTCCGCCTGATAGGCGGCCGGCAGCACGATCTTTGCCAGCTTCTGGTTTGACACGATGGCCGCAACGGCGCGGGAATCCTCGAATATGTGCAGATGATCGCGCTCGGTGTTGGTCGTGTAGGTCGGCACCGTCACCGCCCCTGCCGCCATGATGCCCAGATCGGCGATGCACCATTCGGGGCGGTTTTCGCTGACCAGAACCACGCGGTCGCCGGGTTTTACGCCGGCTTCCCGCAGCCCTTCGGCCACCTGTGCGACCTGCCGTGCCGCCTCTCGCCAGCTTATGGATGTCCAGGCAGTATCGGCCTTCGCCCACAGGAACGGGCGATCCCCCTTCTGCGCCGCCTGATCCAGGAACATGGTGACCAGGTTGGGCCAGCGTTCCACATCCATCATTGGTGAGATCCCCTCGAACCAGCGTGCAAAATCATCTGATACCGGCGACAGCGCCTTCGCTGCGGGGGTCGGCACCGCCGATCCAGCCGCGGCCGGCGCGTTGCAGGCCATTCGCCTTCAGCGGCAGGCTGCTGACCGTGGCTTCGTGGCCCATGCCATTGAGGGCGTCCTGAAAGCCGGCTGCTGCCGTGCCCTCCTCCAGAACGGTTGGCCCCAGGGCGGCGTAGATCTGCGGCAGGGCGATCGCCTCTTCGATGGACAGGCCCCAGTCGATGACGCCGATGATGGCCTTTGCGGTTTGCGCGATGATCGTCGGCCCGCCCGCCGCGCCAATGGCAAAGGCCACCTCGCCAGAGGGCGCATAGACGATGGTCGGCGACATGGAGCTGCGCGGGCGTTTGCCCGGCGCGACGGCATTGGCGGCGGCGGCGCCTTCAAAAGTAGGCTCGAAGCTGAAGTCGGTCAGTTCGTTGTTCAGGAAATAGCCGTTCGCGGTCAGGCCCGAACCGAAGACGCTTTCGATGGTGGAGGTCAGGGACACGACGTCACCCGACCTGTCGGCGGTGACGAAGTGCGATGTGCCGCCATCGTCCGGGCTCCTGACCACGGGGCGGTCCGGCGCGCCGGGCGGCGTCCCGGCGGCAACGCTCTCCGCTGCTTTTGTCGGCGAGATCAGCAGGCTGCGCTCCCCCGTATAGGTGGGCGACACAAGTCCCTCTGCCGGCACGGTGACGAAGTCCGGGTCGCCGAGATATTTTTCCCTGTCGGCAAAGGCCAGGCGCATTGATTCCGCGATCAAATGATAGGCCTCCGGGCTGTCGGCGCCCATGGAGGCCAGATCGAACCGCTCCAACTGTTTCAGAAGGGCGATGACCGTGGTTCCGCCGGAGGAGGGGGGTGGCATGCCACACACCTTGTAGCCGCGATATTCGCCGCACAGCGGGTCCCGCCAGCGGGCCGCGTAATTTGAAAGATCCGCAGTCGTCATCGTCTGGGGATTCTGCGGCGCGTTCGTGACAGCGTCGACGATGCGGCGGGCGGAGCGGCCGGTGTAAAATTCGTTCGGTCCGTTCACGGCCATACGCTCAAGAAAGCTCGCAAGCGCCGGGTTGGTCACTGTCGTACCAACACGTTTCGGCGTGTCGTCAGCGTTGAAATATGTCGCCCGCGCCCATTGTGTCAGGCGGGCCCGGTCGCCTGATCGTTCCAACATGCCATAAAGGCGGGGGGTAACCTCCCACCCCTCCCTCGCCAGGCGGATGGCAGGCTCGAACAGACGGCTCCACGGCAGCCGGCCAAAGCGCTTATGCGCCTCTTCAACCAGCCGGATATTGCCCGGAACGCCGACCGATTTGCCGCCCACCTGACTTGCCCGATAAGGCTTCGGCTTGCCTTCGGCGTCCAGAAACATGTCGGGCGTTGCGGCGCGCGGGGCCGTTTCGCGGCCGTCGAGCGCAAAGGTGCGGCCGCTCGCGGCATCGTGATACATCATGAAACCGCCGCCGCCGATGCCGGAGGATTGCGGTTCCACTACGGTCAGCGCCAGCAGCGTCGCCATGGCGGCGTCCGCCGCACTGCCGCCCGCGCGCAGCATTTCCGCGCCTGCCTCGGCCGCAGCAGGATGCGCCGCGCTGACCAGGGCTTCATAACTGTCCTCCGCGATGGGCGCGGGAGGAGCGAGCGGCTGTGGCGCGGCGCAGGACGTCAGGGTCAGGAGGGCGACGGAAAGAATATACTTCATGACAGGCGTTCTTGGCGGCATCCTACCCATTCCACAATGGTGATGTGGCGGGGGGCCCGGGTATCATGAAGGCACGCACAGCGAGACATGCGGCGTCAGATACGCTCTTCCTTCAGGGGGCGCGACAATAACGCGTCGATGGCCTCACGCGCATCCAGTCGCCCTTCGATAAGGGCCAGGACGACCCCGGTAATGGGCATGTCCACGTTCAATTGTTCTGCTGCCCGTGCCAATACCGGCGCTGTAAACACTCCCTCGGCCACCGTTAGCCGGTCCGCCATCAGGTCGGCGGCGCGTGCGCCTTCGCCCAGGGCCTTGCCAAAGCTCATGTTGCGACTGGCTTCCGACGAACAGGTCAGCACCAGATCGCCGAGGCCGGAAAGGCCGCTCAGCGTTTCGACGCGTGCACCCTTGGCCAGTCCAAAGCGGCTCATCTCGGCAAACCCGCGGGAAATCAGCGCGGCTCGCGCATTCTGGCCCAGTCCCAGCCCTGCCGCGACGCCGCAGGCGATCGCCAGCACGTTCTTGACCGCCCCGCCGACCTCTGCGCCGATAACGTCGGATGAATGATATGGCCGAAATCCCGGCTGGGCGATGCGTGTGATCAGGGGCGTCGCCACATCATCGTCCGCGCATGCGAAGGTAATCGCAGTGGGCAGGCCGCTTGCGACTTCGGCGGCGAATGTCGGCCCGGACAGGACGGCAATGGCGGATGCCGGTGCACATTGCTCCGCCACTTCGCTCATCAGGAACTGCGTTTCTGCCTCTATGCCCTTGGAACACAGGATTAGGGGGCGCCCGGCAGTGTCGATCGCGTTCAGCGTCGAACGCAAATGCTGGGCGGGCGTGACGAGCACCAACGCATCGCAGTCGGACAGGTCGGACAGGTGGGTGGTCGGTGCAATTTCGGGCGGCAGGGATACGCCCGGCAGGAACATGGCGTTCTCATTGCTGTTGCGAATTTGTTCGGCGACCTCCGCTTCGCGCGCCCAAAGGCGGACCGGTCCGCCTGCGGCTGCGACCACGGCCAGGGCCGTGCCCCACGCCCCAGCGCCGACGATGCCCAGGCGCATCATGCCTTGTACCCCGCGCCGCGCGCGACGGTAGCATCGGGGTCCAGTGGCCAGCGTGCCCGCGCGGGTGTGTCGAGCGGGTCGAAATCGCCCCGGCGGAAGCGTTCGACACCCGCCCAGGCGATCATTGCGGCATTGTCGGTACACAGGCTTAGCGGCGGCGCGACCAGCGACAGGCAATGTTCCGCGCTAAGGTCTGCCAACGCGCTCCTGATGGTCTGATTGGCGGCCACCCCGCCCGCGACCACGAACGCCCGCGCCTCCGGCATGGCGGCGAGGGCAAGGCGGCTGCGGTCGACCAGACAGTCGCATGCTGCCTGTTGAAAGCTGGCCGCCAGATCGGCGGGCGCGGGCGGTGTGTCCTGATTTTGTGCGCGCAGGACCGCACTCTTCAATCCTGCGAAACTGAAATGCGGCTCGCGCGAGCCCGCCAGCGGGCGGGGCAACGGCACTGCCGATGGATTGCCGCTTGCCGCCAGTCGTTCGACGGCGGGGCCGCCGGGATATCCAAGCCCCAGGATTTTCGCCGTTTTGTCGAACGCTTCGCCGGCGGCATCGTCGATCGTGGTTGCCAGACGCCGATATCGGCCGACCCCCTCTACCGCCAGCAATTGAGTATGGCCGCCGGACACCAGCAATAGCAGATAGGGAAATTCCAGCGCTGCGTCGGCAAGACGCGGGCTGAGCGCGTGCCCCTCCAGATGGTTGACGGCGATCAGGGGGCGTTGCGCGGCATAGGACAGCGCCTTGCCCGTCACCAGCCCCACCATGACGCCGCCGATCAGGCCGGGGCCGGCGGTCGCCGCAATGGCGTCCATATCGCTCAGCGTCAGGTTCGCCTCGGTTAAAACGCGCTCGACAAGGGGGGTAAGGCGTTCCGAATGCGCCCGGGCGGCGATCTCTGGCACCACCCCACCATAGGGGGCATGTTCCGCCTCCTGCGTCGCGATGGCTTCGGCAAGAATAGTTCGGTCACCGGTGACGATGGCGGCGGCGGTTTCGTCGCAGCTCGATTCTAGGCCCAGAATGACCGGCCGGCTAAGCGTGCGCATTGTATCCGCCATGCCGCTTCGTTACTCCGCTACGCATGCAGAAGAAAGAGCCTTCCGCCCCCTATCGGATCGGTACGCGCGGATCCCCGCTGGCGCTGGCGCAGGCGCGCATGGTTGCCGCCGCCCTCCCGGGGGAGAGTCAGCTTGTCAAGGTCAGGACCGCAGGTGACCGCGAACAGACGCGCCCGATCGCCGCCATTGGCGGGAAGGGGGTCTGGACGGCGGAGCTGGAACGGCAATTGCTGGCCGGCGAGATCGACATGGCCGTTCATTCCATGAAGGATGTGGAAAGCGAGCGTCCGGGCGGCCTGACCATCGCGGCCATGTTACCCCGCGCCGATGTGCGGGATCGCATGGTGGGGGCCGCCGGGCTGCATGCCCTTAGCGAGGGGATGGTGATCGGCACTTCGTCTCCGCGCCGGGCGGCGCAGCTGCTTCGGAATTATCCGTATCTGAAGATCGTGCCCATTCGTGGGAATGTCGCCACGCGCCTCGCAAAGCTGGAAGCGGGAGAGGCGGATGCGACCTTGCTTGCGGCGGCGGGGCTCGACAGGCTGGGGCACGGCGATGTCGGAACGGCAATCGGCACCGACGAAATGCTACCGGCGCCAGGTCAGGGGGCGATCGGCATCGAGGTGCGTGCCGACAGGACGGACCTTCGCGAGGTGCTGGCGTCGATTTCCGATCCTGACACCTATATCGCCGTATCGGCGGAACGCGCATTCGCGCTGGCGCTCGGCGGGTCCTGCGATAGCCCGGTGGCGGCGCTGGCTATGCGGGACGGACAGGAGTTTCTGTTGCGCGCCGAAATCCTGACCGAGGATGGCCGGATTGACCGCAGGGGTGAAACGCGGTTTGCCGCCGACGCGCCGCGCGCCGTTCCGACAGAGGCCGGCGCGGCGCTCGGCCGTAACCTGTTGGCACAGGCACCGCCCGAACTTGCCGCACTGTTTTCTGGCGCGGCATGAAAGTTCTGATCACCCGGCCACCGGACCAGGCGGAACGGTCGCGCGCCCGCCTGACGGCAATGGGGCATGAGGTAATCGTCTCGCCGCTGCTCAGGATCGTGCGGCGCCTGTGGCAGCCGCCGGTAGAACAGCCAGAGGCGATCCTGATCAGCAGCGCCAATGCTGTGCTGGCCCCCATTCCGGCTGGGCTGTTGGGTGTTCGGGTTCTTGCGATGGGCCGCGCCACCGCCGCTGCCGCAGAGAAGGCGGGCTTTACTGATGTCCACAGTCTCGAGGCGCGGGGCGCAAGCGAGCTCTACCGCATGGCGCAGCAAAGCGGGCTGACCCGTGTTCTTCATATTTGCGGTCGCGACCTGACCCAGTTCGAACCTCCGAAAGGATTAAGGGCGCAGCAGGTCATTACCTATGCTGCGGACCCGCAGCCGCTTTCCGGGGAGGCGGCGGCGTCACTGCTGGATGGCAAGGTCGACGTGTCGCTTCTTTATTCGACGCGCTCGGCAGCGACCTTCGTGGCCGAATTTGACCGGATCGGCGCTGACCGTGCACGCCTTGATCTGGCGCTGATCGGTCCTGCAGTGGCACCAGCAGCGGGTTCTGGCTGGCGGGCGGTCGAAATCGCGGATAAACCCGATGAAGACGCCCTCTTTGCCGTGGCAGGCCTGTTGTCCTAGAGAGAGAGAGGCAAGCCGGTAGGAGCGGGGCGATGGACGATAATAACAAAACCGATGCAGCCAGACAGTCCGAAGCGGAGCGTGCGCCGGATGAAGGCCGGGCCGCATTACCCTGGTTCATGGTCATCGCGCTGCTGTTTTTCAGCCTGGGAATGATCGCCAATCCGTGGTTCGAGCGTGAAGTCCGCAGCCGCCTGCCGTGGGTGGGACAGGAAGCGGATTTGGGCAGTGTCTCCGCGCGCCTCAATTCGCAGGACAGCGAAATCGCGCAGCTGGAGACGCGGGTTGCAAGCCTGGAACGCCGCGCACCGCCTTCGGATGAGGAGGACGATGGCGGATCGCAAGCGGAAAGATCCGGAACGCGAGAAGGGCCGCGCGCTCTTAATGATCCCGTGCTGCCTCAGCTGTCGGCCAGCCTGAATACGGACCGAATTGTTCGCATTGAAAGTCGCATCGAAGCAGTCAATCGGGAGCAGAGCGCCTTGGACGGCCGCGTGGACAATCTATCGGCTGAGGTGGCTGGCTTGACCGTCCGGGTTCAGGATTCCCGCGGCGAGGCGGCCAGCCGGATGGCTGAGGCGGAGCGGCTGGCCGGTGACGCCCGGGCGGTGTTGCTGCTTGGCCGTGCGCGAACACTGTTCGATTCCGCCGAGCCGCTGGGCGTTGTCGGCCCCGCCCTGCAGGCAGCGCTCGATCCAAGTGCCGGCGAGATGATCGATCAGCTTGCCGCGGGCATGCGGGAACTCGTTGGCCCAGAGCAATTGCGCCGTCGTTTCGAGCGCTTGAAACCTGCCCTGCTGGGGTCTGCGGAAGAGGCCTCCAGCCAGAGCTTTTGGGAGCGTACCAAGGCAAGCATCGCCGATATTTTCACCATCCGCCGGTCGGGCGCGGAAGACCCGGGTACGGAAAATGAACGGATTGTCGCGCGCATATCCGAATCGCTGGATCAGGGGGATATCGAGACGGCCGTGCGCGCCTTTGCGACCCTGCCCGAATCGGTGCGCCAGCAGGGCGCGCGCTGGTGGATCGACGCGGCGAATTACGTGCGCACCGAGCAGCTGCTGGATCGGCTGGAATCGCGTATCGTTTCGCCCCCTACCGCCACGCAGCGGCGGGGCGATAATTCCGACTCTTCTGAATCGGAATCGCTCTGACACGCAGGGTCATCATCGTCGCGCTGGTAATGGTACTGGCGCTTGGCGCCGCGCTCGCGGCGAACGTGCCCGGCCTTGTCGAGGTGGAATGGTTTGGCTGGCACGTCGCCTTCCACCCCGTCTGGCTGGTCGTGGCGCTGGCGCTGTTCTGGTGCGTCACACATATTGCTCGCCGGGCGTGGAACTGGCTGCGCTGGAAATCCGGACTGTTCGGCCCGGCGCGCACGCTGAGGCGGCAACGAGCGGCACTGGGCAATGCCAGCGCGGCGCTGGCGGCGCTGGTCTTTGGGCAGGAGGAACGCGCTGCGACGCTGGCAGGCGACGCGCTGAAGAGCGATCCCACCAATGTCATGGCACGGGCAGTGGCGGCGATGACAGGCGACGAGGCGCGCATCGAGCAACTGGATCAGGATCGCGCAACAAAACCGCTGGCGGCCCTGGCGCGGCTGCGAACGTCGCCGGGTGTCAGCGCTGCCGAGCAGGCGACGCTGGTCGCACCGGCAAGTCCCGTCGCATGGCGCGCCGTCGTTGAGGAAAGTGCGCGGGCGGGGGACTTTGCCGGGGCGCTAACCGCCCTGCCAAAATGGCGCGCGCTGGATGACGAAGCGGAGCGGCTTGGCAGCTGGATCGAAGCAGCGCTGCGAACAGGAGCGGCAGACGCCGAATTGGACGAGGAGCCCGCCCGCGCGGAGCTTGCCCGCGCGCTGAAGGCGGAGCCGCGCTTCGCACCGGCGGCAACAAGACTGGCCCTGTTTGCGGAGGAGGCACCCGACGTTTCCGCCGCCGAGCGTGCAGCGGAAAGCGTGTGGTCTGTGCAGCCGACGCCGCAACTGGGCCGCGCCTATGCGGAGCTTTATCCGCTGGAGACGGACAGCGACCGGCTGGCACGCCTGCAGCGCCTGGCCGAGCAAAATCCTAAGCATCCGGACAGCCTGTTGCTGGTGGGCGAAGCGGCCCTGATGGCCGGCGATCCGTCCCTGGCGCTGGATTCGGTCGTCCCCTTGCTTGAGACCCCGCCTGTGCGGCTGCGCGCCGCCGCCATTGCGCTGGAGGCATATCGGCGGCTGGGAATGGAGCCGGCAATGGGCGCGGCATGGCTGGATGCCGCAGCGACAGGCGCGCCGGGTCTGAGGTGGCAATGCACGAATTGCCGGACCCAGACGGTCGACTGGGTGCTGGAATGTCCGAATTGCCGCCATGTCGGACTCATGCTGCCCGAAACCGCCATCTGACAGCGGCGTGCGCGCCGTGGGGGCGAATATGTCCTGAGCGCGCTTCTCGCTCAATTAGTCGCCGAAAACGGACAGGCGCGAAAGCGGACAAGCGGACACTCAGCGCGCGTGTGCGCGGGCGCCCGCGCGCGAGGCGCGTAAGGTGCCGGGCTAACTGCTTGAATTGATAAGGAAGTAGCGGGAATTGTGCGCGGCGAAATCCTATTTCGCAACCCGCGCCAATTGGGCGACTGTCGAATAGGATTTGCCTGTGGCGGTACGGCAACGAAACTGTCCGGTTCGTGTCCGGTTTGGCTGTCGGCCCGGAGTGCGGGCCCGCCCCTCGGTAGGGGGCGGCGGGGCTTAGTTTGCAGCGGCCTCGCGCTTGGCAACCAGAACGGCCAGCTTCTTTTCAGCCAGCTCGCGGTGGGCATCGTCGGGTGCCGCGCGTACTTCCGCTTCCGCTGCGGCGATCTTTTCGGACAGGCCGGCTACATCGATATTGGCGACAGGCTGTGCATGTTCGGCAAGGATGGTGAGGCCCTTGTCCGTCACCTCGGCAAAGCCGCCCTCGATAAAGATGCGCTCTGCACCGGAAGAGGTGGTTTCATAGACGTCGATGGCGCCGGGACGGATCGTGGACATGAAGGGGGCGTGGCCCTCCAATACGGCAAAGTCGCCCTCTGAACCGGGAACGACGACCTGATGCACGTCGCCGGAGCGAAGCTGCTTCTCGGGGCTGACGAGTTCGAATTGAAGTGTCATATCAGTTCAGTCACCTAAATCGTCATCCCGGCGGCGCCGGGATCCAGTTCTGTACAGCTTTCCCTGTCCGACGGCGCGGCAGGGGCGCCCCGACATTTGCCGGGGCGCCGGTCCTTTTGCCTTAGGCCGCTTCGGCAGCCATCTTCTGTGCCTTTTCACGGGCTTCGGCGATGCCGCCGACCATGTAGAAGGCGTTTTCGGGCAGGTCGTCATGCTTGCCCTCGACGACTTCCTTGAAGCTCTTCACCGTGTCTTCCAGGGCGACGAACTTGCCCGGGATGGAGGTGAAGACCTCTGCCACGTGGAACGGCTGCGACAGGAACTTCTGGATCTTGCGCGCGCGGGCAACGGTCAGCTTGTCCTCTTCCGACAGCTCGTCCATGCCCAGAATGGCGATAATGTCCTGCAGCGACTTATACTTCTGCAGGATCTCCTGAACCGCGCGTGCGGTTTCATAATGTTCCTGGCCCACGACGCGCGGTTCGAGAACGCGGCTGGTGGAATCCAGCGGGTCGACGGCCGGATAAATGCCAAGCTCGGAAATCGCACGGTTCAACACGGTGGTCGCGTCGAGGTGGGCGAACGAGGTTGCAGGGGCAGGGTCGGTAAGGTCGTCGGCGGGAACGTAAATGGCCTGCACCGAGGTGATCGAGCCCTTGTTCGTCGACGTAATGCGTTCCTGCAGGTTGCCCATGTCCGTGGCGAGCGTCGGCTGATAGCCCACGGCGGAAGGAATACGGCCGAGAAGTGCCGACACTTCCGAACCGGCCTGCGTGAAGCGGAAGATGTTGTCGACGAAGAACAGCACGTCCTGGTTCTCGATGTCGCGGAAATACTCCGCGATGGTCAGGCCGGAAAGCGCGACACGGGCGCGCGCACCCGGAGGCTCGTTCATCTGGCCATAGACCAGCGCAACTTTCGATCCTTCGGAAATGGCGTTGCCGTCGGCATCCTTTGCGATAACGCCCGCATCGAGGAATTCGTGATACAGGTCGTTACCCTCACGCGTACGCTCGCCAACGCCGGCGAAAACGGAGGTGCCGCCATGGCCCTTCGCGATATTGTTGATCAGTTCCTGAATAAGAACGGTCTTGCCGACGCCGGCGCCGCCGAACAGGCCGATCTTGCCGCCCTTTGCGTAGGGAGCGAGCAGGTCGATGACCTTGATGCCGGTGACGAGGATGGAGCTGTCGGTCGACTGGTCGACGAAAAGCGGTGCCTCTGCGTGGATCGGCATGGTGTCGCTGGCGCCGATGGGGCCGCGCTCGTCGATCGGTTCACCGATGACGTTCATGATGCGGCCGAGCGTCTGCGGGCCGACGGGCATGCGGATCTGCGAGCCGGTGTCGGTTACTTCCTGACCGCGAACGAGGCCCTCCGTCGCGTCCATAGCGATGGTGCGGACCATGCTCTCGCCGAGGTGCTGTGCGACCTCGAGAACGAGGCGCTTGCCATGGTTCTGCGTTTCCAGCGCCGAGAGAATGGCGGGCAGTTCCGTGTCGAACTGCACGTCGACGACGGCGCCGATGACCTGCGTGATGCGGCCGATATTATTGGTGGTGGGGGTGGTTGCCATGGTTCGTTCCTCAGCCTCTACAGCGCTTCAGCGCCGGAAATAATTTCGACGAGTTCGGTCGTGATGACGGCCTGCCTCGTGCGGTTATACTGGATGGTCAGATCGTTGATCAGGTCGCCGGCATTGCGCGTGGCATTGTCCATCGCCGTCATCGACGCGCCCTGTTCCGATGCGCCGTTTTCCAGCAACCCCTTGAAGATCTGAACCGCGATATTGCGGGGCAGAAGGTCGTCCAGGATCGCTTCCTCCGACGGTTCGTACTCGATGGCGCCGGTGGCCGCGCCCTCGTCCGCGTGACTGTCGACGGGGACCGGGATGATCTGCTGTTCGGTCGGGACCTGCACCAGCGCGGATTTGAACTGGCTGTAATAAAGCTGTGCCACGTCGAATTCGCCTGCCTCGAACCGCAGGGCGATGTCGTTCGCGATGGCGCGGGCATAATTGAAATCAGGATCCTTGATATCGCTGAAATCCTGAAAGTGGACGATCATGTCGGGATAGAGGCGGCGGATGACCGCGCGGCCCTTCTTTCCGAGCAGATAGAATTTGACGGTCTTTCCCGCGGCGATCAGGCGATCGGCGGTTTCCCGCGCCTTCTTGACGATGTTCGCGTTGAACGCACCGGCAAGGCCGCGATCCGATGTAGCGATGACCAGCAAATAGGTGTCGGTCTTGCCCGTGCCGACCAGAAGCGGTGAAGCTTCGGGACCAGGCACGACGCGGCTGCCGAGGGAGGCCATGACGGACTCCATCTTTTCGGCATAGGGGCGCGCCTGTTCGACACGCTCCTGCGCGCGGCGCAGCTTTGCCGCGGCGACCATCTTTTTCGCCTTCGTGATCTTCTGGGTCGATTTGACCGAGGTGATCCGGTTTTTCAGGTCTTTGAGGCTGGCCATGTGGCTTTGGTCTCTTTTTCCTAGGCGTCATCCCGGCAACGGCCGGGATCCAAAACTTGCAATCTCATCCGGGCGACCGCGCCGGCGACGGACACCGGCGGTCGCCGGATGAAGATCGACTCTATGCGAACGTGCGGGCGAATTCCTTCAGGATTTCGTGCAGCGTGTTTGCGGTTTCATCCTCCAGCTTTCCGGTGTTCCGGATCGTTTCGAGGACATTGGCGTGGTTGGCGCGCATGTCGGTCAGGAAAGCGCTTTCGAAACGCGTCACTTCGCTGGCGGGTATGCTGTCGAGATAGCCGTTCACACCAGAGAAGATGGAGACAACCTGCTCCTCCACCGGCATCGGGCTGTACTGCGGCTGCTTCAGCAGTTCCGTCAGGCGCTCGCCGCGGGCGAGAAGTCGCTGCGTCGAAGGATCTAGGTCCGAACCGAACTGGGCGAAGGCGGCCATCTCGCGGAACTGAGCGAGGTCGAGCTTGATGGAGCCCGCGACCTTCTTCATCGCCTTCGTCTGCGCGGCGCCACCGACACGGCTGACCGAGAGGCCGACGTTAATGGCGGGGCGGACGCCCTGATAGAACAGGTCGGTTTCCAGGAAGATCTGGCCGTCGGTGATCGAGATGACGTTCGTCGGAATATAGGCCGACACGTCGCCCGCCTGCGTTTCGATGATCGGCAGCGCGGTCATGGACCCGCCGCCATTGGCGTCGTTCATCTTCGCGGAGCGCTCGAGCAGGCGAGAGTGCAGATAGAAAACGTCGCCGGGATAGGCTTCGCGGCCCGGCGGGCGGCGCAGCAGCAGCGACATCTGGCGATAGGCAACGGCCTGCTTCGACAGGTCGTCATAGACGATCAGCGAGTGCATGCCATTGTCGCGGAAATATTCCGCCATGGCGCAGCCGGTATAGGGGGCGAGATACTGCAGCGGTGCAGGCTCCGACGCGGTGGCGGCGACGACGATGGAATATTCCATCGCGCCGTTTTCCTCCAGCGCGCGGACGATCTGCGCGACGGTCGAACGCTTCTGGCCGATGGCGACATAGACGCAGTAGAGCTTCTTCGACTCATCGTCCGTGGCGTTGACGCCCTTCTGATTGATAAAGGCGTCGATGGCGACGGCGGATTTACCGGTCTGGCGGTCGCCGATGATCAGCTCGCGCTGGCCGCGGCCGACGGGAACGAGCGCGTCGACAGCCTTCAGGCCCGTTTGCATCGGTTCGTGCACGGAGGTACGCGGGATGATGCCGGGTGCCTTTACCTCGACGAGGCTGCGCGTGACGTCGGTCAGCGGACCCTTGCCATCGATGGGATTGCCGAGGCCGTCGACAACGCGGCCGAGGAGGCCCTTGCCGACCGGCACGTCGACGATTTCGCCGGTCCGCTTGACGGTGTCGCCCTCGCGGATGCCGGCGTCACTGCCGAAGATGACGACGCCGACATTGTCCGCCTCAAGGTTCAGGGCCATGCCCTTCACCCCGCCGGGGAATTCGACCATCTCACCGGCCTGGACCTGGTCGAGGCCGTAGACGCGCGCGATGCCGTCGCCGACGGAGAGCACTTCGCCCACCTCGGAAACCTGCGCTTCGGTGCCGAAATCGGCGATCTGCTGCTTGATGACGTCGGAAATTTCAGACGGGCGAATGTCCATGTTCTTATGCGCCTTTCATGGCCCGACCGATATTGTCGAGCTTGGTCTTCAAGGAGGAATCGATGAGGCGGCTGCCGACCTGAACGATCAGGCCGCCGAGGATGGAGGGGTCGACCTTCGTGTTGAGCGCGACGTCGCGATGGAAGCGTGCGCGCAGCACGGTCTTTACCGCGCCCTTCTGGTCTTCGGAAAGTTCATGGGCGCTGGTCACGTCCGCCGTGATCTCGCCACGCGCATTGGCCGCAAGCTGCCGATAATTGCGGACGATCACCGGCAGAGCCGACAGGCGGCGATTTTTTGACAATACGCCCAGGAACTTCATCGTGACGGGATCGAGCTGCATCCTTTCGGCCACAGCCATCATGCCCTTTGCCGCCTGCTCGCGGCCCAGCACGGGCGAGGTGATGAGGGTGCGCAAATCAGCCGATTCGTCGAGCGCCTCCCGCAATTTCGCCAGAGAGGTTTCCACCGCATCCGCGGCATTCTGTTCGCGCGCAAGGTCAAAGAGGGCGGACGCATAACGTCCCCCAAGTCCGTGAACCATCGTCGCATTTGCGCTGTTATCAGTGCCTGCCGTTTGCACGCCGTGTCCGTTTCCGCCGAATCAGGGGATGAATGTCGATTTGCCGTTCCCCGCACGTCAAAGTGCGGCGCGGAGGCGACTCCGTACCGGCGGGCTGCCGCTACCATGGTGATGGAAATGTTGCAAGGCGGCTTAGGCCTTGCACGCTGTTCGGATGCCGGACTGCGCTAGTTTTCCAGGCGCCGCGTCAGCTCCTTCAGCCGGGCATCGCGGCCGCAGCCGTCGCGGTAGAAGGAATAGCGCACGGGATTCTTCTTGTAATAATCCTGGTGATATTCCTCTGCCCGCCAGAAGGTCTTGGCAGCGATGATCTTCGTCGCGACAGGTTCGCCGAGTTTCTGCTGGACGCGCGCGAGGGAAGCCTCTGCGGCGCGGCGTTCTGCGGCATTGGCAGGGAAAATCGCGCTGACATAACTTTCGCCCTTGTCGCAGAACTGGCCGCGATCATCGAGCGGATCGACATTTCGCCAGAAAATATCGAGCAGTTCGCCATAGCTGATGATGGCGGGATCGTAGCGGACGCTGACCGATTCGATGTGGCCCGTTCCCCCGGCGCCGACCTGTTCATAGGTCGGATTGCGGGTGGTGCCACCGGCATAGCCGGACACGACCTCCTTGACGCCGGGCACCTTCTCGAAATCGGCCTCGCCGCACCAGAAGCAGCCCATGGCGAAATATGCGCGGTCCATTTCGGCACTGCCGGACGAAGGTGCGCTGTCGCGGTCAGGTTCCTGAGCGGGTGCAGCGGATGCCACGAGCAGCGCGGCGGAGCAGAGCACGGCGGAAAGGCGCATCAGGCGTCCTTCTTCTTTGGTTTTGGCGTGAAATTGAGAGCAGCGCCGTTGATGCAGTGCCGCTTCCCGGTGGGCGGAGGACCATCATCGAAAATATGGCCCAGATGGCCGCCGCAATCGGCGCAATGCACCTCTGTCCGCAGCATTAGCAGGCTACGATCGGCGGATGTGCCGACAGCGCCCGCATCGGCGGGGGCGTAGAAACTGGGCCAGCCCGTTCCCGATTCGAATTTCGTGGCAGACGTGTAGACCTCATTGTCGCAGCCCGCGCAGGTAAAGACGCCGCGGCGCTTTTCTTCATTCAGGGGCGAGGTGAAGGCGCGTTCGGTGCCTGCCTCTCGCAGGATATAATATTCCTCCTCCGTCAGGCGGCATTTCCATTCGGCGTCCGAAAGGCTGACGCGGAAGCCTCCCCTTGCCGGTGACCCGGCGCGTACGAGGGGGCCGAACGACAGGGCCGCAGCCGCGCCAAAACCGCCATAAAGAAAGCCACGTTTGCTGATCATTTTCGTTTCCATACAGTCCAAATACGCATGAACCCGCGATTTGGCCGGAGCCCGCGCGATATCGCCGCATGCTTTGTCTATACGAAATGAAGCGGGATCTGCCCCCGCATGGCTCCTGTGCGGGGCGGCAGGAGACTCAGGCGTCGGCGGCCTCGACCTCCAGCAATTCCTTCACATCCAGGCCCAGCCGGTCGACATGAGCGCGGATGCGCGGCCAGTCGCCCTTTAGAAAGGCCTTCCGCTCCTCAGCGACGAGGCGTTCCCGCGCGCCCGAAATAACGAACAGGCCCAGACCGCGACGTGCCTCTACCAGGCCTGCGACCTGCAGCTCCTGATAGGCCTTTGACACGGTCAGCGGATTTACCTCTTCCCGGGCGGCCAATACACGGACGGAGGGAAGCGCCTCTCCGACGCCGAAAACGCCGTCGATGATCGCCGCCGAAATCCGGTCGCGGATCTGAAGATAAATGGGTCGCGCGTCCTGCCACATGGTGTCGTAACACCATAGAACACTAACCCAGTCAAGTCTGGGTCGGCTGTCGCCATCTGGTCGGCTTGACCGTTGCCGCGACCTGCCGCATGGCGGGCATGTTGGGGAGAGGGATACGCTTGGCCGACATAGCGCAAAATGATGCAGGACCGCCGCGGCATGGCGCCGTGCCGAAGCCCCAGATCATGCGGTCCGACACCACAGATTTCGAATGGTGGCATTATGATATTGCCGATCTGCCGGACGCGGCGGGTCTGCCCGCGCTGGCGGAGGCGGCGGGTATTCCGACGGTCGCGGGCAGCGCGCTGGTTGCATCGGAAACACGACCGCGCTGCGATGCAATAGGGGAGGGGGCGCTGGTCAACCTGCGGGGCCTCGGCGAACAGCCCGCGCCGGGCGGCGACCCGCTGGTATCCATTCGCCTGTGGGCCCAGAGCGGGCGTGTCGTTTCCGCCAGCCGCCGCCGCCTTTCGGCGTTCGAAACCGTACAGACGGCGATGCAGGCGGGCCGGGTCAACGACCCGGGCGACCTGATGGCCGTGTTCGCACGCGCCATCAGCACGGAGCTGGATCCGCAGGTGGCCGCGCTGGGCGACCGGCTGGACGATGCCGAAACACGCCTGGAAATCAGTAACGTCTATCGGCTGAGGCGATCCATCACCGGCCTGCGCTCCGACGCGATTTCCTACCGACGCTTTGTGGCGCCCGACCGCGATGCGCTGCAGGTGCTGGCCGCGCTGGATGTCGACTGGCTGGACGCAGGCGACAGGCTGCATATTCGCGAGGCGGCTGACCGCTTTGCGCGCATGACCGAAGAGCTGGAAGCAGTGCGGGAGCGCGCCGCACTTCTGCATGAGCAATTGACTGACCTGCGCGCGGAAAAGATCGATCAGCGAAGCCTGGTGATCGCCGTCGTGGCCTTCATTTTCCTGCCGCTGACCTTCATCACCGGCCTGTTGGGCATGAATGTCGAGGGGATTCCGTTCGCCGATCGGCCATGGGCGTTCTGGGGCATCGTCGCCTTTTGCGTGCTGGTCGGGGCGATCGTGCTGACCTGGTTTGCAGCGCGGCGCTGGTTGCCGGAAAGGGACGAACGCTAGGGCGGCCCGGCCTTAACCGGCGGATGGTTCCCAGACTGACACGACGTCATCCAGGTGCGGGCGCGGCCGTTCGGTGAGCGCATTTCCGGGCGACCCGATAAACATGAAGCCGATGATCGTGTCGCCAGCCGCGCCCAGCCCCTCCGCCACCTTGTCAGAATAGGCGGCCCAGCCCGTCAGCCAGCCCGTCACAAAGCCCGCCGCATGAACCGCATGTTCCAGCGTCATGGCGGCGGCGGCGGCGCTCCATTCCTGTTCCTTCAACGGAATCGAGCGGGAATGATCAGGGCGAAACAAAACGGTGATGAGAAGCGGCGCCTGCCGCGCGAAATCGTCTATGGCCTTGCCTTCAAGCTTGCCGGCGTCCGGACGTTCTTCTGCATAGGCGGTATGAAGCAGGCGGGCGAAATCGTCGCGGCGATCCTTTGGGATGATGACGAAGCGCCAGGGGGCAATCTTGCCGTGGTCCGGTACCCGCGTTGCCGCCGTCAGGATATTTTTCAGCGCTTCGCCGTCGGGGCCGGGTTCCACCATGTCGCGCGGCTTGCCGGAACGGCGCGACAGGAGAAGGGACATGGGGGTGGAAAGGTCGTTGAACTGCTCTGGCATCGCTTGCTTTCATTATCAGTGAGGCTTGCACTCGTATGAAATACAGCTAGCAAGCCGCAGACGATTTTCCCAATCAGATGTCTGCGCGCGTCCCCTTGTCATTCAGAATATTCCTATTGGCCACCGCGCTTCTTGCCTCGCCCGCCGCGGCGCAGGAGGACATTGTCGTGGCGGGCACACCGCTCCAAGAGGCGGCGGGGGCGGACGCCTATGCCACGGTTCTCGTTCCGCGCGCCGCATTGACGGCCAGCCCCTCCGGCCAGCTGGAAAATGCATTGGAGCAGGTGCCCGGATTCCAGCTGTTCCGTCGTGCGGATTCGCGCAGTTCCAACGCCACCAGCCAGGGCGCGACCCTGCGGGGCATTGGCGGCAATGCAACGGGACGTACGCTCGTGCTGCTGGACGGCGTGCCGATCGCCGACCCGTTTGCCGGATATATTCCCTGGGCCGGGATCCCGCCGGAAAGCCTGGCCCTGGCGCGAGTAACGACGGGCGGCGGTGCGGGCCCATTCGGCGCAGGCGCACTGTCCGGCACAATCGAACTGATCAGTGCCGGCCCCGGCGCGCGATCCAGCGCATTGCGGGCGCGCTATGGCAGTCGCGATTCGATCGATCTGGGTGCTGCTCTGGTCGAGCGGGTCGGCAATGGGTTCGTCGCGCTGGATGCGAGCCATGCAGAGGGCGATGGATATTTCACCACAGCGCCGGAGGATCGCGGCGCGGTCGACACGCGCGCGCCCTATGAACAGCAGAACATTTCGGCGCGCGCCGTATTTCCCGTTGGAAATGTCAGCGAGTTGCAGGTGCGCGGCGCCTGGTTCCGTGACGACCGTCAAAATGGCCAGGCACTGGTCACCAGCGGTATGGAGGGCGCGGACAGCAGCGTCCGATTGCTGTCGCGGGGGGCGTTGCCGTTTGAGGTGCTCGCCTATGTGCAGGCACGCGATTACCGCGCCACCTTCGCCCGTACCGAAGCGGACCGTTCGGCCGAACAGCCCGCGCTGCAACAGGCGGTGCCAGCGACCGGCATCGGCGCAAAGGCGGAACTGCGTCCTACATTCGGTGCCCATGAACTGCGCCTGGGAACGGACTGGCGGCACACGGCTGGTGAAACGAAGGAACGCTTCAATTTCGATGGTACGCGCCTCGCGTCCGGCAGGACCGCCGGCGGGCGCAGCAACACGGTCGGCCTGTTCGTCGAAGATAGCTGGCAGACCACCGAAGACCTGACCCTAACCGCCGGCGCGCGCGTGGATCGCTGGTGGCTGGACGACGGGCGGCTGGTGGAGGAGGGCGCCGTCACATCCTTTGGCGACCGGTCCGGCTGGGAACCGACGGGACGGCTGGCGGCGGCCTATGACGCGACCCCCGCCCTCAAATTGCGGGCGGCGGGCTATGTCGGTTGGCGCTTGCCGACGCTGAACGAGCTTTATCGTCCGTTCCGCGTCGGGCCGGACGCCACGGCAGCGAATGCAGCCCTGCGGCCAGAGGAAAGCCGTGGCGTCGAGGCGGGCTTCGATTACCAGCCATTGTCGACCGCACGGCTGAGCGTGACCGGCTTCGTCGTCCGCGCGAAGGACATGATCAGCAATATAACGCTGGGCGAAGGGCCGGGCGTCTTTCCGGGCAGCGGGTTCGTGTTCGGCAGCTATCGCCAGCGCCTCAACCTGGACGCGGTCGATTCGCGCGGTATCGAAGCGAGTGCGCAGGCTGAAATTGGCCGCCTGACGCTGACCGCCAGCTATGCCTTTACCGACGCAGAGCAAAAGGGGAGTGGCCCGACCGCAGCGCAGGACGGGTTCCGCCCGCCGCAGATCCCTGAACATAGCGCCTTTGCCGGCGCGCGCGTTGGCCTGGGCGAAAGCGGCAGCGTGGGCGCATCCCTGCGCTATGTCGGACCCCAGTTCGAGGACGATCTGGAGCAGCGGCCGCTCGATGATTTCGTGCAATTGGACGCCAGCGCGGTGTTGCCCGTGGCGCGCGGCGTTGCCCTTACCCTGGCTGGCGAGAATTTGACGGATAGCCGCATCGAGGATGGCATCGACGCACGCGGCGCGCTGTCGCTGGCGCAGCCGCGCACCCTGTGGGTCGGGATACGCTGGCAACGGTAAGGCGACCGTACGGCGCAAGGGGCGCCGTCTTCCTTTTCAGACAATATCTTGGACATTCCGGCAGAGGTTGCTTACCCCTCAGTCAACGCCCGGCATATTCGCGCCGACAGGAAGCCTTGCCCATGTTCTTTCCCGACCAGCCGACCCTCGACCTAGTCGTTCGCGCGTTTCTTTTGACCGTGATGGGCATGGTGTGGGTGGTGATTCTGGTCCGCATCAACGGCCTGCGCTCCTTTTCCAAAATGACGAATTTCGATTTCGTCATGACCATCGCGACCGGCTCGCTGCTGGCAGGCGCGGCGCAGTCGACAACATGGTCGGCATTCGCGCAGACGATGATCGCGATGGCCGCGCTTTTTATCGTGCAGTTTACAAGTGCGCGCCTGCGCAAGAAATCCGATACTCTGGAGGATGTGATGCAGAATCATCCCATTCTGCTGATGCGCGACGGGAAAATAATTCACTCCGCCCTGAAAGAGAGCCGCGTGGCGGAAAGCGACCTGATCGCCAAGCTGCGCGAGGCAAATGCCCTGAAAATGGACGACGTCCGGGCCGTCATTCTCGAGACGACAGGCGATATCTCTGTCCTGCACGGCGAGGGGCCGGTCGACGAGCGCGTCATCAGCGGCGTGCGCGGCGTCGATGTATGAGCGCAGGTGCGGCAAGCTAGCGCTTGTGGCGAATAGGGTGGTTATCTATAGGAGCCGCACAAACCGCGCGCACGCCTGCGTTGCGCGCCCGATTCTTTTACCTTTGCCCCAGGGGACATGATGGGACGTCTGACACCGATCGCAGCCGCATTTGCGCTGATGCTTGCCACCGGCGCCGGCGCGCAGTCGCTGCAAGAACTGCCGAACTCGGGCGCAGGCCCCGCCACTGCAGAAGACGGCGTCACGACCAGTGACGGCGGCGCCATGACGCAGGAAGAGGCGATTGCGGCAACACCCGACGATCCGGCAGTGGTACCAAGCGCAGTTGGCGGCCTTGCCAATGCGGGTACCATGTCGGACGCGGCGCTGGGCCAGCCTCTCGGCGGATATAATATCCAGCCACAGGTGACCGCGCTCGGGAAGCGCGCCGACGGTTTCAACATCGCGCTCCTCAGCATCATGGCTGTGGTGACGCTGTTCGTGTTCGGCCTGCTGGCTTGGGCCATGCTGAAATTCCGGCGCAAGTCGAACCCGGTGCCGTCGAAAACGACACACAATGTTCTGATCGAAGTGCTGTGGACGGTCGTGCCGGTGCTGATCCTTGTGGGCATCGCTGTACCCTCCTTTGCGCTGCTTCTGGATCAATATGATCCGCCAGAGGCCGATGTGACGGTCAAGGCGATCGGCCATCAATGGTATTGGGAATATGAATATCCCGACGAGGGCGGATTTGCCTTCGACGCCATCATGCTGTCGGACGAAGAGGCTGCTGCTGCGAACGAGCCGCGTCTGCTGGCGACAGACAACCGCGTCGTGGTGCCGGTGGGGGCGACGGTGAAGGTTCTCGTGACCTCGGTCGACGTCATTCACAGCTGGGCCATGCCCGCATTCTGGGTGAAGATGGACGCCGTTCCGGGCAAGATTAACGAGACCTGGTTCAACGCGGAGCAGACAGGCGTATATTACGGCCAGTGTTCAGAGCTTTGCGGCACGCGTCACGCCTTCATGCCCATCGTCGTGGAAGTTGTCGAACCGGCGCAATATGCAGCCTGGGTTGCGGCGCGTCAGGAGGATGCGGGTATCGACCCGACCGACCTGGTGGAAGAAGAAATCGCGACGGCTGATGAACCCGATGTGCCGACCGTGGATGCCGGTGCCGGCGGCGAGATGAGCGATCTTCCGACTGCGGACACGGCGCCGCCTGCGGGAACGGTGGTCGAACAGTCAAACACCGAATCCGCACCTACGAACTAATTCGAAGAGCTTGAGGCAGTAAACCATGGCAACCGCAGCCCCGACCGAATTTACCGCACATGATGGCGACGACCATGCCCATGATGCGGATCACAAGCCCGCTTTCTTCGCGCGCTGGTTTCTGTCGACGAACCACAAGGATATCGGCACGCTCTACCTGATCTTCGCGCTGATCGCGGGTATCATCGGCGGCGGTATTTCGGGTCTGATGCGTGCCGAGCTGATGCATCCGGGCATGACGGTGATCACTCAGTTCACTGACGGCAATATCGATGCGGCGTACCATATGTGGAACGTCTTCATCACCGCGCACGGCCTGATCATGGTGTTCTTCATGGTCATGCCGGCGATGATCGGCGGTTTCGGCAACTGGATCGTGCCGCTGATGATCGGTGCGCCCGACATGGCATTTCCGCGCATGAACAATGTCAGCTTCTGGCTGATCGTGCCGGCATTCCTGCTGCTGCTGTCCAGCCAGTTCGTGCCCGGCCCTGCCGGTTATGACGGCGCGGGTACCGGCTGGACCGTCTATCCGACGCTGTCGACCTATGGTCATCCCGGTCCGGCGGTCGACCTCGCCATTCTGTCGCTGCACCTTGCCGGTGCATCGTCGATCCTCGGCGCCATCAACTTCATCACCACTATCTTCAACATGCGCGCACCCGGCATGACGATGCACAAAATGCCGCTGTTCGTGTGGTCGGTGCTGGTGACGGCATGGCTGCTGCTGCTGGCGCTGCCGGTTCTTGCGGGCGCCATCACCATGCTGCTGACCGACCGTAATTTCGGTACGACCTTCTTCGATCCCGCGGGTGGCGGTGATCCGGTGCTGTATCAGCATCTGTTCTGGTTCTTCGGTCACCCCGAGGTCTACATCATGATTCTGCCCGGTTTCGGCATTATCAGCCAGGTCATCGCGACGTTCAGCCGTAAGCCTGCCTTTGGCTATCTCGGCATGGCCTATGCCATGGTCGCCATCGGCTTCATCGGCTTCGTCGTCTGGGCACACCACATGTACACCGTGGGCATGGATGTGAACGTGAAGCTGTACTTCACGGCGGCGACCATGATCATCGCGGTCCCAACGGGCGTGAAGATCTTCTCGTGGATCGCCACCATGTGGGGCGGCTCCATCTCCTTCGAGACGCCAATGCTGTGGGCGATCGGCTTCATCGTGATGTTCACGCTGGGCGGCGTTACCGGCGTCATCCTGTCGAACGCCGGCGTCGACACCTATATGCACGACACCTATTATGTGGTCGCGCACTTCCACTATGTGCTGTCGCTTGGTGCCGTCTTCGCGATCTTTGCCGCCTGGTATTATTGGTGGCCGAAGTTCACGGGCAAGATGTACAACGAGCTGCTCGGCAAGCTGCACTTCTGGATCTTCTTCGTCGGCGTGAACGTGCTGTTCTTCCCGATGCACTTCCTGGGACAGGATGGCATGCCGCGGCGTATTCCGGATTATCCGGACCAGTACGCCGGATATAATGAGATCGCGACCTATGGGTACATGATCATGGCGGCGGGTCTAATCCCGTTCTTCCTGAACATCATCGTCTCGCTGGCCGCAGGGCGGAAGGCACCGAACAACCCATGGGGCGAAGGGGCAACGACACTGGAATGGACGCTGACGTCACCGCCGCCGTTCCACCAGTTCGAAACCCTGCCAGAGATCAAGTAATGGCAGGTGCGCCGATCTCTCCAGCGGCGGCGCCAGCGCTCCCGCTGGGGGGCGGTGCCGTGCTGCCCGAATATGGCGACTGGCGCGATTATCTTGCGCTGACGAAGCCGCGGGTCATGCTGCTGGTGGTGTATACCGCGCTTTGCGGCTTGATCGCGGCACCCGTGACGGTTCATCCGATCATCGGTTTCACGGCGATCCTGTGCATTGCCGTGGCCGGCGGGGCCGCCGGGGCGTTCAATCAATGGTACGAGGCCGACGTCGACGCGCGCATGAAGCGCACGGCGACGCGCCCCCTGCCAAGTGGCACTTTGACGAAACAGTCCGCATTCGGTTTTGCCATGGTGTTGGCGGTATCGTCAGTCTCCCTGATGGCGCTGGTCGTGAATATCGTCGCGGCGGCGATCCTTCTGGCCTCCATTCTCTTCTACGTTCTGATTTATACGGTCTGGCTGAAGCGCCGCACACCGCAGAACATCGTCATCGGCGGCGCTGCCGGCGCGTTTCCGCCGATGATCGGCTGGGCTGCCGCCACGGGCGATGTGACGATCATGCCGCTGTTGATGTTCGGTATCATCTTTTTGTGGACGCCGCCGCATTTCTGGGCGCTCGCCCTGTTCATCGAATCCGATTACGAGAAGGCCGGCGTTCCCATGCTGCCCGTCACGCATGGCCTGCGGGAAACGCGCAAGCAGCAATTCATCTATACGCCGCTGCTGGTCGCGGCGAGCCTCGCGCCTTGGGCGCTGGGATTGGCGGACGTTCTTTATGGAGTGGCCGCTGCCGCGCTTGGTCTGATCTTCGCGATTCTTAGCCTGCAGGTCTATTTGAACCGTACCGAAGAGCCGACAGAGATGAAGCCCGAAAAACGCCTTTTCGCTTTTTCCATCGTATATCTCTTCGCGCTGTTTGGCGTGCTGGCTGCTGACAGAGTGATCTTCGCATGACCCCCGAAGAGGAAGCCGAACTGGCGCGCCGCCGCAAGCAACGCAATTATGTGTTGGGCGGGATACTGATCGCGCTCGCGGTTCTGTTTTACGCGATTACCATCGTCAGGATGAAAATCTGATGGCGATGGCAGCCACCACGAGGACGGCGCTGATTTCCGCAGGCGGAGCTGTCGCCATGCTGGGCCTGGCCTATGCCAGCGTTCCCCTTTACCAGGTGTTCTGCCAGGTGACGGGCTTTGGCGGCGCGACGAAGCGTGCCGAAGCGGCAACGCAGGTGGTGGCGACCGATGTGCCGATCGACGTGCGCTTCGACGCCAATGTCTCGCCCTCGCTCGGCTGGGAATTCGAGCCCGTGCAACAGAAGGTCACGCTGAACATCGGCGAGCGCAAGATGGCCTTCTATCAAGCGACGAATTTGACTGATGAGCCGATCACAGGGGTGGCGACATTCAATGTCACGCCGGATACGGCGGGCGAATATTTCGTAAAGGTGCAATGTTTCTGCTTCGATGAGCAGACGCTGCAGCCCGGCCAGTCCGTTTCGATGCCGCTGACCTATTATATCGATCCAGCGATCCTCGACGATGCCGATGGCAGCCGGATCGAGGAGATCACGCTCTCCTATACCTTCTTCCCAGCGCGCACCGACACCGCTAGTACCTCCACAACGAACATGGGATCGTCATCCGGACCATCGTGAACGCGCGGGCGCGTGAACCGCATTGCGCGCTTTGCCGGAACGGAACGGACAACGAGACCGAACAGGAACGACGAACAGGAATAAATGATGGCCGGCGTCAAGAATCACGATTTTCACATTCTCCCCGCGAGCCCATGGCCGCTGATGGCGGCGGTCTCCTCGCTGATCGCGGCGGCCGGGGCGGTCATGTGGATGCATGAAGTCGCCTTTGGCGGCTGGGTTTTCGGCGTCGGTATGCTGGGCATCCTGTTCGTTTTCTACAGCTGGTGGGCCGATGTCGTGCGGGAGGCGAATAGCGGCGATCACACGCCCGTCGTGCAACTGCATCACCGCTATGGCATGATCCTGTTCATCGCATCGGAGGTGATGTTCTTCGTTGCATGGTTCTGGGCCTATTTCGATGCCTCGCTTTATCCTTCCACCGCTTCGGCGGTTGGCGGTGTCTGGCCGCCTGAGGGTATCGAGGTGCTTGATCCGTTCGTCTATCCGCTGCTGAATACGCTGATCCTGCTGCTGTCGGGCACCACCGTGACGTGGGCGCACCACGCGCTGATCGAGGGTGACCGCGACGGGCTGAAGCGCGGCCTGTGGCTGACCATCATTCTGGGCGTGCTGTTCAGCTGTGTGCAGGCCTATGAATATGCCCACGCGGCCTTTGGTTTCGCGGGCAATATCTATGGCTCGACCTTCTACATGGCGACCGGCTTCCACGGATTCCACGTCATCGTTGGCACCATCTTCCTGATCGTCTGCCTGATTCGTACCTATAAGGGTGACTTCACGCCGAAGCATCATTTTGGCTTTGAGGCGGCGGCCTGGTACTGGCACTTCGTCGACGTGGTCTGGCTGTTCCTGTTCATCTCCATCTATGTGTGGGGTTCGGACTTTGGAGCGGCGGCCGGTATGCACGGGGGCTGATTCGACGCCCCCTCCCCAGCGGGAGGGGCAAGGGGAGGGAGCCCCTCTCAATCGCGGATATTCTATTTGAAGAGACCGGATCCAGCGCCTACCGAAACAGCCGCCAATGGGCCGTACCATGAGGGCGGCCCGGGGAAGCGTGTAGATGTCGGCGCCGCGTTCGCGGGAAAATGTCCGCGCTGCCGCAAGGGCGCGATCTTCAGGCAGTTGATCGTGTTCAAGGACAAATGTCCCGAATGCGCGCTGGACCTGGAACAATTCAACGTCGGCGACGGCGCGACCGTGTTCCTGATCTTTTTGCTGAACGTCGTCGGGATGATCGGCATTCTGGTTTGCCATTTCGTCCTGAACGTGCCGATCTGGATTAACGCGCCGCTTTGGACGGCCGTGATCATCGGACTGGCCATACTGGGCCTCCGCGCATCGAAGGGCCTGTTGCTGGCACTGGAATATAAGAATGACGCGCGTATCGGCGAATTGAAATCGTGAAGCTGCCGCTGGTGCCGACCATCATGGTCGTTCTGGCCGTGCCTGTGCTTATCGCGCTGGGAATTTGGCAATTGGGCCGGGCGGATGAAAAGGCGGCGATGCTGGCGGCGCTGTCGGCCAGCCCGGACCTGCCGACGGTGACCATCGAGGGCGCGGATTGGCCGGACGCACTGGATTTCCGCCATATCCAGACAAGCTGTCACTTCGTCGGCGATCCCGTTGCAAAGGCGGGCCGCAATGCGTCCGGGGCGGCAGGCTATAGCTATTTTGCCGAATGCCGTCCCGGCCCCTCCGTCAGGACGATTGAGGTGAACCTTGGCTGGGACGCGCGCCCGGATCGCACGGTGCCCCTGCCAAAGGGTGAGGCGGTGCCGGTCATGGGCCTGGCGCGTCATGACCGGTCGCGTGCGAACGAGGGAGGCGTGATCCCCTATGTCATGATCGCCGCGCCCCCCCTTGCGAGTCTTTCGCAGAGTCGCATTCCGACGACGGAGGACATTCCGGACAATCACATGGCCTATGCCGTGCAGTGGTTCGGCTTTGCCGCGACGCTGGCGATCATCTACCTGGTCTATGTGCGCGGCTGGCGTCGGGGGCGTAAGGTATGATCGGATTGCGCGCCGACATTGCGGGCGGCCCCGTGCGCCGTTAAGTCGCGCGCCACCATGCAATATATTTCCACGCGCGGTACCGCGCCCACGCTTTCGTTCCAAGACGTTACGCTCGCCGGTCTGGCGAACGATGGCGGGCTGTATGTGCCCCAGGCCTGGCCGACCCTGTCGCGCGAGCAGATCGCCGATCTGGCCGGTCTCGATTATATCGAAACCTGCGTGCGTATCTGTGCGCCGTTCGTGGCGGGCAGCCTGAACGAGGATGAGTTTCGCGCACTGGCGAAGGAAGCCTATGGCGGCTTTGCGCATGCGGCCATCACGCCACTGGTGCAACTGGACGCGCAGCAATGGCTGTTGGAACTGTTCCATGGCCCGACGCTGGCGTTCAAGGATGTCGCGCTGCAATTGCTGGGACAATTATTCGCGCGCTTTCTGGACAAGAGCGACCGGCACCTGACCATTATCGGCGCCACGTCCGGGGATACGGGCAGCGCGGCGATCCATGCGTTGGCGGGTCTGGATACTGTCGACGTCTTCATGATGCACCCGAAGGGGCGCATTTCCGACGTGCAGCGCAGGCAGATGACGACCATCGTCGCCCCCAACGTCTATAATATTGCCATAGAGGGCAGCTTTGACGACGCACAGGCGCATGTGAAGCGCATGTTTGGCGACCCCGCGATGAATGCGCGCTTTGACCTGAGCGCGGTGAATTCCATCAATTGGGCGCGCCTGATGGCGCAGGTGGTCTATTATTTCTACGCCGCCGTGCGGCTGGGCGCGCCGCACCGGAAGGTCGCGTTCAGTGTACCCACCGGCAATTTCGGCGATGTCTTTGCCGGGTATGTCGCCGCGCAAATGGGCCTGCCGATAGAGCGGCTGATCGTCGCGACGAACGTCAACGATATTCTGCACCGCGCGCTTTCGGCCGGAGATTACAGTGTCGGCGATGTGACGGCCACGGCCGCCCCGTCGATGGACATACAGGTGTCGTCGAATTTCGAGCGACTGCTGTTCGACCTGGGCGGACGCGACGGACCCGCGCTTGCGCGCATGATGACCGGTTTTGAGACGGACCGGCGCATGACCATTCCAGAGGATATGCGGATCGGCAGCAGTCTGTTCACATCCGCCCGCATCGATGCGGAGGATATGTCCATGGCGCTGCGCTGGGCGCGGGAGGCGAGTGGGCAGCTGATCGATCCGCATACGGCCATCGGCCTAGCAGCGGCGCGAGGCAGCGACATCGCGCCCGATGTGCCCGTCGTGACGCTGGCCACGGCCCATCCGGCGAAGTTCGGCGACGCGGTTGAACGCGCGGCCGGCGAGCGTCCGCGTCTGCCTGCACGTCTGGGTAGCCTGATGGACCGGGAGGAGCGCTGCACCACCCTGCCCGGCAGTTATGAGGCGATTGCCGCATTCGTCGCCGAACATGCCCGCGCGCGTAGCTAGATGCAGCGGCTGACCATTCTTCCCAACGGTCTGCGTGTCGTCACGCGGGAAATGCCCAGTGTCGAGACCATCGCCGTTGCCGTGCATGCGGATGCCGGATCACGGCACGAAACGGCGCGCGAGAACGGCCTCGCGCACCTGTTCGAACATATGGTGTTCAAGGGGGCGGGTGGGCGTTCGGCGCGGCAACTGGCCGAGGTGGTCGAAGATGTCGGCGGCGAACTGAACGCCATGACCGGGCGCGAGGGGACGGTGTTTTCCGCGCGCCTCCTCGCCGAGGATGCCCCGTTGGGCCTGTCCGTCATCGCCGACATGATCCGTCGCCCACATCTGGATGAGGAAGAACTGGTCAGGGAAAAGCAGGTCGTACTGCAGGAACTGGGCGAGGTGCGCGACAATGCCAGCGATCTGGTGTTCGACGATCTGCAGGAGGTGGCGTTTCCGGATCAGGCGCTTGGCCGCTCTATCCTGGGCGACGAGGCGAGCGTCGAGGGCCTGACCGGCGGCGATTTGCGGTCCTGGGCGGATCGGCATTATCGTCCGGCAACGATGCTGGTGGTTGCAGCCGGAAAGCTGGACCATGACCGTATCGTCAACGAGGCGGAAGCTTGTTTCGGCGATATGAGCGGCGGGACGGCCCCAGTGGCGGAGGTCGCCCGGTTCCGGAATGGCCAGATGCACCGCGACCGCGCAACGGAGCAGGCGCATCTGACGCTGGGCTTTGCCGGGCCGTCGCTGACAGACAAAACCCTGTTCGCGGCGCGGTTGTTCGGCGAAGCCGTGGGTGGCGGCATGTCGTCGCGACTGTTCCAGGAACTGCGCGAGGAGCGCGGCCTGGCCTATAGCGTGTTTGCATCGCATACGCCCTTTGCCGATGCTGGTCTGTTCACCGCCTATGCCGCCGCGCGAAAGCGGGACGCCGACGATGCGATGGCGTTGATGCGGGACGTGCTGGAAGGGGCGGTCGATACGCTGACCCAGGCGGAACTGGACCGTGCGCGTGCGCTCGCCAAATCAGGGCTGCTGATGGCGCTGGAAAACTGCGAGGGACAGGCCGGCTACGTCGCGCGGCAGGTTTTGATCCACGGCAAGACCATCGAACCGTCCGAGGTCGTCGAACAGATCGACCGGCTGACGCTGGAAGAAGTACGCGCGGTCGGGGCCGCGATGCTGTCGGGTGAGCCGGCCATCGCAACCATCGGCGCGGGAGCGCTGAAGGCGGCGGCATGACCGCAGATCCTGAAGCGCCCGAGCTGAAGACGCTGATCGCGGAGCCGCACGAAGCGTACACATTGCTCGATTCAGGCGACGGGCGAAAACTGGAACGCTATGGCCCGTACCGTTTTATCCGGCCGGAGCCGCAGGCCATGTGGAGGCCCGCGACCAAGGACTGGCAGGCGGACGGTGAGTTCCTGCCCGCTGCAGATGCGGATGGCGGCGGACGCTGGCATCTGGCTGACGGTGTGCCGGAAAGCTGGCCGCTGGGGCGCGGCAATGTGCGTTTTCATGCCGCGAATACGCCATTCCGGCATCTGGCCTTTTTTCCCGACATGGCGCCGCAATGGGACTGGATGGCGTCGCGGACAGGGGCGAACGATGAGGTGATGAACCTTTTCGGCTATACCGGCCTGGGGTCCCTGATCCTGGCCGACCGGGGCGCGAAGGTGACCCATGTCGATGCGTCGAAAAAGGCCGTGGCGGCGGCACGCGATAATCAGGCGCTGAGCGGGATGCAGGACCGGCCGATACGTTGGTTGGTGGAAGATGCGCTGAAATATGCGGAGCGGGAGGTGCGGCGCGGCAGGCGCTATGACGGTATCGTGCTCGATCCGCCGAAATTCGGGCGCGGGCCGAAGGGCGAGCGCTGGGAACTGACCGAGACGCTGCCCGAGCTGCTGCGCACGCTGGCGGATTTGCTGGACGAGAATTCGAAATATCTGGTGCTGACCGCCTATGCGGTGCGCATGTCGGCGCTGTCGCTGGGTATATTGATGAAGGAGGTGCTGCCGCACGGCCGGATCGAGATGGGCGAGATGACCGTGCGGGAACAGGCCCGTGGACTACTGCTGCCCACGGCGATCTTTGCGAGGTGGATGCCGGCCTGATCAGCGGCGGAGGCGACGGCCTCAGATCCCGCCATCTATCGGATCGACGTCCACGGCGCGCAGCGCGGTCATCAGGCGCTCTGCGGCGTCGTCCAGGACCTGGCGTTCACGCGCGCGTATGACGAAGTTCGACCCGACCTTCCCCTCTCGCCAGAACGGGTAGGAACCGATCTGCACGCCAGGCTTCTCGCTTTCCACGGTGCTGAGGACATCGGCGACTGCGGTCTCGCCCACCCACGCGCCGACGGAGCGATCCAGTACCGGCTGTCCGCCGGCCAATGTGCCGGCGATGCCCGCGAGCATGCCCTGTGTGATCTTCGGAACGCCAGCCATCATGAAGATATTGTCGATCCGGATGCCGGGTGCGCCGGAAACCGGATTTGGGATCAGCTCCGCTCCCTCCGGCACACGCGCCATCCGCATGCGTGCGGTGGAGATACGGTCGCCATAATAGCCCTCGAGAATCCGTTTTGCCTCAGGATGGATCACGACGGCGCGTTGCAATGCCTGCGCCACGGCATCGACGGTAATGTCGTCGTGCGTCGGTCCGATGCCGCCAGTGGTGAACAGATAATCATAAGATGTCCGCGCCCGGTTGACCGCCTCTATGATGCGCCCCATCTCATCAGGGACAATCTCGACGCCTTTCAGCTCGATCCCCTCGACATTCAGCCATTTGGCGAGGTAGGCGGTATTGGCGTCCTGGGTGCGGCCGGACAGGATTTCGTCACCGATGACGATCAGGCCGGCGGTCCAGATTTTGGTTCGATCAGGCATGGGCGTCAGGCATAACGCGCACAGCGGCAGGAAGGAAGCAGCGAGACATGGACGTTTTGACAAAGGATCGCGCGCGGGATGACGTCCGTCTGGCGGGCGATGGCGTGAAACTGCATGGACCGGCGGCATTCGAGGGGATGCGTGTGGCCGGCCAGCTTGCCGCCAGCGCGCTCGACATGATCGCGCCGCACGTCGTTTCAGGTGCGGTGACGCGCGAACTTGATGACCGCATTTATGAATTCGTCCGCGCCGCAGGCGCCGTGCCCGCGACGATTTTCTACCGCGGCTATTCGCACTCCAGCTGCATCAGCATCAATCATGTCGTCTGCCACGGCATCCCGTCGTCAAAGAAGCTGGTGAAGGGCGATATCGTCAATATCGACATCACCGTCATCGTCGACGGCTGGCATGGCGATACCAGCCGGATGTTCCTGGTCGGCGATGTTTCGGTGAAGGCAAAGCGCCTGGTCGATATTACCTATGACTGCCTGATGCTGGGCATCGAGGCGGCAAAGCCTGGTGCCCATCTGGGCGATATTGGCCATGCGATCCAAAGCTATGCCGAGGGCGAGCGTTGCTCCGTCGTCAGGGATTTCTGTGGTCACGGCCTGGGGCAGAAATTCCACGATGAACCGAGCGTCGTTCATGCGGGCCGTCCCGGCACCGGCCCGCTGCTGCGCCCCGGCATGTTCTTCACCATCGAACCCATGATCAATCTGGGCAAGGATGGCGTGAAGGTGCTGGGCGACGGCTGGACGGCGGTGACGCGCGACCGGCAATTATCGGCGCAATTCGAACATAGCATCGGCATAACCGAAGAAGGCGCGGAGATTTTTACGAAATCGCCCAAGGGCCTCGACCGGCCGCCCTACGCCGTCTAGCGGCGGCGCCTGAGTGGGAGCCTGGCGCGCAAGGGAGAGTTGGCCAGTCTATAGGGAGAGTAGGCCAGTCTATAGGGAGAGTAGGCCAGTCTATCGCCACTTCCCGGCGACCGTATCCGCCGACTGCTCGTTGCCAACCGCCATCCGCAGGACGAACTTCCGTCCTTAACCTTCGCCGCGATAGCGTGCTTTCAGCATTTCCTGCAGGTCCCGGTCGAAACTGATCGATACTTCATAAGGCCCCTCCGCATAGGGCCCTGCGACATAGGGCGACAGAAGTACGGTCATGCCGTTCGGTTCTCCCCCGCGCGGGCCGATCAGTGCGATGGGCTGTTCGTCCAGATCGGGGCAGTCTTCGAAATCAGCGGATGCCGTCCTCCCATCGCGGCGTTCGCTGCGCATTTCGTCCAAGGCCGCACAATAGCGTTTCGACAGCGTGTCACGCGCAACCGGCCAATTGATGAAGAGGTCGGAGAATTCCACCTCCCGCTGCTCCTCTGTGTCCCAGAACTTGCTTTGGAAAAAGGAATTGGGATGCGCACCGCCGGTATAATTGTGCGCCTCGACCTTTAGGTTAATCAAAGCGGGATTGCGAAACGCAACGCGCCAGCGTTCATCGTGCATGACGGCCTGGGGCGGCAATTCTTCCTCTGCGCGGAACTGCGCCTGCTCGCGTGCGGTCTCCGCCAGGTCCGAGCGCGTGGCTTCCGCCCTCTGTCGAAGCGTTTCCAGCAGTTTCGGATAGCGGCCGATAAGGGCTGGCACGCTCCATTCAAATTCCATGGTGGGGGAATATTCATCCAGGATCAGGTCTTCCGCCAAGATGGGTTCGTCGCTCTCCTCGTCCCGGTCCGTATTCAGGTCGCCGGGCTCCGCCGACGCAGTCGAGGTGTCGTTCGCCGGCTCTCCGTCGCAGGCGGAAAGCAGCGCCAATGATGCGAGGGCAGCGATAATCGGGCGCATAACAGGTCTCCATTCAAGCAGGCTGTCGACCCTATACGTCATTCCCGCGAAAGCGAAAAACCATAGTCGCGGGCGGTGCCTTCACGACGCATCGCGTTTACCAGCCGGACCCTGCCATTTGGAAAGGCTTGGAATCAGGTGCGCCGCCAAGTCGTGCCGTTCGGTCCGTCCTCCAGCAATATTCCGTCCGCCGCCAGTTCGTCGCGGATACGGTCCGCGGTCGCGAAGTCGCGCGCGGCCTTTGCAGCGGTTCGTTCGGAGATAAGGGAGTCTATTGCAGCTACATCGGCTCCATGATTTTCTCCCGATGCCCCCGAGATTCTCTGCTGGTGGCGAACCGATTGACCTTGGCCCAGGGCATGGGGTCCCCTTACTCGCTCCTGAGCATCAAAATTGAAGCCGAGAATAGCAGCACTCCCTTTAAGGGCGCCCACGTCCTTCGACCTCGCGAGCGAAGATAAGCGAGCGAGAGCTGCCGGCGTGCCTAGATCGTTACTAAGCGCATCTAGGAATTCTAGGTCTACCGATGCCTCTGCGGCAGGTTTTTTCTCGATTAGGCGATACCACCGGTCCAGCGTGGCCTTCGCCTGCACCAGCAGGTCTTCCGTCCATTCCAGCGGTTGGCGGTAATGCGCCATCAGCATGGCAAGCCGGATTGTTTCGCCGCGATGGCCCGCGGCCAGAAGCGCATCGACCGTCACGACATTGCCAACGCTCTTCGACATCTTGTCCTTGCCAAAGGACAGGAAGCCATTGTGCAGCCAGAAATTCGCCAGCGGCGCGCCATCATGGGCGCAGCGGCTTTGTGCGGACTCATTTTCATGATGCGGAAAGATCAGGTCCTGGCCGCCGCCATGAATGTCGATGGTGCGGCCCAGATGCTTCTCGATCATTGCCGAACATTCCAGGTGCCAGCCGGGGCGGCCGCGGCCCCAGGGGCTGTCCCAGCCGGGCTGCCCTTCCGCACTGGGTTTCCACATGACGAAATCATGCGCATTTTTCTTGTAGGGCGCCACCTCCACGCGGGAGCCGGCGACCATCTGGTCGAGATCGCGATGGCTGACGCGGCCATAGTCGCCGTCGGAGGCGACGTCGAACAGCACGTGCCCCTCTGCCGCATAGGCGTGGCCCCTGGCGATCAGCGCCTCCATCATCGCGATCATCTCGCCAATGGTTTCCGTCGCGCGCGGCGCGAAGGTCGGTGCGAGGCAGCCAAGCGCGGCGGCATCGTCGCGATACCAGCCCTCCGCCTCTGCCGTCACATCCTCGATAGTGCGGTCTTCCGTGCGGGCGCGGTCCATGATCTTGTCGTCGATGTCGGTGAAATTGCGCGCCGTGACGATTTCATGATCCGGATATTGATGAATCAGCAAGCGACGCAGGATGTCGAACACGATTTCGGGCCGGAAATTGCCGATATGCGCGCGGCTGTAGACCGTGGGTCCGCAGACATACATGGTGATACGGTCGGAATTCGCGGGGGCAAAGACGCGCTTTTCCCGGGCGGCGGTGTCGTACAGCCGGATATCGGTGGACGGTGCGGTCATTGGGCAGCCTCCAGCAGCGCATCCAGCGCATCGCGTTCCTGGTCGGAATAGCCCTCCGCATCCTCGATGGCGGCCGATTCGCGACGTGTGGCGACGAAATCCTGCACCTCATGCCCGAGTACGCCCAGGAGGGGGCCGGAGCGCGCCTGCGCCAGCCATTCCGGCCGCTCGTCGCCCGGGACCATGTCGAACGCCAGCTCCAGCAGCATCCAGGCGAAGGTGGCGAGGAGAAGGCCCTTCATCGCGCCGAACCCAAAGCCAAGAACCCGGTCGATGGGGCCGATGACGCTGTTCCGCACCCGCGTTCCCAATATCTTCGCAATCAGCCGCATGATGGCAAAGGCACCGATGAAGATGACGATCACCGAAATAACCGCCGCGGTCGTGGGGTCGTCAACGAATCCCAGCGCCAGTTCGCGCCCCCGGTCGAAGAACAAATTGACGGCAACGACGCCCGCAACCCATGCCAGCAGGCCGAGAATTTCGGTCACGAAGCCGCGCATGATGCCCAGCACGGCGAAAATGGCCAGTACGGCAAAGAAGAAAATGTCGAAGGCGGTCAGGTCGGACATGTCAGACCGGGGCGATTAGCGCTGACCGTGCGTCACGTCCATGTGGGTAGCGTCGTTTTCGCCGTTCGGTTAAGGATAAGGCGCCTTGCCTGAGACCGCGCGAGATGTTCGCGCCATCACCCCCGCTTCTGGAAGTACGCATGACCGTTGCCGAAGAGATAGAACGCCGCCTGACGGAGGCGCTGTCGCCGACGGCGCTGACCGTCATCAATGAAAGCCACCAGCATCAGGGCCATCTTGGCGATGACGGGTCGGGCGAAAGCCATTTTGCCGTCGAAATCGCCGCCCCCACGCTTGCCGGCAAATCGCGAGTTGAACGGCAGCGAGCGGTCTATGCCGCACTGGGCGACCTGATGACGAAACGTATCCATGCGCTCAGGATTAAGGCGGAGGGCTAACGCGCCGCTTGACCTTCCACGCCGTCGCGGCAAAACGCGACTGATCATGGTATGCCGGCTTAGCTCAGTTGGTAGAGCAACCGCCTTGTAAGCGGTAGGTCGTCAGTTCGAGTCTGACAGCCGGCACCACGCACTTTCTCCTTGCTTATCAATTGCTTACTTTGTGGGCAGCGTGCTCATTTAGCGCCGCAATGTCCGCGGCTTGTGTGGATGGGATTATGTGATCTGGTATCCGGAGACGGCGCTGGCGCGGCGTTCGCAGCGGGATTCAGAGACTTTTCTCTGACCCCCCGGAACCCGGATACCAGTTGCAGATGCGGTTATGGGCGCGGAGTCGGCTCCAGCACCCTGTCAGGCGAGCCCGAACAGCTCTCTCTGTCCCTGCCAGTCGAGTGGTACATTGGTGGCGCGAAGGAGCGTCCGTCCGGTGAGAGCAGGCGGGTGTCGCCCCTCTACGATGGCGGCGATGATCTCAGGCGCGAGCCAGCTGATCCTGAGGAGCTGGCTGAAGTGGCGCGGGCCATAATGGGCGACGCCGGGTTGCGACTCGCCGGTCAGCATCATGCGCTGCGCCGCCTGTGCCTGTGCCACCAGCTTCAGGAGAACCGGATCGGGAGCCGAGGTTGTGCCCTCTTCTCCCGGGGGAATCGCCAGCCGCAGATCGGAGCCGCGCGACACGAGCTTTGCAGGTATGGAGATGGTGCAGGATTCTGCAGCTGCGTCAGATGCGTCTTCAGTAATGGTGAGCTCGATGGCGTCCTCCCTGACAGCTATCGTAGCACCAGCCTCCAGGAGCACCGCGCGCTTCTCTGAGATGCGCATCAACTTCATCCTGTCTGCAAGCTGCGTCCGCACCTCCATCGCCGCAGCCAGTTTGCTTGCAGAGCTCTCCATCTGCAGCGGCTTGCGCAGGTGGCGGATCAGCCCATCGATCACCAGCCGTTCTACCTCCCCTGCCGGCAGGCGGTATGCGGACGTGCGATCCTCGCCGGGAGCAATGCGGCTCACATAATAGCGGTATCGCCGTGCTGCCTTGCTGGTGTGTACGGGGGTCATTGGCCGCCCGTCAGGATCGCTGATGATGCCGGCAAGAAGACTCGGGTTACGGGACTTCCTGCCCGATCGCCGCTCGCTGCCGTTCCTCGCGATGATGTTCTGAACCTCATCGCAAAGTTCGGCGCTGATGACGGCCTCATGCTCACCCTCGTAGATCTTGCCCTTGTGCCGTACCTTCCCCGCAAAGATCGGGTTCTTCAGGAGGTGTGCCAGCGGGCCTTTGGTGAACGGGATGCCGCCGGTGACCCTGCCGTTCCGGTAATGCCGCACCCTGGTGAGGATGCCGTTAGCGTGGAGGTCATCGACGAGCGCCGGCAGCGACTGCAGCTCTGTGTAACGCGTAAAAATATGGCGGACAGTCGCTGCCTCATCCTCGTCGATCAGGAGCTTACCTTCTCTCAGAGTATAGCCGAGCGGTACGGGCCCGCCCATCCACATGCCCTTCTTCTTCGAGGCGGAGACTTTGTCGCGAATGCGTTCCCCGGTGACCTCGCGCTCGAACTGGGCAAAGGACAGCAGCACGTTGAGGGTCAGCCGGCCCATGCTGGTGGTGGTGTTGAACGCCTGCGTGACGCTGACGAACGAAGCAGCGTTCGTGTCGAGGATCTCGACGATCTTCGCGAAGTCGGCCAGGCTGCGGGTCAGCCGGTCCACTTTGTAGACGACGATCACATCGACCTTGCCGGCTTCGACGTCTGCCAGCAGCTGCGCAAGGGCGGGCCGGTCGATGCGTCCGCCCGACCAGCCGCCATCATCATAGCGGTCGGTGACCTGTTCCCAGCCCTCATGCGCCTGGCTCAGTATATAGGCCGAGCAGGCCTCGTGCTGCGCATCGAGGCTGTTGAAGTCCTGTTCAAGGCCGTCCTCGGTGGACTTCCTTGTATAGACGGCGCAGCGCTTACGCGGCGGCATTGCGTGTAACCTTCGTCGTCCTCGTCTTCACGCCGAAGAACCGTGGCCCCGACCAGTGCGCGCCGGTGATGGCGCGCGCGATCTGGCTGAGACTGTCATAGCGGCGGCCGTCATGCTCGAACCCCTTGTCGCAGACGAGCACATGATACGTCTTGCCGTTCCAGTCGCGCACCAGCCGCGTACCGGTCTTCAGCGACAAAGCGTGCCGGTCGGCCGCCTCGCCGGTACGCTCGATCCTCAGCATCGCCCTGTCGAGTTCCCGCTGGACCGGGCGGGACAGGCTGCCGTGCACGCGCACCTGCAGCCGCCAGGCGATGCCGCGCCTGAGGAGGTCGGGACCCATATCAGGCGCAGGCTGGCGCGGAGCTGCGCCGGGGTGAGCCCAAGAAGCTCGGCAAGGGCATCGGAAAGAGGCACGCTCATGATGCTGTTCCTTCCGCGGCAGCGGATGGTTCAGGTGGCGGCGCGTCGGGGCCGGTAGCGGCTTCCGCTGCGGTGATGCGGTAGGCGGTTTCTTCTGCATTGCGCGCTTCGCGCACGAGAATGTGCCCTTTCTTCCTGAGGCCGGTCAGCGCGGCGCGGCAGCTGTGCGGCTGCCAGCCGGTGGCTGTGCCGATCTCCTCAAGGGTCGCCCCCTTTGCGCGGCTGAGCATCTTTATGACATGCGCGATCTTCGATGGGCGGCTGGTGGTAACGTTCCTGGTCATGATTTTGTCTCCCGCTCGGGGAGACCGGATCGTCCGGCCTCCCACCAGCCTGAGCCGCCGGTTCTCAGGGATCTGGCGGCTCAAGGTGGGAGGATTACGTCTGCGTCGGAACCACATTGCTCCGATGCCAGAGGAAGTCCAGTCGCATGAGCGAAGGATCCGTCAGTCCCGCAGGCAGAGCCCGGCAGCTTCGTCGAGGAGCGCCAGCGCGGTGCCGAGGTTCTCAAGTAGTACGGAGATCCTTGCGGGAAGATCGGACTCCGGGCAGCCCGCTACAGTTACCGCCACAACGCTGGCATCTTCCATGACGGCGCCTGCGTCGGAGCAGAGCCGGTTGATGCGATCGCGTGGCGGAGGAGCAGGTAATCGGGACATGGCTCACGCAATGCTTCGTCTGCCCGCGAAGTCCATAACCAGCTTTGCATATGTATGCCGGCCATGCCCTCTGAGACGGCCAATAGAGCGCAATTACAAATCTGTTAAAAGGGAGATCGATTTTTCGCTGCCGAATTTCTGCGATGTTGGACGAACCGGCAAGTCTCCTTTTGGCATCGAGAACCGCTAAGCTGCCCTTCGTTCATCCCGGCCAATCGCCCCCAGGAACGACCGCTTCGTTGGACGATCCGGAAAGGCTCCTTTCAGGAGCGCTCACTGAGATAGCGGACGTTCCAGACGGTTAGTTGACGTGTCATCTTCGCGGGTCAAGGCGGTCATTCGACGCCTCCCAGGTGCAGGGATCGGTAGTAGGCAAGGCGCTCTGCCTGCTCGTTCATAGGGCCGGAAGACTGATCGATCCCGTATCTCGGGTGATAGAGCGTCTCCTCCGCGCCCAGCTTCATGTCGAAGCTGTCTTCATCGTAGGGCAGACCGGAGTGGTCATCTTCCTCGCAATCTTCAGGGTCACCAGGCTTCCTATCATATCCGGCTTCCTGGTCATCTACGCCTTGGTCGCTATCGGCACAGATGCAGCCGGGACCATCGCCGTGCAGTGAATAGTCGCCGAAATCGTCTTCTGCGCCGGTGTCTTCCAGGTCGGTGTCGCCGTCGGCAGCGTCGAGCGTTTCGATCAGCTGCTCGATCATATCCTCCAGTGCATCACGACGGGCATAGGTCATACCGGAAGCGTGAAATGCAGGGGCAGGGGTATGCGCGCGGCGGGCGCAGTTGTAGTGTGTGCGATAGCCATGATTGATCTCCACATGATCAGTTGCGGTTAGGCCTAGTTGGAAGTTCGTACCTTCCTTCTGGGCCGCTCCATGTAATGACATGCATGATTGTGGAATGTCAATACATGCAGTATGTGCAGCGCATGGCACTCAAACACGACCGCCCTTTCCAGATGCGTGCTTCGCAGGACTGGCTCGACCAAATCGACGACTGGCGCCGCAAGCAGCCGGATCTCCCCTCGCGGGCCGAAGCGATCAGGCGGCTGGTGGAGCGGGGATTGAGCGCTCAATGAAACTAGACAAGGATCTAGTCAGAGACATTCTGCTTGCTGTCGAAGCCGACACAGATCACCCCTACAAGTTCTTCAGCCTGGACTTCGAAGGGCACTCGAAGCGCGAGATCGCTTATCATGTGATGCAGCTCCATGAAGCGGGATTCTTAGAGGCTGCCAATTTGTGTCACTCAGGTGCTGACGGATTTGATTGGCAACCAAAGCACCTGACCTATCGCGGACACGAATTCCTTGATTCTATTCGCGATCCAGAAATTTGGCAGCGTACGAAATCTGGTGCTGAGAAGGCCGGGGGTGCGAGTGTTGGCTTCCTTTGGGACCTAGCGAAAGCTTACGGCAAACATCTCGCGGCAGAGCGTTTAGGTATCCCGATCTGACTGCTGAACCTCCGGCCCCTGCCTCCCGAAGACAGTGCCCAAAGGCGTTTCGTTTCCGCAAGAGGTTTCTGTTTCCGGCACTTCGGTGGACAGACCCGGTGCTGATTGTAATAGTGCGCCTTTTTCGGACCAAAGATGACGAAATCACTCCAAAAAGTTGGCAAAGCGCCCATCGAGCGCACTCAGGATAGCTTTGTAGCGGGTTTCGAGCGGCGTGTGCTTACTTGGATATGTGGACGCCTACCAGGATGGGTGAAGCCTGACATGTTGACCTTTGCCGGCATGATGGGCGCAGTGCTGGTGTTTGCGGGCTATCTAGCCAGCAACATCAACGCAGACTGGCTATGGCTGTCTATCGGGGGTTATGTTCTCCATTGGTTTGGGGACTCGCTGGACGGGAGCCTAGCGCGGTTCCGGGCCATCGAACGGCCGCGCTACGGGTACTTTCTCGATCACAGTTGCGATGGTTTCGCCACGGTCCTCGTGGTGGTGGGCATTGGCTTAAGCTCGTACGTCGAGCTTGAGGTGGCGCTGATTGCCCTCGCGGGATATCTGCTGATGTCGATCCACGCGTTTCTTTCTGTCCGCGTAATGGGCGAGCTGCGGCTGTCCTACTTCAACGCTGGTCCGACTGAATTGAGGCTTGCGCTGATTGCGCTAACCGTAACGATGTGGATTCTTGGACATGAAGAACCAATCCTTTGGCAGCTGAATGGCTTCGATTTATTCGTTGGCGGCGCAGGCTTGCTGCTCATCGGGCTGTTTGTGATTCAGACGGCGGCAACTGCGCGACGGCTTGCGCATGAAGACCCTCCCGTCCGCTCAGACGACCGCTTGCACTAAGGGATTGGTTGCTGCGCCCCGCCATCACTTGAGATCCGCAAGCTTGTTCCGGTGCGGGTCCACACGCTCCCGACCTGCTTCCTGACCCTGCGCCGCCTTCAGGACGAACTCCGCAATCTCGTCGATCTTTTCCAGTACGCTGTCCCCGATCCTACAGCCGCCAGCGAACACGATTGGCTGACCGTATATGGGCACGTATTTCAGCCGCAACTGCACCACGTCCAGCACGAACCTATGCGCCTGGCGCACCTCTCCCCCGTTGATAGTGGCGAATCGATAGAGGGCGGACAGGCTCATGCCGCATTTGAGAACGAAAAGAGAACATCGGTCAATTGCCTGATGTTCATACGGATGACATGAACTGTGGATATTCAGGCGGTGCGACGCGTGATCGGTACTCCCCGTTTTCGTGACAGCTAGGGGCTGGCATGTCCCCCAAGGGCCAGCCCCTACTGCGCAACTCCAGAGACGCTCCGTATACGTTGATGGGTGAGATTGGTCGCGTATAGATAAGCTTATCAGTAAGCGCTGTTCTTTCCCCACATTGCCACCGCTAATCTGACC
>TARA_R100000501_G_scaffold10060_1_pt1 | contig 169113 bp, 177 predicted proteins | sample TARA_R100000501 | Tara Oceans TARA_R100000501 (sample SAMEA2620120) | marine metagenome | biome: marine biome (ENVO:00000447); feature: mesopelagic zone (ENVO:00000213) & marine oxygen minimum zone (ENVO:01000065); material: "saline water (ENVO:00002010), including plankton... | reverse complement strand
ACGGGGGGTGATGCCGCAGATGCCGATCCACTCGCGGCCATCGGCAAGCGCCTGGCCGCCGTCCTGCCCACCGACCCCAAACGGGCAGATGAATGGCGCGTGCGACTGTCGCTCTATGTCTATGCAAATCGCGATCCGGAGATGCAGGACTATCTGGCCGACCATGCAGAGGAAATCCTGGAGCGGGGGACAGCCGATGTGCGCGCCGCGCAGGAGGTGGGGGCCGTCGCGGCCGATCTGGATCCGCGTGTTACCTTCCGGCGCCTGTCCGCGGCGGTTTCGGGCATCGCGGTTGCTGCGCTCGCCAATGGCGGCAGGCTGACCGCCGAAGAACAGGAAGCCATGTTGAACGAAGTCCTGAGGTCGATTGCGGCATGACCTGCAGCCGGTCCCCCAGAACCTTCGCCAAGCCCTGCTGATCATCAAACCTGCTGAGGAACACTGTCATGACTACAATCGAAGCAACATTGGAGGGGCGGACCGCCATCGTCACGGGCGGCGCGCGCGGAATCGGTGCAGGCATCGCTCGGGCGCTTGCAGCACGCGGGGCGATGACGGTCATCGCCGATCTGCTGGAAGCAGAGGGGCAGGCGTTGGCTGAAGAGATTGGATCGCGCGCCCGCTATGTCCGCCACGACGTCACCGATGAAGCGTCCTGGCAGAGCCTGGTGGGGGAATGCGATCAGGTCGATGCGCTGGTCAATAATGCCGGTGTTCTACATTTCAGCACGATTGCGGATACCAGCGAAGACCTGTTTCGACGCACGCTAGACGTGAACCTCGTCGGCACGTTCCTGGGCCTGCGGACGGTGGGCGCTGCGATGATGGAGCGCCAGCAGGGGTCCATCGTCAATATTTCATCGGTCGACGGTTTGAAGGGTGCGAACGGCCTTGCCGCCTACGCCTCCAGTAAATGGGGGGTGAGAGGACTGACGAAGGTCGCGGCGCTGGAGTTCGGGTTGAAGAATGTACGCGTCAACTCGATCCATCCCGCCGGAATCGACACGATCATGGCAAACCCGAATTCCGAAACGCCCGAAGTGGCCGCCGCCCGCTTCACCGACTTCCCGTTGCAACGGATGGGAAGGCCCGAAGAAGTCGCCGAGATGGTCGCCTTCCTCTGCTCCGATGCCGCAAGCTATGTCACGGGTGCGGAGATTGCCATTGATGGCGGCCTGACAGCCGGCCGCTACTATCGCGGCCTGCCCGGCGCGCCGGACTAGTCGCGGGCCCCTTTTCGACCCGTATTGACAATATCGTCCATTTGGACGAAATAGAATTCATGCTGTGGGACATGAGTCCCGAGCCGGATTTATGAGAGCTCGCCAGAGCTTGGAATGTGCGATCTGCCACCAAAAGGCGGACGCGCAGTGGGAGGAATTATGCCAGCATCCTGGCCACGGACATCATCTGCCCCGCAGGCGCTGATATGAGCTTCCGCTTATACGGGATGAGTAGCCCCAACGTAGTCAAGATATTGATTATGCTGGAGGAGCTGGGGGTGGATTTCCACTTCGAGCATGTGGATCTGTTTTCCGAGGGACAATTCGACGAGACGTTCCGTGCGCTCAATCCCAATTCGAAAGTGCCTGTGCTGCTGACCGAGGAGGGGCAGCCGATTTTCGAATCCGGTGCCATTCTGATCTACCTCGCAGAGCGCCATGACCAGCTTTTACCGTCGACGGGTTCGTCCCGTTACGACGTGCTTGAATGGCTGACGCTGCAGGTCGCGACCGTCGGTCCGATGCTGGGTCAGCTGAACCATTTCACAACCTATGCCCCCGCTGGACAGGATTATTCAGTCGGCCGTTATCGCCGCGAAGGCGCGCGCATTTACCAACTGCTGAACAAGCGGCTGGAACAGGTGCCGTATTTGGCGGGCGATGACTATTCCGTCGCCGACATCGCGACCCTGCCGTGGACCGATTACATCGAACGCCAGGGCCTGCAGAAAGCGGACTATCCCGCCATCGCGGAATGGCGACAAAGGCTGGAGGAACGTCCTGCGGTGCAGCGCGCGCGGGCCTTCATCGCCGACGTCCAGGCCAATGATGCCAAGATGTTCAGCCAATCCTCAGCATCGGCACGTCGCCGGTTCCTGGGATTGGGAGAAGGCAGCGAGGAGCAGGCGTAGACCTGCCGACTGCACGCACAAATATAAAACGAAAGGGGAGTAGTATGTCAGGATTCCGTCATATCCCGAGAACCGCCGCTTTTAGCATGTGGCTGTTCAGCGTCACAAGCTGGACCTCTATCGCTGCGGCGCAGACGGCGGGCGACCCCGCCCCGCTGCCACCTCTTCAGGTAGAGGGCAACGCCGATACCGGCGGTCTCGAGGAGATCGTCGTGACCGCGCAAAAGCGCAGCGAGAATCTGCAGCAGACCCCGCTCGCCATCACCGCGATTACCAGCGACGTGATCGAAACGCGCCGGATCGTCGATGCCACAGACATCAACGCCATCGCCCCCAGCCTGACCGCCACCAGCGGCCCGTCGAACAAGGGCCATCTGGTCGTGTTCATCCGCGGCATCGGTGAATCCGAGCCGATCCTGACGTCGGACAGTCCCGTCAGCATCTATGTCGACGGCGTGATTCTGGGCCGCAGTACCGGTTCGGTCTTCGAGCTCGTGGATCTGGAACGTATCGAGGTGCTTCGCGGGCCACAGGGCACGCTCTACGGTCGCAATACGACCGGCGGCGCGGTCAACCTTATCACGCGCAAGCCGTCCGACGACTTCGGTATGGAGGTGCTCGGCAGCTATGGCAATCTGGACTATCTGCAGGGGCGCGTCTCTGTCGACACGGGCGAACTGGGCAATACCGGCCTGAAGGCGAAACTGTCCTACATCCACCGCGAACGCGATGGATATATCGACGACATAAAAGTGTCCGACAGCAACGATCCGGGCGCGTACAAAACCGATGCCGTGCGCGCGGTGCTGGATTTCGATCGCGGCGGACCGATCCGCGCCACCTATACCTTTGACCTTTCGGAAACCGACGCGGTCATTCCAGCCAGTCAGATTACGGCCATGACACCGGACGCCGAGGCTTATTTTTCGCAGTCGGCGGCACTTGGTGGGGCGGAGTTCATCGCACCGGCGGCGGATCGACTGGAACAACTCAGCCCCGATTTCTCACCCGGGTTCGACCGAAATTTTGGCCATTCCGTCACGGCGGAGCTTGATCTGGGGCCGGATACGGTGCTGCGATCCATCACCGGATGGAAATCGTGGCGCAACGAGATCATCAACACCGATCTCAGCGGCAATTCAGGCCTGCTGGGTCTGGTGGTCAGCCCCGCACCGCCGGGAATCAAGCCCGTCGAGGTGTTCGGCGCCACCAATAATCGCCGCCAGAACCAGTTCAGTCAGGAACTGAATTTGATCGGGTCGCTAAGCAGCCGTTTCGACTATGTCCTTGGTGGTTTCTATTTTACCGAAGAATCCAAGGAGCTGAATCCGCAATATTATACCTTCGTCACGACCATTCCCGGCCTTGGCCTTGCCGGTGTCAATCTGACGAACACGCTGGATTACGAACATTCCAGCAAATCCTATGCTGCGTTCGGACAGGGCACCTATTATCTGACAGACGACCTGACGTTCATCGGCGGCCTGCGCTACACCTATGACGAAAAGAGCCTGACCCAGCGTCAGCCATTGGTGCGCGAGCTGGAGAATGACTGGAACCGGCTGAATTATTCGGCCACCGTCCAATATCAGGCGAACCCCGATCTGATGGTCTATGGCCGGGTTGCCACCGGCTACAAGGCTGGTGGGTTTAATGCGCGCGCAGTGAATGACGGGTATGAGCCCGAGAGCGTGACGGCCTATGAATTGGGCGTGAAAAGCGACTTCCTGAATAATCGCGTTCGGGTGAATGGCGCTTTGTTTTACAACGACCTGAAGGACAAGCAGCTCAACCAGTTCCTTGCGGGATCGGGCGGTGCCTCCAGCATCGCGGTAAATGCGGGCAGCGCGACGCTGAAAGGTTTTGAGCTTGAGGTGGAGGCTCTGCCCTTCGATGGCCTGCGATTGAACGGTGCCGTCGGCTATACGGACCGCGACTTCAAAACCTTCATCGTACGCGATCCGGTCAGCAACCAACTGGTGGATGTCGCCGATCAGGCGCAATTCAGCTATTCGGCTGCCACCACCTTCAACATCGGCGCAGAATACCGGATCGAGGATGTCGCGGGCGGTGCGGTAACGGCCAGGCTGGATTACAGCTATCGCAGCAAGGTCCATTTCAACGTTGTTCCGCAATTCACGCTGTTTGACGACGATATCGCCGCCGACGGCTTTGGTCTGCTGGATGGTCGTATACAGCTTGCCGATGTTCCGGTCGGATCGACGAGCGCGACGTTCAGCCTGTGGGGGAAGAACCTGACCGACAAGGTGTATCGCACGTCGGGTACGGACTTCGGCGCGCTGAACTTCGCCATCAATACCTATGGAGAGCCCCGGACCTATGGCGTCGATGCCCGCTTCCGCTTCTGAAGCCGTGACGAAGATCGAAACCGCCGTGCCATCGCGAGAGGAAACGATGGCGCGGCTGATGCGGGGATATTCGCGGGTTGCCGATTTCCGCCGCGACCGGGAATATACTGTCGCCGACCGGCTGGAGGAGCGTGCCGCCGACAGTGCGGACACGCCGTTCATCCTGTTCGAGGATGAGCGGATCAGCTTTTCGCAAGCCAATGCCATGGCAAACCGCATCGCGCGCGCGATGATGGATGCCGGCTTGCAAAGGGGCGATGTCGTTGCCCTGATGATGCATAATCGCCCGGATTTCGTGCTGATGTGGCTGGGCCTGGCAAAGGCGGGAATTGTGACCGCCCTCATCAATACGTCGGCTGCGGGGTCTGTTCTGGATCACGCGCTGCGCCAGGTCGACGCCCGCGCGCTGATCTTCGGGACGGAATTGGCAGGCGCGATAGCGGATCTACCGGAGGGCGATCGTCTGGCCTTTCTTTTCGAGCATACGGAGACGGGCGACAAACCGGCCGCCTTACCCGGCACCCATGACCTCAACGCACTGATCGACGCGGCAGCGGATCGGGATATCGATCCGGCTAGCCGTTCCGGTATCGTCATGGCCGATCCGCTTTATTACATCTTCACCTCGGGTACGACTGGCCTGCCGAAGGCGGCGCGGATGAGCCATTTGCGCTTTATCAATGCGGGCGAAATGGTCGGCGGCCTGATGGAGTTCGGACCGGGGGACGTATTTTATTGTGTGCTTCCGCTCTACCACGGGGCAGGGGGCATGGTGGTGCCGTCGGTATCGCTCGCCTTTGGTACCCCCTTCGTTCTCAGGCGGAAATTTTCTGCCAGCGGGTTCTGGCCGGATGTGCGCCGCCACGGCATCACCGCGTTCAATTATATCGGCGAGATCGTCCGCTATCTGCTCGCCAGCAATCCGTCGCCCGATGACCGGAAGCATAGCCTGCGCGTGATTACCGGCGCAGGCCTGCGGGCGGACGTATGGCGCGCTTTCGTCGATCGCTTTGGAGTAGAGCGCGTGCTGGAAAATCTTGGTGCGACCGAAAGTAATTACGGCATCACCAATGTGGATAATCGCGTCGGCTCCGTGGGTCGCGTGCCTTATCGCGAGCAGACGAATTTGCGCGTGATGCGCTGGGACGGCGCGACCGATGACTGGGCGCACGACGAGAGCGGCAATCCCATCGAAGCAGAAGCAGGCGAGGTCGGCGAGCTGATCGCGGAAGCGCTCGACGGTAATGGCGTTGGCGGCTTCTTCGAGGGCTATACGTCGGAAGAGGCGACGGAACGAAAACTCGTCCGCAACCTCTTTCGGTCTGGTGATCGCTGGGTCCGTTCTGGTGATCTCGTGCGGTTCGATGAAGAGGATTATTTCTACTTCGTCGACCGGATCGGCGACACGTTCCGTTGGAAAAGCGAGAATGTGTCGACGGAAGAGGTCGCGTCGATCTTGGCAGACTTTCCCGGCCCATTAATGGTCAATGTCTTTGGCGTTCGCGTGCCGGGAACGGAGGGCCGCGCGGGCATGGTGGCACTGACCTACCAGTCGGAGGATGCATTCGACCCCGCAGGCTTTTACGAATTCGCGGCGACGCATCTTCCACATTATGCCGTGCCGCTCTTCGTGCGGATCGGGGCTGCGGCGCGTATGACGACGACGTTCAAGCTGGAGAAATTGCGTTTGCAGAAGGAAGGATATGCGCCGCATCTGGTCGGCGACGATTTCCTCTACGTCATTGACCATGCCCAGCGCAGCTATGCGCGTCTGGATGAAAATAGCCTGGCGCGAGCGGAGCTGCCGCCCTTCGCGCCAGAGGACTGACCCCCAGCCGCCGGTCCAGGCGTTCGATTTATGGAGAAGGCGCCGCGGCCAGCCCGGCCGCGACGCCCTCCTGCTGCTTGGGCAGCCGTGTCTTTGGCTAACCGATGAAGTCGGCGGTCGGCGCCAGGGCTTCCACAGTGAAAACGACATCCTGGAAGTCATTGTCCGACAGACCGCCCTCACCCCGCAGCAAATCCTCGAAGCCGACGGTAAGCCCGCCATCGCTGGACAGGCCCGATAGCGCGTGAACCTCCCCATCAGCATTTAGCGACCCGTCATGAGTGACGAAGATGGTCGCGGATACATCTACGCCGGCGTCGGTCAGGACGGCGGTGCCGTCCACTACCTCTATGTCCAGCTGATCGGATGCTAGCGTTGCAGCCGATAGCCGGGTGGCGCCATCCTGCAGCAGGAAGAAATGCAGCGTTGCCCCCTGAGACAGGCCATCGACGATGACAGGCCCATCCTGTGCTCCGACGTCTTCAGATACAATTCGGACGTTGGATATGCTGCCGTCATCGGCGACTTCATAGACACCAAGGCTGTTTGCGTATCCAGCCTCTGACTCCGCGAGGGTTATCTCGAAAGCATTGCTGTTCTCATAGGAGAGATAGTCCTGGGTGATAATGCCATTGATTTTATCGTCGAGGACCGCAGTTGCTTCTTCGAGGTTCGTGATGCCCTCGACATAGCGCGCGTAAACGCCTTTTGCGCCGACGTGCAGCAATTGCAATCCGCCACCTTCAAGGCCGCTTTCAAGCGTGACGTACAATTCCCGGTTGTCGGACAATAGCACACTCCAATGATCGCCGTTTTGCCGTGACGAGAGGACATCGCTACGCGTACCCTCGATGAGGACGATGTCGTCGGCGGAAAAATTGGAAATCAGATCGCCATCGAAATTGTCTGCCGTCCCCTGCAGGAGGTCATCACCATCCCGACCGACAAAATGTTCCTGCGCGCTTGACGCCACAAAGACGCCTTCGTCGCCAATCTCGATCAGCTCTTCCACATTTGGAAGCTGGCTCGGCTGCTCGTCAGGCGCCCCGTTGCCACCGTCGTTGGCGTTGCCGCCGTTGTTGTCGTTGTCGTTGTCGTTGCCGCTGTCGTTTTCGTTTTCGTCAGGCTGATCTTCGTCCGCGCTGCCATTGTCCCCGTCGACGGGAAGGGGAACTTCGTCAGTCTCTTCGTCAATGACTGCTCCGCCGTCGACATTGTCCGGCTCTCCGGGAGAATCGACGTCCTGATCTTCGTCATCGGACATATGATCATCATCGATGTCTTCGTCGGGAATCTGATCGTCGTCGCTCAGGTCATCTGGTACGGGATCCTCGGCAACTTCATTATATCCCTCGGCCGCACCCCAGAAATTCGGGGGAGGCGCAGCATTCAATTCCGCCAGGCGAGCGATGATCGTTGCCTCATCGGGTACGCCCTCTCCGACCCAGAGCTGCCCGAGCGAGACGAGGTGCGGGTCGTGGTCGATATTATTATAGCCCACACCGCCGAAGTAGACGTCATGCCAATATGAGTGAACGCGGCTAAGTTCCAGGAACTCTTCAAACGAGACCTGCGATTTCATGAAGGAATAGTCGCGGATTTTCAGCCCGGTCAGGTGAACGGACAGCTTGCCATTTACCCACAGCGCAAATTCGCCGTCGGACAAAGACGTGCCGTCCTCATAAACCGTGTTCAGCTTCACCATGTGCTGCAGTGCGACGAACTCGTCCTTCGGAACAGGAACCGTGCCGGGCTGAATGCGCCCATGGGACGTGCCATTGTCGATGTAATAGGCATAGCTGCCCAGCGAGAGATAATCGTCCGCAAGTGGATGCGTCTCATCATATTCGTTGAAGTTCAGACGGAACGCATAGCTGTCGCCATCGGCATTCCTGCCCCCCCATCCGCCGGGCCCGTTCGGGCTGCTGACGTCGAGGCCCGACATGTGCGTATTGGCAAGGCCGCCAGACTTTCCGCCGAAGCTGGGATCGAAGCTCTTGTCGAACCGGATAAGTTCTACAGCATATATTGTGTCACTATTACTGGTAAACTCTGTGACTTTGTTGAACGCAGTATCGGTGTACGGCAGGGATACGCCATCGGCGATGTCCCCGCGAACATTGTACCGCTCATGGTCGTTGCCTGCCAGTATTTCGGCGCCAGTCATTGAGATATAGAAATCGTCTTCGGAAACTACCGGAACATCGAAATCCTGCAGGGCGGCGGGCTGAATATCCGGTGAGTAGACAGATATATCCTGATTGCCGAATTGCTTATCCGTCGTGGTAAGGATCAGTCGCGCAGACGCCACCGATGAAGTGGGCTGAAACTCGTCAAAGGCGATGAGAATGTCGCCCTTTGTCGATACGGTATCGTTCGCACCCATCGATTTCGACGTGGTGGATTCGATATAAGTGTCGCGGGTCGCGTCGAACGTCTTGGTCAGCCCATCGCTATAGGTGACCTCAAGATAGGGACGCAGCGACGCATCATCCGCTTCCCGGGAAGAAAAGCTGGCGCCAATCCCCCCTGAACGCCTGATGACGAAGTTGGCCGCATGATCGCCAAGGTAATCAGAGTCGAGATTGATCTCGAACTGCCGCGCCGTGTCGGTGTCTTTGAGTAATGCCGTACCCAGAACTTCGCCAGCCCGATTCCCGGACCATCCAAGCCGCAAATATCTGTCGAAATATTCTCGGCTCGCCAGTTCCGTCCAATCATAGGTGAAGGTGGAATATGGCGAGATATCAACTGTGTTAGTGCCGGTCGCCACCGATTGAGTGGTGTTATTTGCCATTGCCCGTCAAGCCCCTACTCTGGTTACCGCCCCGCAACGCGAAGGACGGCTGGCGTCGATATGACGCCGGAAGGAGGGCGACTGCCTGTGGTCGACTTGAGAAGAGATCGCTGCAGGCCAATGAAACTAAGTTCGGCCCAGGCGCTGCAGCTTTCTTCAAACCAGCAGGCAGGTCGCGCCAGGCCTTTGGTTATAGAAACCAAGAGTAGTAAAAATGTTGAGCTTCAGGGTTAAGCGGGCTTAACTATGATGGCAGGAATGAAGTAGATGGCAAAAACTAGTAAACGATAGTTTAATGCAAATAGGTTTTGCTAATTCCTATTAGTTTTCTACTTGGATAGGCATGTGACGCCATCTCAGCCTGTCGGATCACCGTTTGGCGGAGATAGCGTCTTCATCTGTGGCTGGATGGTATCTGCTGACGGGCCACTGGGGGCGGGGCCGCGTTGGGAGAGCTTAATCCTCTTCGGCGATGAGGCGCTCACCAACAATTTCTATGCCATATCCGTCCAGCCCGACGATATTTTTGTGACTCGTCGTCATTAGCGTCATTTCGCTGACGCCCAGATCTGCAAGTATCTGCGCGCCGATGCCGTAATCGCGAAGATCCTCGTCCCCGGATCCCTTTTCGCGCTTCGTCATACTGGCCAGTCCTTGGGCGACGGCCGGCATCAGAACGACGATGATTGCCGAATTTTCCCCCGCCATCTGCTGCATTGACCGCTGCAATAGCCGTTTGCGGCTGCCTGGCAGGCCCAGCGTATCCGAATAGAGGCTGAGCGCGTGCATGCGTACCAAGGTGGGGCTGCCCCCGTGGACGCGCCCCTTTTGCAGCACCAGATGCTGTGTGCCGTCCACGCGGTTCAGATAGGTCAGCAGACGCCAGTCACCGCCATAGTCAGAGGTGAAGTCTGCCTCTGCGATACAGTCGACCAGATGATCGTTGCGACGGCGGAACTCGATCAGGTCGCGGATGGTGCCTATTTTCAGGCGGTGTTCCCGCGCGAATTCCATCAGATCGTCCATGCGCGCCATGTCGCCGTCGGCCCTCATGATCTCGCAAATCACACCCGAAGGGTTGAGGCCAGCCAGCCGCGAGATATCCACCGCCGCCTCAGTGTGGCCCGCACGAACGAGGACGCCGCCTTCGCGCGCGATCAGTGGAAAGACATGCCCGGGGGTGACGATGTCCTCTGCGGGGTTCTGCGAGTTGATTGCGACGGAGATGGTGCGGGCGCGATCGGCAGCGGAAATGCCGGTGGTCACTCCTTCGGCGGCCTCGATCGACGTCGTGAACGCCGTTTCATGCCGCGTCCCATTGGCGCGGGCCATTAGCTGCAGCCCCATCGCCTCGGTCCGTTCCTTCGTCAGGCTCAGGCAGATCAGCCCCTTGCCGTGCGTGGCCATGAAGTTGATGGCCTGCGGGGTAGCCATTTGCGCTGGGATCACGAGGTCGCCTTCATTTTCGCGATCCTCGTCATCGACGAGAATATACATCCGGCCGTTTCTGGCCTCTTCGATAATCTCCTCGATCGGCACCAGCGTGCTTGTTGCCGTGCCGGAGTCCAGGACGCGCTGCAGCTTCTTCAATGTGTCGCTGGTGGGGTTCCATTCCGGCGCGTTCATATCGCGCAGGGTGTTGGCATGCAGGCCGGCCGCGCGGGCAAGGCCTGATTTCGTCATGCGGCCGCTTGCTACGAGGTCGCGGGCGCGTTCTATCAGATCAGTATCCATTACCGCCATGTGTCACATCGCAATAGGATCATCAATCGGAAATTATAACATCATAATGTGATTTAGCGGTAAAAAGCTTTTCCTGTTCGTCGGCCTGGACATAGCCTCCTAAGCGGCGCGGCATGACCAATCTAACCCACCTGGACCGGCTCGAGGCCGAAAGCATTCACATCATGCGAGAGGTTGCCGCAACCTGCGAGAAGCCGGTAATGCTTTATTCGGTAGGCAAGGATTCCGCCGTCATGTTGCACCTGGCGATGAAGGCGTTTCATCCGTCGCGCCCGCCATTTCCCCTGATGCACGTCGATACGGGTTGGAAGTTTCAGGAGATGATCCGCTTTCGCGATGCCGAGGCGGAGCGCCTGGGGTTGGATCTGATCGTCTGGCAGAATCCCGAAGGGCTGCACGATGGGGTCGGTCCGTTCACCCACGGATCCGCCGTGCATACCGACGTGATGAAGACGCAGGCGCTTAAGCAGGCGCTCGATAAATATGGGTTCGATGCGGCGTTTGGCGGCGCCCGCCGCGATGAAGAAAAATCGCGGGCAAAGGAGCGTGTCTTTTCCTTCCGCTCTGCCCAGCATCGCTGGGATCCCAAGAATCAGCGGCCGGAACTGTGGAATATCTATAATACGCAGGTGGCGAAGCGAGAGAGCATGCGTGTCTTTCCGCTCTCCAACTGGACCGAACTGGATATCTGGCAATATATCTACAAGGAAAACATCCCGCTGCCGTCGCTCTATCTGGCGGCGAAGCGGCCGGTTGTGCGCCGTGACGGCACACTGATTATGGTCGATGATGATCGCATGCCGCTGGAGCCCGGAGAGGTTCCGGAGCACCGCATGGTGCGGTTCCGCACCCTCGGCTGCTATCCGCTGACCGGAGCGGTCGAAAGCGAGGCGGCGACGCTGCCGGAAGTCATTCAGGAAATGTTGCTGACCACCACGTCCGAACGGCAGGGCCGGGTCATCGATTCCGATGCCGGCGCCAGTATGGAAGATAAGAAGGCGGAGGGGTATTTCTGATGACGGATCGCGAGTCCTCATTCCGTCCTGATGCGCAGATCGCCGATGATATTCTCGGCTATCTCGACACGCATGAGAATAAGAGCCTGCTGCGGTTCCTGACCTGCGGCAGCGTGGATGACGGTAAATCGACGCTGATCGGCCGGCTGCTTTACGACACCAAGATGATCTACGAGGATCAGCTTGCGGCCGTTGAACGGGATTCGAAGCGTGTCGGTACGACCGGAGATGCGCCCGATCTGGCGCTGCTGGTCGATGGCCTGGCCGCGGAGCGTGAGCAGGGTATCACCATCGACGTTGCCTATCGTTTCTTCTCAACGGAGAAACGCAAGTTCATCGTCGCGGACACGCCCGGCCATGAACAATATACCCGCAATATGGCGACGGGGGCGTCGACCGCCGACGTCGCCGTCATACTGATCGACGCGCGTTATGGCATTCAGACACAGACGCGGCGCCATGCCTTTATCGCGTCCCTGCTGGGAATCCGCCATGTCGCGGTCGCGGTCAACAAGATGGATCTGGTCGACTGGTCGGAACAGCGGCTGCAGGAAATCGAATCCGGCTTTCGCGAATTTTCCGGCGATCTTGGCTTTGCGGATATCAGTTGCATCCCGATGAGCGCCCTGACCGGGGATAATGTATCGGAACCCAGCAGCCACATGTCGTGGTATCACGGCCCCTTGCTGCTGCATTATCTGGAGAGTGTCGACATATCCGAAGGCGGGGAGGATGCGCCCTTTCGCCTGCCCGTCCAGTGGGTAAACCGTCCGAACCTCGATTTTCGCGGTTTTTCGGGGACGGTCGCGTCCGGCAGCATCTCCCCGGGTGAGGAAATCATCACCATTCCCTCGGGCAAGCGCAGCCGCGTGAAAGCGATTTCGACCTACGATGGAAATCTGGATCGGGCGGTCCGGCATCAGGCGATTACGCTCGTGCTGGAGGACGAAATCGATTCCAGCCGTGGCGACATTATCTGCGACAAGGACCATCCCGCCGAACAGTCGGATCAGTTCCAGGCAAAGCTGTTATGGATGTCGGAGCAGGCGATGCTACCGGGCAGGCAATATCGCCTGAAGACCGGCAACAAGACCGTGGGGGCGTCGATCAGCGCCCTGAAGCATACCATAGACGTCAATGACTTCAGTGAGGCAGCGGCAAAGGTTCTGGGCCTGAACGAGGTGGGGGAGGTGAACCTCGCCCTGGCGCAGCCGATTGCGTTCGATCCCTATGCAGCCAATCGGCGTACCGGCAGCTTCATTCTGATAGACCGGCAAACGAACGAAACAGTGGGCGCGGGGATGCTGGACCACTCGTTGCGTCGTGCCGCGAATGTCGTCTGGCAGGATCTGCATGTGGGGCGCGAAGAGCGGGCAGCGCAGAAACTGCAGCGCCCCGCCGTGCTATGGCTTACCGGGCTTTCCGGCTCTGGAAAGTCCACCATCGCAAATCTGGTGGAAAAGCGACTCTATGATCTGGGTCGCCATACCTATGTTCTGGATGGTGACAATGTGCGCCATGGCCTGAACAAGGATCTGGGCTTTACCGACGCGGACCGGGTGGAAAATATCCGCCGCGTTTCGGAGGCGGCGAAGCTGATGGCGGACGCCGGCCTGATCGCTCTGGTGTCGTTCATTTCCCCCTTCCGGTCAGAACGTCAGATCGCGCGCAGCATGATGGACGAGGGCGAGTTCATAGAGATTTACGTCGACACCCCGCTGGAGGTGGCGGAGGCGCGGGACGTAAAAGGTCTTTACGCCAAGGCGCGCGCAGGCGAGATCAAGAACTTCACCGGGATCGACAGCGCCTATGAGGCGCCGCTGAACCCGGAAATCAGCGTTAATACGGTGAAGATGTCGGCGGAGGATGCCGCGCAGATGATCGTCGATTATCTGGATGAAAAAGGATTGTTGGGGGGACCGGTTTTCCATGGCGGATTATGATGTTTTCAATGGCGATGCCGACGGGATCTGCGCGCTGGTTCAGCTGAGGCGGGCAGAGCCGCGCGATGCGACATTGGTGACGGGCGTCAAACGCGATGTCGCGTTGCTGCAGCGCGTGAAGGCGTCGGCGGGTGACAGGATTACCGTTCTTGATGTCAGCATGCGCAACAATGTCGATGCGCTGCAGGACAATCTGCGCGCAGGTGCCGAAATCATCTATGCCGATCATCATAATCCGGGGGAGGTGCCGGCGCACGAGCGGCTGACGGCCCTGATCGACACCGATGCAACAATGTGTACGTCGCTGATCGTCGACCGGCATTTGGGCGGCGCATATCATCTATGGGCCATCACCGCGGCCTTTGGCGATAGTCTGCCGCAAGTCGCCGCACGGCTGTGTGAAGAGGCGGGGTTGGGTCCGGACGAAACGGCACGGCTGGAGCGGCTGGGGACCCTGATCAATTATAATGGCTATGGTGCGCAGGTGGCCGACCTGCATTTCGCGCCGGATGCGCTCTACCTGAATTGCGCGCGGCACGATTCCCCCTTCGATTTCATGGTGGAGGAGCGCGATGTCTTCAACGCGCTGGATCGGGGCTATGAAGACGACATGGCGCGCGCCGCCGCCGGGCGCATCGTCGACGAAACGCCCCGCGGTCTGGTGCTGGAACTGCCGGACGAAGCGGCGTCGCGACGCGTATCGGGCGTTTACGGCAATGCGATCGCACAGGATCATCCGGAACGGGCCCACGCCATTCTGACTGCCAAGGAAGGTGGTTATCTGGTCAGCGTCCGCGCGCCTGTCACCCGGCGCGAGGGGGCCGACCGGCTCTGCCTCGGTTTCGAAACGGGCGGCGGTCGCGCGGGTGCGGCGGGCATCAATCACCTGCCGCATGAAGAGCTGACACGCTTTGTCGACGCCTTCCGCGCAGCCTTCTAAACCCCGGTCCGACGGCGGTTTCAGCCTGCGGGAGCGATTGTGCAATCGGGTCTGGCGCCCCATGTCAGCCGCATGAGCGGCATCATCCGTACCGTCGACCTGGAAACCACAGGCTCTGCACCGCCTGCACACGGCGTCTGCGAGATCGGCTGGCAAGATTTGTGTCAGGATGCCGACGATGTCTGGCAGATCGACGGTACCGGCGGATCATTTCTGGTCGATCCGGAACGGCCCATTCCCGTTGTCACTCAAGCAGTGCATCATATTATCGATGCGGATGTCGCAGGCGCGCCGCGCTGGGTGGATGCCGCACCCGACGTGCTGCAACGGGACGGCGGCTTCGTGGCGCTGGTCGCGCACCGGGCGAGTTTCGAGCAGAAATTCTGTACGCCGGCGCTGACCCGCGGCGCCGACTGGATCTGCACGTGGAAATGCGCGCTGCGCCTGTGGCCGGATGCACCGGGATTTTCAAATCAGATGCTGCGCTATTGGCGGATGCCGGAGGGGCTGGTGCGGGAGCGGGGTCTGCCGGTGCACCGTGCCTTTCCGGATGCCTATGTCACCGCCCACCATGTCCGTGACATGCTGGCGATGGTCAGTGCGGAACAATTGATTGAATGGACCAGATTGCCCGGTCTGTTGCCGCGCATGCAATATGGCGAACATCGCGGCATGTCCTTTGATGACCTGTCGACCGAAGTGCTGCGCAGCCTGCGGGGCGACCGTAACGAGGATATTCGCTACACTGCGGGGGTTGAGCTGGAGCGCCGGGGAGAAGGGGAGCCGGTAAAGCCCCAGACCTGGCAGGGAAACCTGTTCTAGCGGCAACATCCTAGCGTCGCCCATAGGCTTCGCTATAAGCCGGTTACATGACCGCCACCCCCGAAACCGTGACCGATCCCGCCCGCCAGGACGCGCTCGAAGACGGTCAGTTGAAGGGCAGCTTCGTCGACAGCATCGGCGAAGCGCTGGAGGCCGGTGACGAGGCCCTGATCCAGGAGATGGTCGAGCCGCTCCATAATGCGGATATCGCCGACCTGATCGAGCAGATGCCACCTGCCGACCGTGCACCGCTGGCGGCCGCGCTGGGCGATAAGCTTGACCCGGAAATCATCGCGGAAATGGACGAGACGGTTCGCGAGGACCTGATCGACCTGCTGTCGCATGAGCGCATGGCAGAGGTGTTGGGCGAACTCGACACCGATGATGCGGTCGCCATCGTCGAGGATCTGGACCATGAGGACCAGCGAGCGGTCCTGCGCGAAATGCAGCCGGACGATCGCGCCGCCATCGAGGAGGCGCTCGGCTATCCGGAGGAATCCGCCGGCCGCCTGATGCAGCGCGACCTGATCGCGGTGCCGGAACATTGGCGCGTCGGCGACGTGATCGATTATCTGCGCGGCGGCAGCGACGAGGATCTGCCAGAGGATTTCTATGAAGTCTTCGTAACCGACATGCGCCATCATCCGGTGGGGACCATCATGTTGTCGCGCGTTCTGCGTAGCCCACGCGACATGGGTGTCACCGATATAATGGAGGCGGAACAGACGCTGATCCCGGTCGAGATGGACCAGGAGGAGGTCGCGCTCCGCTTTCAGAAATATAACCTTGTTTCCGCCGCCGTCGTCGACGCGTCGGAGCGGTTGGTGGGGGTCATCACCGTTGACGATATCGTCGACATCGTGCGGCTGGAGGCGGATGAGGATTTCCGCAAGCTGAGCGGTGCAGAAGAGGGCGGCATTAACGAACGCACGCGCGATATCGTGCGGCAGCGGCTGCGTTGGCTGGTCATCAACCTGGGAACGGCGGCGCTCGCCAGCCTGATTATCGGCCTATTCGCGGGTACGATCGAGGCCATGGTTGCGCTGGCGATCCTGATGCCGATTGTCGCCAGCCTGGGCGGCAATGCGGCAACCCAGACCATGGCCGTGACGGTGCGGGCCCTTGCGACCGACGAACTGACCCAGGCGAATACGCGCCGTACCATCGTGAAGGAAATCCGCGTCGCCGTCATCAATGGTCTGGCCGTCGCCGCACTGACGGGTATCGGCGCGTGGCTGTTCTTCTCCGACCCGGCGCTGGGCGGAGTAATTGCCGTTGCGATGCTGGGCAACATTATCCTCGCGGGATTGGCGGGGGTTCTCGTGCCGGTCACGCTCGACCGTATGGATATCGATCCGGCGATCAGTTCTTCGGTGTTCGTGACCATGACGACCGACGTGATGGGCTTTTTCCTTTTCCTGGGTCTTGCGAGCCTGTTGCTCTTGTGACGAAGAGTGTTCTGCTTGCCGATGACGAGCCGCTCGTGATCCGGCTGTTCGGCCTTGCCGTGCGCGCGGCGGGCTACGCACCGCGTTTTGCCAGCACCGGGGAGGAGGCTTTTGCGGCGGTCCTCGCCGACCCCCCGGCGCTGCTTGTTACGGACCTCAATATGCCGGATATTTCCGGAGATGCGCTGGCTGAGCGAGTTTTTGCGCAAGGACTGAAACGCTTCCCGATCATTCTGTTGACCGCTGACGAGGCGGTCGCGGCGAGGGCGCTGGACGAGCGCGGTATCATCGACGATGTGCTGCTGAAGAACGTCGGCTTTCAGGGCTTTCAGGAGCGGTTGGCTTATTGGATCGAAACGCCATTTGGAGATTTGGCGCATCCTGCGTCCGCCGATCTCGGGGGCGTCTGGCAAGCCCCGGCCTGATCATGGACGACCTGCTGAACCTGACCAAGACGGCAGTCGGCGTGGCGAGCGTCGGCGCCCTGGAAACGCGCAATCGTGGTCGCACGCACGAATTCGAAGGACGTGCGGCCTGCTCCATCTATACGCGCTATCGTCCCAAGGATTATGAGCGATTGATCGGCGGTTCGCTTTACTGGATCATCAAGCACGTCATCACGGTGCGGCAGGAAATCCGCGGGTTCGAGCAGGCGACCTGGAAGGGTAAGCCCGGCTGGCGCATCTGGCTGGCACCAGACATGATCCCTGTCGCGCCGCGCCGCAAGCGCGCCCATCAGGGCTGGCGCTATCTGAAGCCGGAGGATGCCCCACCCGATTTGGGAGGAGGCGAGGCGGATCTGGGCGACATGCCGGTCAAGATGGCGCAGACGCTATCGCGCCTTGGCCTGATCTAGTCGGCGACAAATGCTTTTACCCCTGCCGCTGCGCCATTAATCGCAGCGTACATCGCCGGAACCCACGATGCGGGTTTCGCAATCGGCCCCGCCCGTGATCGATATATCGCCCGAGCCTGTGATATTCGCCTTCGCGCTGCGGCTGGCCGAGGCGAGAATATCGCCGGATCCGGTGACCTTTGCGGCCAGATCGCGACAGGCGAGATCCGCCGCCGATATCTTGCCGCTGCCCGTGACGGAGTAATCGCCGCTGCGGCATTCCCCCGCGGCGCCGATATCGCCGGAGCCGGAGGCGGAAAGCGCGAGGGTTTCACTGCTCACCGCGCCGACTTTCAGATTTCCCGAACCGGTGAGAGACAGCGAAACATCGGTCCCTTCCATCTCGTCAACAATCACGTCGCCCGATCCGCTCAGCCGAGCCTTGCTGAGGCGTGGCACCGTTACCCGGACCTGCACCCGGTCGCCGCCATCTGACCAGCTGAACCATTTATCATCCTTGCGGCTGCGCAGCTTCAGCGTACCACTGGAAACGTCGACCTGCATCTTGTCGAGTTCGTTCTGCGGACCGGTTGCAACGACGCCCTGGGCGCGGCCGGTTACGACGTCGACATCGAAGCTGCCGCCCACGTCGAGGGATTCGAAATTGCCGATCATCCAGCTCTTCTCTGCGGCTGATGCTGGCATGGCTATACCGGCGACCAAGGCGCCTAGTGCGATTATCGTCCTCATGAAGCCACCTCCATCTGTATTGGTGATCTAATACAGTATGCGAAATATTCCGTCAAGTCGGCTTCATGTCCCCGAAAGGGTTTACACGGCACAAAGCAGCTGAGCTTTTTTAAGGAGACCGCCGCCCATGCCACGGATTCTTGCCGCGCTGTCCGCCTGCCTGCTGGCGGCGTCCGCCAACGCGCAAACGCCACGCCTTCCCGACGCCGATCCCGCGCTGTTCAGGGTAGCGGATGACGATACGACGATCTGGCTGTTCGGCACGATCCACATGCTGGATGGCAAATCCAGCTGGTTTGATGAAGCCATACGTGATGCCTTCGATGAGTCGTCGGAGCTGGTGCTGGAAACGGTCGAACCAGATGCGGCGACGTCTCAGCAGGTGGTTCTTGAAAAGGCCATCGACCTGGAGGGGCCGACGCTGTCGGAAAGCCTGCCGGCGGCCACGATGGCCGCGCTTTCGGCGGAATTGTCGCGCGGCGGTATTCCGCTGGCGGCAGTGGAGCCGATGGACCCCTGGATGGCGGCGCTGACGCTGGTGCAGCTGCAATATCAGCGGCTGGGCTTGCGGCCGGAATCCGGCGCCGAGGAATTGCTGAAAAGGGCGGCGGCGGAAACGGGCAAGCCTGTCTCGGGGCTTGAGGATTTCGAGTGGCAACTGGATCTGTTCGATACCATGCCGGAGGAGGCGCAGATCGCCTTCCTGCAGGAAGGGATAGAGGAACTGGCCAATGCGGAGACGTTCATCGCCGAAATGGTAGCGGCCTGGAATGCAGGCGATATGAAGACGCTGAGCGGTCTGATGAACGAAGGGCTGCAGGCCAATCCCGACCTGCGCAGGCGCTTGCTCACCCAGCGCAATGCGAACTGGGCGGCATGGATTCAGGACCGACTGGAAACGCCGGGAACGGTCTTCGTCGCCGTGGGGGCCGGCCATCTGGGCGGCGAGGACAGCGTGCAGGCGCAGCTAAAAACGCTGGGGATAGACACGGTTCGCGTGGATTATTGATCTGGTGAAGCTGCTGCCCTTCCGTCGGTTCCGCCCCCCGCCTGGCGCCTGACATACAGCATCGGATCGACGGGCGTGCCGGCGCGTCGCAGTTCAACATATACCTCGCCATCATCGGCGGCGCGCCCGACAGGCGTTCCCCGCTCGACGCGCTGGCCCACGGCCACGCCGGTGCGTTGCAGACCGGAAAGAACGCTCAGCATTTGCCTCGGGTGCTCGATAATGACGATCTCGCCATATCCGCGAAAATCGCCCGCATAGGCAATTATGCCGGGGGCGGGCGAAGTTATGACGGCATTGGCGCGTGCCGCAACGCGGGTGCCCCTCTCCAGGACGCCGGCTTCGTTCGGCAAACCAAAGGCTCTGACAATCCGCCCCGTCGCCGGGGGACGATAGGCCAATTCGGCGATTTCCGCTGCGCTGGGACGATAGGAACGCAGCCGACGCCCGGGGCGGCGCGCCTCGCTCTCGCCGATGGCGGTCGTCAGACCCTGCAGGTCCACGGCGCGGGCGGCAAGCTCCCGCGTGCGTTGTCGCGCCGCGCGCGCCTCTGCGCCAATGTCCAACCCTTCCGCCCGCAGTGCCGCTTCCGCCCGGTCCAGTGCCGCAATGCGGGTGTCCAGCGTCTTCTTCACCTGCGATAGTTCCTGGCGGCGGGCATCGGCGGCCTCGCGCAGTTTCCGGGTGCGGGTCAGTTGATCGTTCAGTTCACGCGTGCGCGCGGCGAGTTCGGGCCGCACGGCATCTATCAGGGCGGCAACTCTTGCCGTCTCCACCGCATCGCCCGGCGCCAGCAGTGCCGCTGCGGCGGGTCGGCGCGACATGCTCTGCAGGGCGGCAAGCAGGCGCGCAACCTCCGCCTGTTTTTCGGACAGGGCAGCCAGCTCGGTCTTGCGGCGGCGCTCCAGCAGCTCGATGCGACGCTCTATGCGGGTGGCGGCGCGTTCCGATGCCTGTACTTGAACGGCGAGATTCGTGCGACGCGCCCGCGCTTCTGCCGCTTCCGCTGCCTTGTCTTCGGCACGCCGGGTTAGCTCGCGCGCCTCCTCGTCCGCCTGCAGCGCGCGGCGCTCGGCCTGCTCCGCGTCCTGCGCCAGGGCGGGGTCGACGGCAGAGGCAATGAGCAGGGCGATGAGGGAAAATGCTGCGCGGATGGCGCTATCCTTCGCGGTGATAGGGGTGGCCGGAAAGGATCATTTCGGCGCGGTAGAGCTGTTCGGCAAGCATCGCCCGCAACAAAAGATGCGGCCAGGTCGCACTGCCGAACGCAAGCAGCAGGTCCGCAGAGGCGCGCGTCGCCCGGTCGTGCCCGTCTGCGGCACCGATCAGGAACCTCGCCTCCCGCATTCCATCGTCTCGCCAGGCGCCGATGCGGGACGCCAACTCTGTCGATGACAGATCCTTGCCCCGCTCATCCAGAACGACGGTCACGAAGGGCGCGGGCGGCTCGGGAAACTTTCCGCCCGTTTCGGGAAGCTCGGTCAGGAGCAACGGGGGGCGCACGCGCTTTGAATAGCGGGCGACCAGTTCGGCTTCCGCGCTACGGCCGATCTTTCCACGAGCGATGATGTGAAGGCGCATATAGTGTTCCTGCCCACGCCTTCTGGTCCTGCTGAGGTCGGGCGGCGGCTATTCTCCGATAGTACGTTCGCTGGGGCTCGCGCCATCAGGCGCTGCATCCATGCCCCACATCTTTTCCAGATTATAGAAGCTGCGAACCTCTGGCCGGAACAAGTGGACGACAATGTCGCCCGCATCGACCAATACCCAGTCGGCGGCGGGCAGCCCCTCTATGCGGACAGGATTGCCAGTGTCCTTCTTGATGCGTTCGGACAGTTTTTGCGCCATCGCCGCGACCTGCCGCGTAGAGCGGCCAGAGGCGATGATCATGTGATCGGCAATTTCCGATTTTCCAGCGAGCGGGATATCGACGATATCCTGCGCCTTGTCGTCATCCAGGCTGCTGAGGACGAGATCATGAAGGGCGTCGGAAGCGGCGTCGGGCAAGTCGGGTCAGTCCTTTTCGGTGGGAAGGTGGCGCGCCGCCCAATCGGGATCGGTCGCGCGCAAGGCCGTGGCAGAGGTCGGATCGGTCGGGATATTCAGAAACACGATCGCGGGAAGGCTCCACTCGGTCCAGGTTTTGGCACGGGATTCGGATTTGACGAACCTCCGCAGCCAGCCCATCGCACGGGCGCGGCGGGCCGCCCCAAGATAGGCGGGGCGGGCCATTACCGCAATCGGCAGCGTGCGTGCCAGTGAACGCCAGTCGCGCCAGCGGTGCAGTTCAACCAGATTGTCGCTGCCGATCAGCCATATGAAGCGGTGCCGGCGCCTGTATCGCTGACGCAATGCCTTCGCCGTATCGACGGAATAGCGCGTGCCCAGCTCCGTCTCCAACGTGGTCACGCGAATGGGTGCCCCCCGTGCCATGCGGCGGGCGGAGGCATGCCGCACGGACAAGGGCGCCATTTCCGCACGATCCTTCAGCGGGTTCTGCGGGCTGACCAGCCACCATATCTCGTCCAGTTGCAGACGCTTCAGCGCCTGAAGGCTGATATGCCGGTGGCCGACATGTGCGGGGTTGAAGGACCCGCCGAGGATGCCGATTCGGCTCATGGTGCGGCCCTAGCACTGCTCGCGTGCAGCGTCATTCCCGCAGATGGCCGACGCTCACCGTGCCGGATCAGCGATCCTCGTCAGCTTCCGCGCCCGGTTTTCTCCTGCAGTTCGTCGATGCGCAGCGACGCGTCCGCCTTCGACAGCGTGGCGTCGAATTCGACCCCCGCCTCTTCTGACAGGGTCTTCAGATAGCTTGCTTGTGCGCCGGTCATTTCCTCGTCGCCCGTGGTCCAGGTTTCCGGATCCTTTTCGGCATTCGACGTAGGGTGGGATTTCGGGTCTTCGTTTTCCATCGGTCTTCTCCTGGGTTCAGCCTGTGGCAAGAATGAAAATGTTCTTGAATTGTTCCGGTGCGTGGGACTTGCCGTTCTCTCGCAGGGCAGTAACAGGAGCCGGGACAGTATTTTCCCACAGGATTTCCCCATGCGATTTCGCGCCTCGCTGCTTCTGTTCGCCTCGATAATGGCGGCCCCCGTGATGGCGCAGGATGCCGCTGCAACAGCCGATCCCGATCCCTTTGCGGCGGTACCCGACCAGATGCAGGCCGCCGCTACGCCGACCGACGCATCGCTGGTGATCCTGAACAGGGATCTGCTGGAAGTTCTTTATCTGACGGAGCCAACGGAAATCGTCTCTCAGGCACCGAACGCGGTCGCTGTGACGACGCCGGGGTTCGGGTCGGGGAATTTCTATACCGTTCGCGGACTTCGGGATGTCGGTACCTATGTCGACGGGGTCCGCCTGACGCGGCAGGAAGCCAATCATCTGGGCCTGTTTCAGATACAGCAGGCGACCGTGGCGACCGGACCCAGGCCGATGCTGGGCGCCCAGCAATCTGCCAACGGCTCGGTCGAATTTGCCCTGCGCCGGCCGGGGCGGGAAACCCATGGCTGGTTCGAGGGCTATTATGGTGAATTCGACCGACTGGCCCTTCGCGGGGCGATCGACGCCGTTACCGCCAATGAGGTCTTTGGCCTGACGGTGGAGGGTTATTATCAGGATACGGATGGTTATGTCGACAATCTGACCACCGGCGACCGCCTGAATCAGGAGGATCGCCATGGTGGACGCCTCGCCATGCGCCTCTCGCCTGCTGCAAATATCGAATGGAATTTGGCCGCTGCGTTCCTGCACGACGAGTCGCTGAATATCCTGAACTTCGACTGCGATCAGCGGTGCGACGATCGCTATGCGACGACCGGGCTGGGGGTTAGCCAGCCGGATCAGGGCGCCGCCTTCGCCGACCTGGGCTTTACCGGGAACCGCGCGCGCAGGGGCCTTGGCAATGATCTCGATACGTTTCTTGTTACATCCGATTTCCTGTGGACGGGTAACGGGATCGAACTGCGCCTGCTGACCGGGTTGGTCGACCAAAACCAGCAATCCGCCATCGATTATGCTGACGGGCGCAGCGCCGTAAGGTCTGGTGGGGCATTGCCAGCGGAGCGGGGTCTGGCGACCGGCGGACTGGTCCGCGTCGCCAATGAGGACCTGACCGAGTTCAGCCAGGATGTGGCGCTGGGCTTCGATCTGGCCAGTGGCGTTAAGCTAACCATTGGCGCAGCGGCGTTTGAGCGCGATGAAGACGGCGATGTAGGAAACTTCTTCGTCGACGCGGGCGGCGCGACGCCGCAGATACTCGGACTCACCGATGCACCCTTCGATACCAAGGTGAAGGGCCACTCCCTGCGTGCTGGCGTCAGCTACGGCACCGGAACCGCGTTAGAGTTGACCGCTGGCCTGCGGTATAGCGACGAGGATATCAGCGGCGACGGTTTCGCGGATGTTGGCGCCGACGAATGGTCGGGGCTTGTTTCCGCGCGTTATGCGCTGTCGAACGCCGCCGCGATCTTTGCGAGCGCCAGCCGCGGCGTCTCCTCTCTCGATGCGGGTGCATTCGGAGCGAACCCCCGTGGCCCCGAAACCAATTGGACCTACGAAGGCGGCGTCGAGGCGGGACTGTTCGGCGGCGCGCTGGCGGCCCGCCTGAAAGGTTTCTATCTGGATGCTCAGAATGTGCGGGCGCTGCCCGGCTTCGGCGGCTTTGACATCGCCAACCCGGCCCGTGACATGACCAATTACGGGGCAGAGGCGAGTATGCGCGCGGCGCCATTCCGGGGATTGAATCTCTCGGGTGCCGTGGGCTGGCAGAATGCCGACTTCGAAGATGGCAATGACGTTCTTCCGGTCGGAATGAACCCCCTTTATGCACCCGACCTGACTGCCAATGGTCAGATCAGCTATGACTGGTACATCGCGCGCGCGGAAAGCTTCGTAACCCCGTCGATCGGGTTCGAATATCGCGACGACATGGCGGTGGCCGCCGGTCCGGTGTTCGATACGGGCGGCGGTACGACGGCGGATGGCCGCGTGCTCATGAACGCCGGCCTCTCACTGCGCACCGATGATGATTGGTGGATCGTTTCCATCGAATGCGACAATTGTCTCGACGAGACATATGTCGACACCGCCGCCGCAGGCTTCGCCTATCTGGGCAAGCCGATGACATGGATGTTTCGCGCCAGAAGGAAGTTCTGATGTTTCGCTTGCTTGCCGCCCTCGCTTTGTGCGCGACGCCGGTTGCCGCCCAGGAAAAGCCGAAAAACGTGATCGTCATGATCGCGGACGGCGCCGGATATAATATGCTGGCGGCGACGCGCATGTGGACGGGGGCGAAGCTGTTCGCCGACGGAGACGAGTGGCAGCGTGCGTCTCTGGCGACCTATGCCCTCCGGAACGGACCGGAGGGGGAGGGGCAGGATCCAGACCTTGTCTATACCAGCGAAAAGGCATGGGACGTGCGTCCCCTGTCGGGGGATTCCGAATGTGCAACCGGCTATGCTGCCGGGTTTGCGGGCTATGAATGGCATCGCTGCACCCATCCTGACAGTGCGAACACGATGTCTGCGATGGTAACGGGCACGCGCACCTATAATGGGGCCGTGAACGTAGACGGCTCCGGTACGCCAGAGCTTTCGGCTGCTGAAACCGCCAAAGCCACCGGCCGCCGCGTTGGCAGCATCACGACCGTGCCGTTCAGCCATGCCACGCCGGCTGCTGGCGGCGGCGCGCATAATGTCAGCCGTAATAATTATCATGAAATAGCAGCAGAGATGCTGGAATCGCCGACCCTCGACTTCATTGCCGGCGGTGGTCACCCCAACTTTGATTCCGATGGGAATCGGGTCGGAGACCAAGCGACCGCCAAGGAAAGATTCCGCTGGCTGTCATCAGAAAGCTGGTCGGCGTTGAACGATGGCTCATCCGGATGGACGTTGATCCAGACCCGCGATGAAATTGACGATCTGGGCCGTTACGGCGGCGATGATCGCGTGATCGTCTTGCCACCGGTTGCAGCGGCGATGCAGGTGGAGCGCGCTGCGGCCGAAGGGCACGACCCGAAAACCGATGCGCCGGGAGAGGCTAAGCTGTTGAAAACGGTGCCGTCCCTGACGGAACTGGCCGAGGCCGCCCTGACGCATCTGGACCAGGAACGCGGCTTCTTCCTGTCTATCGAAGGCGGCGCCGTCGACTGGGCGATGCATGCAAACATGCTGGGCCGCGCCATTGAAGAATATGAGGATTTCGACGCAGCCGTTGCCGCCGTGGCGGCGTGGCTGGATGACCCAGCCACCCCCGCTTCATGGGAAAATACGCTGGTGATCGTGACCGCCGACCATGATCATTTGCTGTTCGGTCCCGATGTCGACGAACCGTTCCAGCCGCTGGAATGGCACGGAGCGGGCGCAATGCCGGGCTATCGCTGGTGGTCCAATTCCCATTCCGCGCAGTTGGTGCCTTTCTTTGCGAGGGGCGCCGGGGCGGATCGCCTCATCACCGAAGCCGACGAGGTGGACCAGATGCGTAGCGCCGATGGCACTGCGCGCGGTCGCGGACGATATTTGACGCAGCCAGAGATGGGTGCCGCGATCCTGGAACTGCTTTCCCGCTAATCACGCGGACCTTTCGCGCCTGAGCGTTGTTGTCCTCGGAAACAAGCAACTGGAAAGAGGCCGAACATGTCCGATAATGTCTATGCTGTCACCGAACTGGTCGGGACATCTGAAACCAGCATCGACGATGCCATTCGCGGAGCCGTTGAACGTGCCTCCGAAACGCTGAAGAACCTCGACTGGTTTGAAATGACCGGCGTTCGCGGGCACATTGTCGACGGAAAGGTCGAGCACTTCCAGGTCGCCGTGAAAATCGGCTTTCGGCACGAAAGCGTCTGACCGGCGCTTCTTGACGCAGTGTCGCCTTCGCATGGGGTATCCGACGGCTGCGTAGCGCGATAGAGGGGCGCCGATGCAGATCGACGACCCTCCCATGGCAACCGACCGGGAAGAGGAACGGCTCTCCGTACTCAGGGAGCTGAGAGTCCTCGACTCGGTTGCGGAGGAAGCGACCGATGCAACCGCGCGGGCGGCGGCGCGGGCCTTTGACGCGCCAGTCGGGCTGATCACGCTGGTCGAAAAAGATCGCCAGTGGTTCAAGGCTCGCCACGGAACAGAACTGACCGAGACACCGCGCGATATTTCCTTTTGCACCTACGCGATCCAGCAGCCGGACAGCGTGATGGTCGTATCCGATGCGCAGGAGGATCCGCGCTTTAGAAACAATCCGCTGGTCACCGGCGACTTTCACCTGCGCTTCTATGCCGGAGCGCCGATCATCGTGAGGGGGCAGCCGGTGGGCACGCTCTGTATTCTCGATACGGAACCCCGCCACGATATCGGCGATAATCTGATTGAGATGCTTGGGGATCTGGCCCGCGTCGTTGCTCTCGGCCTCGAAACACGCCTGCTGAAGGAGCGGGCTGAGCGGCTGGAAGCGGAGCAGCATGTCGGCAACGCCCGTTTTGCTCTCGCACTGGAAGCGGCGGACATGAGCGTCTGGAGTTGGGACGTCGACAGCGGCCTGCTGACCGATTTCGGAAGGGGCGATGACACTTCAGGCATGGGCAGCATGACGCCGAAGGACTTCCTGGATGCGGTTCACGACAATGATCGCTATGCCGTTATCGATGCCTTTGCCGCGGCCCGTTCCGGCGCCGAGGAATTCCGTGCCGAATTCCGTATGGCGCACGATCCCGAACGCTGGCTTCTGTCGGTAGGCCGCACCATTCGCCGCAACGCCGACGGTCGCGTCATGAGCGTGACGGGCGTTCAGACCGACATTACCGCCCAGAAACGCCACGATGCCGTGCTGGAAACGACGACGCAGGAAATGCGTCATCGCGTGAACAATCTGATCGGTCTGGCGGATGCCCTGGCGGGCCGGACCGCTCGCGAGACAGAGAGCAAAGAGGACTTCCTTGCGCTCTACCGGTCCAGGTTGCAGGCACTGGCGCGCACGCAGCGCATGCTGATGTCGGGGGAGGGCGGCGCGAAACTGACCGATTTGGCAGAGGCCGTCATTGCCCCCTTCCGACGTCAGGACCGCTCAGTCCTGATCCTGAACCTGCCGGATGTCGTCGTTACAAACGCCATCACCCAGGTATTGACCCTCGCCTTTCATGAACTGACGACGAATGCCCTGAAATATGGCGCCTTGCGCTGGCCTACTGGCAAGATTGATGTCGTAGGCCGCATGGATGGCGAAACGCTCTACATAGACTGGAGCGAATTTGTGAACGACGCAGCAAATTCATCGCCGTTCGACGATTATGTGGAGATCGCGTCCTCAAACAGCGGGAAATCCATCGTGGAGCGCATGGTGGGGGCGCATGGCGGAACGATCACGTTCGACTTCGGCGAGAATGGGCTGATTGCCAAACTGATGCTGCCGCTGGAATAATCGGATCGAACTGCGTGTGACGCCTCTGGTGTCCGGCATGATTTGGTCGGGCACCCCACCCGATCCCTGACATACAAAAACGGCCCGCCCTTCGGTGGAAGTGGCGGGCCGTCGGTTTTCTGTACGGTTAAGCGGGCGTCAGGCCGCGACTGCTTCGTCGGCCGATCCTTCCTCACCCTCGGGATCGCGCAGAACATATCCACGGCCCCAGACGGTTTCGATGTAGTTCTCGCCCTCGCAGGCGGCCGACAGCTTCTTCCTGAGCTTGCAGATGAAGACGTCGATGATCTTCAGTTCCGGTTCGTCCATGCCGCCATAAAGGTGGTTCAGGAACATTTCCTTGGTCAGCGTCGTGGACTTGCGAAGGGAAAGCAGCTCCAGCATCGCATATTCCTTGCCGGTCAGGTGCACACGGCTGCCGTTTACGTCGACGGTCTTGGTGTCCAGATTGACGGCCAGCTTGCCCGTCTTGATGATCGACTGGCTGTGGCCCTTCGAACGGCGGACGACCGCCTGAATACGTGCGACCAGTTCGTCCTTGTGAAACGGCTTCGTCAGGTAATCGTCGGCGCCAAAGCCCAGTCCGCGAATTTTGGATTCGACGGTGTCTTCCCCGGTCAGGATCAGCACGGGGGTACCGACCTTTGACAGGCGGAGTTTCTTCAGGACATCGTAGCCGTGCATGTCGGGCAGGCCGAGGTCCAGCAGGATAATGTCGTAATCATAGAGCTTGCCGAGATCTATGCCTTCTTCGCCCAGATCAGTGGTGTAGACATTAAAGCCCTGGCCCTGCAGCATCATCTCTATGGCGTTCGAGATGTTCTGGTCGTCCTCGATCAACAGTACGCGCATTGAATGCCCCTTTGCTTCGAAACTGACGTGACGGCCGCTGTGCCGCCTTTGATTGCGTTAACCATGTGCCTTATCGTTTATAAAGGTTAACGGGCGGTAAAAGGTTAACGCCGGTCCAATTATGTGGCTCTTCAGCAACATTTGTTGGTCCCCACAGAGCGGCCCAGGGGGGCGGGTCGCAGGAAGCACCTCATGAATATATCGGATTTGGATGAACAACCCGCTCATGCACGCCGCAGCGGGTAGTCTCGGATGGCGGCAGCGAAGTCCGATTCGGTGCGCCTCTTGCCTTCACCCCGCGCCGTTGCGAGCCAAACCTGGCACCGAGATTTCGGCAGCTTTGATTCCCATTCGACGGGTCCATCTGCTAAGTCGTCCGCATGTCCGAGCCCGACCGCGTTATCGCGCCGATCCGCAAGCCTGAAGACGTCGATTCTGCCCTACGTCCGCAGAGGCTGGAGGAATTCGTGGGGCAGGAGGCCGCACGTGGAAATCTGCGTGTCTTTATAGAGGCGGCGCGTGGCCGTGCGGAGGCACTGGACCACGTCCTGTTCTTTGGACCGCCGGGTCTTGGCAAGACGACTCTGGCACAGATCGTGGCGCGCGAACTGGGTGTGGGTTTCCGGGCCACGTCCGGTCCCGTTATCGCCAAGGCAGGCGATCTTGCCGCGATCCTGACAAACCTGGAACCCAACGATGTTCTGTTCATCGATGAGATCCACCGCCTGTCCCCTGCGGTCGAGGAAATCCTCTATCCCGCCATGGAGGATCGTGCCCTCGATATCATGATCGGAGAGGGGCCGTCCGCGCGCAGCGTGAAGATCGACCTGCCGCCGTTCACGCTGGTGGGTGCGACGACGCGGTCCGGCTTGCTGACGACGCCGCTGCGCGACCGGTTCGGCATTCCGGTGCGCCTGAACTTCTACACGCCGGCAGAGCTGGAACAGGTGGTGTCGCGGGCGGCACGCCTGCTCGACATGCCATTGCAGGCCGATGGCGCAGAGGAGATTGCGCGGCGCGCACGGGGCACTCCGCGCATCGCGGGCAGGTTGCTGCGCCGTGTGCGCGACTTTGCATCCGTCGCGGGTGAAGATCGCATCACGCGCAGCGTCGCGGACCGCGCGCTGATGCGGCTGGAGGTGGATGCACTGGGCCTGGATGCGATGGACCGGCGATATCTGAATGTCATCGCGGAGGATTATGGCGGCGGCCCGGTAGGCGTGGAAACGCTGGCCGCCGCCCTTTCCGAGCCGCGCGACACGATTGAGGATGTTATCGAGCCCTATCTGATCCAGATCGGCCTGCTGGCACGGACCGCACGCGGGCGACAAATGAACGGCAAGGCATGGACGCATCTGGGCCTCACCCCGCCGACCGGCGCCGACGGACAGCTGGATCTGTAGCGATCATGAGCCCTGAAAAGCCGGAGGAGCCGGAACGGAACGCCGACGCTCCTCCCGAAATCGAGCCTACTGTGCCCGCCCACTTTCGTCGCCTATGGTTTGCTGGCGGCATGGTTTGCCTGGCGCTGGGGGTGATCGGCGCGATTCTACCGATCATGCCCACGGTTATCTTCCTGATCGGAGCGGCGGCCTGTTTCGCGCGCTCCAATCCGGTTTGGGAAGCGCGGCTGGTGCAGCATCCGATATTCGGCCCGCATATCCGCGCCTGGCGCGAACGCCGGGCCATCAGCCGAAAGGGTAAATGGGCGGCGACGCTGGGCCTGATCGGGGGCAGCGCATTCAGCCTCATCTTCCTGCCAATGCCGTGGGCGATGGTCACGCCGTCCGTCACTCTGGTCCTGTCACCCTGGATCTGGACCCGCCCGGAACATTAAGAGGTGGGCCGCACTCCTTTTCAGATTGCAGCGCGGCGCCGCCGGACCCTTGGGTAAATCAGGACGTTCAGTCCACATGAAGCAACTGCCCCCCCAGATTCGCGACTGGTTCGACGGTCGCGGCTGGCGGTTGCGGCAGCACCAGACAGATATGATCGCGGCGGCGGGCGCCGGGCGCGATGCGCTGCTGGTGGCAGCAACCGGGGCAGGCAAAACGCTGGCCGGTTTTCTGGCGAGCATCGCCGAACTGATCGAACAGCCGGATTTCGAGGGGCTGCACACGCTCTATGTGTCGCCGTTGAAGGCGCTGGCGGTCGATGTTCAGCGCAATCTGCTGGAACCTGTCGAGGAAATGGGCCTCGACATTCGCATCGAAACCCGCACCGGCGATACCCCCTCCGATCGCAAGGCGCGGCAACGTGCGCGCCCGCCGCACATTCTGTTGACGACGCCGGAATCGCTATCCCTGCTGCTGTCCTATCCCGAAAGCGCGACGATGTTCGCCAATCTGCGAACGATCATCGTCGACGAGGTCCATGCCTTTGCGCCGACGAAGCGGGGCGACCTGCTGGCGCTGTCCATGGCACGGCTGCAGACGCTGGCACCGGCCATGCGGCGGGTCGCGCTGACCGCGACGGTGAAGGATCCCGACGGCTTTCGCGGCTGGCTGTCCTCGGACGGCGATTATGAAGGCGTGGACCTTGTTCGAGGCGAACCCGGCGCGAAGGCGGATATCCGCATTCTGTTGCCAGAGGACCGCGTACCATGGTCGGGCCATAGCGGTCGCTATGCCGCCGCCCAGGTAATGGCAGAGATAGAGGCGCACGACCTTACGCTGGTCTTTTGCAACACGCGCAGTCTTGCCGAGTTGATCTTTCAGGATCTGTGGGCGGTGAACGATCGCAATTTGCCGCTTGGTATTCATCACGGGTCGCTGGGTGTCGAGGCCCGCCGCAAGGTTGAGGCGGCGATGGCCTCCGGGCGTCTGCGCGGCCTTGTGTGCACCGCCAGCCTGGATCTGGGCGTCGACTGGGGCGATGTCGATCTGGTGATCCAGATGGGGGCGCCCAAGGGCTCGTCCCGGCTGTTACAGCGGATCGGACGCGCCAATCACCGCCTGGATGAGGCGTCGCAGGCCATCATCGTTCCCGGCAATCGGTTTGAGTATCTTGAGGCGCGGGCGGCGCTTGATGCGGTCGATGCCGGCGAACTGGACGAGGATATCTGGCGTCCCGGCGCGCTAGACGTGCTGGCGCAGCACATCATGGCCGTCGCCTGCGCGGGGCCATTCGCGGCCGACCATATGTACCGGGAGGTGCGGACGGCGGCGCCCTATGCCACGCTTTCGCGCGACATATTCGACCGCGTATTGGGCTTCATCGAATCCGGCGGTTATGCGCTACGCGCCTATGACCGCTACCGCCGCATCCGCTTGGGGCCGGATGGCCTGTGGCGCGTCTCCCACCCTAAATTCACGAAGCAGCACCGATTAAATGCGGGCATTATCGTCGATGCTCCCGTGCTTGACGTGCGTTTCCGCAACGGGCGCAGGCTGGGGACGGTGGAGGAATATTTTGCCTCCACGATGCGGCCGGGCGACACCTTCTACTTCGCGGGTCTGGCGCTGGAGGTGGAGGGCATAAAGGACGCCGACCTGTTCGTGCGCGCGACGTCGCGGCCTGCCCGCATCCCTACCTATGTCGGCGCGCGCATGCCGCTAACCACGAACCTCGCCAATCGTGTGCGGCACTTCCTGCACGAGCCGGAGGAATGGCGCCGCTTTCCCCAGGACGTCCGCGAATGGCTGGAGATGCAACAGATGCGCAGTGTCCTGCCTGCGCCCAACGAACTCCTGGTGGAAACCTTCCCGCGCGAGGGGCGGCATTACATGGTCGCCTACAGCTTTGAAGGATGGAACGCGCACCAGTCGCTGGGCATGCTGATCACCCGGCGCATGGAAACCATGGGCCTGTCGCCGATCGGGTTCGTTTCCAACGACTATGCTTTTGCCTGCTACAGCATGAAGCCGGTGGAGGACCCGCGCCCGCTGTTTTCCGCCGACATTCTGGAGGAGGAACTGATCGAATGGATCCAGACCAGCCATTTGCTGAAGCGCGCCTTTCGCGAGGTGGCGGTGATCGGCGGCCTGATAGAGCGGCACATTCCCGGCAAGCGCAAGACAGGGCGCCAGGTCACTTTCTCGACCGATCTGATCTATGATGTCCTAAGGAAATACGAGCCCGACCACATGCTGCTCAGCGCCGCGTGGGAGGATGCGAAGGGCCGGCTGACGGACATCGGGCGTCTGGCGGACCTGCTGGAGCGTGCGCCTTCCACGATGGTGCATCGGCAATTGGACCGTGTCAGCCCGCTTGCGGTGCCGGTGCTCGTCCTGATCGGGCGGGAGCGGGTGGCCACCGGCACCGTTGATGATGAACTTTTGATCGAGGCGGAGACGCTGGCGCAGGAAGCGATGCGCGCCGTCTAGCCGATACCCGGCTTTTCGGTCGTGCCGGTTTGGCTTGACGACCGCGCGATTTAGGCGTTCCATATCTAACGCCTGGGGAGGTCGTTATCATGTCGCACGTCGATATGCGCGTTAAGATCCTGCTGGCGCCGCTGCTGGCGCTGATGACGGCGTCCGTCGTATCGGCAGACCCCGTGCCCATTGATCCGGCCGGCGATCTGCAACTGCAATTAGGCGCCGATGATAGTGACAGGATGACCGTACCCGTGATGGTGAACGGTCGCGGCCCCTATCCCTTCGTCATCGATACGGGGGCGGAGCGGACCATGATCAGCTCCGAGCTTGCCGCCGACCTCGGAATCGAGCCGGACGGTACGGCCGTCATTCATACCATTTCCGGTCTGCATCAGGTCACATTATTTCAGATCGACAGTCTCGACGTGTCCGGACAGGGCGTTCGCAGCATTCGCGCGCCCGCCGTGCCGATGGCGCGCCTGGGTGCCATTGGGCTTCTCGGTCTCGACAGCCTGCATTCCTCGCGCGTGCTTTTCGATGTGCGCGACGATGTCATGAGCGTACGACCCGCTGCGCCCCCGGAAAAGGCAAGCAAGCGCCGCCGCGCCGACGACCGTGGCGTCATTGTGATCACGGCAAAGAGCCTTCGCGGACGTCTGATCTTTACCGAGGCAGAGCTGAACGGCGTAGAGGTGCGCGTTGTAGTCGACACCGGGGCAGAGGTGACGATCGGCAACAGCGCGCTCCGCAAGGCGTTAAAGCGGCGGCAAAAGCTGGGAGAGCGCGTTGATCTGATCGGCGTCGTTGGCGACACCATGGCCGCCGACCTTACGCAGATGCGTAGCCTTCGCCTGCAGGGTATGACGATCATGGGCGGCAATATCGCCTATAGCGAAGCGCCCGTTTTCGCCGAATTGGGGCTGGAGAATCAGCCCGCAATCTTGCTTGGCATGGGGACGATCCGGGCCTTTCGCCAAGTCGCCATCGACTTCCCCAACCGACAGGTCAGCTTCTTTCTGAACGCTTCGGCAGCGGCACGTCCTCCGCTGGGCATGAATTGCGGTTCTAGTCGTATTGCAGGCCGGACATGCTGACGGCATAAGGGGGCATGGTTCCCCTTTCGTTCGCTGGACATGATCTGACACCCCTGCCGGATGGCGCGCTGTGGTGGCGCGCACGGCGGGCGCTGTTGCTGGCGGACCTGCATCTGGAAAAGGCGAGCTGGTACGCGGCCCGGGGGCAGATGCTGCCCCCCTATGACAGCCTGAAAACACTGGAGGATGTGGCGGCGGTCGTTGCCGCGACAGGCGCGCAGGAGGTCTGGTGCCTGGGCGACAGCTTCCATGATCGCGACGGGTGCGATCGCTTGCCCGACGATGCGCGGGCGCTGCTGACCGGGATGACGGCACGACTGGACTGGACCTGGATCACAGGGAATCACGATGCCGGCTTTGCCGATGCGTGCGGTGGTACTGTCGTTGAAGAGGCGCTGGTCGATGGCCTGCTGCTGCGTCACGAGGCTGTACCCGGTGAAATGCGCCCTGAACTGAGTGGCCATTTCCATCCCAAGCTGCGCCTGCGCGTGCGCGGCCGGGGCGTCTCGCGGCGTTGCTTTGTCGTTGGAGAGCGGAAGATCATCCTGCCGGCATTCGGGGCCCTGACCGGTGGCCTCGACGCCGCCGCGCCGCCTATATTGAAGGCGGTAGGCGGCGGCGCTGTCAGCGCGCTGATCCCGACGGCGGAGAAGCTGTTGCGCTTCCCCTTGGCTGCCTGACCGCGGCGCGTCCGACAGGCGGAAAAACCTAGCCGAACTAGGGGCCTGGCCCTGTGAAGAAGATCGCTTTTGCCAGACAAAGAAACGCTTGGTTGCGGATAGGACGGGCCGCGATCATGTTATCGGCATGGATAATGAAGGCCAGATCATACTCGTGGGCGCGGGACCGGGCGACGCGGACCTGTTGACGGTTCGCGCTGTGCGGGCACTGCAGGCGGCGGATGTCGTCGTACATGACGGCCTTGTGTCGGACGATGTCCTGGCGCTCGCCAATCCGCACGCACGGCTGATTTCCGTGGCGAAGCGCCGCGCGCGTCATACCTTGCCGCAAGAGGAGATTGGCGCGCTGCTGGTTCGCGAGGCGCAGGCCGGTCACAAGGTGGTCAGGCTGAAGGGCGGCGACCCCTTCGTGTTCGGACGCGGCGGCGAAGAAGTCGAAGCCGCGCAGGCCGCAGGCTTGAGCGTTGAGATCGTCCCCGGTATTTCCTCGGCCCTCGGCGCAGCGGCGGCGGCACAGATGCCGCTCACCCATCGCGACCATGCCTCCACCGTCAGTTTCGTCGCAGGTCAATGCAAGGGCCTCAGCGAACAGAATTGGGCAGGGCTGGCGGGCAAGGGCCGGACGCTCGTCATATTCATGGGCGTTGCAACGTCCGCCGCCATTGCCGATAAGCTGATGGACGACGGCCTCTCGCCCGATACACCCGTTGCGGTTATCGAGCGGGCGACGCTGCCCACAATGCGCGTATTGCGATCGCTGCTGGCTGACCTGCCGCTTCTGATTGAGCGGGAAGGCGTGAAGAGCCCGGCATTGATCGTGGTTGGCGATGTGGCCCGTCTGGGCGTCGATAGTGAAGTTCTGATGGAGACCTTGTCCGTGGAGACCCGCGCGTGATTATTTTGACCGGTAACGACCTGAAGACCGGCGATGTCGTCTGGTGGGACGGCCAGGGATGGTCGCGGCACCTCGCCGATGCGGTGGATGCCGGCGATGAGGCAGAGGCGATCATGGCGCGTGAAGAGGCCGCGCGTCGCGTCAATGCGGTTTATGAAATCGAGGGCGAGCAGACCGCGGAAGGACCGCGTCCCGCCCATATCAAGGATCGCGTACGGGGACGGGGGCCGACCGTGCGCCCCGACCTGGGCATACAGGCGGAAGCGAGCTGATGGCAACGATGTACAAATATGACGATTACGACCAGACCATGGTCGACGCACGAGTTGCGGAATTTCGTGACCAGACCGCGCGGCGTCTGGCCGGCGATCTGACGGAGGACCAGTTCAAGCCCCTGCGCCTGATGAACGGCCTCTATCTGCAACTGCATGCCTATATGCTGCGGGTCGCGGTTCCCTATGGCACGCTGTCCGGCGCACAGATGCATATGCTGGCGACGATCGCGCGCAAATATGACAAGGGCTACGGCCATTTCACGACGCGCCAGAACATCCAGTATAACTGGATCCAGCTAAAGGACGCGCCCGATATTCTGGCCGATCTCGCGACGGTGGAAATGCACGCGATCCAGACCTCCGGCAATTGTATCCGCAACATCTCCAGCGATCAGTTCGCAGGTGTCGCGGCGGACGAGGTCGTCGATCCGCGTCCCTATGCGGAACTGCTGCGCCAATGGTCCAGCTTCCATCCGGAATTCTCCTATCTGCCGCGCAAGTTCAAGATTGCGGTCATTGCGTCCGACGAGGATCGCGCGGCGATGCGCCTGCACGACATCGGCATTCAGATGGTCGAAAAAGACGGTGCGCTGGGCGCCAAATTCTTCGCGGGCGGCGGCATGGGCCGGACCCCGATGATCGGCCCGTGCGTGCGCGAATTCGTACCGGTAGACGAGCTGATCTCCTTCTCTGAGGCGGTCTTGCGCGTCTATAACCGCTACGGCCGGCGAGATAATAAGTACAAGGCACGCATCAAGATTCTTGTGCACGAGATGGGAATTGACGCGTTCCGTGCAGAGGTAGACGCCGAATATGAGAAGATGCAGCCTCTCGATCTGGAACCGCCCCGTGCGGAACTGAAGCGGATCGAAGCATTTTTTGCGCCCCCCGCCTATGAAGCGGCGGAGGACGGCTATGATCTCTCTGACCCCGACTTCGCGATATGGGCGGAAACGAACCTGTTTCCGCACAAGGTGCCCGGCTATGCCGCCGCGACCATCAGCCTGAAGCCGGTTGGCGGCATTCCGGGCGATGCGAGCGCGGACCAGATGGACCTGATCGCCGATCTTGCCGCGCGCTATTCGATGGATGAGGTGCGGGTCACGCATGCACAGAATCTGGTGCTTCCCAATGTGAAGCAGGCAGACCTCTATGCCTTATGGCAGGAGCTGGACGGCGCCGGACTGGCACCTGCCAATCTGGACCGGGCCAGCGACATAATTGCCTGCCCTGGCCTCGATTATTGCAGTCTTGCCAATGCCCGTTCGATTCCGATCGCGCAGCGCCTGGCAGAACGCCTTGCGCCAGTCGAACGCAGGCTGGGCGATCTGCAGATCAAGATATCCGGCTGCATCAATGCCTGCGGCCATCATCACGCCGGACATATCGGCATATTGGGCGTCGATAAGAAGGGCGTCGAATCCTACCAATTGCTGCTTGGCGGCAGCGCGGCGGAGGATGTCAGCCTTGCCAAGATCACCGGTCCGGGTTTCGACGAGCATGGCATTGTCGACGCTGTCGAGACCGTGACGAACCTTTATGAAAGCGAACGCCAGGATGGCGAACGCTTCCTGGATACTTATCGCCGTCTCGGCATGGCACCGTTCAAGGAGGCGCTTTATGGCTGAGCAGCAGAATAACAAAGGCAGCTGGCCGCGTTATCGCGACGATGCCCCGGTCAATTCCCCTGCTGTAACGCTGGAAGCCTTCGTGGAGCAGCCCGACGCCGTTGCCGTGCGTATCGAACCCGGCGCGGATGTGCGTGAGCTGATCCCCCATTTGGGCCGCATCAAGCTTGTCGAGATCGGTTTTCCCGTGTTCGGCGACGGCCGCAACTATTCCGCTGCCCGTATTCTGCGGGAAGAGGGGTATCAGGGGGAAATCCGTGCAGAGGGCGATGTTCTTCTGGATCAGATCGCCTTCATGCGGCGCTGCGGCGTGGACAGTTTTGCGCCTGCGGAACCGATCGCGGCAGAGGCGGCCGAGCGTGCGCTGGGATTTTGGCCTGAAGTCTATCAGCCGGCGGCGGACGCCCGTACCCCGATTTGGGCAAAACGGCATGGCTGAGGCGGCCTTGGCCCCCTCCCTGGTGCGTGAACGTGATCGCCTCGACCTCGGCTATACTGAGGCCGATGCGGCTGCGCTCAATGCTGAGCTGTCCGATCTCGACACGCATGCCTTCTTGGATGCGATCCTGTCAGAGATTGCAGCCGGGGAGTTGGCGGTCGTGTCCTCTTTTGGTGCCGAAAGCGCTGTGCTGCTTGATTTGGTTGCTGCGGTGGATCCGGGGCTTCCGGTGCTTTTTCTGGAAACCGGCAAGCATTTTCCGGAGACGCTTGCCTATCGCGACGAATTGATCCGGCGGCTGGGTCTGACGGATGTGCGGTCGTTGACACCCGATCCTGCCGATCTGGCGGCCAAGGACGATAAGGGCCTGCGCTGGTCCTATGATCCCGATGGGTGCTGCGAATTGCGCAAGGTGAAGCCGCTGGAGCGGGCCATGAAGGAATTCCGCGGCTCCATTACCGGGCGGAAGGCCTTTCAGAATGATTTGCGATCGAAGCTGCCCCGGGTCGAGGCCGAGAATGGGCGGCTGAAGATCAATCCGATCATCCACTGGTCGGCGGGGGATATCGCCGCGCATTTCGAGGCGCGAAACCTGCCGCGCCACCCGCTGGAGGCGGAGGGGTATCCCTCCATCGGCTGCGCGCCCTGCACATCCAAGGTGCGGCCCGGCGAAGATCCGCGCAGCGGCCGCTGGAGGGGGTGGGACAAGACCGAATGCGGTATCCACGTCGATGGCGAAGCGAGCGAGCTGCCGACCTTCTGATCCGCCGCGCGCCCGTCTTGCGCCGCCCCACCCCCTTAAGAACGAACGATCTTATGCGGCGCGTTCGTACCGCTGTTCCAGCATATCCGTCAGCTTTTCACCCTCTGCGATTTCGGCGAAGGCGGTCTTTATCGCGCCGAGCGCCTGCGGGTCGTCGTTCAGCAGGCCGCCGTCGATGGCGGCTGCGAACTTGTCCTTGATGTAATCCTCGCCCTCTTCGACATTGTCGGTGGCGGCCTTGTCGCTGTCGCTGAAACGGTCGGTGATCTTCGTCCAGATACGGTGCAGATCGCCGAGCATGGTACCGTCGGGGTCGCGGGGTTCGCCGCCCAGGCGGACGATTTCCTTGTTCAGCGTATCGACGGTGGCGCGGCGCTTTTCGGCCTGGGAGCTGAAGGTGCTTTTCAGCCCGGGGTTCGTTGCCCGCTGGGCGGCAAGCTCATAGCCCTTGATGCTGTCCACGGCGGTGTCGGTGAGGGTGTTGAGGGTCGTCAGAACGGTATTCATAAAGTCTCCTTCGGGTCTGAATGGGTTTCCAGACCAACGAGGGACCGGCCGTATCGTTGCATTCGCGACAGGGCGAGCAGCGGTATCATTCTGCTTTTGCAACAAAAATGCGACGAACGGTTCGCCGAATGCTGCAACATTATCAGGGGCCTAGCGTTACATCATCTGTCGGCACCATGCCGGCGTTGTGGAGTCAGTAATATGGCAGACCAGAAGAGCAGTTCGGGCCAGAAGAAGCAGCAGGGCGCGAACGATCAGAACCGGAAGAGCGACCAGCAGCAGCAGGAACGCTCCACCCCGCAATCCGGAAAAGCAGGCCAGAAACCGTCACAAAAGAAGCAGATGAGCTGACGCCCCTGGCGATGAAGAGGGCCGCGCCCGGATTTCCGGACGCGACCCTTTTTGTTGGGCGCCGCCCTGGATTTTGCCGCCCGACAGGCCAGGATTCCGGCCGTTTACCCGAACCGCACAGCCCCCCCGAACCGGACAATCCGCACACTCAGCGCGCGTGTGCGCGCGCATACGTGCGAGGGGGCGTGCGAGGGGGCGTGCGAGAGGGCGTGTGAGCGGCGAGCGCGCAGCTACTGGTCCCGGCGAGCAGGGGAGGGAGTGCAGCGGCGAGATGGGTGATGATCGCGGCGGTCCGCGCAGGGTGGCCATCCACGGCATGGGCGTTGCGGATGGAGCGAAGGGCAGGGGTGCGGTCGGCGGTCATGGCGCAAGAGTGCCGATAAAAATCCTATTTCTCAACAGGCTGGGCATGCCGTTCGACGCTTTGCCCAGCCGGTGTGGCGCGCCTGCATCGACTCTGTGCGGTTCGGTGTCCAATTGTGTCGGGTTGGGTGTCCGGTTCGGTGTCCGGTTTGCGCAGCGCGCGCTTTTTCGGCGCCCTGTTTTTGCTGCCCTGTCCAAAGTCGTACGAAACCTGCGCGCGGGCCACGGGTTGGAACGGCGACAGCCCAGTAAAGGATGTACCCATGACCGACGGCAAACCCACGAACCGATCCGACAGCGACCATGGCGGCAGCCCGACGCCGCGCGAGGATGTACGCAAGCATATGGAGAAACACGGACATGAGGATGACAGCGACGGCGATCTGTCCAGCGATCCGAAAGGCGAAGGCAACATAGGCCAGCCGCACCCCAAGCGCCACTGACCGTGCGCGCCGACCGCACGACCCCGCCCGACGCCGCCCCGCGGCCGATGGAACACCCGGTGAAAGGTTCATGACGAAGTAAGGAAGGCCCGCCCGCGATGGAGACCGACATCGATACATGGTTCAACAGCTGGGAACGGCTGTGGAGCGTGGCGCAGGGGGCCGCGTTCTTCTTTGTGCTGATCGTCGTGCTGGTGCGCATATTGGGCAAACGGACGACGGGCCAGATGAACAATTTCGACTGGATCATCACCGTCGCGGTCGGCAGCCTGGCCGCCAGCGGCATATTGCTGAAGGGGGTCAGCATATTGGATGCCACGCTGGCCATTTTGGTGCTGGGCGGCCTGCAATGGCTGACAACGCTGGGCGTCCTGAACAGCCGCATATTCCGCAAATTGGTGAGGGCGGACCCGCGCCTGCTGGTCCACAAGGGTAAATTCCTGAAAAACGCGATGCGGCGGGAGCGGATCAGCGAGGCGGAAATCTACTCCGTGCTGCGCCAGCATGGCTATACCAGCCCCGACGACGCCAATTGGGTGATATTGGAAACAGACGGCACGATGACCGTCGTCCCGCGCCAGGATCTGCACCTGGACGACGCGCGCCTGATGGCGGACGTTGAGGGCTGGCCCGAACCTGTGCGGCGGTCGAGCGCGGGCTGAGTCGCACGCAATCACGTGCCCGCGGGGCGGCCAATGGGACGAGGTGCGGTGCCGGCAGGTGCCGGAGGGAGGGGATGTCAGGCGACAGGCCTATGGGCGGGGCCACGGGCGGCGCGACAAACCTTTGCGCCGCGCCGCCCGGGTGTCCGTGTGGATCAGTCGTACATGTCCTCCAGACGGTCGGTCAGCTTTTCGCCCTCGATGATTTCATCATAGGCGCGCTGGACGATGGCGCGGGTTGCTGGGTCCAGATCGCCCTTGTCGAGCGCGTGCCAGAATTTCTGGCTGATATAATCCTCGCCCTCCTCAACGCGTTCGGCGGCGGCCTCGTCGGCATCCTCGAACAGATTGGCGATGGTGCTCCAGATGCGATGCAGATCGCCGGTCACGGTGCCGTCGGTGGTGAGGGAGCCGCCCTGGCGCGCAACCTCTGACTTCAGCATGTCGACGGTGCGGCGGCGCTTTGCGGCCTGTTCGGTCAGGATGCGTTTCAGTTCGGGGGATTTCGCCTTTTGTGCGGCGAGTTCATAGCCCTTCACGCTGTCGATGGTGGTGTCGGTCAGGGTTTCCAGGGTCTTTGTGGATGCGGTGGTCATGTGCACGTCTCCGGCTGTCATGGGGGTGCCGGGTGAACGAAGCGCGGGCGATTTCGCTCCGTGGTGCGCATGACGGGGTGCCGTGGGGCACTGACCGGGGGTGCGGGCGGAATGGGCCTTAGCTGAGGGGGCTTAGCTGAGGCGGGGTCCGGCGCGGTCCTCGGCCCGGTCTTCGGCAAGATTCACGGCAAGGTCTATGCGTACGCGAACGGAGCGGATGGCGACGCGGGTTTCCTGTAGAAACAGGATCAGGCCGACGACGATCAGCCCCATGGCGAGAATGAACAGCGCGGCAATGGCCAGGCCGATTTCCACACCGGCAAAGGAGGCGACGAACAGGACGCCGACGACCAGACAGACGCACAAGGCACTGGCGACGCAGCAATAAATGGCATAGTGCGACAGTGTCATGCGCGCCGACAGGGCCGGCAGTTCCGCCAGCGCCCGTTCCCGCACATCGGGCGGCATCTGCTCATGCGTCGTTTCGATCACCCGCGCCCGATCGATCACGCGCGACAGGCGCGAAGTGATGACGTTCAACAGCGCGCCGATGCCCGCGATCAGGAACACCGGCGCAATGGCCAGCTGCACCAGATGGCTGACACTGTCGATGCCGGTATTGGCCGCGAGGGTGGACTCTATGAAGGGTATGCTGGGGATGGCGGGCATGGAGATCGCTTAAAAAGAAGCGTGCGGAGGGGAAGGTACCAATTGCAAATTCTAAACCTCGTGAGCAAAAGATATTTCGTGAGCGAGAACCTCGCCGATCAAGACCAAGCCCTTGTTTATCAGAAAGTTCTCACCTTTAGACGCAGTCATCGTTCCACTGTGCATCACCTTTGATCTCAGGCTGTAAAGATCCTTAAAGAGTTTGAGAACGTCACTACGTTCTTTGGCAGAACGACGAATCATGTAAGCGCCTCGGTTAGCTAGCAGAGACGTCAACCCAACGCGGTCGGACTCCTGTCGATCACCTAACATGACTTCGAGCGAAATTATTGCAAATAGCAATTTATCGATGAGATTTTCTGAAGAATGTGATCGAAGAAACCAGATAGAAGATGTTCTTAGTTTTTGAGAATGTTCCCCGCAAAATACAGGTTTGAGGCGCTCTATGTCGCTATATAGATCCGGAGAGTCAGAGTGCCACGTTTCTCTGCGGCGTTTAGTCAAAAATATTTCGTTATATAGAGAATTTAAGTCTCTGTCAGGTGTGTGTAAATGTCCGAGATAGAAGGAACTGTTTTTTTCGCGCTGTTCAAAAGAAAGGACAAACTTCGTCTCATTTCCGCCCATGAAGCCAATATAGTGCCACATACCAAGTGCAATGCCTGCTCCGTAAAATGCTTTGCAGTTATCTAAAAAAACATGGAATAAGTCAGAGTCGTAACCACCATCGATATAACCTGAGTCAGAGCCGAGGAAGTAGACGCCCTCAGTTGGCAGACTGAGTAAATCTTCATCGTTTAGCTCTGAATTTATGCGGTGCGTAGTATCTTTGAATTTTGAGGTCATGTTCAAGTTTTGTTGCGGTAATAAATCGGAGGATATAATTGAGAAAGATTGAGAGAAGTCGATTTTCATTTTTTTTAATGATAGGCCGCTAAAAATATTACCAGACCGCCACATAAGCTTATAATTAAATGGTAATTGTACAAAAATATTCGCGAACTCGTTCGAAGCATCACGCACGTTAATGTATTCTGAAAGAGTTCCTAGACCTCGATGTTGAGGATCGTAGGTTTCAGACTGAGAAAGAAAATGAGCTGCTTCGGAGGAAATAAATCCAGTGAGTCCCCCGCGATCTAGATTTATTTTTAAGAAATCTTGGATAGGTTTGCTAAGATCATATGATACATCATTTTCTTCAGAAAAACCAGGATAATAAACTGAATAGTGCGGTCCAGTTTCTAGTTCACTTAGGTATTCTTGCGAATATATACGCAATATATCTCTGTCTCCTCGTGAAAGCTTCACCATGCTCTAAGATCTTCCCTTTTGCGGTCCACGATTACTCGAAAGCCGATCCTATCTTTAAGTGGCGAGTAATTACCTGTCATTAAAACACAATTTTCTGACTAATAAACGCCTTATGATGCCTTGGTAGACGAAAGACAGGCCTACGCCTGCTCCAAAATAACGGTGCGTGGTACTCACTCTGCCGCCCTCAGCCCCAAGTCGACGAATCAATCAGCGACCTTCGCCGGTCACACCCCCAGCGCCGCCTTTCGCAGGTCCGCGTTCATGCGGGTTTGCCAGCCGGGGCCGGTGGCGCGGTAGGCTGCGAGAACCTCCTTATCGACCCGAAGTGAGATGCGTTCCTTGGTGCGGCCGCGCGGGCGGCCGGGACGGATGATCTGGTCACCGTGGCGGATTTCCGCACGCGCCCACTCTTCCTCCGCCCACTCCGGCGCGTCATCCGGGTCAACCCAGGTGCCGGGTGAATCTGGCCTGTTCTCGCTCATTGCATTTCCTCATCGATATGATGTGCCGCCCGGCGCCGCGTTCCGTCCAGACCAGCATCACCAGCCTGGCCCTCAACAGGCCATAGGTCTGGTATCGTGTCTCGCCATAATCTTGGCGCTCATCCTCAATGGTCGCCGTCGGGCCGGCAAAGACTTCGGCTGCATCCGCGAAATCCAACCCGCGTTCCGCCAGCGTCTTTGCGCGCTTGGCCGGATCATAGCTGACACGCATCAATAAATGTATGCACAAATATTGGCGTGGTCAAGATTGGCGGCCATTATTCCGCCGCCGCCTTTGCCTCAGCGGCCGCCAACAACGGCGCCAGATACCGCCCCGTATAGCTTGCCTCTATTTTCACCACGTCCTCGGGCTTGCCTGCCGCGACGACGGTGCCGCCGCCATTGCCGCCCTCTGGTCCCATGTCGACGATCCAGTCGGCGGTCTTGATCACCTCTAGATTATGTTCGATGACGATGACGCTGTTGCCCTGTTCGACGAGGGCGTGCAGCACCTCAAGCAATTTGCGCACATCCTCGAAATGCAGGCCGGTGGTCGGCTCGTCCAGGATGTAGAGGGTGCGGCCGGTGGCGCGTTTCGACAGCTCCTTTGCCAGCTTGACGCGCTGCGCCTCTCCGCCCGACAAGGTGGTCGCCTGTTGCCCGACCTTTACATAGCCCAGGCCCACCTCCTCCAGCATGGCCATCTTGTCGCGAATGGGCGGGACGGCGGCAAAGGCGGCGTGGGCATCCTCCACCGTCATGTCCAGCACATCGGCAATGGACAGCCCCTTCCACTTTACCTCAAGCGTTTCGCGGTTGTAGCGCGCGCCCTTGCACACGTCGCAGGTGACATAGACATCGGGCAGGAAGTGCATTTCGATCTTTATGACGCCGTCGCCCTTGCACGCCTCGCACCGGCCGCCCTTTACGTTGAAGGAGAAGCGGCCGGGCTTGTAGCCGCGGGTCTTTGATTCCGGCAGGCCCGCGAACCAGTCGCGGATCGACGTGAACGCGCCGGTATAGGTCGCCGGGTTCGACCGCGGCGTGCGGCCGATGGGCGACTGATCAATGTCAATGACCTTGTCGAGATGTTCCAGACCCTTCAGCCCCTCATGCGGCCCCATGGGAACGCGGGCGCCGTTCAGCGCACGCGCGGCGGCGGGGTACAGCGTGTCGATGACGAAGCTGGACTTGCCCGAACCCGACACGCCGGTGACGCAGGTGAAGGTGCCGAGCGGGATCTTTACATCCACATTCTGCAGGTTGTTGGCGGTCGCGCCGGTCAGGCGCAGGGACTTGCCATTGCCCTTGCGGCGCTTCGGCGGCAGCGGGACCGCGCGGCGGCCGGACAGATAGGCGCCGGTCACGCTCTCCTCGCTGGCCAGAATGTCCTCCAGCGTGCCCTGCGCGATGATGCGGCCGCCATGGACGCCCGCGCCGGGGCCTATGTCGACGATATAGTCGGCGGTGCGGATCGAATCCTCGTCATGTTCGACGACAAGGACCGTATTGCCCAGGTCGCGCAGGCGGCGGAGGGTTTCAAGCAGGCGGTCATTGTCCCGCTGATGCAGGCCGATCGACGGTTCATCGAGAACGTAAAGCACGCCCGACAGGCCGCTGCCGATCTGGCTGGCGAGGCGGATGCGCTGTGACTCGCCGCCGGACAGGGTGCCGGATTTGCGGTCGAGGTTCAGATAGTCGAGGCCGACATTGTCGAGGAAGCCGAGGCGCTCGGTGATTTCCTTCAGCACCTGGCGGGCGATCTCGTTCTGCTGATCCGTCAGCTTAGCGGGCAGGGCGCGCGACCAGGCCAGCGCCTGATCGATGGGCAGGCGGCTGATGTCGCTGATCGGATCGCCGTCGATTTTTACCGCCAGCGCCTGTGGACGCAGCCGGGCGCCGTCGCACACTTCGCACGGGGCGGCGGACTGAAAGCGCGTCAGCTCCTCCCGCATCCAGGAGGATTCCGTGCTGGCCAGGCGGCGCTCCATATTGTGGATGACGCCCTCGAACGGTTTTTTCACGTCATAGGATTTGCGGCCGTCCTGAAAGCTGAGCGTGATCGGCTTTCCCTTTGTGCCGAGGAGGACCATGTCGCGCGCATCCTGGGACAGATCCTCCCACGGGGTGGCGAGGTCGAAGCCGCCCGCCTTCGCCACGGATTTCAGCACCTGCATGTAATAGGGGGAGGGCGGCTGCGACTTCGCCCAGGGGACGACGGCGCCCTTTTGCAGGCTGAGCTTTGTGTTGGGGACGATCAGGTCAGGGTCGAAATAGGGCTTTTCGCCAATGCCGTCGCACGCGGGGCAGGCGCCGTGCGGCGAGTTGAACGAGAACAGGCGCGGCTCGATTTCGGGAATGGTGAAACCGGAAACGGGGCAGGCGAATTTCTGGCTGAACAGAACGGCATCCCGGGGCGGGTCGCCCTCCTTCACCACGGGTTCCGCGATGGCGAGGCCGTCGGCGAGCGACAGGGCGGTTTCCAGGGAATCGGCCAGGCGGCTTTCAATGCCGGACTTCACGACGATGCGGTCGACGACGATTTCGATGTCGTGCTTGAATTTCTTGTCGAGTTTCGGCGCATCCTCAATGGCGTAGATCTCGCCATTTACCTTCACGCGCTGAAAGCCGGCGGCCTGCCATTCGGCGAATTCCTTGCGATATTCGCCCTTTCGCCCGCGCACGACGGGGGCGAGCAGCAGCAGGCGCGTACCCTCCTCCTCGGACATGATGCGGTCGACCATCTGGCTGACCTGCTGCGTTTCGATGGGAAGGCCGGTGGCCGGGCTGTAGGGAATGCCGATGCGCGCCCATAACAGGCGCATATAGTCGTAAATTTCGGTGACGGTCGCGACGGTGGAGCGCGGGTTCTTCGACGTCGTCTTCTGCTCGATGGAAATGGCGGGGCTGAGGCCCTCTATATGATCCACATCGGGCTTCTGCATCAGTTCCAGAAACTGGCGCGCATAGGCGCTGAGGCTCTCGACATAGCGGCGCTGCCCCTCCGCGTAGATGGTGTCGAACGCCAGCGAGGATTTGCCGGAGCCGGACAGGCCCGTCATCACGATCAGGCTGTCGCGCGGCAGATCGATGTCCACGTCCTTAAGATTGTGCTCGCGCGCGCCGCGCACCGATATCGTCGTCAAGGCCATGGGGTGTAGGGTTTCCGGTTTGTTCTCTTGCGCCGAACTAGCGCGGAAGGGGGATCAGGGGAAGGGAACAGGTGGGGATTGGTAGCGGCTTAGTCAAAGGCTGGGCGCCACGAAACCGCCGGCGCGCGTATCTGTCCACGCCCCGCCGTGCCCGTGCCCTCTTGTGAACGAACACGACCCGCGCTTTGCAGCAGCGGATGACAGCGTTCACCATCATATTGACGGGGCTGGGCCTGCTGGTCGGCAGCTTTATCGGCGTCGTCGTGGAGCGGTGGCCGCATGGGGAGGGCTTTGCGCGCGGGCGGTCGCGGTGCGATGGGTGTGGCCGCACGCTGAACGCGGCGGAGATGGTGCCACTGTTGTCCTGGCTGTGGCTGAAGGGGCAGTGCCGTACATGCGGCGCGCGGATTTCGCCGCTGTTGCCCTTGCTGGAGATCGGCGCGGCGGCGATTGGCGGCATTGTGGGCATCACGCTGGAGGGACTGCCCGGCGCAGCTGGCGGCGCGGAGGGGTGGCTGCATCCGACCTGGTTGGCGACGGTGTCGGTGCATATGGCGTGGTTGGTGCCAGTGTCGCTGCACCTGGCGTGGGCGCCGTTCGGATGGGCGCTGCTGTGCCTGGCGGCGCTGGATTACCGGGCAATGTGGCTGCCGGACAGGCTGACCCTGCCGCTGCTGGCATTGGGCCTGCTGATCGGCGCGGCAAAGGGGCAGGCGGTGCTGGCGCTGGCGGGCGCAGGCATCGGCTGGGCGCTGCTGGTGCTGGTTGGCGGCGTATATGAGCGCGTGCGCGGCCGCGCGGGACTGGGTGGCGGCGATCCGAAATTGCTGGCGGCAATTGGCGCATGGCTGGGGCCGGGGGCGCTGCCGCTGGTCATCGTCGCCGCCTCTGTGGCCGGACTCGGCGTCGCAATGTCCATGAAGATCGCCGGCCATAAGGTCGGCGGGGCCACTCGGATGCCCTTCGGTACGCTGCTGGCCCTGGGCGCGTGCGGATATTTCGTCGTCTTGGCATTGGGCGAAGTGCCGGCGTTTTCAATTTTGTGGTGAGTGAAGGCGCCGTCCCCACATGAAGGGAAGAAAACTCTGATGTGTATCCGTGGGAGCCTACAAAATATAGTCTGAACGCTTGGCCGCGAGCGGGATTCATCTGCGATGGATTAGTGTCGGTGAGCTTTACACAAGCGTAACGATAAGGCGCGGACAAGATATATAAGTATATAAAAAATAAACATAAATATAGAATGGCGTGATTTTTGCTAATGTATGTTCGCGGTCCCAGCCTGGTTGCCGCAACGGGGGCAATATCATGATTTTGAGCGTTCTGCCGGGGCTAGTCCGCCCTGTCTGCAGACCCAGGGCTTCGGCTTAGCCGGGCCAATATCCAGCGAGAATCATGGGCTGCGTATGTCCGGCGTCTGTTTTTTTGAATTGGCCTTACTCGTACAAAGGGAATGCTGAATGACCGTACTTCGTCTTAGCCTGGCCGCAGGAGTTGCTGCCCTCACGCTCATATCTACACATGCTGCCGCCGCTCCGCTTATGCTTTACAATACCGGTGTTGATGATTCCGGCAGCGTAAAAGCCTCGGGCACACAGGAAACGCATTACAGCCTGGTCGGTGGGAATGCGGTCGTTTTCAAGCATCCTGCCTGGTATGGCGTGTCAGGCGCTCAATGGATTTCCGGCTCAGGGAATGGCACGTCTGGAAATACATCGAACGTCTTTACGCTTACCTTCTCGCTCGCAGGATATGATTTCTCCACGGCCTCGATCTCTGGCCAGTTTGGCGGTGACGACGCAGTCTCCGTTTCGCTGAACGGCGGAACGGCCGTCGTTCGCAACCGCCCTGCTTATCAGAATTTGGGCGCCTTTACGTTCAGTGACGGCTTTCAAAGCGGAATGAACACGCTCGCCTTTACTGTTAACAACTCTGGCGGTGGAGCGACCGGGCTCGTTGTCAGCGACCTGACAGGTGCGGCGGACTTGCTTCCCACAACGGTCTCGGAACCGGCCACATTGGCACTTATGTCATTTGGTCTTCTTGGCACCCTCGGCGTCGGGTTGCGCAGACGTAAGCTGGCTGCTCGCTGATCTGCGTGCGGGCTAAATGCCTTATGTCCTGCTTGCATGCTAAGACCGTAAGCTGATCGGACCCGGGGTGGTAGCGAAAGAGGGTTAGTTGATCCTTGTTTCCCCATTCCGGGCAATCAGCTTTATGGACGTCGGCGGAAACGTCCCAGCGATATGCTCCCAAAGGGCGGTTCTGCTCCCACGCCGGAATGGTTCATGCCGCGCACATCGGCGGCGGCTTCGACGATCTGATGCGAAAGGCGGACGCTGCGCTGTACCGGGCGAAGGGCGGGGGCCGCAACAGGATCGAACAGGCGGCGGCATAGAGGATGCCGACCGCCTTGGTCGCATTCTGCCCGGAACGGCGCCTGATCCCGCGGCTTATCTCGCCACCAGTTTCCAGAGGCACAGCATGTTGGGGAGGGTCAGGCCGAGGATGGCGGCGATGTCGAGGGGGCCGTCGCCGAGGAGGCCGGCGATCAGGGCGGCGGTCATCATCACCGCAAATATGATGGGCCAGGTGAAGGTCTGCATGAGGCTTTTGTGCAGGCGCGGCCCGTATGGGTGGCGGCCGTGTGGGTGACGGGCGCGTGGGGGCGGGCGCGCGGGCGAGGGCGGCTCATGCCGAGGCCTCGCTTTCCACGACTTCCTGTACGCGGCGGTTGAGCGACTGACCGCGACGGCCGAGCCATAGATATATGCCGCTGCCCAACAACGCAGCTAATGCAACTGCCTATCATTTACGGGTGGGGCCGGTTCTTTATGGGTAAGGGGAGGTTCCGCCGACGGCGGCCATGACGGCGCCTTCGGTGCGGTCTGCCCCATTGAAACAGTTTGTCACATTCGCCACCAGGTCTGGAAACAGGGCGGTTCCTATATCGCCCTCGTCCTACAGGGACAGCCTGTCGAAGCAGGCCGGGCAACCGACGCAAGCATCCGCGCCGCCGCACAAACGCACCGCAGATCGGTGTTCGGCGGCGCTCGTCCTGGCGTTCAACATATCGCTGCGGCCACACGAACATATCGCTGATGAAATCAGTCTTTTGGCTTTGGCAGGGCCTTGAATGAAATTGAGAGAAATTGGAGATTTTATGAAGTTAGTTCTATTGTGTTTTGCAGGGCTTAGCCTGACCGCATGTGCCGGGTCGCCCCTTTCCAACTCTGCTGAAAATCGTGCGCAGTTGAATTCAAGTTCGGAGCGGACCTATTCGAAGTGCATGTGGACGAAGCCGCGCTGTGCGCCCGGCCTTGCCCGGACACCGGGCGCATAACGCCCCCCCTCCAAATTATCCTTGGCATGGGCAGTTAGGCCGATAAGCGGGCGAAACGCTGAAGCGCGGAGATACTGACGGGCCGTCAGATCCTGCGACTTTTCGAACCTTTGCATGCCAAGGAGGAGAGGCCCATCCCCCGTTCCACATTCATCCCATCGCTCGCCGTGCTTTGCGGCGGCAGCGTCATGGCGCTGGCCTTTGCCGGGTTTCCCGCGGCGGCGCAGTCCTCCACCCTGGCATCCGCCGAAGTGATGACGGATTACAGGGTGCGAGGATTGAGCTGGAGCGACGGTGAGACGACGGCGCAGGCCTATGTCGGTCTGCCCATATCGTCCCGACTGGATGCCTCTATCACGGCCACGGCGCTGCGCGAGTCGAGCCGCCACGGTGGCAGTGATGTCGGAGTCGATCTGGCGGCCTATTATGGCGACCGTGCCGGGCTGTTCGACTGGTATGGCGGTGTCGTCGGACATTTGTTCGCGGGCGCAGAGGGATCGATGGATTATGCCGAAGTCCGCGCGGGCGGCAGCGTGACGCTGGGGCCGGCCGCCGTCGACGTGTCGGCATCCTATGCGCCGTCGCAGGACGCTATCGGCGGCAGCAACCTATATGGCCGTATCGGCGCGCAAGCCGGCATCTGGGGCAGTCCCATCACCTTTCGCGGGCATGTAGGCAGATCCACCGGATCGGTTGACGATCCGGTGCGGGCAAATCGCCTGCGCCCCGGCGGCGATTATACCGACTGGTTATTGGGCGCAGATTATGTGCTGGGGCCTTTCCTTTTCGGTCTGGCCTATACCGACACCGACATCGATGCCTCTGAAGCGGTCCCGGCTGGACTTGGCCGCGATGCGGGTTCACGTATCGTCGCGCGCGCGCGGTTCGATTTCTAGACCTTAGCTATCGGCGCGAAAGCTTTGAGAGGAGCCTGATATGCCGAGCGAGAAAGTGACCATCCGAACGCGGGATGGTGAATGTCCCGTGCATGTCATGCGCCCTGCCGGTGCCACCGGAGCCGGCCAGTGGCCTGCCGTGATCCTCTATATGGACGCGGGCGGCATACGGCCCGGCATTGCCGCCATGGCACAGCGTCTGGCGGATGCGGGATATATCGTGCTGCTGCCCGACCTGTTCTACCGCTATGGCCATTACGACCCCTTTGTGCCCGCAGAGGTTTTCGCCGGCGACATGCGCGCGATCCTGGGGCCGCTGATGGCGACGACGGGCAATGACAAGGCCGCCGAAGATACCGGGTCGCTGCTGACCTATCTGGACACGCGCGCCGATGTGAAGGGGCGCAGGATTGGCGCGGTGGGGTTCTGCATGGGAGGTGGCATGGCCATCGTCGCTGCTGGCACCTACCCGGATCGCTTTGCGGCCGTGGCAAGCTTTCACGGCGGCAATCTGGCGACCGACGCGCCGACCAGTCCGCATTTGTGGGCATCGCACCTGTCGGCGGAAGTCTATGTCGCCGCCGCGGAGAACGATAATAGCTATCCGCCCGAGATGGCCGAACGGTTTGAAAAGGCGCTGGCCGATGCGGGCGTGTCCTATGCCACCGACACCTATCCGGCCGCGCATGGCTGGGTGATGCCGGATTTCCCCGTGTATGACGAGGCCTCCGCCGAGCGGGGCTGGGAGGAAATGCTGGCGCTGTTCGAGCGGGCGCTGGGCGAGGCGACGGAGTAGCGCGCCCTAGCGTTTTTCCACCTGATGCTTCTTTGACGCGGCGGCGGCTCGCTGCCACGGCCAGCAGCCCTCTATCTCCGTTTCGAGGGAAAAGCTGAGGAAGGTCCGGATGACGACGATCGCACCCAGAAGGCCGACGCTTTCATAGCTGAGGGGGGCGGTGATGGTGGCGATGATGTCCGCGCCGACGAGAAGCTCCAGCCCCAGAAGGATGCCGCGGCCCAGGTTCGAGCGGTAACGGTCATAGGCATCGCGCCAGTCACCGGACTGCCGACCCTGCACCACATAAGCGCCGCTGGACAACAGGATGCTGATCAAGATGACGGCGACGCCGGCAAGCTCTATCAGCATGGCGATCTGCCCGACGATACCATGGACCTGGTCAATCATCATGGATCGTAAACAAAGGGCCGCCGGGCCTTGTTCCGCATGGCGCGCGGGATCGTGGCCAAATCATGCGGGCGAATGATGACCGGGCAACCATCGGGCTGCCCGGTCAAAGGCGCATTAAAGCTGCGAAAGCATGTGTTCCGCGCTTGAGACGCGGAAGTCGCCGGGCGCCTCTACGTTCAGTTCCGAAACAACGCCGTCCTTGACGATCATGGAATAGCGCTGCGAGCGCTTGCCCATGCCGAAGCCCGAGGCGTCCATGGTCAGGCCGAGCGCCTCCGTGAAATCGCCATTGCCGTCGGCCAGCATCGTGACCTTCTGCCCGGCATCGGCGCTTTTGCCCCAGGCATCCATGACGAACGCGTCATTGACGCTGACGCAGGCGATTTCGTCGACCCCGCTGGATTTCAATTCGTCGGCTTTGGTTACATAACCGGGCAGGTGCTTTGCGCTGCAGGTCGGCGTGAAGGCGCCGGGAACGGCAAACAGGGCAACCGTACGACCGGCAAAGAATTCGCCCGTCTCGACGGGGCGGGGCCCTTCTTCGGTCATTTTCGTGAGTTTGGCAGCAGGTATCTTGTCACCGACGTTGAGGGGCATTGTCATCTCCTTTGTTGGAACAGGGTCACGCACATTCCATCGCACGTTGCGCGGCATGGTTCCACCTTGGCGAATGCGGCAGGGCGCTTATGTTAACCCTGATGACACAAACCACACCTGCGCCGCCGCCCTTTCTGTCCGGACAGTTCCTGTTGTCCATGCCGGGGATGGGGGACGAAAGGTTTTCCCGCGCCGTCATCGCCATGTGTGCCCATGACGACGAGTCCGCGCTGGGCATCGTCATCAATCATGTTCGCGGCGACGTCGACGCGCGCGGCCTGATGGATCAGCTGGACATCGATCATTCGGGCATGGACGACGCCCCGGTCTATGCCGGCGGGCCGGTGGAGCCGCAGCGCGGATTCGTCCTGCATTCCACGGATTATGAGGGGCAGGGCACGCTGAATGTCGCGGGGCGCTGGGCGCTGACAGCGACGCTGGACATATTGCGCGACATCGGCGCGGGTAACGGCCCGGCGCAATGGCTGATCGCGCTGGGCTATACCGGCTGGGGCGAGGGGCAATTGGAACGGGAACTGACGCAGCATGGCTGGATGAGCGTGGACGGCGACGGTGGCATCATGTGGAACACCCATGTCGCCGACCGCTGGCCGCGCGCGTTCGAAAGCGCGGGTATCGATGTGTCGCTGCTGTCCGCCACCAGCGGGCGAGCCTAGCCTAAGCCTGTTCCACGACGCCGGGCGCAAGCGTTCCGGCAAGGATATAAAGCAATCTTTATATTTGCCCCCGCGTCCGGCGGCTCCTATGGTCGCGCCATATGCAATTCTCGACTGACAGGAGTGCCGAAATGGCCGAAGACTATATTATTTCCGATATCAACCTGGCCGAATATGGCCGCCGCGAACTGGACATCGCCGAAACCGAAATGCCCGGCCTGATGGCGACGCGGGAGGAATATGGCGAAGCAAAGCCGCTGAAGGGCGCGCGCATCGCCGGCTGCCTGCACATGACCATTCAGACGGCCGCGCTGATCGAAACGCTGACGGCGCTGGGCGCGGAAGTCCGCTGGGCATCGTGCAACATCTATTCGACGCAGGATCATGCCGCCGCCGCCATCGCCGCGACGGGCGTGCCGGTCTTTGCCAAGAAGGGCGAGACGCTGGCCGAATATTGGGAATATGTGGACCAGATTTTCCAGTGGGGCGACGATCCCTGCAATCTGATCCTGGACGATGGCGGCGACGCCACCGGGTACGTCATCTGGGGCGCGCGCATGGAAGCGGGCGAGGAAATGCCCGCGCCGGGGAACGAGGAAGAGGAAGAGATGCAGAAGGTGCTGAAAAAGCGCCTGAAGGAGTCGCCGGGCTTCTTCACCAAGCTGCGCGATTCCATCAAGGGCGTCTCTGAAGAAACGACGACCGGCGTGCTGCGCCTGTACGGCCTTGCCAAGAAGGGCAAGCTGCCCTTCCCCGCGATCAACGTAAATGACAGCGTCACCAAGTCGAAGTTCGACAATAAATATGGCTGCAAGGAATCGCTGGTCGACGGCATTCGCCGCGGCACCGACGTGATGATGGCCGGCAAGGTCGCTGTTGTCGCCGGTTATGGCGATGTCGGCAAGGGCTCCGCCGCCAGCCTGCGCGGCGCCGGTGCGCGCGTGATGGTGACGGAAATCGACCCGATCTGCGCCCTGCAGGCGGCGATGGACGGCTATGCCGTGACGACGATGGAAGAAGCGGCACCGTTCGCCGACATCTTCGTAACGACGACCGGCAATAAGGACGTCATCACCATCGAGCATATGCGCGCGATGAAGGACATGCGATCGTCGGCAATATCGGCCATTTCGACAATGAAATTCAGGTCGGCAAGCTGGCCAATCTGGAACATGTCGAAGTGAAGCCGCAGGTGGACATGTACACCTTCCCCGACGGCAAGCGCATGCTGCTGCTGTCGCAGGGGCGCCTGCTTAACCTGGGCAATGCGACGGGGCATCCCAGCTTCGTCATGTCGGCCAGCTTTACCAACCAGGTGCTGGCGCAGATCGAATTGTGGACCAAGGGCGAAAATTACGAGAACCAGGTCTATGTCCTGCCCAAGCATCTGGACGAGAAGGTCGCCCGCCTGCACCTTGAGAAGCTGAACGTGAAGCTGAGCGAGCTGTCGCAGGAACAGGCCGATTATATCGGCGTGCCCGTCAACGGGCCGTTCAAGGCGAACGAATATCGCTATTAATGGCTGAGCCGCCCTGTCGATAAGGGCATCTCTGCAAAGGAATGGGCGGCGGCACCAATGGTGTCGTCGCCCATTTCGTTTCAATGGGGTGCCGAGCGGGGGGAGAGTCAGTGGGAATCAGGGGGAAGAGGCGATGAGGGTTTCATCATAGCCGCGCCCTGTCAGCAGTTTGTTGTACGCCGGGCGATGCTCCGATAGGGAAACAGGCGTGTCGCGCGCCCTCCTTTATCCGGTGATTGCCGCCAGCGTGTCGAGCGCCGTTCCGGCGAGCGCTCTGGCGGCGTTGCCTGAAAATTTCCAGGTTACCGGGCCGACGTCGGCGGCGCTGATCGTCGCCGCGGCGTGGCTGCTGATCGCGGTGTGGGCGGTGATCCGCTCCGCGCGCATACGTGCGCAGGCGGAAACGGCACAGGCCTGGGGATTGCGCCTGCGCGGTCTGTTGTCGACCCTGCCGGTCGCCTATCTGATTTCAGGCGATGGGGGGCGTGTAACAGCTTCGGATTCGCTGCGTTCCTGGCTTGGCATCGATCATCGCGTGACGAAGCTGTCGGAACTTGCCCCGGCGCAGCGCGACGCGCGCCGGGCGACCGGCCTGGACAGTGAAAGCTATGCGGCCCTGGAAGCGGCGATTGCCGCCGCCGCCGTGTCGGGCCAGCCATTCGTCCTGAGAATGAAAACCGCCGACGGCGCGCGCCGCCTGCAGGCCACGGGACGTGCCGCGCCGCCGGAGGTGGCGGGGGATCGCGGCGTCACCGTATGGTTTGCCGACACGACCGAAACCGATCGGCAACGGAACGAGGCCGAGGCGAGATCCGCTGAGCAATTGGCGCGTTCGGAGGCCGCGCTGGCGATCCTGGCGGTCGCGCCCGTGCCACTCTGGCGACGGGCCGCCGACCTGCGTCTGGTTCAGGTCAACGAAGCCTATGGCCGCGCCGTGGAGGCCGAGAGCCCCGATGCCGCGGTCGCCGAACAGGCGGAACTGCTGACCGGATCGCTGTCGATGACGCCGAAGGCTGCCGCGCAGGCCGCACTGGAAGAGGGCAGCGTTCAGGTACGGGAGGAAACGACGGTCATCGGCGGCGAACGCCGTCGTCTGCGCATTGCCGAAATGCCGCTGCCATCGGGTGAAGTCGCGGGACTGGCCCTCGACATCACGGAGCGGGAAGAGGCGCGCGCGGAGCGGGATCGCTTTGCCGAGGCGCAGTCCTACATGGTCGCGCGCCTGTCGGCGGGCGTGGCGCAGTTCAATGCCGAACGGCAACTGGTCACAGCCAATGCCGCGTTCCAGCGTATATTCCGCATCGATGACGAGATGCTGGAGAAGAAGCCGGAATTCGGCCGGGTGCTGGAGCGGATGCGCGAGGCACGGCGCCTGCCGGAGCAGCGCGATTTTCCCAATTGGATGGCGGAACGGCGCGGCTGGTTCCTGTCGGCGGACGCGGGGATCGAGGAAACCTGGGTGCTGCCGGACAATATGGTGCTGCGCGTCCTCGCCCAGCCCGCGCCCGATGGCGGTCTGCTGCTGATCTTCGAGGATCAGTCGGAGAGGCTGCGCCTCGCCTCCTCCCGCGATCAGCTGATCCGGGTGCAGGACGCGACGCTGCAGAATCTGCAGGAGGCGCTGGCGGTTTTCGGCGTCAATGGCCGGCTGCAGTTCCACAACCGGGCATTTCGCGATCTGTGGGACGTGCCGGAAAAGCTGCTGTCCGAAAATCCCCACGTCGATGCACTGTTCCAGGAAAGCCAGATCGGCGTTGTCGAGGGCGAGGTGGCAGAGATCATGCGAGAGCTGATCAACCTGTCGACCGACGGCCGGATCGAGCGTTCCGGCCGGCTGGAACTGACCGACGGGCGCTATCTGCGCTTTGCCGCTGTCCCCCTGCCGGACGGGAACGCGCTGTTCACCTTCATCGACGTGACCGATGCGGAACGGATCGAGCTGGCGCTGAGGGATCGCAACGAGGCGCTGGAGGCGGCGGATGCCGCGAAGAGCCGCTTCGTCGAGAGCATGTCCTATGAATTGCGCACGCCGCTGACCGCCATTGCCGGGTTCGCAGAGCTTCTGGAATTGGGCGTTGCGGGCGAACTGAAGCAGAAGCAGGCCGACTATGTCGCCTCTATCCGGACGAGCGCGGAGCGGCTGCGCGTGATGATAAACGGCATTATCGATCTGGCCGTCAGCGATGCCGAGGGCCTGGCGCTTGACAGCGAGGATGTCGATATTCGCGCGCTGATCGACAGCGTCGCGGCGATGTCAGCCTCTAGCGCGGCGGATCGCGGCGTGGAATTTTCGGTCAAGCAGCAAGATGATCTCGGCAGCGTCCTGGGCGATTCCGTCCGCCTGCAGCAGGCAGTCTATAATCTGGTATCGAACGCATTGCGGTTCACGCCGCAGGGCGGGCATGTCGGCATTTCGGCGAAGGGCGACGCAGACGGCGTCCGGATTTCGGTGCGCGATACCGGCATCGGCATTCCGGAAGAGGAGCATGAGGCCATATTCGAGCGGTTCCGCAAGGGATCGAACGCCGGTGCGAGCCAGGGGGTCGGGCTGGGCCTGTCGCTGGTACGCGAAATCGTGACGCTGCACGGCGGAACGCTCATGCTGAAATCCGCCCCGGGGGAAGGGACGGAGATTTCCATGCATTTGCCGCGGCGCATGGAGTTGCCCCCCGTAACCCGGCCTATTGTGACCGGAGGGATCATTTGAAGTTCGAAAGCGAGGCGGAGCAGGAGAGGTTCGGCAGAAAATTGGGCGCGCTGCTGCGACCCGGCGATGTCGTCACGCTGTCAGGGCCGTTGGGGGCGGGCAAGACCGTTCTGGCGCGGGGAATGCTGCGCGGGGCCGGGCATGAGGGCGAGGTGCCCAGCCCAACCTTTACCCTGGTGCAGCCCTATGAGGATGCGGCGCTGCTGCTGCCGATATGGCATGCCGACCTGTACCGGCTGGATGATCCCGGGGAGGTGCCCGCGCTGGCGCTGGACGAGGTGCTGGAGGACGGCGCGCTGATCGTCGAATGGCCGGAACGGGCCGGTAGCCTGCTGCCCGGCCCGGCGCTTGCCCTGACCCTCACCGGGACGGGCGCCGAACCACGGCGGTTGACAGCCGACGTGCCGCCCGATTGGGAGCGCCGATGGGCCACAATCTAGACCTGCCCGCCGCGGCGCCCGCATTTTTGCAGCGCACGGGGTGGGACGCCGCCAAGATGACGGAATTCAGCGCCGACGCCGCGTTCCGGCGCTATTTCCGGCTTGCCCGTCCCGTCGGCGCGGGCGGCAAGGAAACCGCCATATTGATGCATGCGCCCAATCCGTCGGAACGATCCGAATGGTTCGTCGAAATGGCGGAAGAAATACGCGCCCGCGGCATGAGCGGGCCGGCGATCTACGCAAAGGACATGAAACACGGCCTGATCCTGCTGGAGGATCTGGGAACCGCGCAATATTTCCTGCACCTGCAATCCTGTGCGGTGGAGCAGGAGCATGAACTTTACGCGGCCGCGACCGATGTTCTGGTGGCGCTGCACGCCGAGCCGATGCCGGCGCGGCTGGGGTCCGTGGAGATTGACCATTATAGCGATGCGCGCATGGTGAAGGAGGCGGCGCTGCTGCTGGACTGGCACTGGCCGGAACTGGCCGGGACCGAAGCCCCGCCGGAGTTGAGGGAAAGTTATGCAGCGGCGTGGCAAGCGGTTCTACCCGTCGGTCACTATGCGGACGATCGCATGGTGCAGCTGGATTATCATTCGCCCAATCTGATGTGGCTGCCGCAGCGGGACGGCGCGCGGCGCGTCGGCATATTGGATTTTCAGGACGCGATGCGCGGGGCTGCCGCCTATGACCTGGTATCGCTGTTACAGGATGCGCGGCGCGACGTTGCGGATGGCGTGGAAGCGGCAATGATTGCCCGCTATCTGGCGGCGGCTGATCTGGACGAAGAGGCGTTTCGCGCCAGCTATGCCGTGATGGGCGCGCAGCGGGCCGCACGTATATTGGGGGTGTTCGTCAGGCTGTGGCGGCGCGACGCGAAACCCGGCTATTTGCAGCATGTGCCGCGGTTGTGGGCACATCTCGATACAAACCTTATGCACCCCGCCCTGCAGCCGCTAAGGGCGTGGTTCGATGACAATCTGCCGCGGTCGATGCGCCGCGAATTCGACCCAGTCCGGTAAGGAATGCGAATGCCGTCCAGCAAGCCGCCCATGAAGAAGCCGATGTCCCTGCGTCCCAGGGTGCAGGCCGATATGCCACGCGCGGGAATGTTGCTGTCGGCGGGTCTGGGCAGGCGCATGCGGCCGCTGACCGCGACCCGCCCCAAGCCGCTGATTTCCGTCAACGGCAAGGCGCTGATCGATTATGCGCTGGAAAGTTACAAGCGGGCCGGCGTCGACCGGGTCGTCGTCAATACGCACTATCTGGCCGGGCAGGTCGAGGCGCATGTCAGGCGGGTGAACCATGGCCTGGACATCCATCTGTCCGACGAGCGTGACGAGCTGCTGGAAACCGGCGGCGGCTGCAAGAAGGCGCTGCCCCTGATCGGGGCGGACCCGTTTTTCGTCAGCAATAGCGACAATATCCTGATTGACGGGCCGATGGATGCCCTGGCGCTGCTGGCGGAAAGGTGGAAACCGGAGCAGATGGATGCCCTGCTGCTGCTGGTGCCGCTGGCGCGGGCGCATGGCTATAATGGCAATGGCGATTTCCGCATGTCGGGAACGGGGCAGCTGGCCCGCCAGAGCGGGACGCGCATCGCGCCGTTCATCTATTCCGGAACGCAGATCGTGAAGGCGTCGCTGTTCGAGGATACGCCGGAGGGGCCGTTCTCCTTCAACCTGATCTGGGACCGCCTGATCGAAACGGGGCGGCTATATGGCATGTCGCACCAGGGCCAATGGTATCATGTCGGGACGCCGGAAGCGGTGAAGCAGACGGAAGAATTGCTGCGTGAGGCGTAGGCCCTCAGTTTTTTCCATTCCCCCCGAGGGCGCGTTCGCCGACCGCCTTGCCAAAGGATTGCTGGCCGGTTTCCCATTTGGCGGGGACGCCGGCGAACTGGGGCTGGCACGGACGTTGGTGATCCTGCCCAACCGGAGAGCGGTGCGATCCGTCCGGGACGCCTTCGTGCGGGCGGCGGGCGGTGCCCTGCTGCTGCCGCGGCTGACGGCGCTGGGCGATCTGGATGACGATCTGACGCCGGGTGCGCTGGTCGATGCCGACCTGTTTTCAGGCGCGCCCGCCATTGATGTGCAGGAGCGGACATTCCGCCTGATGCCCCTGGTCGAACGCTGGCAGACGGCGACGGGCAAGCGTCGCGCAAAGGTAGAGACGCTGAGATATGCCGAGGCGCTGGGCCGCGCACTCGACCTGATGCAATTATACGAGGTCGCGCCCGACGGGCTGGAAGGCGCGGTCGATCAGGACATGGCCGTCCACTGGCAGCAGACCGCGCAATTTCTTGACATCGTGCGGCAGCAATGGCCGCAGGCACTGCGCGCGGCGGGCATGACAGACCGGGTGGCGCAGCGGCAGGCGTTGTTGCGGCGGCTGGCCAAGGATTGGAGCGAGCGCCCGCCAGCCTATCCCGTCATTGCCGCGGGTATCGCCGGTGCGGAGCCAGCGGCTGCGGCCTTTCTGGGGCAGGTGGCGCGCCTGCCGCAGGGCGCGGTCGTGCTGCCGGGTCTGGACATGATCATGCCGGACGCGGCGTGGGAGGACCTGTCGCCTGCCGATCCACACCCGCAGGTGCCGCTGAAACTGATGATGGACGATATGTCCGTGGCCCGGGGCGAGGTGGCGGCCTGGCCGGTGGAGAGCGACATGGACGGCCCAGCGTCGCGTCATGACGTGCTGTCGGCGGCGTTCATGGCGCCCGATCGCACGGCGGGATGGCGGACGCTGGACCTGCCCGCCGATGCGGCGGACGGACTGGCGCGCGTAGAGGTCCGCGGGCCCGCGGAGGAGGCGCTGGCGGTTGCACTGGCATTGCGGCGGGCGCTGGAAACACCCGAAAGAACCGCTGCGCTGGTGACGCCCAATCGCGATCTTGCGCGGCGGGTGGCGGCGCAGATGCGGCGATGGGGCGTCGAGATCGACGATTCCGCCGGTACGCCCCTGTCCTTGACGCCGCCGGGCGTGTTCCTGCGGCTGGCGCTGGAGGCGGCGGCGTCGGGCTTTGCGCCCGTGCCATTGATGGCGCTGTTGAAGCATCCACTGGCGGGGCCGGGCGAGGGGCGCACTGAATGGCTGCGCCGGGTGCGGCAGTTGGATCTGGCATTGCGCGGCGTACGTCCGGCGCGGGGCTTGCAGGGGACGAGGAACCGGATTTTCACCGCGCTGAAGAGCGATGTGCCGGCGCGCGATGCGCTGATCGACTGGTGGGATGCCGAGGTTGCGCCGCCGCTGCGCGCGCTTGCCGAACTGTTTCAGCGCCGCCGCACGGGTGATCTGGCTGGCGCGGCGGCGAAGCTGCGCGATCTGGTCGGAGATTTTTCGGACGAGCGATTCTGGAACGGCGTCGCTGGCCGGGCTGCGGCGGATATATTGGCGGATCTGGAGCGGCATGGCGCGGTTGCCGGCCCCGCGCCGTCCACGGACCTGCCCGCCCTGTTGGGTGCGGTGATGGAGGGGGTCGCGGTGCGGCCCCTTTATGGGCGTCATCCTCGTCTGGCGATCTATGGCCTGCTGGAGGCACGGCTGCAGCGTGCGGACCTGATGATCCTGGCTGGCTTGTCAGAGGGTGTGTGGCCGCCCGCCGCCGCCTTCGATCCATGGCTGCCGCCAAAGGTGCGCGCGGCGCTGGACCTGCCGCCGACCGATCGGGCGCTTGCGCTGTCCGCGCATGATTTCGTTTCTGCCTGCGGTGCGAAGGACGTGTTGCTGGTGCGTGCGACGCGCGATTCCAGCGCGCCGACCGTGGCGTCGCGATTCTGGCTGCGGCTGGAGGCATTGCTTGGCGATGCGCTGGAGGAAGACCCGATTGCCACCTTTGTGTCGGAAATCGATTCATGCCGCGAGCCCAAACCCGCGCCGCGCCCCGAGCCGGTGCCGCCCGCAGCGGAACGACCGAAGCGGATCAGCGTCACGCAGGTCGATGTGCTGGCGGCGGACCCGTACCAATTCTACGCGCGTGAGATGCTGCGCCTGCGGTCGCTGGATGCGCTGGGCGAGGATGCCGGTGCGGCGGAACGCGGCACCATCGTTCACGATTTGATGGAGACATTGACGCGGGACGGGCTGTTGCAGGACGGCGCCGCGCGGGAAGCCGCCGTGGACAAGGCGCTGAAGGCCTATTCCGATCATCCGCTGCTGACGGCCCTGTGGAAGCCGCGCGTCCTGAGAATGTTGAGCTGGGCGGCGGAACAGATGAGGGCGTGCGACGCAGAGGGCTGGCGTGTCGCCGGGGTTGAGAAGGCGGGCCAGATGAATGTCGCTGGCGTCACGCTGAAGGGCAAGGCGGACGTCATCTTTCGGAACGGCGAGCGACTGTCGATCGCCGATTACAAGACCGGCGCGCCGCCGACGCAGGACCGCATCCTGCGCGGTTATGCCGACCAGCTGGCGCTGCTGGCCTGGCTGGCGTGCAAAGGCGAACTGCACGATGTTCCCGCATTGCCGGTGGCGGAGATTGCCTATTGGCGTTTGTCGGGCGGCAAGACCGAAGGATCGGTCGTGTCGAGCCGCGACAAATATAAAAAGGCCTGGGGTCAGCTGGACGATTATTTCGACGAAGCGGAACAGCGGTTTCGCGAACTGGTCGGTGGATATCTGACGGGAGATCGACCCTTTTCCGCGCGACTGCAGCCGGAATTCGCGCCCTATAGCGATTATAATCTGCTGGCGCGCACGCAGGAGTGGGAGGGGCGCGGCCGTGGCTGAGGGTGTGTCCATCCGCTATTTTCGGCCTTGCGCCGGTGCCAGGAAGGTGCGTCGATGAGCAAGGCGTTGCTGCCCCTGACATCCTCGCAGGCGGAGGCCGCGCGCCCCGATGTTCATGCCTGGGTTTCGGCCTCCGCAGGGACGGGAAAGACGCAGGTTCTGTCGGCGCGCGTGCTGCGGCTGTTGGTGGGCGGCGCCGATCCTGCGGGCATCATGGCGCTGACCTTTACGAAGGCGGCGGCCGCGGAGATGCAGACGCGCATCCTGGATGTGCTGGCGCGCTGGGTACGGGCGGAGGATGAGGAGATTGCAGCCGATCTGGCGGCGATCGGTGCCCCGCGCGACGAGGAGACGCTGCTGCGGGCGCGGACATTGTTCGCACATGCGCTGGAGGTTCGCGGCGGGTTCAAGGTGCAGACCCTGCACAGTTTCGCGGCGGCCCTGCTGGCGGCGTTTCCGGTAGAGGCGGGCGTCACACCGGGCTTTGCGACGCTGGACGACAGATCGGGCGCGCAGCTGAGGCGGCAGGTGCTGGAAGAGGCGGTGACGGACGCTGCCGCCGACGGGGATGATGCCTTTTTGGCGGATCTGGCGGCGCTGGCCGTGCAGCATGGCGATGCGCGGACGGAGGAGATCGTCGGCAGCCTGCTGCGCGAGCGGCGGGCGCTGCTGGATCTGCGCTCTCCTGAGGCGGCACTGGCGGCGGTTCGTGCGGCACTGGGCTTGCCGCGCACGGGCACGGCGGAAGATATCATGCGGCAGGCGATGGATGCCGATGCAGGGTTGGAGGATGCGGTAGCGGCCTTTGCCGCCAGCCTGAACGCCTGGGGGCGCAAGACCGGCCTGGAAAGGCTGGACAAGGTCAGCCTGTTTCAGCTTGCCGCGCCAGCAGAGCGGGTGGCGGCGCTGGAGCATTTGTGTTCCGCGCTGTTTACCAGTGGCGGCACGGGGCCGCCCTATAAGGCCAATTCTGCGCTCAACGGTGCCGATGATGCGCTGGTGGCGCGGATCGAGCCGCTGCGTGCCTGCAGATGGGCGCTGGATCTGGCCGATGTCGCGGCGCTGCACCTGCGCGTGGGGCAGAATGTGGCGGCACGCTATCAGGCGGCGAAGGAACGGCAGGGCGCGCTCGATTTCGCCGACCTGATCGATGAGGCGGCGCGGCTGCTGTCCGACCTGTCCTCTGCCTGGGTATTGTACAAGCTGGATCAGCGTATCGAGCATGTGCTGGTCGACGAGGGGCAGGATACGAATGCGGCGCAGTGGCGGATCGTCGATGCCCTGACGGAAGAATTCTTTGCCGGCATTGGCGCCGATGCGGAGGTGGAATCACGCCCGCGCACGAAATTCGCGGTGGGGGATTTCAAGCAGGCGATCTTTGGCTTTCAGGGTTCGGAGCCGGACGAGTTCGCTGGCGCGCGGGAGCGGACTGCGGCGGCGGCCAACGCGGCGGGCCATAGGTTCATCGATGTCGATCTGGACATGTCCTTTCGATCGGGAAAGGCGGTTCTGGCCGTTGTCGATCAGGTTCTGAAGCAACTGACGCCCGCCGCCCTGGGTATCCAGCGGCCCGATTTTCCCCGGCACGAGCCGCACCGGGCAGATGCGGCAGGGGCGGTGACGCTGTGGCCCCGCCTGATGGACGAGGATGGAAACGTGCCGGAGGCCTATCGCGAGCGGCCGGAACGGGAATTGGCACGGCGTATCGCGGATCAGATCGACGGCTGGCTGCGCGATGGGCGCTTTGTGCCCTCGCGCGGGCGCGCGGTAGAGGCGCAGGACATCATGATCCTGGTGCGCAGTCGCGGCGATCTGGTGCCGGAACTGGTCGCGGCGCTGCATGCCGCGGGCGTTGATGTGGCCGGTGCCGACCGGCTGCGCCTGACATCACCCATCGTGGTTCAGGATTGCCTGGCGCTGGTACGATTCGCCCTGCAGCCGAACGACGAACTGGCGCTTGGCGAGCTGCTGGTGTCGCCGTTTCTGGGCTGGTCGCAAGACGAGCTTTATGCGCTGGCCTATCGTCGCGGGCCGCGCGTACCCCTGTGGTCAGCGCTGCGCGATGCGGCGGATGAGAAAAGCCGCGCGGCCACTGCCTGGCTGTCCCAGATATTGGACATGGCGGATTTCATGACGCCCTACGACATGCTGGAAACAATGCTGTCGGGGCCGCTGGGCGGGCGGGCGAAGCTGTTGTCCCGGCTGGGGGAGGAAGCGCGCGATCCGCTGGAGGAGCTGTTGTCGCAGGCCTTGCAGTTCGAGCGCACGGCGGCGCCATCGCTGCAGGGATTTCTCGACTGGATCGCGGCGGCGGACGATATCGATATAAAGCGCGACCCCGATGCCCCGTCCAATGCCGTCAGGATCATGACGGTGCATGGCGCAAAGGGGTTGCAGGCGCCCGTGGTCATCATGGCCGATGCAGCGAAGGCCCGCGCGGGTACACACCGCATCAGCCATTTGATGGCGGGCGATCCCAGGCTGCCCATCCATGGTTTTTCCAAGGGGACGCTGCCTGAAATCCTGCAAGCCGAATATGACCGGCGGGAGAGGGAGGAACGCGAGGAAAGCCTGAGGCTGCTATATGTCGCGATGACGCGGGCGGAGGATTATCTTTACGCCGGCGGCCTGCCGCCCGGGCGCGGCGGCGACGTGACCTGGTACGATATCATGAAGAATGCGCTGGCCGACCTGCCGACGGAGGAGCCGGTTAGCGAGCTGTGGGGTGGGCAGGAATTGCGGCATGTCTGCGGCGTCGAAGCGGCGACGGAACGGCGCGCAGATTCTGTGCGATCTGCGGTCCCACTGCCGGATTGGGTGCGTCAGGCTGCGCCGCCAGAGGCACGGCCACCGCGTCCGTTGTCCCCCTCAGCACCGGAGGATGAGAGCAATTTGCCGCCGCCCGGCCCCCAGCTGGAACTTGCGGCACTGCGCGGCCGGTTGATGCACAGCTTGTTCGAGAAGCTGCCCGCTTTGCCGGAGGCGGAACGCGAGTCGGCGGCGAAGCGGTGGCTGGCGTCGCGCGTGGCGGGAACAACTCTCGATGCGGACGTGCTGGCACGAGAGGTGGTGGCGGTGATGCGCGATCCGGCGAACAGCGACCTGTTCGGACCCGATGCGCTCGCCGAGGCACCGATCAGCGCCGTCGTGGGAGAGGATGTTATTGCAGGGACCATCGACGTCCTGCTGGTCGATGAGACGCGCGTGCGAATCGTCGATTTCAAGACGGATCGAAACGCACCGGAGGGCGAGGCGGAGGTGCCAGACCGCCACAGACGGCAAATGGCACGATATGCGGCGGCGCTGGAGCGGATCTTCCCTGGACGATCTGTGGAGGCTGGCCTGCTCTATACCGCAGGGCCGCGTGTGATCTGGCTGCCGAATAGGAGCGGCTGACGCTGCCTGACCGCCATTACGGCGCGAAAGTCAGACAGATAGAGGCGTGGTGCGCTCAAGGAGTGGTGCGCTCAAGGAGGGGCGGCTGATAGAGCCGAGAGGACGCCGGGAACATCGGCATTTTGGTCATGCCGATGTTCCCGTGACGAGGGAGCGCGGTGCTACTCCTCCGTGTCCTGATTCTCTGCCGCCGGGCCGCCAACATTGCTGTTGGGAACGCGGGCAGCTTCCTCTTCCTCTGCGGCGGGGACGTCGGGGGCCTTGCCCTCTTCCGGGCCGGTTCCTTCGGGGTCTTCGCCTTCGCCTTCAGCAGCGCCTTCTTCGCCCTCGACAGCCGCGCCGTCTTCACCCTCGCCTTCGGCAGCGGGTTCCGGGGGGGCGGGGTAGGGCAGGTTGGAGCCGAGTTCATTCAGATAGGCGAACAGATCGGCACGGTCGGCAGCGCGGCTGATGCCCGCGAACGCCATGATGTTACCGGGGATCGCCGCCTTTGGATTGGCGATATATTCGTTCAGCATTTCGAACGTCCAATTGCCGCCATGCGATGCCATCGCGTCGGAATAGCTGAAGCCCGCATGGCTGCCGATCGGACGGCCGACTACGCCCCAGAGATTCGGTCCCTGCTTGTTGGGACCGCCCTGCTCGACGGTGTGGCAGGTGGCGCACTTCTTGAAAACGTTGGCGCCCTTGGCGGGGTCGGCTTCCTGCAGGGCGAGTGCAATCTCGTCCTCCATCGAAATGCCGTCACCCTCGTCGCCGGCCTCTTCCGTCACGCAGCCTTCTTCGCCGCATGGCAGATAGCCCATCGTTTCGGGGCGATCCTCAGGGAAGGCAAAGCCAGTGGCGATGCCAAGTCCCAGGACGGCAATGGCGGCGGCCAGCAGCCAGCCGAAAATCTTGTTCCACTCGAAACTGTCCACGAAATATCCCTGTGCCGTTGGCGCTGTCTGAAAGGAGTTGCGGCCCCCATAGAAGAGGGGGCGGCGCTTGCCAAGCACCTGCGACTTGACGGCGCGCCACTTCTTGGGCCTGAAGGCGCGCATGGAGACCTATCCGCCCGCCGCACACGCGCTCGTAGCCGAAATGACCGACGCCGCCAATGCCGCGCCGCAGCGCGCCATTTCCTTTCAGGGCGCGCCCGGCGCCTATTCGCATCAGGCGGTGCGGGAATTATTTCCGGATATGCAGCCGCTGCCGTGCTTTACCTTTGCCGACGCCATCGCCGCGGTTCAGGAAGGGCGCGCGAAAACGGCGGTGATCCCCATCGAAAATTCACTGCATGGCCGCGTCGCCGACATTCATTTCCTGCTGCCGGAAAGCGGCCTTCACATCACGCGCGAACATTTCGTGCGCGTTCAACATTGCCTGCTGGCGCTGCCGGGAACGCAATTGAGTGACATAAAGGAGGCGCACAGTCATCCGCAGGCGCTGGGTCAATGCCGTCAGCGCCTGAAGAAATGGGGCATCGCCGCCCGTCCCCAGGTCGATACGGCGGCAAGCGCTGCGCTGGTGCTGGAGGGGCGGGATCCGAGCCGGGCTGCTGTTGCATCGCGCCTGGCGGGCGAGCTGTATGGGCTGGAAGCGATCGAAACGGGAATCGAGGACGCAGCGCACAATACGACGCGATTTGTCGCCCTGTCGCAGGAGCCGGGCGTGCCCCCCGCCGAAGCGGCCGTGATGACGACCCTGACATTCGAAGTGCGGAGCGTTCCGGCCGCGCTGTTCAAGGCGCTGGGCGGTTTCGCCACCAATGGCGTCAACATGACCAAGCTGGAAAGCTATATGCGCGGCGGTCAGTTCACCGCAGCGGAATTCTATGTGGATATCGAAGGGCGGCCCGACGACGAGCCGGTTGCGCGCGCTTTGGAGGAGCTGGCGCATTTTTCCAAATGGGTCAGGGTGCTGGGCACCTATGAACGGGCGCGGGAACGCTGATCATTTCCCGCGCGGGATACGCGGGCAAACCCTATGGTTATTGCGTCCCCGCCGGCCGCTAATCAGCGCAGCGCCTTCAGCAGTTCGGCAATATCCTGCCGCACGGCAACCGGACGCAGGCCGGTGCATTCCAGGCAGGTCGCCTGAACGCCTGCGCCATTTGCCACTGTAAGTGCCTCCTGCAACTGGCTGACGGCGTTCGCCCGCGAACGCAGCATCGCGAGGTCGAGAGCGGCGCGCGGCGCGGCCTCCTGATCGGCGGAGAAGAAATTTTCGATCAGCTGAATCGCAAAGGGCGGCGGTGTTTCCACGTCGACCCGGCGCAGGTCGCCCGCGCCGAAGCCGGCGAGTTCCTCTGCCACGGCGACGGCGTCGTCCAGCGTGCCGAAGCGGTCGACGAGACCCAATTGCCGCGCGGCGCCACCAGACCAGACGCGGCCCTGGGCAATCTGGTCGACGCGGGCCGGATCCATGTCGCGCGCATCGGCAACAACGCCGAGGAAGCGACCGTAAATATCTTCGACACCCAGCTGGAACAGTTCCTGCGTTTCGGGGTTCAAGCCGCCGAAAATATCGGGCGCGCCCGAATAGGGGGTCGTTTCGATGCCGTCCGTCGTGACGCCGAGATCGGCGAGCGTTCGTTCGAAGGTGGGGATGATGCCGAAAACCCCGATGGAGCCGGTGATCGTCGACGGCTGTGCCAGAATCTGGTCGGCCGCCGTCGCCACCCAATAGCCGCCGGACGCCGCGACGTTGCCGAAGCTGGCGACGATGGGAATCCCCTCTGCCTTGGCGCTGAGCAGGGCCTGGCGAATTTCTTCGGAAGCCATGACGCTGCCGCCGCCTGAATCGATGCGGACGACCAGCGCCTTTATATCGTCGTCGGCAATGGCATCCTCGATCAGATTTGCGATCGTCGTACCGCCCGCCGTTCCCGCAGGCGCCTCTCCATCGACGATGGAGCCGGCCACATAGACGATGCCGACGGCATCGCCCGAGGGTGCGAAGGTGGGGGCGGCACTGTTACGATATTCGGCATAGTCGATGCCGGAATAGGCGCCGGGCATGTCCTCCTGGCCGGCACCGTAGGTTTCGGCAAGGTACTGACCCAGGGCGGTGCGGGTGCCGATCCGGTCGACCATCCTTGCGGCCAGCGCAGCCTGCGCGAAGTCGCCGCCTGCCGCCCGCACATTGCCGGAAAGGGCATTGATATAGGCAGGAACGTCGGTGCCCTCTCGCGCAGCCTCCGCATCCTGCAGATATTCGGACCAGATATCGTCGTAGACGGCGCGCAATGCGGCCTCTGCCTCTGGCGAGGCCTCCGTGCGGGTATAGGGTTCGACGAAGCTCTTATAGGTGCCGACACGGAAAACGTTGATGTCGACATTCAGCTTGTCGAGGGCATCGGCGAAATAGAGCTGTGAACCGCCGGGGCCGCCAAGAACCACCTGTCCCAGCGGGTTTAGCCAGACCTGATCCGAATGTGCGGCGAGGAGCCACGAGGCGTCGAAATAGGCGGTGGCATAGGAGTACACCTTCTTGTCGGCAGCGCGGAATTCCGCCAGCGCATCCGCGACAGCCTGCACGTCCGCCTGACCGCCACCGAAAAAGCCGTCGAGGTCGAGAACGATCGCCTGGATCCTGTCATCGTCCCGTGCCGCGTGAATGTTCGCGATCAGCTCCGCCGTCTCGATCTCGCCGGAAGGAAGGGGGTTGGCGATGAGGTCGAGCGGGTTCACCTCCTGCGCCTGCGTCACCAGAAATCCGGAAAGCGGAATGGTGAGAACGCCGCCATCGGGCACGCTGACCGCCTCATCACCCGTAGAGCGGAGCGCGAGAATACCAAGGAAGATCATCACCATCAGCAAAAGAACGAGAAAGTCCTTTACGCCGACCAGAAAATGCCAGAACCCCTTGATCAATGCCATTACGGAACGCCTTTAATATCTGTCCTTTCGTGATGTAGCACCGCGTGGCCCAAGGTCCACCCTGGCAGAGCGCGCGCCAGTTCATCCGTCACAAAAAATTTTTATGCCGCAGCGTTGACAGTGGGGGCGTCGCTCCACATATCGCGTGGTGTTGGCACTCTCATACGGTGAGTGCCAATTCCTTATCTCCACTCAATATAGAAGGGTGACGCAATCATGAACTTCCGTCCTCTGCACGACCGCGTTCTCGTCCGCCGCATCGAGGCCGACGCCAAGACCACGGGCGGCATCATCATCCCCGACACCGCCAAGGAAAAGCCGCAGGAAGGCGAAGTCGTCTCCGCAGGTTCGGGCGCGCGCTCGGAAAATGGCGAGGTTCACCCCCTCGAAGTCAAGACCGGCGACAAGATCCTGTTCGGCAAATGGTCCGGCACCGAAGTGAAGATCGACGGCGAAGACCTGATCATCATGAAGGAAAGCGACATTCTGGGCATCATGTCCTGAAGACAGGCGCTTTCTTCCTGTTTCATTCCAATTCAATCGAAAGGTAGTCACTCATGGCAGCCAAAGACGTAAAATTCGGTCGCGACGCACGTGAACGCATCCTGCGCGGTGTCGATATCCTGGCCGACGCGGTCAAGGTCACGCTGGGTCCCAAGGGCCGTAACGTGGTCATCGAGAAGAGCTTCGGCGCTCCCCGCATCACCAAGGACGGTGTGACGGTCGCCAAGGAAATCGAACTGAAAGACAAGTTCGAGAATATGGGCGCACAGATGCTGCGCGAAGTCGCCTCAAAGACCAACGACATTGCTGGCGACGGCACGACCACCGCGACCGTTCTGGCGCAGGCGATCGTCCGCGAAGGCATGAAGTCGGTATCCGCCGGCATGAACCCGATGGACCTGAAGCGCGGTATCGATCTGGCCGTCACGAAGGTCGTCGAGAACATCCAGTCGCGTTCCAAGCCGGTCGCGGGTAATTCCGAGATCAAGCAGGTCGGTACGATTTCCGCCAATGGCGACACCGAGGTCGGCGACATGATCGCACAGGCCATGGAAAAGGTCGGCAAGGAAGGCGTCATCACCGTTGAGGAAGCCAAGGGCCTCGTCAGCGAGCTGGAGACCGTCGAAGGCATGCAGTTCGACCGCGGCTATCTGTCGCCATACTTCATCACGAACCCCGACAAGATGCTGGCGGAGCTTGAAAATCCGTACATCCTGATCTTCGAGAAGAAGCTCAGCAACCTGCAGGCCATGCTGCCGATCCTGGAAGCCGTTGTGCAGTCCAGCCGTCCGCTGCTGATCATTGCCGAGGACGTCGAAGGCGAAGCGCTGGCGACCCTGGTCGTCAACAAGCTGCGCGGTGGCCTGAAGATCGCAGCCGTGAAGGCTCCGGGCTTCGGCGATCGCCGCAAGGCCATGCTGGAGGACATCGCGATCCTGACCGAGGGTCAGATGATCTCCGAAGACCTGGGCATCAAGCTTGAGAACGTCACGCTCGACATGCTGGGTTCGGCGAAGAAGGTCACGATCGACAAGGACAACACCACGATCGTCGACGGTGCCGGTTCGGAAGAGGGCATCAAGGCCCGCGTCGAGCAGATCCGCGCGCAGATCGAGACGACCACGTCCGATTACGACAAGGAAAAGCTGCAGGAGCGTCTCGCGAAGCTGGCTGGCGGCGTCGCCGTCATCAAGGTTGGCGGTGCATCCGAAGTCGAAGTGAAGGAAAAGAAGGACCGCGTCGACGACGCGCTGCACGCAACCCGTGCCGCCGTTGAAGAAGGCATCGTCCCGGGCGGTGGTACCGCTCTCCTTTACGCCACGAAGGCACTGGAAGGCCTGGAAGGCGCCAATGACGACCAGACGCGCGGCGTCGACATCGTTCGCAAGGCGCTGACCGCTCCGGTTCGCCAGATCGCCCAGAATGCCGGTTTCGACGGTGCCGTCGTTTCGGGCAAGCTGATCGATGGCAAGGACGACAGCTTCGGCTTCAACGCCGCGACCGACACCTATGAAGACCTGGTGAAGGCCGGTGTTGTCGACCCGACCAAGGTCGTTCGCGCTGCGCTGCAGGATGCGGCAAGTGTCGCCGGCCTGCTGATCACGACCGAAGCCACGGTTGCCGAACTGCCGGAAGACAAGTCCAGCGGCGGCGGCATGCCCGACATGGGCGGCATGGGCGGCATGGGCGGCGGCATGGGCTTCTAAGCCCCCGCTACCCGAGCCCAGGCTCAATGAAGAAGGCCCGGAAGGTACCCCCTTCCGGGCCTTTTTTCGTTCAGAACCAGGTGCGGAGGCCGAGCAGGACATATCCGCTCGACGCGCTTTCGCCCGCGTCGCGCACACTGTCGGCGGTGCCGCCAAGGTGCCTTTCCCATTCGACGCCCACATAGGGGGCAAACTCGCGCGCGAATTCATATCTGAGGCGAAGGCCCGCCGTCAGCCGGGCGGGACCGGCGCCGATGGAGCGGCGCTCGATGGTCTGGGCCGACACATCGAGTTCGACGCGCGGCTGCAGGATCAGCCGCTGTGTGATGCGCTGGTCATATTCCGCCTCTATCCGCGCAGTGAAGTCACCTTGATCGGACAGGAAGGCGGCGGCGTCGACCTCGAACATATAAGGCGCCAGCCCCTGCAGGCCGAGAACGAGGTGCGCGCGGGAATCTGGTTCGATGTCATAGCGCACGCCGGATTGCAGGTCGAACCACGGGCCGATGGCATGGCTCCACAGCGCCTGAATTTCGGCATCCTCTACCCCATTGTCGAACGCGCCCTCGCCCTCCGTCTTGATCCATAGCTTGTCGAGGTCGCCGCCGGTCCAGCCCTGGGCATCCCATAGATACAGATCCTGTTCGCCAAAGCGCGCCTCCAGTCGTTCCAGCATCATCGTGCTAGTCGTCATGCCGCCATTTTCGTGCGCGAGGCGCTGCCGGGACGCACGCATGGCGTCAGCGCCCCAGATCGCGTCGGCGGCATGGCGGGCTGGGTCAGCCGCAGATTGCGCGCCGGGTTGCTCGTCCTCCTGAGTGGCGGGCGTCTCGGGCATGTCGTGACCGGCATGAGGGTCGGGCGCATGGTGCCCATCCATGTGCTGAGCCAGTGCAGGGGCCGCGGCGCTGGTTGACAGGAGAAGGGCGAGGGCGATGCGCCTCATGATGCCGTTCCCGACAGGGGGCGCACTGTCACAACCTGAAACATGCCGGCGTGCATGTGATAGAGGAGGTGGCAGTGAAACGCCCAATCGCCGGGCTCGTCCGCTGTAAGGTCGAACGTGGCGGTGCCGCCGGGCTGTACGATCAGCGTGTGCTTCCGGGGCTGGCGGTCGTCTTCGGCGCCGTTCACAAGCTCGAAGAAGTGGCCGTGCAGGTGGATGGGGTGCGCCATCATGGTGTCGTTGACCAGCTTCACGCGAACGCGCTCGTTCAGCGCAAAGCCGATGGGATCATCGCTGACGGCCGTGAATTTCCGGCCGTCGAAGGACCACATATAGCGCTCCATATTGCCGGTCAGATGAATCTCCATCTGCCGCTCCGGCGGCCGCTTTGGGTTTGCATGACGCGCGCGCAAATCCGTATAGCGTAGAACGCGGTGCGGCACCTGATCCAGGCCCAGACCGGGGAAGCCCATGCGGTCGACCGGGACGGGGGAAACCATGTCGACGCCGGGCCCGGCCTCCACCTGTGGTGGCAGTAGAGAGGTATCGCGCATCCTGTGATTCATCGCGCCATGATCCATTGGCGCGTGGTCCATAGATGCATGATCCATCGGAGCGTGGTTCATGGGTGCATGATCCGTCGCATGTGCCGGCGTGGGCTGTTCCATACGCATGTCGGGCATGCCCATATCGGCCATGCTGAGCGTAGGGGTTTCCCGCAGCGGCGGTATGGCAGCGCGAGATCCCGGCTGTGACGTCAGGCTTGCCACCCCCATGCCAGACCTGTCCATCGCCTCTGCCACGATGCGGTGTGCGCCCGCGCCGGGGGTCACGACGACGTCATAGGTCTCTGCGACGCCCAGTTGCAGTTCATCGACCACCACTTCGTCGACATCCTGCCCATCGGCCTGAATCACCGTCAGCGGCGTGCCGGGAATGCGGAAATTGAAGAAGGTCATGGCGCTGCCGTTGATGATGCGCAGCCTGACACGCTCCCCAGGGTTGAACAGATATTCCAGATCGTCGGCAGGGCCGTGGCCGTTGATCAGGAAGGTATAGGTCGATCCCGTCACGTCGCCGATGTCGCGCGGGTCCATGCGCATGCGACCCCATTTCAGGCGCTGCGCCAGATCCATGTCGCCGTTCGTAGCGGTCTGCTTGGTATAGTTGAAATAGCCCTCGGCCAGTTTCAGCTTTCGCATAATCTGATCCGGCGCACGGGGGGTGAATTCGCTGAGAAGGACAATGTAATCGCGATCATAGCGGTCGTCGGAGCCATCCGCGGCATCGATGATCAGCGGGCCGTAATGTCCGGCCTGTTCCTGCAGGCCGGAATGGCTGTGCCACCAATAGGTGCCCGCCTGCCGGACCGGGAATTCATAGGTAAATGTCTCGCTAGGGCCGATGCCGGGAAAGCTGACGCCGGGCACGCCATCATATTGAAAGGGCACCAGCAATCCGTGCCAGTGGATTGAACTTTGTTCCGCCAGCCTGTTCTCCACGTGCAGGCGCACTGTCTGCCCTTCTTGCAACCGGATGAGAGGGCCCGGCACGCTGCCGTTCACCGCCACCGCATGGCCAACGCGCCCGCCGGTCTGAAACCGATGGGCATCGATCGACAGGCGAATGTCGTCGCCCGACAAGGTGCCAAAGCCCTTTGCCGCCATGGCGAGGTCGGCGCCCTTTGCCCAGGCAGGCACGGGAAGAAGGGTGGACGCCGACAGTAGGGCGGCACCGGACAGAAATTTTCGGCGAGCGAGAATCATTGTAAATTTCCGCAGGTTGCAACGGATCAATCAGTCCATATATACCCCCATAGGGTATATGCAATGAGGGGCCGTATGACTGCGCAGCGCAAGAAGCAGAAGATGAACCGGCTGAACCGGATTGCGGGGCAGGTGCGTGGTGTCGCGCAGATGGTGGAGGACGACCGGTATTGCATCGACATCCTGAACCAGTTGCAGGCGGTGAAGGCGGCGCTGGCGCGGGCTGAGAGTGAAATCCTGAAGGATCACGCTGCGTGTTGCGTCGCGGATGCCATCGCGTCGGGGGATCAAAGGGAACAGGAACAGAAGTTCCGCGAACTGATTGATCTGATGGAAAGAGCGAGGAGGTAGCATGTCCTACGCCCGATTTGCGGCCATGATCGCGGCGTCGACCGTCATCATGTACGGCCTGATGTACCTGAATACCTATCAGCTGGATCACGTCCAGTTCAGTCAGACGCGCGTCTGGATGGCGGTCTATATGGGCGCGATGATGACGGTGGTCATGCTGGCCTTCATGTTGAAAATGTATGAGAAAACGAAGGTGAACGTGGCGATCTTCGCCGGTGCGGCAATCGTCTTTGCAGGGTCGCTATACCTGCTGCGCAGCCAGGATACCGTCGGCGACGTCGCCTATATGAACGCAATGATCCCGCATCACAGCATCGCCATCCTGACCAGCGAGCGGGCGAATATCCGCGACCCGCGCGTGCGGGAGCTGGCCGACGCCATCATCAAGACCCAGCGCGAGGAAATCGGCGAGATGAAAATGCTGGTCGCGGATCTGGAAGCGCAGGGGGCAGACCCGAGCCGCCAGAACAGGGAGGTCGCACAATGACCCGGAAAACGGCGCAGCTATATCGTATGGTGATGGACAAACATGTCTGTCCCTATGGCCTGAAATCGAGGGATCTGCTGGAACGGCAAGGGTATCGGGTGGAGGATCATCACCTGACGACGAGGGTGGAAACCGATGCCTTCAAGGAAGAGCATCAGGTTGAAACCACGCCGCAGACCTTCATCGATGGCAGGCGGATCGGCGGCTATACCGAACTGCGCGCCTATTTCGACAAGCCGGTGAAGAAGGAGGGCGAGACCAGCTATCAGCCGGTGATCGCCATTTTCGCCGTCGCGGCGCTGATGGCGCTGGCGACCAGTTGGGCGGCGTTTGGCGAGTTGCTGACAATGCGGGCGGGCGAGTGGTTCATCGCCTTTTCCATGTGTTTCCTGGCGGTCCAGAAGCTGCAGGATGTTCGCAGCTTTTCAACCATGTTCCTGAATTACGACCTGCTGGCGCGGCGCTGGGTGCCCTATGGCTATGTCTATCCCTTTGCCGAGGCGCTGGCCGGCATATTGATGATTTCGGGGGCCCTGACGTTCATTTCCGCCCCCGTCGCATTGTTCATCGGGACGATTGGGGCAGTCAGCGTGTTCAAGGCGGTTTACGTCGACAGGCGCGAGTTGAAATGCGCGTGCGTCGGCGGTTCCAGCAATGTGCCGCTGGGTTTCGTGTCGCTGACGGAAAATCTGATGATGGTGGTAATGGGTATCTGGATGCTGACGAAGAGCGCGATGTGACCGCGCCGAGGCGCGATTGAGCGTTGCGATTTCGCGCGTGGCCGACTGGCATGCATGCGTCACGCCGCCCCACCTCGCGGGCTCTTCCAATCGCCGTCTGCCTGCGTAAGGCGGCTGCATGCCGGGAAATGCCAAACTAGTCAGCGGATCGATCCGCCGCCATTTGTGGGAACAGACGGCGCCCATGCTGCTGGGTGTCGCCAGCATCGTGTCGGTCGGCATCGTCGATGCCTATTTCGTCGGCCAATTGGGGCCGGCGCCGCTTGCGGCGATCAGCTTCGTATTCCCTGTCACGCTGGCGCTGACCAGCCTGGGCGTGGGCGTGCTGGTGGGAATCAATTCCGTCGTGGCGCGCGCATTGGGGGCGGGTGATTCCGACCTGGCGGCATGCCGGGCGGTGCAGGGGGTCGCGCTGGCGGGTCTGTTCGGGCTGGCGACGGCGGTGCTGCTTTACCTGCTGCAGGACCCCATATTTGCCCTGATGGGGGCGAAGGGTGAGCTGCCAGCGCTGATCGAAGCGTACATGTTCCCCTTCGCCTGCGGTTTTCCCTTTCTGCTGATGAGCATGGGCGCAAATGGCGTCCTGAGAGCGCAGGGCCTCGCCAGCGATTCGGCTATTATCCTTGGGACGATGGCGACGGCGAACTGGTTGCTGGACCCCCTGTTGATCGCAGGGTGGGGACCTGCGCCCGCATTGGGCATAGCCGGGGCGGCCTATGCCTCTGCCATCTCCTTCGTGCTGGCCGGGGCCGTCGGGCTGTATTTGGCGGGGCGCAGTGCATTGGGCCTGCATCCATCCATGCTGGGCCGTACGGACTGGAAACCGGGCGTGCTCGCCATTGCAAAAATTGGCGGTCCCGCGGCCTTGTCGAATTCCATCAATCCCGTCGGCCTGAGCATCCTGACCGCCCTGCTGGCCAATTTCGGTGATGCGACCGTTGCCGCCTTCGGCGTTGCCGGACGCATTCAGACATTTGCGGTCGTGCCGCTTCTCGCCATGTCGTCGGCGATCGGTGCGATCGTGGGGCAAAATTGGGGAGCGGGACAGCCGGACCGGTCGCGGCTGGCGCTGCGCGAGGCATCGCTCGCCTCGGTCATCTACGGGCTGGCGATCGCGGCGCTGCTGGTGGCTTTTCGCGACCAGGCGGCGGGGATATTCTCGGATGAGCCGAGCGTGATCGCGCAGATCGGCAACTATCTGAAAATCGCCGCATGGGGCTTTGCCGGCTATGGCATCGTCATCGTTACCAATGGGGCGCTGAATGCGGTGGACCGGGCGACGACGGCGATGGTTGTCAGCATCGTCCGGGTGGCGGCCGTCATGATACCCGCCGCGCTGATCGGCCGCGCCCTGGCAGGGGAAACCGGCATCTATGCGGCTGAACTGGCGGCCAATCTGATCGGCGCGGCGCTGTCCTACTTCATCGGCCTGCGGGCACTGTCGGATCGGGCATCCCCACCCGCGAAGAGCGGCGGGGCGCAGCAGGCAGACCCAGCGCCGACGGCCTAGCAAAAAGGCCGCCGCGCCCTGAGTGGGTGCGGCGGCCTTCCCTGTTTAGTCCGGGCGGTAGCCCCGGGGAATTACATCTCTTCTTCGTTGAGATCCGCTTCCATCTCGTCCATTTCGGCGTCGACACTGGTGGCCGCGTCAGCTGCTGCCGCGTCCATTTCATTGCCCATTTCGTCGAATTCGGCGCCCATCTCGTCGCTCATCTGGTCGAGATCCTGGCCCATTTCGTCCATGCCGGCTTCCATATCGTCGATGGCGGCCTGGCCAGCCATTTCGGATTCTTCGCCTGCCGCTTCCAGATCGTTTTCCACGGCACTGTCGGAATCGCCACAAGCGGAGAGGCCAAGTCCGGCCACGAGCACGGCGGCGGCGAAGCCCTTGGTCAGGTTGGTCATTGATATTTCCCTAAAACTGGTTGTCATATGCCGAGGCATTGCGTGCCAAAGCGGGCACACTTTGCCAAAGTGCGCGCAGAATGAAAGGATTTTCATGCGGCTCTGGTCCGAGCGAATATTCCCAGGCCTGTGCGAGCGGGCGATGGCCGTGCCGGCGCTGCAGGAACGACGCCGCCATATGCTCGCCCATGTGGCGGGGCGCGTTCTCGAAATCGGGTTCGGGACCGGCCTGTCAGCGGCGCTCTATCCGCCAGCCGTTCGCGAACTGGTCGCGGTCGAGCCGTCGGAAGGGATGAACGAACGGGGGCGGCGTCGCGCCGGGGCAGCGTCCGTCCCCGTCACCTTCTTGCCGGGGACGGCGGAGGCTTTACCGTTCGATGCAGCAGAGTTCGACCATGTAACGTGCAGCCTGACGCTGTGCAGCGTTAGCGACCCACAGCGCGCGCTGGCGGAAATCATGCGCGTGTTGAAGCCGGAGGGCCGGTTCCATTTCATGGAGCATGTGCGGTCGGACGTACCGGAGCGCGCCACGTGGCAGGACCGGCTGAACCCGCTGCAACGCATGATCGGCGTGGGCTGCAACATGAACCGGAATACGCCTGCGCTTATTCGCAGCGTCGGTTTTGACCTGCCCCCCGTCGTTCAGGAGATGGAGAGGGCCTTGCCCTTTCCAAAGCTGTTTCCGATTGTGCAGAGCGTGGCGGTCAAGCCGGCATAGCGCCGCGCCTGTTCCCCTGTCGGGGAGGACCACAGCGGTCTGGCGCAAGAACCTTATCAGCCATCACCATCTGGCTGAGGTGCCAGAGGCTCCGTTAGGGGTGGGTCCGCAGGAATGTCTTCGACTGGCGTCTCCTCCGATGGCGCTTCGTCAGCGTTTGTCGGGTCGGAGGGCGCTGCTGCGTCCGGCACTGCATCCGGCTGAGGGGCGGTATCGTCTTCGGGAACGAACTCTTCCTCGTCCTCAGGGATGAATTCTTCGTCGGGTACGAATTCCTCGTCCGCCTCGAATGCGCCCTCCTCGCCAAAGCCGTCCTCGGCGATGGGTGGATTGCCGTCATAAATCTCTGCGGTACGGGACTGGATATAGGCTGATTTCATCGTCGAATAGGGGTCCAGCGCGTTCGCGATCAGGGGGTCTGCCGTTTCGACCAATTGCGCGCGAAGGTCGATGACCTCTCCCGCTGCCACACCCCATCGTTCGGTCCGGGAGAGGTCGAACGTGCGCTTCTGAAAACGCCCCCAGGCGTCGACGCTTCTTTGCGCGCCGAAGCCCACGGCATCGCGCAGCGACGATGGACCCAATATCGGCAGCATCAGGAACGGCCCCGAACCGACACCCCAGGTGGCGAGCGTCTGGCCGAAATCCTCGTCCTGTTCCGGCAGACCAAGTTTGGCAGCACGGTCGGAAAGGCCGAGCACGCCATAGGTTGAATTGATCGCCAGGCGGTCGACGGCCCTGAATGCGCGTTTGATCTTGCCCTGCAGAAGCGCGTTGAAGAACGACATCGGTTCGCCGACATTGTTCAATGCGTTGGTGATGCCGGTACGCGCGGGCCGGGGGACGACGGCACGATAGCCCTTTGCCACTGGTTTCAGGACAGCGCCGTCGACGGCATTGTTGAAGCTGAACATGGCGCGGTTGAACCCCTCTGCGGGGTCACCCTCCTGATAGGTGGCCGGGGCTGTCGCACAGGCACCAAGCAATAGGAGGGGAAGAAGTCGGACAATCATTGGCAAACTCACACGGGGCAGTTACGCGCCCTTCTATGCAGCGGCGGGGTAGGGGTCCAGTGACTCCACGGGGGATGCCGCGAACTGGCTGTCGGATGGGTCAGAGCCCTGCGTTCTCCACAAGGAAAATGCCGACTCTGATTGACATATAAAGATATCTTTATATGTGCTGGGGGCATGCTTTCGCTGATCGACATTCTCCGTGCGCTGGCGGACCCGACGAGACTGCGCATCGCGCGGCTGGCGCGGCGCATGGAGCTGACCGTCGGTGAACTGGCGAGCGTGCTGGAGCAATCGCAGCCCCGCGTGTCGCGCCATGTGCGTATATTGGGCGAGGCGGGGCTGGTCGAGCGGCACAAGGAAGGGTCGTGGGTTTTCGTTCGCTTTGCGGGCGGCGAACTGGCGGCTCATGTCGGCGCGCTGCTGGACGCGGCCGAACCGCCGGAGGACGATATAGGTCGGTTGGAAGCCGTGCGCGGAGAGCGGGTCGAGGAAGCCGAACGCTATTTCGCCGACCATGCCGAGAATTGGGATCGGGTCCGCGCGCTGCACGTCGCCGACAGCGAAGTGGAAGCGGCGATTACGAAGACGCTGGGATCGCGCCCGCTGGGCACCCTGTTGGATATCGGCACGGGGACGGGCCGTATGCTGGAGGTGCTGGCACCCGGCGCGTCGCACGCCATCGGCATCGATCGAAGCGCCGAAATGCTGCGCGCCGCGCGTGGCAAGCTGGAGGCGGCGGGCCTGACGCAATGTCAGGTGCGGCAAGGCGACATGTTCGCACTGCCGCAGGCGGATGCGAGTGTCGACACCGTGGTGCTGCACCATGTGCTGCACTTCGCCGATCGACCGCACGCGGCGGTGGCGGAGGCGGCGCGGGTGCTGTCGCCCGGCGGGCGGCTGTTGATCGCCGATTTTGCCCCGCACGACCGCGAGGAATTACGGCGGAACCACGCGCATGTGCGCCTGGGCTTCGCCGACGAACAAATGAAGTCCTGGCTGGAAAAGGCCGGACTGAGGCCACATGCGCCGCAACATCTGGAAGGACCTTTGACCGTGACAATCTGGTTGGCCGAGAGCCCGGATCGCACCGTAGGAGCCGCAGCATGAGCGAGGCTCCCTTTGATGACAGACAGGTGTCTGCGGGAGGCGCGGCCACCCATAATCCTGCCCCGCCGCCCGAGCGGGCGCGTGCCAATGCGTCCCCCATGTTCGCCGATCTGGCGGGGGATGTGGACGTGTCGTTCGAATTCTTTCCGCCCAAGAGCGAAAAGATGGAGCAGACGCTGTGGCAGTCGATCAAGACGCTGGAGCCTTTGCAGCCGAAGTTCGTCAGCGTCACCTATGGCGCGGGTGGATCGACACGCGACCGTACCCATGCGACGGTGGCCCGGATCGTCAGGGAAACGGGCCTGACGCCGGCGGCGCATCTGACCTGCGTCGATGCCTCAAGAGGTGAAATAGACGAGGTCGCCGACGAATATTGGAATGCGGGCGTCCGCCATATCGTCGCGCTGCGGGGCGATCCGCCCCGGCAGGGCGAGCGGTTCACGGCGCATCCCGACGGCTATGATTGTGCAGCCACCCTGATCGAGGGGCTGAAGAAGCGGCACGATTTCGAAATTTCGGTGGCCGCCTATCCGGAGCAGCATCCAGAATCGGGAACGCTGGACGCCGATCTCGACAATCTGAAGCGCAAGCTGGATGCCGGCGGCACGCGCGCCATTTCGCAATTTTTCTTCTCTCCCGAAGCGTTCTTCCGATTCCGGGATGCGGCGGCGGCGCGCGGTATCAATGCGCCGCTGGTTCCCGGCATCCTGCCGGTATCGAATTTCAAGCAGACGAAGAGCTTCGCCGAGATGAACGGAACGGCATTGCCGGGCTGGCTGGAGCGGCTGTTCGAGGGGCTGGACCAGATGGCGGATGCGCGCAAGCTGGTCGCCGCAACCGTCGCGGCGGAAATGTGCCGGCGGCTATATGCGGGCGGGATCCGCGACTTTCACTTTTACACGCTGAACCGGGCGGAGCTGAGCTATGCGATTTGTCATATGCTGGGCATGCGACCGCAGCCGGAAGGAGATGCGGCATGAGCGTTCGCGATGAATTCAATGCGCTGATCAAGGAAAGAATCCTGATCAAGGACGGTCCCTATGGCACCGCGATTCAAAAACGACGGCTGCAGGAGGCCGACTATCGCGGCGACACCGGCCTGACGGCCGATCAGAAGGGCAATAACGACCTGCTGAACCTGACGCGGCCCGACGTCATCACCGATATCGCCAATGAATATCTGGATGCGGGTGTCGACATCTTTGCCACCAACACCTTCAACGCGACGAAGATCAGCCAGGGCGATTACGATGCGCAGCATCTGGTCGGCGACATCAACCGCGCGGCGGCGAAATTGCTGCGCGACGCCGTCGATGAGCGCCAGGAAAAGGACGGGCGCCGCCGCTTCATCTGCGGCGCGATCGGGCCGACCAACAAGACGCTGTCCATTTCGCCAGACGTCAACAATCCCGGCTTTCGGGAGGTGGATTTCGATGAGGTGAAAGCCGTCTACCGCGAGCAGATCGACGCCCTGGTCGAAGGCGGCGTCGACGCCATCCTGATCGAAACCGTATTCGACACGCTGAACGCCAAGGCAGCGGCGATGGCGGCGATGGAGGCGGGCGACGAGCTGGGCCGGGATCTGCCCATCATGCTGTCCATGACCCTGACGGACATGGCCGGCCGCAATCTGAGCGGTCAGACGGTCGAGGCGTTCTGGTATTCGGTGCGCCATGTCCGGCCATTGACCATCGGCCTGAACTGTTCGTTCGGTGCGACCGAATTGCGGCCGCATGTCGCCGCGCTCGCCAAGATCGCCGACGCGCCGGTGATGGTTTATCCGAACGCCGGCCTGCCCAATGAAATGGGTGAATATGACGAAGAGGCCGAGACGACGGCGACACTGGTGAAGGCATGGGCGGAGCAGGGCTATGTCAACGCTCTTGGCGGTTGCTGTGGCACCACGCCGGAACATCTCGCCGCCATCGCCAAGGCCGTCGCCGACCTGCCACCGCGCAAGGTGAAGTCGGCGGCGGCGGCCATGCGCCTGTCGGGGCTTGAGCCGTTTACTGTCGCCGCGTGACCAATGTCTTGCCGCCTTCGATGAAGGCCGGAAGTCCTCCGCACGCGCGGACCATTATTATATTTGAGCACATTTTATGACCTCTTCAGCCACCAATTTCATCAATGTCGGGGAACGCACGAACGTTACCGGATCGGCGCGTTTCAAGAAGCTGATCATGGGTGACGATTACGACGCCGCCATAGAGGTGGCGCGGCAGCAGGTGGAGAACGGTGCCCAGATCATCGACATCAACATGGATGAGGGCCTGCTGGATGCGGTCGTCGCGATGGAGACATTCCTGAAGCTGATCGCCGCCGAACCCGACATTGCGCGCGTTCCGATCATGATCGATTCGTCGAAATGGGAAGTGATCGAGGCCGGCCTGCGCTGTGTCGCGGGCAAGGCGGTGGTGAATTCGATCAGCATGAAGGAGGGCGAGGAGCCGTTCCTGGAATCGGCACGCAAGGTCCGGCGATATGGCGCCGCCGCGGTCGTCATGGCGTTCGACGAGGTCGGGCAGGCGGACACGGCCGCACGCAAGATCGAGATTTGCGAGCGCGCCTATAAGTTGCTGGTCGCCGACGGTTTTCCGGCCGAGGACATTATTTTCGACCCCAATGTGTTCGCCGTCGCGACGGGCATAGAGGAGCATAATAATTACGGCGTCGATTTCATTGAGGCGACGCGCGAGATCAAGAAGCGCTGCCCGCATGTGAAGATTTCGGGCGGCCTCTCAAATCTCAGCTTCTCATTCAGGGGCAATGAGCCGGTGCGCCGAGCGATGCATTCCGTGTTCCTGTACCACGCCATTCCGGCGGGCATGGACATGGCCATCGTCAATGCCGGCCAGCTGGACATTTACGACGATATCGACGCCGAACTGCGCGAGGCATGCGAGGATGTGGTTCTGAACCGCCGCGACGACGCCACGGACCGGCTGCTGGAACTGGCGGAGCGTTACAAGGGCGGCGGCGCGAAGGCGCAGGTCAAGGACATGTCCTGGCGCGAACTGCCCGTTCGGGAACGGCTGAGCCATGCGCTGGTGAAGGGCATCGACGAGTTCGTCGTCGATGACACGGAAGAAGCGCGGCAGGCCGCGGACAAACCGATCCATGTCATCGAGGGCCCGTTGATGGACGGCATGAACGTCGTCGGCGACCTGTTCGGATCTGGCAAGATGTTCCTGCCGCAAGTGGTGAAGTCCGCGCGCGTCATGAAAAAGGCCGTCGCGCACCTGATCCCCTATATCGAGGCAGAGAAGGAGGAAGGCGCCAAGGCCAAGGGCAAGATCATCATGGCCACGGTGAAGGGCGACGTTCACGATATCGGCAAGAACATCGTCGGCGTCGTTTTGCAGTGCAATAATTTCGAGATCATCGACCTGGGCGTCATGGTGCCGTGGCAGGATATATTGAAGGCCGCGACAGACAATGACGCCGATATTATCGGTCTGTCTGGCCTGATCACGCCTTCGCTGGACGAGATGGTGACTGTCGCCGAGGAGATGCAGAAGGCGAGCATGACCATGCCGCTACTGATCGGCGGGGCGACCACGTCGAAGGTGCATACGGCGCTGAAGATCGAACAGGCCTATGACGGACCGACGCTGCATGTGCTGGACGCCAGCCGCGCGGTCGGCGTAGCCAGTGCGCTGACTTCCGACGGAGAGGGCGGAACGACGCTGATCGAGAAAACCCGCGCCGATTATGAAAAGATCAGGACCGACCGCGCCAATAAGGGGCAGTCGAAGCTGTCACCCATCGCCGAGGCGCGCGAAAATGCCTTCGATGCCGATTTTGCCGCCTATACGCCGCTGCGTCCCAATCTGGTCGGAACGAAAATCATCGACGATGTCACGGTGAAAATGCTGCGTTCCTATATCGACTGGACGCCGTTTTTCCGTTCGTGGGAACTGGCGGGAAACTATCCCGCGATCCTGGACGACGAGGTTGTTGGCGAAAGCGCGACATCGCTGTTCGAGGATGCGCAGAAGATGCTGGACCGCATAGAGGCGGAGGAATGGCTGACACCGCGCGGTGTTGCCGCCTTCTGGCCCGTGCGGCGCGACGGTGATGATATCATGGTCTTTTCCGATGAAGAGCGCACCGATGAGGTCGCGCGTCTGGCCATGCTGCGCCAGCAGATGGTGAAGCGCGAAGGGCGGGCGAACATGTGCCTGGCAGATTTCATTTCGCCGGATGCGGACTGGCTGGGCGGCTTTGCCGTGACATCGGGCGCGGGAACGGAGGAAATCTCCAAACGCTTCAAGGCCGATCATGACGATTATTCCGACATATTGTTCAAGGCCCTGGCGGACCGTCTGGCGGAAGCCTTTGCAGAATATCTGCACGCGCTGACGCGGCGCGAACTGTGGGGCTATTCGCCCGATGAGCAATTGTCCGATGAGGATCTGATCAAGGAACGCTATCGCGGGATTCGTCCGGCACCCGGCTATCCCGCGTGCCCCGATCATACGTTGAAGCCGATCCTGTTCGACCTGCTGGACGCAACGGAGAATACCGGCGTGACGCTGACAGAATCCATGGCGATGCTGCCGGCCTCCTCCGTTTCAGGCTTTTATTTTGCGCATCCGGACAGCCAGTATTTCGGCGTTGCCCGTATCGGCCGCGACCAGCTGGAGGATTATGCCGAACGGCGGGGAATTGCGGTGGACGAAGCGGAAAGGTGGCTGCGGCCCAACCTCTAGCCCCGGCAGCAAGCGGGCGAGCCAGCTAAGTCGAGATCAATAAAAAGCCGGACCTCCTTCAGGAGATCCGGCTTTTCCTTTAGGCCCGGCGACGAGCGGGGGAGGGAAGGGCCGCCGGGCCGTTGATCCATGGTTTAAAGCTCAGGCTCTTCATCCATCGTGGGATCCGGCTGTGGGCCGGGTACCGTAGGCGATACATCCGTGTCAGTGTCGGCGTCGGTGTCAGTATCAACCGTGGGGTCGAGTTCCGGGCCGCTCATGCCGTCGGGATTCGCCTCATCCGTCATCGGCGGCTGTCCGGTGGGTTGGGTGTCCTCCATCGCCGGATCCATGGGGGTGCCGTCAGGCATTGTTTCCTGACCCTGAGCGAAGGCGGAGCCTGCGAAACCCAAGAGAGCTGCCGTCGATGCGGTGAGAATAATCTTGTTCTTCATGGCCTTACTCCTTTCATGCGCCTCCGTGGGGGGAAGTTTGAAGGCGCTTCGTTGTTAGGCAGGGTAAGAACGCGCAGTCAGATGGACTTGGGTTCACGGTTCGTCGCTGGATTTTACCGCCCGGTCGCTAAATTCGCGCTTTTTTGCGCGAATAAGCGGTTTTGCGACTGAATCAGTCGTGCCGGGTCCAGCCGGATGGCTCCAGGGCTTCCAGCGGGCGAAAGCGATATTTGTAATTCATCCGCTCACACCCATCGATCCAATAGCCAAGATAGACATAAGGCAGGCCGGCCGCCTTCGCCCGCATGATATGATCCAGGATCATGTATGTGCCGAGGCCGCGACGCGCCTCATTATCGGGATCGTAGAAGCTGTAGACCATGCTGAGGCCGTCGCTTTGCTGGTCCGTCAGGCATACGCCGACAAGTGTCCCAACCTTCCGCCCCTCTGCGGGCGGTTCGCGATATTCGACGACGAGCGTACCGACAGGCGTCTGTTCGACCATGTCGGCATAGTCCCGCGCGCTCATGTTCGCCATGCCGCCATAAGGGTGCCGTGCCTGCAAATAGCGGCGAAGCAGTGCGAATTGTTCACTGGTCGCACGCGTTTCGCAGGCGGCGACATCTATGTCGGAATGCCTGCGGCGCAATTTCCGCTGCGAGGTACTGGGCTGAAACTCCCTGGCGATGGTCCGGACAGAGATACATTGCCGACAACCATCGCAGCTGGGCCGATAGGCGACATTCTGCGACCGGCGAAACCCCGTCCGGGCCAGCGCCTCCAGAACCTGGTCCGCCTCCGGACCGTGCAATTCGGTGAAGACCTTTCGTTCCAGCCGGTCAGGCAAATAGGGACACGGCGTGGGCGCGGTCACGAAAAAGCGTGGCAGGCGAAAGCTCTGGTCGGTCACAGGGCTCGTTCTAAACCAGAACGGAACCCCGTGGCCATGGCGGACCTGCTGGCCATGCGGGGACTAGGCGAGCTCGACCATGCTGACGTCGAACCCCTCGCCCCGCAGGCCGTCCAGCAGGCGCTCCAGATGCTGCCCGTCGCGTGTTTCGCATTCCACATCGGTGATCAGGCCCTTTGCCGGCAGGCTGGAAAAGATCCGCTGATGGGACACTTCGAGGATGTTGACCTGATGTTCCAGGAATATCTGCGTGACCTTCATCAACTGGCCCGGCCGGTCCTTTAGCCGGATACGCAGGCGGGCGAGGCGGCCGTTGCGGGCAAGGTCGCGCAGCAACACGTTCGCCAGCAGGCGCGTGTCGATATTGCCGCCGCACAGCGGCAGGCCAACCTTGCGCCCGCGGAAGCGGTCCGGGTGCGTCAGCAGCGCTGCCAACCCTGCCGCGCCGGCGCCTTCCACCACGGTCTTTTCGATGCCGAGCAGCATGGCGACCGACCGCTCCAGCTCTGCCTCTGCGACGAGGACGATGTCGTCCACCATCTGTTCGACGATCTGGAAGGTCAGTTCCCCCGGTGCCTTGACGCTGATCCCTTCCGCCAGGCTGTCACCCTCGCAGATCATGCTCTCGCCTTTCAGCTTGCCATACATGGAGGGATAGAGCGCCGCCTGAACGCCGATCACCTCTATGTCGGGCTTCATGTGCTTGGCGGCGATCGAGCAGCCGGAGATGAGGCCGCCGCCGCCGATGGGGACGCACAGCATGTCGAGGCCGGGCATGTCCTCCAGCATCTCGACCGCGACGGTACCCTGGCCGGCGATGACATAAGGATCGTCGAAGGGGTGCACGAACGTCAGATTGCGTTCCGCCTCCAGCGTTCGGGCGTGGGCATAGGCCTCGTCGTAATTCTCGCCAAAGAGTTCCACCGTGGCACCGTGACCCTGAGTCTGGCTGATCTTCACGAGCGGCGTCGTGATGGGCATCACGATCGTCGTCGGTATGCCGAGGCGCGCAGCATGATAGCTGAGCCCCTGGCTGTGATTGCCGGCGGATGCGGCGATGACGCCGCGCTGACGCTGTTCTTCGTTGAGGGAGAGGAGTTTGTTGAGCGCGCCGCGTTCCTTGTAGGCGGCGGTGAATTGCAGATTTTCGAACTTCAGCCAGACTTCGGCGCCGGTAATCTCGCTGAGTGTCTTCGCATGCAGGCAGGGTGTGCGAATGACCTGCCCCCGGATTGCCTCGTGAGCGGCGATAATATCGCTGTAGCTGACGGGCAAACGGGTGGACGAGACGTGCGGCGCTGTTTGATCGGCGTTCATAATGAGTGCCCGATAGCCTTATGAGCGGCCTTGCGCCAGCCAAGAGGGAAATGAGACATGTCGTTCATCGACGGCGGATCGGACAGGAAGCGGGACTGGCGCGCGGCGTTGGCGGTCGCGGTTCTGCACGTCCTGATCGTCCTTGTCCTGCTGCAGAGCGTCGGCGTGGTGCTGGCGCCGGAGGAACTGCCGGCCCTCGATATATTGGAGGTGCCGGAAAAGCCGCCCGAGCCGGAAGGCGCGCCGGCGGCCCCCGAAGTCCGGCTGGACCCCATACCCGTCATAGTGCCCCCGCCTGACATAGAAGTCGAACTGCCGCCCCCGCCGATCCGCGCAGCGCCGCCGTCGGGCGGAGAAGCGGACGGTGTCGGTTCGGGAAGCGGCACCGGCCAGTCGGGCAGTGGCTCTGGTGGCGGCGGGATCAGCCGCGCGCAAAAAATCGCCGGCGATATCACGAACCGCGACTATCCCCGCGCGACGCGGCGGACGAATGCGGAGGGCGTCGTCGAGGCGTTCTTCGACATCCGCCCCGACGGCCGGGTCGAGAATTGCCAGGTGACCAGTTCAAGCGGCAACGCGGCGCTGGACGAAACGACATGCCGCCTGATCACCGAACGATTCCGCTATGAGCCCGCCCGCAACGAACGCGGCGAGCCGGTCGGCGACCGCACGGGATGGCGGCAGAGCTGGTGGCGGGAGTAGTGCGTCGAAGCGGCAGCTAGTCGCGCGAAACCTTTTCCACCCTTTCATGTGCCTCCTGCGCCTCCAGCGACAGGGTGGCGACGGGACGGGCATCCAGCCGCTTCAGGCTGATCGGTTCGCCGGTGACCTCGCAATAGCCATATTCGCCCCGATCGAGCCGCCGCAGCGCCGCGTCGATCTTGGCCGTCAATTTGCGCTGCCGGTCGCGGGTACGCAATTGCACCGACCATTCCGATTCGGTGCTGGCGCGGTCCGCCATGTCGGGTTCCTGCAGGCTGTCGACAGCGAGGCTGTCGAGCGTTTCCTGCGCCTCCCGCGCAAGCTCCGCTTTCCAGTCCAGCAGTTTTTTTCGAAAATAGGCTTTCTGCCGCGGCGACATGAATTCCTCGTCCTCCGACGGGCGGTAGTCCGCTGGCACAATTTCCGACTCACTATTGCCGGTACCGGTGGTATCCTTGCTAAGCGACTGATTCGTCATAAAGTTACTCCACGGGAGGGGTCACGCCTCGTCACCCTCTCGTCCCCTGCGGCGGGCCTATACACTTGCCATTATGACGCGACAATGACTGCATGCGAATGCGGGCCGTGCAATCCGGCGGGCAGGACGCACCGGGCAGCGCCGATATTTCGCTTGGGCCGCTTCGCCGCGCGCGCTATCCCGCCCCGCATGGATAGCCAACGCATCGCCCCCGATCCCGAAAATCCCGAGACCCTGTATGTGGCCAGCACGCGCACATCCTGTGAAGGCGAGGGCGGCGCACTGGGCCATCCACGCGTTTATCTGCAAATGGGCGCCGACGGGTTCGTCGACTGCGGCTATTGCGACCGGCGCTTCATCCTGGAGGGCGGCCCCGCCGACAAGCGCGCCGCGGCGTGAGCCAAGAGCCTGCCCGCCTGCTGATATTCGGCAAGGGCTATACGGCCACGCGGCTGACGAGCAGCCTGCCACGTGGCGAATGGACCATAGACGCGACCGGGCAGACCGCGCGGCCGGGCATCATCCCTCTCGACGATCCCACCCTTCCCGATCTGATCGCGCGCGCGACGCATATCCTGTCCTCGACACCCCCCGCCGATGAAAGCGACCCGGTACTGGACCGTTATTCACACGATCTGAGCGCGACGGAGGCCTGGGTCGGCTATCTTTCCTCTACCGGCACCTATGGCGACACGCAGGGCGCATGGGTGGATGAGACGGCGACGGTGGGCCCGGGGCGGCGCGGGGCGCGAATTGCCGCCGACCTGGGCTGGCAGGCGCTGGACCGGCCGGTCGCGATATTCCGCCTGCCCGGCATATACGGTCCGGGCCGTTCGGCGTTTGACCGGCTGCGGCAGGGAAAGGGGCAACGCATAGATGCGCCGGGTCAGGTTTTCAGCCGCATCCATGTGGACGATATTTGCGCGGCCGTGCGTGCGGCAATGAGCGGGCGGGCAAGTGGAATTTATAACCTTGCCGATGACGAGCCGGCCCCGGCATCGGATGTGACAGCCTATGCGGCGCGGCTGCTGGGAATGGTGGTGCCGCCGCTTATCCCGCTGGAGGAGGCGCGGCTGTCGCCCGCCGCGCGCGGATTTTACACGGAGACGCGGCGCGTCGCCAATGGCAGGATGAAGCGAGATTTGCTGCCGCGCCTTCGCTATCCTGACTATAGAAGCGGTCTTGCGGCCATACATATGGAGGAAACCCAATGAAATTCGGTATCGGCCAAAGCCCCAAACGCCTGGAAGACGACCGCCTGCTGACGGGGGCCGGGCGCTATACCGACGATCTGCAGCCCGATGGCTGCGTCTATGGTGTAACCGTGCGTTCGCCCTACGCCCATGCACGCATTGCCGGCATCGACACCGCTGCGGCACGGGAGATGCCCGGCGTTCTGGCGGTCTATACCGCCGAGGACATCGCCGATTATGGCCGCATCCCCTGTCTGTTGCCGCTCGCCGGGCCGGGGATGGCGGAACGGCCCCTGCTGACGGGAGACAAGGTCCGCTTCGTCGGCGACGGCGTTGCCTTCGTGGTGGCGAAAACGCGCGATCAGGCGCGCCTGGCGGCGGAAGCGGTCGAGGTCGATTATGACGAACTGCCCGCCGCGCATTCCATTGATGCCGCCCTGAAGGAGGGCGCGACGAAATTATGGGAGGAGGCCGGCAGCAACAAGCTGTTCGACTGGGATGCGGGCGATGCGGAAGGGGCGGATGCCGCCTTTGCCAAGGCTGCGCATGTGACCAAGTGCCGCCTGATCCAGAATCGCATCGCCCCCAGCAGCATGGAGGTTCGCGCCGCCGTTGCGGAATATGATGCGGACGCCGGGTTCACGATTACTTTTGGCAGCCAAGGTGTGGTCAGCGCGCGAAAAGACCTGTCGGCCATGCTGAATATCGACAAGGAACAGCTGCGTGTCGTTACGCATGACGTCGGCGGCGGTTTCGGCATGAAGGGGTTTCTGTATCCCGAATATGGCCTGGTGCTGCACGCGACGCGCGATCTGGGCGTTCCCGTCAAATGGACCGGCGAACGCGGCGACGCGTTCCAGACCGACGTCCATGGCCGGGCCATGGTGTCGGAGGCGTCGCTGGCCCTGGACGCCGATGGCCGCATCCTGGCGATGAAGGTTGAAAGCTGGGCGGATCTGGGCGCCTATCAGTCGCAGTTCGGGCCCGGTATCCAGACCTTTGCCGGTGGCTGCATCATGGGCGGCGTCTATCGCATCCCCTCAATCCACAATCTGGTGCATGGCGTCGTCACGAACACGACCCCGATCGATGCCTATCGCGGCGCGGGACGTCCCGAATCGGCCTATACGATGGAGCGCCTGATCGAGGCGGCGGCTCACGAAATTGGCATGACGACGGATGAGATTCGTCGGCGCAATCTGCTGCTGCCGGACGAACTGCCGCATCAGAACGGCCTGGGCCTGACATTCGACGTGGGCAATTTCCCCGCCCTGCTGGATGGCGCGCTGGAGCGGGCGGACTGGAACGGATTCGATGCCCGCAAGGCGGAGGCGGCCGGGCGCGGCATGCTATATGGTCGTGGCATTGGTTTTTATGTGGAGATTGCCGGCGGTGGCTCTACCGAGGAATTTGCCGATATCCGCATCACGAAGGGCAAGGTTCATGCCGCCATCGGCACGCAGTCGAACGGCCAGGGGCACGAAACAGCCTATGCCCAGGTCATCGCAGAGCGGCTGGGCATCGACCTGGAGGATGTTCTGATCGAACAGGGCGACACGCAGCGGCTGAACCGGGGCCATGGCACGGGCGGATCTCGCTCCATGGTGTGGGGCGGCGCGGCCGGTCTGTTCGCCGCCGATCAGGTGATCGACAAGGCGCGCAAGCTGGCGGAAGCGGATCTGGGTGGCGACGTCGATTTCGACGAGGGCGTGTTCCGCGCGCGCGGTTCCAACGAAACCCGCAGCCTGTTCGAACTGGCAGAGGCGCATCCCGGCGAACTGGATGCGGATGGCAGTTTCAAGACCGAACACCCGACGCCGACATTTCCCAATGGCTGTCACATCGCGGAGGTCGAGCTGGACCCCGCCACCGGCATCATGAAGGTGACGCGCTATACCGTGCTGGATGATTTCGGGACATTGGTGAACCCGGTTCTGGTCGAGGGGCAGGTGCAGGGCGGTGTCGCCCAGGGTCTGGGGCAGGCCATTCTGGAAGAGGTCGTCTATGATGAAACGGGACAGCTTCTGACCGGCAGTTTCATGGATTATGGCATGCCCCGCGCCGACGACATGCCGCTGGGCATGACATTCGACACGCTGCCGACGAAAAGCCCGAACAATCCGCTGGGCGCGAAGGGTTGCGGCGAGGCGGGCACGATCGGCGCCATGCCGTCGATCATGAACGCCCTTGTCGATGCGCTGGGCGGCCAGCATGTCGATATGCCCGCAACGCCGGAAAAGCTGTGGCGGCTGGCGCAGGGCATGGAGATGCGGCAGGCGGCTGAATAGGCGCCCGACGGATTGGGGGGGGCTGACGTGCGGCCCCCCGTGATCCCCGCCATCGCGGAGCGGATCGACGACTGTTTGTCGCAGTTTATCGATGTTTATCGACTCTCTTGTCGATAGAACATAAGCTGAACGAATGGCGCAATTGGACACTCGGGAAAAGCTGGCGATCCTTGCGGACGCGGCGAAATACGATGCGTCCTGCGCTTCATCGGGCACATCGAAGCGGGACAGCGCCGGGGGCAAGGGGCTTGGCTCGACTGAGGGCATGGGCATCTGCCATGCCTACGCCCCCGACGGTCGCTGCATATCGCTGTTGAAGATTTTGCTGACGAACAGCTGCATTTTCGATTGTCATTATTGCATCAACCGCAAAAGCTCGAACGTCCGGCGCGCGCGATTTACGGTCGAGGAAGTGGTTCAGCTGACACTGAACTTCTACAAGCGGAACTATATCGAGGGGCTGTTTCTATCGTCGGGCATCATCCGATCGTCGAATTATACGATGGAACAGATTGTCGAGATTGCCCGCCAATTGCGCGAGGTTCACGATTTCCGCGGATATATTCATTTAAAGACGATCCCGGATGCCGACCCTGAATTGATGCGCGCGGCGGGCCTTTATGCCGATCGCGTTTCTATAAATGTCGAATTGCCGACCACGAATGGTCTGAAGCGTCTGGCACCGGAAAAGGATGGCGGCCGTATCGAGGGCGCGATGGGCGGAATGAAAACCGCCATCGAAGACGGCCGGGACGCAAAAAAGCGCTACAAATCTGCGCCGAAATATGCGCCCGCTGGTCAATCCACCCAGATGATCGTCGGGGCGGACGCGGCGAGTGACGGCGATATCATTGTGAAGGCGTCCAGCCTGTATGATCGGTTTCACATGCGGCGGGTCTATTACAGCGCCTTCAGCCCGATTCCCGATGCCAGTGCGGTGCTGCCGCTGAAATCGCCGCCGCTGATGCGCGAACATCGCCTTTATCAATCGGACTGGCTGATGCGCTTTTATGGCTTCCAGCCGCGCGAGGTGGTGGCGGCGACAGATGATGGCATGCTGCCGCTGGATATCGATCCGAAGCTGGCATGGGCATTGAAGTTTCGCGACAGCTTTCCAGTAGATATAAACCGGGCGCCGCGAGAGATGCTGTTGCGCGTGCCGGGCCTTGGCACGAAAGCTGTGGGCGCGATCCTGTCATCGCGGCGCTATCGCAATTTGCGGCTGGAGGACGTGGCGCGCCTGACGCAGTCGGTGCGGAAAATCCGTCCCTTCATTTCCTGCGTCGGGTGGTCGCCCGGCCGAACCACGGACCTGGCGGATTTGAAGGCGCTGATCGTGCCGAAAAGGGAACAGCTGGAACTGTTCGCGGCTTGATGCGCCGATGCGCTGTGTAACGCTGGAACATGAAGAGGATTTTGACGGGTGGCGCACTGCCGCCCGCGCCCTTGCACTGGCAAATGTACCGCCGGAGGATGTGACCTGGCAGGTGGGCGACACGCCGCAGGACCTGTTCGGTGACGAGGCGGTGTTGGAGGACAATAGCCGGGCAACCCTGACCGTGCCAAAGCCGTTCCTGCAATTGGCGCAGAGCGTGATCTGTCATTCCGAGCGGGAGCGGTTTGCCCTGCTGTACCGGATGCTGCTGCGGCTTCAAAAGAACCGGGAGGCGCTGCAGGATCGCGCTGATCCGTTGCGGAAACGGTTGGAGGAACTGCGCAAATCGGTTGCCCGCGACATTCATAAGATGCGCGCCTTCGTGCGGTTCAGGGAGGTGCAGACCGAAGACGAAACGCGGTTCGTCGCCTGGTTCGAGCCGGAACATCATATCGTCCGTACCAATGCTCCGTTTTTTCAGCGCCGCTTCGCGAGCATGAACTGGTCGATTCTGACGCCGGAATTGTGCGCGCATTGGGATGGCGAAACGCTGTCTTTTACCGAGGGGGCGACGAAGGCCGACGCCCCGGCAGGCGACCCGGTCGAGGAAACGTGGAAAACCTATTTCGCCTCCATCTTCAATCCCGCGCGGATGAAGGTGAAGGCGATGACGGCGGAAATGCCAAAGAAATACTGGAAAAACATGCCGGAAAGCGCGCTGATCCCCGACATGATCGCGGGTGCGCGGGCGCGGGAGATGACTATGGTGCAGACATCCAGAGAGGGCATTGCCCGCGCCGGTGACAATCGCGCGAAATCATTGTCGGCCCTGCGCGAGGAGGCAGAGGGATGTCGCCGCTGCGATCTGTGGAAGCCGGCGACGCAGCTGGTGTTCGGAGAAGGGCCGGTCGACGCAGCCCTGATGCTGATCGGTGAACAGCCGGGCGATCAGGAGGATCTGGCCGGGCGGCCCTTCGTCGGGCCGGCGGGGCAGTTGCTGGACCGTTTCCTGTCGGACGTCGGTATCGACCGTAGTGCCACCTATGTCACCAATGCCGTTAAACATTTCAAATATGAGCAGCGCGGCAAGCGCCGCATCCACTCCAAGCCGAATGGCGGCGAAATCGATGCCTGCCGATGGTGGCTGACGCAGGAAATCGACCTCGTGCAGCCGAAAGTGACGGTGGCGCTGGGGGCCAGCGCAGCGCGCGCGATGCTGGGTAAAACCGTCACGATCTCAAAGACGCGCGGGGCCGCCATCGAACTGCCGGACGGGTCGGAAGGATGGGTGACGGTGCACCCGAGCTATTTGCTGCGCATCCCCGATCAGGGCCGGGCAGAGGAGGAGCGGGCGCGATTCAGGGAAGACCTGGCGACTGTCAAAGCCCGCGTGGCGGCGCTGACCTGATCGGGGGCCGGGGGCTTGTCCGGACGGTGAACCTTCGTTAAGCGTTCATCTTTCGTTCCGCCGGTGAAAGCGCAGCATGACGCCCGAAATCCTCATTGCCTTTGTCGTCGCTCTTGCGCTGGGGGTACTGCTCGGCTGGCTGATGTGGGCGCGCGGCCTGGCGGCGATACGCGCCGATCTGACGGCGGTTAAAACAGCACATGATGAGGCGCGCGCGGCGCGTGAAAAGGCAGAGGGCGATCTGCACGTGGCCCGGTCCGACAGGGCGCTGGCGGAGAAGGGCGCTGAGGATATTCGTGCCCGGCTGGAGGAAATCCGTGTCGAGGTGGAGCGCCTGAAACCCATCGAACTGGCGCATGAAAAACTTATTTCCACATCGGCGGAACGCGAAAAGGCGTTTCTGGAGCGGGAGGCGGACCTTAATCGTCGGTTCGATGAGCTGGCCGACAAGGCACTTGGCCGGACGACGGAAGCGTTCCTGAAACGCGCCGAAGAAACGCTGGTGCGGCACCGCGAGGCGGCGGGGCAGGGGCTTGAGCAGAATCGCGTGGCGCTGGACAAGCTGATCTCTCCCATGCGCGAAACGCTGACCAAATATGAGACGCAGCTGAAGGAGATGGAGGAAAAGCGCGCCGGGGCCTATGGCGCGATCACGAACGCCATTGCCGATGTAAAACTGGGGCAGGAGCGCGTTTCGCAAGAGGCGCAGCGGATCGTCGGCGCACTGAGAAACGCGCCCAAGGCGCGCGGCCGCTGGGGCGAGCACCAGCTGCGCCGGGTGCTGGAAATGGCGGGCCTGTCGAAACATTGCGATTTTTCGGAGGAGGTGCATCGGGACGTTGCCGATGGACCGAATGTTCGGCCCGACGCCGTCGTGAACCTGCCGAATGACCGGGTGCTGGTCATCGATGCCAAGGTGTCGCTGAACGCCTATCAGGACGCGGCCGCAGCGGAGACGGACGAGGACCGCCGACTGCATCTGATTGCACATGCAAAGGCGATGCGCGCCCATGTCGAGACGCTGGGGCGCAAAAGCTATACGCAGCAATTTGACGATACGCTGGATTTCGTCATCATGTTCGTGCCGGGCGAGAACTTCCTGGCCGCCGCGCTGGAGACGGATCAGGATCTGTTCGAAATGGCGTTCGAGCGGCGCGTCCTGCTGGCAAGTCCGACGAACCTGATCGCCATTGCCCGTACCGTCGCGATGGTGTGGCAGCAGGAAAAGGCTGCGGACGACGCGCGGGAGATTTCCGCGATCGGCAAGGAGCTGTACGACCGGCTGGCAACAATGGGCGAGCATGTCGCGAAGCTGGGACGCAATCTGGACCTGGCGTCGGGCGCCTATAACAAGATGGTCGGCAGCCTGGAATCGCAGGTCATGACGTCCGCCCACCGCCTGCGCGAGAAGGCCATCGATACGCCAAAGAAGACGGTGGAAGCGTTGCCCACGGCGTCAGTTGATATACGCCCGCTTACGAAGCTGGAGGATGCGAGCGCGGAAACGCGAGACGCGGCGGAGTGAGCCGAAAGATACCTTAGAAAGCTGCGACGCCCTCAACTTCGACAAGGTCGTCGCGGACAGTGCCGGTGACGACGACCATCTTTTCGACGAGGTCGACAGGCATGCGCGGGAGTATCAGGCGCAGCTTTCGCCCGTCGTCGCAGGCAAGGATGAAATTACCCTCCGGCCGGACCAGGCGCCCGGTCAGGTTTACTTTTTCGGTCATTGATGGCGGTGTTGGTTCAGGACCTCATAAAGCATGACGGCGCAGCTGACCGCGACATTCAGAGAGTCCGCCTTGCCCAGCATTGGCATCTTCACCAGCGCATCGCACGCGGCTTCATAATGATCCGGCAGGCCGGACTGCTCATTGCCCATGAAAACGAATGTGGGGCGCGGATAGGCCACCGCCTGATAATCCTGCTCGGTCTTCAGACTGGTGCCGACAAGCATCGCCGGGGTCGTGCGCAGCCAAGTGAGAAAGTCCTCTCCCGCTGCCTGCGCAATCGGGGTGGTGAAAAGTGCGCCCATCGACGCGCGCACGGCCTCGACGCTGAACGGGTCGCAGCTTTGATCCAGCAGGATAACGCCGCCCGCCGCGACGGCATCGGCCGTGCGCAGAATGGTACCGAGATTGCCCGGATCCTTCAGCGATTCGCAGACGATCCAGATGGCTGCGGCGGCAGGGTCCAACCGCGACAATGACGTGTCCAGCAGATCGAATACGCCGACGACCCCTTGTGGATTGTCCTTGCCCGAAACCTTGGCGAGAATATCACGACTGACCGCCAGAGCCTCGCCACCGGATGCCTCCGTCTCATCGATCAGGCGCAGGGTCAGTTCATGCCGGTCGCCCTCCGCGAAGATCATCACGCGCGGGACGTGGCCAGCCTCCAGCGCCTCCGTGCAGATGCGCAGGCCCTCCGCCATGAACAGGCCCTCGGCGATGCGGTTCTTTTTCTGGGCCAGCCCCCGCACGCGCTTGATGGTCGCATTGGAAAAGCTGGTGATCTGGCGGGGCATTATTCCTCGCCGAATTTATTCTCGATCAGGCCGACGAGGGCCGTAATCGCCGCCTCGGCATCGGCGCCGTTGGCGTGCACCGTCACAGTGTCGCCGGGTCCGGCGGCCAGCATCATCAGGCTCATGATACTCGTGCCCGGGGCAGTGGTGCCGTCCTTATCGACGATGACAGAGGCGTCGAATTCTGTCGCCAGGGTCACGAATTTCGCACTGGCGCGCGCATGCAATCCGCGTTTGTTGCGGATGGTAACGGACTGTTGCAGCGTCCCTGTCTCCGACTGGGTATTCAGGCGACTTCGCCCAGGATCTTGGAGGCGACGGAAATATACTTCCGTCCCGCCTCCTGCGCCGCCTCAATGGCGTCTTCGGCCGACATATGGTCGCGCACGCTGGCCAGTCTGATCAGCATCGGCAGGTTCATTCCGGCAATAACCTCGACCGCGCTGGAACGGCCAGCGCCCATCAGGCTGATCGCAAGGTTGGAGGGTGTGCCACCGAACATGTCAGTCAGGACGACGACGCCACTGCCCGAATCGGTTTCGGCGATCGCATCGGCGATATCGCTGCGGCGCAGTTCCATGTCGTCATGCGCCTCTATGCAGATGGCGGCAATCTGCCGCTGCTTTCCGACGACGTGTTCCATGGCGGAAACGAATTCGCGCGCCAGACCGCCATGCGTTACCAGAACCATACCCAACATGTTGCCTAAGCTGCCACCTCTGCGCCGACCGATTTCCGCCGGGCGCCTTCACTACGTCCCAACACATCGCGGTGCACCACGTTTGGCTCCATCCCGGAGTCGCGCAGATGCGCCGCAAGCCGTTCCGCAACGTAAACGGAACGATGCCGACCGCCCGTACAGCCAATCGCGACGGTAAGATAGGCTTTTCCTTCTCGCTTGTAAGCAGGAAGAAGCGTGGTCACGAGGCCGGATATACGCTCGAAGGCATCTGAAAATGCAGCATCGGCAGCAACATATTCGCCAACGGCGGGGTCAAGGCCGGTAAGCGGACGCAGTTTGTCGACCCAATGCGGATTTGCCAGAAACCGCATGTCGAACATCATGTCCGCATCGCGCGGGACACCCCGGGCGAATCCAAAGGACATGACCGTAAGGGTCAGCCCGGAATCCGAACCGCCGCTAAACTTGTCGGTGATCTCCCGGCGCAAATCGTGGACGCTATAGTCCGTCGTATCGATGACGATGTCGGCCCAGCGCCGCAGCGGTGCCAGCACCTCCCGCTCGCGCGCGATCCCATCGGTTGCCGGTCGGTCGCTTGCCAGAGGATGCCTGCGGCGCGTTTCTGAAAAGCGCCGCACGAGTTCCCCCCCGGCACAGTCGATGAAGAGGACGCGCGCCTGATTGCCGTCGTCGCGCAGATCCTTGATTCTGTGCACGACCTTCTCGGCCGCAAAGGCGCGTGTGCGCACGTCGATGCCCACGGCGAGCGGGCGGTCGGCAAATTCCTTCGCCGTATCCAGTTTCAGCAGGCGTGACAGCAGCGACAGCGGCAAATTGTCCACGACTTCATAACCGTGGTCCTCAAGCGCGCGCAGCGCCGTCGATTTGCCTGCGCCCGACATGCCGGTCACGATCAGCAGCGGCGGACGCGGCTCGCCCTTGCCGGCGGTTCCGTTTTTCTCCTCCTCGGCGTGTTTTTTCGAATCGGACATATGCATCAGGCTACAGGACAGACGCCCTTCTCGATAGTGAGTGCGACCTTTAATGCGGCGGATGGCGCACGCGGATCGAGGCGCCATGTGGGCAGGGCGATGCCGAGGAATGTGCAGGATCGCGGGGCGGGCAGGCGCTCCATGGCCTCTCCCAGCTCGAAATGATGCGTCAGGTGGACCGGCTCCGCCACGGCATCCAGTCTGACAATGCCGATGCCGCGCACCTCTATCATGCCGGAAAAACCTGCGATGCAGGCGCCGAAAAGGCGGTCGTCATCCACAGAAAGTTCTACCTGATCGTCGGCAACCAGCATCGCGCCACGGTCGATCAATTGCAGGGCGAGGTCCGACTTGCCGCTGCCGCTCGGCCCGGTAAGCAATATGCCTGCGGACCCCAAGCGTACACAGCTGGCATGGCAGCGATCGTTCATGCCGCGGCCGGGAATTTGGCGATGAAGCGGGCGCCGCCATTCTTGCGCGTCTCGACGCTCAGCTTGCCGTCATGCGCCTCTACGATCGAGCGGCAGATCGCCAGTCCCAGACCGCTGTGCTGGCCAAAATCCTCCCCCTCCGGCCGCTCGGAGTAGAAACGCTGGAAAATCTTTTCCTCAGCATCGGGGCGAATACCGGGGCCGCGATCCTCGACACGCATGACCACCGAATGACGCCCCCGCGCGGCGCTGACCTGAACGAGGCCGCCGTCCGGCGAAAAGCTGATGGCATTGTCGATCAGATTGCGCACGACCTGTGCCAGGCGCGAGGGGTCGCCCATGACGCGGACTGTGCCGGCGGCAGGGCGCGCGAGTGCCAATTCGATTCCGCGCGGCAGGCCCCGCTCCTCGTAAAGGCCGACGATCCCCTCCAGCATATTGCCGAGATCGACGGGTTCGAAACGGGTCCGGCTGAGTTCGGCATCCAGCCGCGATGCGTTGGAAATATCGCTGATCAGCCGGTCGATCCTGTCGACATCCGCCGTGACGATGGCGAGGAGTTGCTGGCGTAGCTGGGGATCTTCGACCCGGCCCATCCCCTCGACCGCGCTGCGCAGCGATGCGAGCGGGTTCTTGATTTCATGTGCGACATCGGCGGCGAACGCTTCGGTCGCGTCGATGCGCATGCGCAGGGCGGTCGTCATATCGCTGAGGCTGCGGGCGAGTTCGCCGATCTCGTCGCGGCGCAGCTGGAATCGGGGCACTGTGACATCGCGCGCGCGGCCAAGCCGCACCCGCTGTGCCGCGATCGCCAGACGACGCAAGGGGCGGACAATAGTGCGCGCAAGGAAGCTGGATAAAAGGAGGGAGAGGCCCAGCACGCCCAGGAAGACGAGAAACAATGTTGCCCGTTCCGAGCGGACATCCGTCGTTACATCGCGCGCATTCTGGGTCAGCAACATGACGCGCCCGTCGTCCAAAGGTGCCGCAGCAAAAGTGACGGGCGTGCGGTCGGGCGCCAGGCGCACCCGATCCGCGACGCGGCCAGTGCGACGCGCCTCTTCGATCTCAGGAAAGGTTGACGCCCGATCGGGAAGCGTAACATCGAGACGTGGCACACGCCGCGCGCCAACCAGGGCATCGATCATCCGGTCGAGAAAGCGGGCGGCGTTCTTGCGCCATGGCTCGGTGGAAGGATCGATCAGCGTGTAGGTGGGACCAAGAATGTCCCAATTGTCGAGAATCTTCGTACCGTTAGGCCCATAGATACGGACACGCGCGCCCGTGGTGCGGCCGACCGCTGCCGCCTGACGCAATGTGGCCGCATCGTCGTCCTCGGCAACGCCCTCGCCCAGACTGCTTGCGATCAGGGCCGCGCCGCCGCGCAGCGCCTCTACCCGCTGGTCGATCTGGCGCACGCGAAAACTGTCCAGATAAAGAACGCCGCCCGCCAGCATCAGAACGGCGAACAAATTGACCGCGAGTATCCGCGTCGTCAGCGACCAGCGCCGCGACCAGCGAAGCTGCGAATCGTCGCCCGGCTCCGAAGGCAGCGGCTCAGCCGTCGCTCGTTCCTCCGGCGTCCTTGCCAGCCGCCGTTCCGCTCTGATTGAAACGGTAGCCAACGCCGTAAAGGGTCTCGATGGAATCGAATTCATCGTCGACAGCGCGGAATTTCTTGCGCAGCCGCTTTATGTGACTGTCGATGGTCCTGTCGTCCACATAGACGTCATCCTGATAGGCGGCATTCATCAGCTGATCGCGCGATTTTACGAAGCCGGGACGTTCGGCGAGCGTTTCCAGGATCAGGAATTCGCTGACCGTCAGGGAAACATCCTTGCCGTCCCACAGGACACGATGGCGGCCGGTATCCATGCTGAGGCGTCCGCGTTCGATGACGCGCTCCTTTTCCTCCTCCGCGTCACCCTCCGGCTGGGAGCGATAGGCGGCGCGGCGCAGGACCGCGCGGATGCGTTCGATCAGGAGGCGCTGTGAAAAGGGTTTGCCGACATAATCGTCCGCCCCCATCCTCAGGCCCAGCGCCTCGTCGATCTCGGTATCCTTCGATGTGAGAAAGATGACCGGAATGGCGCTTTTCTCGCGCAGTTTCTGCAACAGCTCGATGCCGTCCATGCGGGGCATCTTTACATCCAGAACCGCAAGGTCCGGCGGATTGTCGACAAGCGCCTTCAGCGCCGCGACACTGTCGGAATATACACGCACCGTGAACCCTTCGCCCTGCAGGGCAATGGACACGGAGGTAAGAATGTTGCGGTCGTCATCGACCAGCGCAATGGTGGCGGACATGTCCACTGCCTTAGCGCCGCCAAGGGGGAAGGTCACGACCCTGATATGCGCAGCAAGGCCAACCGCCGGTCCGAGAGCGGAGATCGTGAGTGCGTTATTAATACATGCAGGTTAGGGGTGCCGGAATGAGTACGAACGAAGATCATTTGCGCCACCAACTGGGAAATGCCGAGGCGAGGGTGAAGGGGCTGGAACGCCTGCTGGAAAAGGCGGCCGAACAGATTCGCCGGATCGCCGTTCCCCTGCCGCCCGAGGGAAGCCGCCGCGCCGCGTTGAAATTCGTCGAACGGATCGAGAGTCTGAAAGAGGGCGCCGCCCGCGATCAGGGCAGCGGCCATGCACCGGCCGAGGATGCGCTGGAAGGCCTGCGTATTCTGGTTGTGGAGGACGAGGTCTATCCCGGCATGTCGATCCAGGTCATTCTGCTGGATGCGGGGGCGGAACAGGTACGGCTGTCGAACGGCCTTGCCGGCGCGCGTGCCGTCATAGACAGCGATTTCGAGCCGCATGCAGTGGTTCTGGATCTGGATGTCGCGGGCAAGGATGCGCGTCCCATCGCCCGCCATTTGATGGAGGTCGGTACGCCGTTCGTGTTCCATACCGGCTTCGCCGATCCAGATTCGCTTGCCGATCAATTTCCGAATCAGCGCGTCTTGAAAAAACCCGCGCCTGCCGATGTGCTGGTGTCAGCTTTGCTGCAGGCCATGGAAGAGGCGGAGGGGCAGAGGCCAGGCCGCCACAGTCCGCCTAACGGCCGGTAATAAAGCCGTATCATCGCGCAGCGATAAACTTACGTAATTCCGTCCGCGTGGCTTTTGACCGATAAGATCTTTTTCGTGTAGAGCAGTCCCCCTGCTCATAAAAAGCGGACGCGCGGCCAGTTCGCTTGCGTCTGCCTATTCTCTTGACGACAAGGAGACAGCCCAGATGGCTGCGGATCAAATACCGACGTTCGACCTCGGCAAGCAAGGCATTCAAACGAAAGCCGAGCTGCACTGGAACCTTACTACCGCGCCCCTGGTCGAAGCGTCGGTCGCTCGCAGCGAGGGGCAATTATCGAAGCATGGCGCGCTGGTGGTCGAAACCGGCGACCGCACCGGCCGCTCCGCGAAGGACAAGTTTACCGTCAAGGATTCCGAAACCGACGGCAATGTCTGGTTCAACGACGGCAACAAGCCCATGGACCCTGCGCACTTCGCAGCCCTGAAGGAGGACTTCCTGGAGGCGCTGGCGGAGAAGGACACATTGTTTGTCCAGGATCTTTATGGCGGTTCGCAGCCCGAACACCGCGTTCGCGTGCGGGTGATCAACGAACTGGCCTGGCACAATCTGTTTATCCGCACGCTGCTGTGCCGTCCGGAACGGGAGGAACTGGCGGGTTTCGAGCCGGAATTCACGATCATCGACCTGCCGACCTTCGTCGCCGATCCGGAACGCCACGGCACGCGCACCAATGTCGTCGTCGCGGTGAATTTCACCGAGAAGCTGATCCTGATCGGCGGTACGAAATATGCTGGCGAGATGAAGAAGTCGGTGTTCGGCCTGCTGAACTACCGCCTGCCAACCGACGGCATCATGCCCATGCACTGCAGCGCGAATATTGGACCGGACGGCAAGTCGGCCGTGTTCTTCGGTCTGTCAGGGACCGGCAAGACGACGCTGTCCGCCGATGCCTCTCGCACGCTGATCGGCGATGACGAGCACGGCTGGTCGGACACGGCGGTCTTCAATTTCGAAGGCGGCTGCTATGCCAAGATGATCAATCTGGACGAAGAGGCGGAGCCGGAAATCTACGCCACGACGCGGAAGTTCGGCACCGTCCTTGAAAACGTCGTCATGGATCCGGAAACGCGTGAACTGGATTTCGACGATAACAGCCTGGCCGAGAATACGCGCGGCGCCTATCCGATCGATTTCATCCCGAATTCGTCTGACAAGAATCTGGGGCCGCCGCCGTCGAACGTCATCATGCTGACGGCAGATGCCTTTGGTGTATTGCCGCCGATCGCGAAGCTGACGCCCGATCAGGCAATGTATCATTTCCTGTCGGGATATACGGCAAAGGTTGCGGGAACGGAGATTGGCGTTACGGAGCCGCAGGCCACCTTCTCGACCTGTTTCGGCGCTCCGTTCATGCCGCGCCATCCCTCCGTTTACGGCAACCTATTGAAGAAGCGCATTGCCGAGGGCGGCGTCGATTGCTGGCTGGTCAATACCGGCTGGACGGGCGGGCCGCATGGCGTTGGCCATCGTATGCCGATCAAGGCGACCCGGGCACTGCTGAACGCGGCGCTGGACGGCAGCCTGAAGAATGTCGAATTCCGTACCGATCCCAATTTCGGATTTCAGGTGCCCGTCGAGGTTCCCGGCGTCGACACGGCGATTCTGGATCCGCGCTCTACCTGGGAAGATAAGGACGCCTATGACGCGAAGGCGCGCGATCTGGTCGGCCTGTTCATCAAGAACTTCTCTCAGTTCGAGGAGCATGTGGACGAGGGCGTTCGGCAGGCGGCGCCCCAGGCGGCCTGAACCTGCTCACGCCCCGATGTCAGGATCATGCCGGAAAACTTCGGGGTCTACCCGTGGTTTTCCGGCAAAGCAGGCACTAGGTTAGGTCTATGCCACCATCGAGAACGACGAAAAGCTGGGGCCTGCCCCGTTGGGGTGAATATGAGGCCAAGGGGTTCGATGCCGCCACCGTGCGCATCTGCGACCGCCATGGGTGCGAGGAAAAGGGCGACTGCCCGGCGCCCAAATCGCCCAATTCCAAGGAGCGCTGGTATTTCTGCCAGAAGCACGCGGGCGAGTATAATAAGGGCTATAATTACTTCGAGGGCCTGACCAAGGAACAGGCGCAGGATCGGGCGAACCACGAAAATGCCGGCGCCAAGCATGCGCGTTCCCGTCATTATGAATGGGCCGGATCGGGCGATGGCAGCCGCACCCGCGGCGAGCTGGACGCGCTGGAATTGTTCGAGCTGGAACCCGATGCGAAGTTCGAAGAGATCAAGCTGGCCTATCGCAAATGGGCCAAGCAGCATCATCCCGACCGTAAACCCGGCGATGCCGAAGCGGCGCGCAAGTTCCAGGCCGGACAGGCCGCCTATGATATCCTGAAGACCGCCGAGGAAATGCGGGAGTGGAAAGGTGCCGGAGCGTAATGCCGCGCCGGTGAGCCTGGCGTGACGAGAACGGTCCGGTCCGACTGGGCGCGCGCGCTGCTGATCTGTTCGAAATGTTCGCGCAAGATGGGCGGCGGCTTTGGCACCGACGGCAAGCAGAGACTGATGAAGGCGTTGCGGGCGCACTTGGGAACCGGAAAGGGCCGCAAGAGCCGCATGGGGATCGTCGAGGTGAAATGCCTGGGCGTCTGCCCGAAAAATGCGGTGGTTGTGATCAATGGCTGCGACAGCAAGCTGTGGCACATCGTTCCCAAGGGGACGGCGGTCGAGGACCTTGTCGAAGAACTTGGCCTATAGGCCTCCCACCGCTCCTGCTAGCGGCTGTTACCTGAAAAACACACCTGGCGCGGTAATCCCCGTTCTCCTTGATTAACAGGTGTTTGCAGGTGGCAACCTGAACGGCGCTTATGCATTGTTTTACTGGCAGGCGTTCTTGCAACGCCCAACAGGAGACAGGCTATGACGCCAACGACAATCAATCCCGCGCAGCGTGGTTATGGCATCACCTACCACCTGCATGCGACCAACTATTGCCCCGGCTGCGGGCATGCGCACTGGTATATTGGCCGCGCGACCGCAGAATGCGCGTTCTGCAACACGGTGTTGCCCCTGGGTACCACCGAAAGTCGTGATCGGAATTACGTACTCGCGTCTTAAGACCGTAAGGCGAGCCACTCCGCCGTCCAGCCCGGAGGCTGGCGGCGGCGGGGGCAAATCGCCGCTTGCCGATGCCTCAGTCGCGGTAATCGAGGGGCGGATCGCGGTCGCCCAGCAGCGCACGATATTCATATCCCTCCGGCTTGCGGCGCAGGAATTCCGCCTTTGCCTCCGCAACAAGATCGGGCCGCTCGAAAAGATCGATGGCGGTCAGTGCCAGGACCTGGGCCGCGTTCTGCATGCCCTTCCAGCCGATGGACATGCCGCCCGCAGCCACGGCCTGCCAACTGTGTGCCGAGGTGCCCGGCACCCATGTCGCCGTGCGGAAACCGGCCGTCGGCACCGCCCATGATACATCGCCCACATCGGTCGAACCTGCGCCGTGACTCTCCGACATCGGCAGAATCTTCGCAGCTTCGGACATATCGACGTCGGACTTGCCAAGGGTCGGAATAATCTCTTCAGCGAACGCGGTCTCTTCAGCGTCATAGTCAACGCCGCCGACCTGGGTCATATTCTCATGTACCAGCGACTGCAGGGTTTCGTTTGGCAGCAGCGGCATCGCCCCGTGAATGACCTCATATTCCATGGTCGTTCCCGTACCGGTGGCCGCGCCCTCCGCAACCTTTGCGAGCCGCTCAAAGGTCGAACGGACGACTTCGGCATCGGGGTTGCGGACATAATAGAAAACTTCGGCGAAATCCGGCACCACGTTCGGCGCGCGCCCGCCATTGGTGATGACATAGTGCATGCGGCTGTCCTGCGGCATGTGTTCGCGCATCATGTTCGCCATCACGTTCATCGCTTCGACCCCGTCCAGCGCCGAACGGCCATATTCGGGCGCCGATGCCGCGTGGGCCGATTTGCCGTGAAAGCGAAACTTCGCCGATTTATTGCTGTTCGATGTGGCGATGTCGGCGCTGTTTTCTGCGCTGGGATGCCAGTGCAGGGCGACGTCGACATCGTCGAACAGTCCCTCCCTCACCATATAGACCTTGCCGGCGCCGCCCTCTTCGGCGGGCGTGCCGTAGAAGCGGACGGTGCCCTTGGTTCCCGTGCCTTCGAGCCAGTCCTTAACGGCAATGGCGGCAGAGGCGGACGCCGTGCCGAACAAATGATGGCCGCAGGCATGGCCGGCGTCGGTATCGGCGATGCCCGCCTTTTGCGGAACGGCATCCTGACTGAACCCCGGTAGCGCGTCGAATTCGCCCATGATGCCGATCACGGGGCCGTCGCCATTGGTGTAGGTTGCGGTGAATGCCGTCGGCGCACCCGCCAGCCCGGCGGTGACGGCAAATCCTGCATCCTGCAGATGTTGCTGCAGCAGGGTGGACGATTGGGTTTCCTGATATCCGACCTCGGCGAAGGACCAGATCTTGTCGGCAATGGCGATATTGGTGTCGCGGTCCGCAGCAATGCGGTCCAGCGCCACCTGTTCGTTGGCGGCATATGCCGGCGCAGCGACCAGAGCGCCGGCCAGAAGAAGCGATTTGACGATGTTCAAGAAGACCTCCCGTTTACCATGGATGGACAATGCCAAAGGCCTTCGCCTACGTCACCCGGAACTTGAGCGAGAGAAGGAGTCCCATGCGCTTTTTGTCAGACAATGCCGCCCGCGCCTGCCCGGAAGTGCTACAGGCAGTCATTGACGCGAACGACATCACGCAGGGATCCTACGACGGCGATCCGCTGTCGGCGCGGCTGGACGGCGTATTTGGCGAGTTTTTCGGCACCGAATGCCGCGTATTTCCCGTATCGACCGGCACGGCCGCCAATGCGCTGGCGCTGGCCGCGATGCTGCCGCCCTATGGTGCGGTGATCTGTCACGAAGAAGCGCATATCCATGTCGATGAGGCTGGCGCACCGGAATTTTACACGGCCGGAGCGAAGCTGCTGCTGGCCGAAGGCGAGGGGGCCAAGTTGACGCCGCAGAGCATTGCATCGGTGATGGCACCCATGCGCGGCGACGTGCATCAGGTTCAGGCGCGTGCGCTGTCGATCACGCAGGCGACGGAATATGGCCTGGTCTATACGCCTGACGAAGTCGCCGCATTGGGCGACGAGGCACGACGGCGCGGTTGGAAAATGCACATGGACGGCGCGCGCTTTGCCAATGCGCTGGTCACGCTGGATTGCCACCCGGGCGACATCACCTGGCGCGCAGGCGTCGATGCGCTCAGCTTTGGTTGTATCAAGAATGGCGGCCTGTCGGCGGAGGCGCTGGTGATCTTCGACAAGTCGCTGGCGGAAAGCATTCCATCGCGCCGCAAGCGTGCCGGGCAAATGCCGTCAAAGGGTCGTTTCGCCGCCGCGCAGTTGCTGGCAATGCTGGAATCCGGCGCATGGAGCCGAAATGCCCGCGCCGCCAATCAGGCCGCCACGCGGCTGGCACAGGCGGCGGGCGAACGCCTGATGTATCCCGTCGAAGCCAATGAATTGTTCGTGCGGGTCGGCGTGGAGGGTGCGGCGCGCCTGCGCGAACAGGGCTTTGAATTTTATGACTGGGGCGATGCGGGTTCCGGTGAAGCGCGGCTGGTGGTCGCATGGGATAGTCAGGACGAGGATATCGACACGCTGGCGCAGGCGATTTCTGCGTTGGGTGGGGCCTAATAGGTGCGGATTGCACTGTCGAAAGGCAGCGTCTCCATGCACCAAAACGCCTGAAACCGTCGGATATTCTTACATAATTTTTTGTTAAGTAAGGCCGTAAACCACCCATGGATTTGTTAATCGGCATTCCGGCCATTTTGGCACGATGATTGCTACATCCTCATGCAACACGAACATAACGAGCCGGCGGCTTGGCATAGGAGATACAAAATGCGCGCTTTTCACCAGTCGATGATCGCCATCGCCGCAATCGCGGTTTCTACCCAGGCATCTGCGACGGTCGTCGACAATTTCAACGACGGATCGACCTCTGCCTGGACGGCGCAGTCGGGCACGATCACCGAAGTTGGTGGGGCGTTTTCTGGATCGAACATGTCAGTTGCAACCTTGAACGGTGCTTCGGCCACGAAGATTGGCGTCAATGCCAAGTCCAGCGGAGATTCAATTCAGTATGTGGCGCTGGTAATGAACTATGAAAGCCTGACCAACAATCTGTTTGTCAAAATGCAGGATAACAATAGTAACGGAAAGTTTGATCGCGTTTTCATGTATTCCGGGAATAATTATTCCTATAGTGCGGTACAGGGGTATAATTACTTCGATCTTTCATTTGAAATAGAAGAGAGTTTCTTTGAGCTGACGGATAATCTTGATGGCACGATCTCTGTCTTCGTCGAAGAAACGGGACAGACGGTCACGCGATCCCTGGTTTCGCCGTTCAGCGGGACGGGCATCGGCCTCGGCTTTTATGGCGGTGCGACCGTTGATAATTTCTACACGAACGGTGGGCTGGCACTTGAACCCGTGGCCGCGGTCCCCGCGCCCGCTGCGCTGGGCCTGTTCGGGCTGGGTCTGTTGGGTCTGGGAGCGCGCGTGCGTCGCCGTCCCGCCTAATTTTCAACGCGCCTAAGTCTATGTGCCAGGCCGGGGGGCGCGGCGGACCGCCACGCCCCCGGCCATTGGCGGTTAATATCTCGACGCCGGGGGCAACAGGTCCTACGTCCTGCCGGGTGCGAGACTTCGATATCATATTGGCGGGCGGTGGCCTCGCCGCAGGCCTGATCGCCATGCGGCTGGCCGATGTGCGGCCCGGTATCTCGGTTGCGATCATAGACGGCGGCGAACGCATCGGCGGTGACCATATCTGGTCCCGCTTCGACAGCGATTTGCGTGGTCCGCAGCTGAAATGGACGCAGGAATTATATGCGCACCGCTGGCAGGACGGGTACGATGTTCGTTTCCCTGCATATTCCCGGACCCTGTCGACGCCCTATGCCAGCGTCCGGTCGGAGCGGCTGGACGCGGCAGTACGGGCACGCTTGCCTGCGGAGGCCATCATTACAGGTCGGCGCATCGATGCCGTTACACCGACGCTTGTGCGGATGGACGGCGGCGACGTTCTGCAGGCGGGGGCCGTCATCGACTGCCGGGGGCAGCGTTCCTCGCCGCATTTGAAGCTCGCCTGGCAGAAATTCGTCGGGCTGGAGCTGGAGACGGCGAGGCCGCACGGGATTACCCGGCCCGTGATCATGGACGCCCGTGTCGATCAGCTGGACGGCTATCGCTTTGTCTATGTGCTGCCCTTCAGCGAGACGGGGCTGCTGGTTGAGGATACCTATTATTCGGATGGTCCTGACCTGTCGGAACAGCAGGTGCTGGCCCGCGTGCGCGATTATGTCGCCGGCATGGGCCTGGGCGATGTGACCGAAGGGCGAACCGAAAGCGGCGTCCTGCCGATCGCGCTGGACGGCGATATCGAGGCCTATTGGGCCGAGGATGACGTGCCGAAGGCGGGCATGGCCGCCGCCCTGTTCAACCCGATCACCGGATATAGTTTCGCCGATGCGGTCGCAACGGCGGACATGGTGAAGTCGCTGTCCCGCGTCGATGCGGCGCCGCTTTATCGTTCGCTAAGGGACCATAGTGTCTCGACATGGAAGGAGCGCGGATTCTACCGCCTGCTGAATCGAATGATGTTCGAGGCGGCGACACCGCAAGGCCGTTATCGCACGCTGCAGCATTTCTATCGCATGGACGAAGACCTGGTAGAGCGATTCTACGCTGCGCAGTCCACGGCGGCGGACAAGGCGCGGATCCTTTCCGGCAAGCCGCCGGTTTCCCTTCCTAAGGCGGTAGGTGTTCTGTCTCGATCGATTCCGAAAATATCCTGGCGACCGCGCTGGCGTGCCCGCGAGGAAGAATAGAGTAATTCCGTGGCCGCCCCGGCGTTTCGGGGGCTTAAGATGAAAGAGCCGTTCGATGTCGAAAGTCGCAATTATCGGTGCCGGGTTCGGAGGGCTGGCGCTGGCCATACGCCTGCAATCGGCGGGTCATCAGGTGACGCTGATCGAACGGCGCGACAAGCCCGGCGGACGGGCCTATGCCTGGGAAAAGGAAGGCTACACGTTTGACGCCGGCCCCACGGTCGTGACCGATCCGGCCTGCCTGGCAGAGCTGTTCAGCCTGACCGACCGAAATATCGCGGACTATGTCGACATGGTGCCGGTTCAGCCATTCTACCGCCTTTATTGGGAGGATGGCCGCACATTCGATTACACCAATGACGACGAGAAGCTGTTCGCCCAGCTGGCCGAGCGTGGCCCCGGTGAAGTAGCCGGATATCGCGAATTCATGGCCTATGCCGAAAACGTCTATCGCGAAGGCTATCAGAAGCTGGGGCACGAGGCGTTTCTGGATTTCCGTTCCATGATCTCCGCGGCGCCCGCGCTGATGAAATATGAGGCGTATCGAAGCGTCTATGCCATCGTGTCCCGCTATATAAAGGACGAGCAGCTAAGGCAGGCGTTCAGTTTTCATACCCTGCTGGTGGGCGGAAACCCCTTCAAGACGTCAGCCATCTATGCGCTGATCCACGCGCTGGAAAAACGCGACGGCGTGTGGTTTCCGAAGGGCGGCACGCATGCGCTCGTCCGAGGCCTTGAAAAGCTGTTCACCGATCTGGGCGGCGAGACAATCCTGAGCACGGCGGTTGCCGAACTGGAGACGGAAGGGGATCGCATCTCTGCCGTCGTGACCGACGATGGCACCCGCCGCCGTTTCGATGCGGTGGCGTCGAACGGCGACATCGTCCACACCTATGATGCCTTGCTGCGCGGGCATCCGCGCGGAAAGCAGGCGGCGACGGCGCTGAAGCGCAAGAGCTTTTCACCCAGCCTGTTCGTGCTCTATTTCGGGGTGAAGCGGGAATATCCCGAAGTCCCCCATCACAATATCCTGTTCGGCAATCGCTATAAGGAACTGCTGTCCGAAATTTACGGGCGCAGCGAATTGCCGGACGATTTCAGCCTGTACCTGCACCACCCCACGGCGACCGACCCCAGCCTGTCACCGCCCGGACGCTCCACCTTCTACGTGCTTGCGCCGGTGCCGCACATGGGCAGGTACAAGGGCGACTGGGATGCGGTCGCCGAACCCTATGGGGACCGGCTGCTCGCCTATCTGGAGGAACATCTGTTGCCCGGCCTGCGGGAAAATATCGAGGTACGGCATCATTTCACGCCGAAGGATTTCTCCTCCGAACTGAACGCGCATCTGGGGTCCGCCTTCAGCCTGGAGCCGGTGCTGTGGCAGTCGGCCTATTTCCGGGTTCATAACCGCGACGATGTGGTGAGGAACCTGTATTTCGCCGGGGCAGGCACGCATCCGGGGGCGGGAATTCCGGGCGTCGTCGGCTCAGCGAAGGCGACAGCCAAACTGATGCTGAAGGATCTCGATCGGCAGGAACAACTGGGCCGGTACACGCGCAGGCAGGCACCGCCCCGGCAGCATTCGGCGCCCTAGCCGCGCGATTTCTGCTGCTGCCTTCGTTCGTGCCGTTCGTGAAGGTGTCATGGCGCTTTTCCCGGAGGGGCTCTGCCCCTATTGCGGTCGGCGATGACGTCTGATGAAAATCTCGATAAATGGGCGGCCGGATCGATTGCGAAGGGGTCGAAGAGTTTCGCTCTCGCCTCTCGCCTGTTCGATCGCGACACAAAGCGGCGCGTGCGCCTGCTATATGCCTGGTGCCGCCACTGCGACGATGTCGTCGACGGACAGGAGGGCGGGCGCGGGTCGGTGACTGCCGATAATGACGTGCTGCAGCGCCTCGCCACACTGCGCGAGCGGACGCGCGCCGGACTTGCCGATCCCGATTCGGAGAGCGGCGCATTCGCGGCAATTGGACGGGTCGCGGCAGAGACGGGCCTGCCCCACGAACTGCCGATGCGGCATCTGGATGGCTTTGCCATGGACGCCTATGAGCGGCCCTATCGCTCGCTCGCCGATACGCTCGATTATTGCGAGCATGTCGCGGGCGTGGTCGGCCGCATGATGGCCGTGGTCATGGGCGTCTCGCCTGAGCGGGAGGACGTTTTGACGCGCGCGGCAGATCTTGGCCTCGCCTTTCAGCTGACGAATATTTCGCGCGACGTGCTGGAAGATGCCGCCAATGATCGTTGCTATCTGCCAGATGAGATGCTGGCAGCGCGCGGCGTGACGCCGGGCGACCATGCCCGACCGCAACACAGGGGTGCGTTGGTCGATGTAGTGGGCGAGTTGCTGGACCTTGCCGATCATTATTATGCCAGCGCGCGGGTGGGGGCGACGCACCTGCCGCCACGAGCGGCGTGGGCCGTCCTGACGGCGGAGAAGGTCTATCGCGCGATCGGGGAGAAGGTCCGCGCGGCGGGTGCAGCCGCCTGGGACGAGCGGCAGCACACGTCGACATGGGAAAAGGCGGGCATGTTGCTAGCGGCACGCGCAGAGGCGCAGGCGCCGCCGCAGCCTCTCGACAAGCGGCCGGGATTGTGGACATGGGGCGACTCCGCCGTTTGGTATCCGCCGGAAAGACCTGTAAACGGAGGCGCATGAGCGCCACGCGGCAGTCCCTGATCGGCCTTGGCATTGCGGGTCTTTTTGTCCTGTCATGGCTGGGCGTGCATTTCGGCGCGATCTTCACGATTTCGCTTGGGTGGGAAACGCTGGGCCTGACGCTGGCGCTGATCGTGCTGCAAAGCTGGCTGTCGACGGCGCTGTTCATCAGTGCCCATGATGCCATGCACGGATCGCTGGCGCCGCGCTGGCCCCGACTGCAGCGGGCGGTGGGGCGCCTGGCGCTGATGATCTATGCCGGCATCGATTATCGCGCGTTCGAACCGAAGCATTTCGACCATCACAAACATGTCGGAACGGGGCGCGATCCCGATTTTCACGTGGAAAACCCCCGGCAATTCGCCCCGTGGCTGGTTGCATTTTTCAGCCGTTACTACACCCATGCGCAGATCGGCCGCATCACTCTGGTCGCCATCATCTACATGCTAACGGGGGCAGGGCTGGCCAATATCGTCGTGTTCTGGGCGGTGCCGGCCTTGCTGGCGTTGCTGCAGCTGTTCTATTTTGGCACCTATCTGCCGCATCGACATGGCGAGGATACCTTCGCCGACCGGCACAGGGCGCGCTCCACGCGATTTCCGGAATTGCTGTCGCTGCTGACCTGCTTCCATTTCGGCGGCTATCATCACGAGCATCATCTTTACCCGTCGGAGCCGTGGTGGCGGCTGCCGGCGCGGCGTCAGCGGGAAAGGTCGAAATCCTCCGCATATGAGCCGAGGCGCTCATCGACCTGAGCTGGCTGAATGCCAAATTCTGCCAGACTGTAGCGGTGGGGGGTGACAAGATGTCGGGTCTGGGCGCGAGCCATATACGCACGCATGTTCTCCAGGCCGCTCGTCGACCCCGGACCGGCGGTGGGATCGAGACCCAGCCAGTCATAGATACGGCCAATCTCCCGCGTCCAATCGTCGTTCATGTCCTCAAAACGCACGTCGATGGCGGCGACATGCGGATGGGCGCGGCGGAATGCCTGCATCGATTCCACCCGCCATGCCGTCTTGTGCAGCCATTCGGCGCCACACCATTCGGGGGTCACCCGATCCGACTGTAGCTGCATATAGTTCCACGCCAGAGACGCCGCCGACGCCACGATCTGCCGCGGGGCTCGGTGGATGAATATCAGGCGGGCATCGGGAAAGACCTGCAGCAGCTCTGGCAGATCCTGCATATATTGCGGCGTTTTCAAAACCCATGGCTTTGCCGGATCATCGCCGCGCCGCTCGCCCGTCAACTGCATCCAGCGCTTCAGCCAGCGATAGGCGCCCCGCTGCGGCGTCCGTTCCATCCAGCGCGCCCAGGACGGGATCGGTCGCTGCGCCTCTATCTGGGCGCCTGAAAGGGCAAGTTCGAGGATACCGAGTTCCTCGTCGCTGTCGCGCGGACCGCCGGGGTGAATCGTGCGGATCGCCGGGTTCAGCCGGTCCGATGCCCATTGCAGGCCGCGCGTGGCAAGAATGCGATGCCGGTCGCTGCGGTCGGGCGCGGGGTTGAGGGCCTCGAACAGGCGGGTGGACACGAACCGCGGATCAGCGGCAAGCAGGCGTTGCAGGCGCGTCGTCCCACTGCGCATTGAGCCGACAATGATGATCGGCGCTGCCACCGGGCGACGCTCGATTTGCAGGTCGGCGGCCAGCATCGCCTCGCAACGCAACCGCTGGACGAGGGCGCGCCGAATGCCGCCATAGGACAGCGTCCGGCCAAGCGCGGTCAGTCCGGCCTCCTCGTGCAAAGCCTCGGCCAGACGCTCTAGCCGCGCTGCAAGGCCCGGCTCGTTGAACTCCGTCAGACCGGAGACGCGCTGCGCATCCTCCATCAGCGCCTTGGCGGTCAGGACCGGCGGCGGCGCGAAGCCCTGTCGCCACAGCGTCGAAAGCGCGCGATTCGCGAATCGGACGGTGGGGCGGGGGACAATATCAGTCATCTGCCGCCCCCTATCGCCATTCTGCTCCGCTATCGAGCGACGGTCCGGCGGTGGGCCAGTGATTTCTGACTTTAACTTCGAACGCTATTCCTGGGCGCGCGTAGCTGGGCCTGGTTGCGTGCAAGCTGCGCCTTCAGGTCGCGAACCGGCGGCGCGTAAAGAAAACCGAAGCTGACCGTGCCATGCTTGGAACTGGCGGCGTGGTGGATTTTGTGGGCCTGAACGATGCGCTTCATCCAGCGGGATTTCGGTACGTAGCGATTTGGCAGGCGCTGATGCACCATCAGATCGTGAAAGACGAAATAGATCAGCCCGTACAGCGCGATGCCCAGGCCGATCCAGGCGAGGCCTGGCCAGAAGCCCAACTGCGTCCCCATGGCGATGAGCGCGATGGAGGGCAGGGCGAAGATGACGCCGAACCAGTCGTTCTTCTCAAACGTGCCGGTGCGCGGCTCATGGTGCGATTTATGCAGGCTCCAGAGGAAGCCGTGCATGACCCAGCGGTGCATGACATAGGCGAACGCCTCCATGAAGAGGACGGTTGCGAGTGCGAGAAGGAGGCCGGTGGCGACGGACATGCTGCCATGCGATATAGTGCACCTGATCCGCCAATGCACCTGCGACGTAGCGACGTCTCAGCAAAGGTTCATCTGCACCCGGATATCGTGCGTTCGAATCGTAGGACAGGAGTCTGGATACCCATGCGCTTTGCCGCTGCTCTTTCCCTTGCCGCGCTGGCACTGACATCGGCGTGTCGCCCCCATCCCGCGGACATCGAATTGCTGCTGGGCGCGCGCGGTCTGAATCAGGAGCAGGCGTCCTGCGTCGGATCGGGCCTGGCCCAGTTGACAGATGATGATTGGGCAGTGCTGTCGGAAATGGCGAAAGAGACCGCCATGACGCGGAACGACCTGGAAACCATGACCCTGGCCGATGTGCAGGACAAGCTGGCGATGCTGGGCGACGGCCAATTGGTAACGACGCTGGCGCGCACGGGGCTTGGGTGCATGCTGATGCACGGTGGTGAAGAGTGGGCCGGGGTGATTGCCCCTCGCAGTCAGGCGCCGGCGGAGGACTATCCCGAGGATGAATTTCCGGAAGATGAACCCTTCGACCTGCCGCCCGAAACATTCGAGATGTAGAGTTCGGTACGAAACGGCGTCTGAAAGGCGGTCATGCCGCCATGGTCAGACGTTCGTATCGGCGTAGATAATGATCGGTGGGGCCGAACTGGTTTTCGATCATCGTGGCCCGCTTGAAATAATGGCCGACGGCATATTCGTCTGAAATACCGTTGCCACCGTGCAGTTGCACGGCCTCCTGCCCGCAGAAGACGAGGCCCTTGCCCACCTTTGCCTTTGCCATTGCCACGGCGGCGGTGTCGGGCAGTTTCAGCGTCGCCATCAGGGTCATGGAGTGCGACTGTTCAACCTCCAGCAGCATGTCCACCATGCGGAACTGCAGTACCTGGAACTTTGAAATGGGCACGCCGAACTGCTTGCGTTCTTTCGTATAGTCCATCGTCAGCTTGTGCAGCTGGCGCATGACGCCGACCCCCTCCGCGCACAGGGCGGCAATGGCTTCGTCGACGACCTTTCGCATGACGGGGCTGGCGGCGCCCTCCTGACCAAGGAGAGCGTCTTCGCCAATGGCAAGATTTTCGAATGTGATCTCGGAGGCGGTTCCGCCATCCACGAGGGGATAGTCGGTGCGGCTGACGCCGTTCGCATCGGCGGGGACGACGAACAGGCTGATGCCATCTGCATCGGCTTTTTCGCCAGAGGTGCGCGCGCTGACGATCAGATGCGTGGCACAGGGCGCGTCGCGCACGACCGCCTTGTGTCCCGACAGGGTGTAACCGCCGCCCGTTTTGGTGGCGCTGACCTCGACATGATCCAGATTATAGCGGCCCTTCGGCTCGGCCCAGGCGAAGGCGAAACGCACATCGCCGGCGATGATCCCCTCAATGAGGTCGGTGCGGCCCGCCTCTCGGGCGAAGCCGCCACCCAGTATGACGGTCGACAAATAGGGCTCGACGACGAGGGATTTGCCGATCTCTTCCATGATGATCATGTTTTCGACCGGACCGCCGCCCAGGCCGCCCATCTCCTCAGAAAAGGGCGCACCCAGAATGCCCAGTTCCTCGGCAAAGGCTTTCCATATGTCGGGCGACCAGCCTGCCTGTGACCGGCTGATCTTCTGCCGCGTCTCGAAATCATAGCGGTCGGCGAGGAATCGCTGAAGCGTGTCGCGGACAATTGTCTGCGTTTCGGAATAGTCGAAGTTCATCTGGCGACGTCCCTTGAGTCCCTGATTTCCAGACAGGTGGGATAGGGATTTCGCCTTGCGGCGTCTCCCTTGCCATTCAGTTAGGGGGCGCCGTCCGCTTGTGCGGAAAACGGTGCCGGGCGCATCCGCGCCGGATCAGAGGAAGCGCGCGATGACTTCCCTGTAGGAACGGCTGACCTTTACCTGTGCGCCGGAACCCAAGGTCAGGAAGCTTTCGCCATTGGTGTGCGGTTTCACTTCCTTTACCTGATCCAGGTTGACGATGGTTGAGCGATGGACGCGCTGGAACATCTTCGGGTCCAGACGCCTTTCCAGGTCCTTCATCGTTTCACGCAGGATCAGCGTGTTATCGCCGGTATAGATGCACATATAATCGCCAGCCGCATCGATGCGTTCGATGCTGCCGACCTCCACGCGGAATATCTGACCCCGGTCCTTTATGTTGATCAGCTTTTCATAGCGGCCGGGATCCGTGGCGGCGCCGCCCCCTTCGGCATGGGCTTCCGCCGCCTCCGGAGCGACTTCGTTCAACAGCTCCTTCAACTGGCGACGCTCCACCTCGGCATTGCGCTCGGTCAGGCGCTGGCGCACGCGGGACAGCGTGTCCGACAGGCGGTCTTCGTCGACCGGTTTCATCAGATAATCGACGGCATGAGCCTCGAAGGCCTTCAGCGCGAATTCATTATAGGCGGTCACCATGACGAACAGCGGCGGGTCTATGTCCTGCAGTGCGTTGATGACGCTGAACCCGTCAAATCCGGGCATCTGTATGTCCAGAAAGACGAGATCGGGCTTGTGCGTCTTGATGGCACGAATCGCCTCTCGCCCATTGGCGCAGGTGGTGACGATCTCGATGTCCTCATGAGGCGCCAGGCGCATCTCCAGGCCCTTCGTGGCGAGAGGCTCGTCATCGACGAGAATTGTGGAAATGGTCATGCGCTTGGCTCCTCCAGCTTCCCTGTATTTGTATCATACGGGATATCGAGCCGCGCTACCACGCCACCCTCCGGGCGATCCGCCAACATGAAGCTCGCTTTGTCGCCATAGCTCTCGGCAAGACGGTCGCGAATGTTCTTCAGCCCGACGCCGGTGCCATCCACGAAAATGGGGCGGGCGGCGTTGAGGCCCGGGCCGGTGTCGGCGACGTCGATGAAGACGCGGTCCTGCCCCACGCGCCGTGCGCTGACCATGATCGAGGCGCCTTCCTCCTGCGGCGTGACGGCGTATTTCACGGCATTTTCCGCCAGCGGCTGTAGGATCATCGATGGAATGCAGACCTTTTCCGCGCCCGGTTCGATGTCGAAGCTGGTTTGCAGGCGATCCTCGAAACGCATTCGTTCAATATCGAAATAGAGCTTCAGGGCGGCGAGTTCCTGTTCGAGCGAGACGCGGGTGCCGGGGTCCTCCGACAGCGAATAGCGCAGGAAAGAGGAAAGCCGTGACAACATGGAGTTCGCCCGCTCGTCCTTCAAAAGGACGAGGGTGGAAATCGAATTCAGCGTGTTGAACAGAAAATGCGGATTCACCTGATACCGCAGCATGGCGAGGCTGGCCTGTGATGCCTGTGCCTGCGCCTTCAACATGTCCTCCGTCTGCTGCGACAGCATCAGGTAGAAGTTGATGCCGTAATAGAGGCCGGACCATGCGCCAAGGACGCTGAGGTCGAGGAGGATGGCGCCAAAAAACTGCACCCCCTCCGGCCGGAACTCCGGATTGAAGAAGCGGGCATGCGCCCAGACCTCCAAAATCGAAAAAACCGACGACGCCACCACGATCACCAGCAGCGTCAGGGTCCAGACGAACACAGGCCGCATGCGAATGATGCGCCGGTACGCAGCCGACATCAGCAGGGTAAGCGAAAAGCCCGTCGCGGTAACGATCAGCGCCGGCAGGATGTAGTTGATGCCCATGGAATTGGCGAGGCCGCCAAAGGCGCGCAGAAAGAAATAGCCGGCCCAGCCGCCGCCCTGCAGCAGCCAGAAGGCGCGATTCTTGTCTGCGAAGAAACCCTTCGTGCGGGTAGTGTCGGGCTTCATGTCGTGACTGGTAGCAGGGCTGGCCTTTTATCGCCAGCGCCTGCGACGCACGGGACTCTTTCAGTCTTCGGGGGCAATCTGCACTTTCAGGCCGTCCAGTTCCTCGGTCATGTCGATCTGACAGGACAGGCGAGAATTGGCGCGCTTGTGATCGGATGATTCGAGGAGATCCTCTTCGTCCTCGTTGGGCGGGCCGACCTTTGCCAGCCAATCCTCCGCGACGTGGACGTGGCAGGTGGCACAGCTGCAGCAGCCGCCACAGAGGGCGAGCAATTCGTCAAAACCTGCGTCGCGGATATTCTCCATTACACTCAGGCCTGCCTCTGCCTCCACATTGTTTTCCGTTCCGTCGCGCGTGACGACGATCAATTTTGGCATCTTTTACCTCCCGTAAGCTCGGACACTTGATTTGACGGTCGCTCATAGCGAAGCGTGAATGCCTGTCAAAACGGATGGTGCCATGGGACTGAACGAAACTGAGCTCAAGGCCAGCCTCGATGCACTGGCGGCGATCGACGGGAATGTCGCCGCCTGTCTGACGCGCATCGGCTACCCAGAACCACGCGGCAGGGACGCGGGCTATGAGACGCTGTTGCGGACGATCATCGGGCAGCAAGTCAGCGTCAAAGCGGCGGCGGCAATCTGGGCGCGTTTTGCAGACCTGGTGGGCGACATACAGTCTCCGGACGCTCTTCTGGCGCTGGAGGAGACGGAACTGCGCGCGGCGGGGCTATCGGGACAGAAGGTGAAATATGTTCGCGATCTGGCCGCCCATGTGGCCTCTGGTGCGCTCGATCTTCATGCGCTGCCGGAGGATGATGAGGAAGCAATCGCAAAGCTGGTTGCGGTAAAGGGTATCGGGCGCTGGTCGGCCGAGGTCTATCTGCTGTTCGCCGAGGGCCGGGCCGACGTGTGGCCGGCGGGTGATCTCGCCATACAGGTGGCGGCGGGCGAGATGGTCGGTCACGAGGGGCGCCCGTCAGAGAAGCAGACCCGGGCACTGGCGGAGGGTTGGCGTCCCCATCGTGGGGCGGCGGCGATCCTGTGCTGGCATCATTATAATACGCGGGTGATGTAGCCGCGCCCCTTGGGGGTGGCGAGTAGCATAGCGACGCTCCCGCCCCGTCCTAGATCCCCAGGCAGCTATCCTGCCCGTCCCGGTCGACGATCGGGATCCAGCGTTCGATGTTTCCGGCATAGCGCGTGGTGTAGGGACCGGGGCTAGAGGCGCTGCGGGTGATGGGGTCGGGCAGAATGGCGGCAAGCCGCGCAGCCTCGGTCCGTGTCAGATCCTTTGCACTTTTCGAGAAGTAGTGGCGACTTGCGGCCTCCGCGCCATAGACGCCGACACCGAATTCGGCGACGTTGAGGTACACCTCCATGATACGCCTCTTGCCCCACACGACCTCAATCAGGCCGGTGAAATAGGCTTCCAGCCCCTTGCGTACCATGTTCCGTCCCGGCCACAGGAAGGCGTTCTTCGCTGTCTGCTGCGAAATGGTCGAGGCGCCGCGCATTTGGCCGCCGGCCTCGTTCGTCTCCATGGCCTTTTCGATCGCCTCGAAATCGAAACCCCAATGCGCGCAGAACTTGGCATCCTCCGCGCCAATCACGGCGCGGGGCAGGTTGGGGCTGATCTGATCGAAGCCGACCCAATCACGCGTCACGCCGGTGCCATTCGTCCAGTCGCGGATCATGATGCTGGTCGCGGGGACGGGGACAAACCGGTAAACCAGCACCCAGGCGAGGGTAAGCAGCAGCACGGCCAGAAGAAGCTTGCCGAGGAAGCGGAATGGCCGAAAGCCGCCCTTGCGGACCCGCCTTTTCCGAGCCCGCGTCTTCCTTGCCACCCTAGCCTCGCTTCTACCCGATCAACTCGATAACGGTGTCACCATTCTTGGCGGACAGTGCAATGCCTAAAATGGGGCAGCAGCTGCATTGGCACGCAAGGGCACCTGCACGCATGGCCACCGGGCCGTGTCCCCCGAATCCCGTTGACCGCATCGGCACACTTTCCTATATGCTGGCTCACAACAGCTCGCGGACTGGCTCGTAGGGTAAGCCCCTAAACGCGGTCCGATGGCGAGGCGGAAAGAAATTTCCGTTTACGTTGATACAGTTACAGACAGGTCCGGGTGGAGCCTAATTCGGTCTCATCCGGTCTGTCTTTTTTCGTTCGTGCGCGCGTCGTCGGGCCGGACATCAATTCGAACGCTCGTGAAGGTGAATAGATGCCAACGATCAACCAGCTGGTGAGGAAGGGGCGCGTGCCGCAGAAGGCTCGCAACAAGGTCCCCGCGCTTGAGGCGAACCCGCAGAAGCGCGGCGTCTGTACGCGTGTCTATACGACGACCCCGAAAAAGCCGAACTCGGCGCTTCGTAAGGTTGCCAAGATTCGTCTTACCAACGGGTTCGAAGTCATCGGGTACATCCCTGGCGAGGGCCACAATCTGCAGGAACACTCCGTTGTCCTGATCCGTGGCGGCCGTGTGAAGGATCTTCCCGGTGTGCGTTATCATGTGCTGCGCGGCGTGCTCGACACGCAGGGCGTCGGCGACCGTAAGAAGAGCCGTTCCAAGTACGGCACCAAGAAGCCTAAATAAGGATTATCTGAGCCATGGCCCGTCGTCGCCGTCCCGCAAAACGCGAAATTCTGCCCGATCCCCGCTTCGGAGATACGATTCTCACGAAGTTCATGAACCTCGTCATGTATCAGGGTAAGAAGTCTGTCGCGGAATCCATCGTCTATGGTGCGCTCGATTCGATCGAGGGCAAGATGAAGACCGATCCGCTGCACGTGTTCCACGAGGCGCTGAACAATGTGAAGCCCGCCGTAGAGGTGCGCAGCCGCCGCGTCGGTGGTGCAACCTATCAGGTGCCTGTGGAAGTTCGCCCCGAGCGCGGACAGGCACTGGCCATTCGCTGGCTGATTTCCGCAGCGCGCGGCCGTCCGGAGAACACCATGGCACAGCGCCTGTCGTCCGAACTGATGGATGCCAGCCAGAACCGTGGCAATGCCGTCAAGAAGCGCGAAGATGCCCACCGCATGGCCGAAGCAAACCGCGCCTTCTCCCACTACCGCTGGTAGTCGTACCCTAGAACTCTCGACCAGGAACTGTCCCCCATGGCCCGCGAACATCCGATCGAAATGTACCGTAACATCGGTATTATGGCGCACATCGACGCCGGTAAGACGACGACGACTGAGCGGATTCTGTATTATACCGGCAAGTCGTACAAGATCGGCGAGGTGCATGATGGCGCCGCGACGATGGACTGGATGGAACAGGAGCAAGAGCGCGGCATCACGATCACGTCCGCCGCGACGACGACCTTCTGGAAAGACCATCGCGTCAACATCATCGACACGCCGGGTCACGTTGACTTCACCATCGAGGTGGAGCGCAGCCTGCGCGTACTCGACGGTGCGGTTGCCGTGTTCGACGGCGTGGCCGGTGTTGAACCGCAGTCGGAGACTGTTTGGCGCCAGGCGGACAAGTACAAGGTTCCGCGGATGTGCTTCATCAACAAGCTGGACCGTACCGGTGCCAATTTCGAAATGTGCGTCGAGATGATCAAGGATCGTCTTGGCGCGCGTCCGATGGTTCTGGCGCTGCCCGTCGGTATTGAGGCGGACCTGAAGGGTATCGTCGACCTGGTACAGAACAAGGCGATCATCTGGGAAGACGAAAAGCTGGGCGCCGAGTTCAACATCGTCGACATTCCCGACGATCTGAAGGACGCCGCCGCCGCCGCCCGTTCCGAGTTGATCGAAATGGCCGTCGAGCAGGACGACGAGGTCATGGAATCCTATCTCGAAGGCAATGAGCCTGATGTCGCCACGCTGAAGCGTCTGATTCGCAAGGGCACGCTGGCGCAGGATTTCGTTCCCGTGCTGTGCGGTTCCGCGTTCAAGAACAAGGGTGTGCAACCGCTGCTGGATGCTGTGGTCGATTACATGCCGGCGCCGACCGACGTTCCCGCGATCAAGGGCGTGCTTCCCGGCACGCTCGATGATGAAGAGCCGAAGACCGATACGCGTCCGTCCTCCGACGATGCGCCCTTCTCTGCCCTGGCATTCAAGATCATGTCCGATCCGTTCGTCGGCACGCTGACCTTTGCCCGTATCTATTCGGGCAAGCTCGAAGCATCGTCGCAGGTCCTGAACACGGTGAAGGACAAGAAGGAAAAGATCGGTCGCATGCTGCTGATGCACGCGAACGACCGTGAGGACATCAAGGAAGCTTTTGCCGGCGATATCGTCGCACTGGTGGGTCTGAAGGACGTCACGACGGGCGACACGCTGTGCTCGCCGTCCAAGCCGATCATTCTGGAGCGTATGGAGTTTCCGGACCCGGTCATCTCCGTCGCCGTGGAGCCGAAGACCAAGGCGGACCAGGAAAAGATGGGCATCGCGCTCAATCGCCTGGCGCAGGAGGATCCGTCCTTCCGCGTGCAGTCCGACGAGGAATCCGGCCAGACGATCATTCGTGGCATGGGCGAATTGCATCTCGACATTCTGGTCGACCGCATGAAGCGTGAATTCAAGGTCGAGGCGAATGTCGGCGCACCGCAGGTCGCCTATCGCGAATCACTGAAGCGTACTGTCGACATCGATTACACCCATAAGAAACAGTCGGGTGGTTCGGGCCAGTTCGGTCGCGTGAAGATGACAGTCTCGCCTGGTGAGCGTGGCTCCGGCGTGACGTTCGTCGACAGCGTCAAGGGCGGTAATATTCCGCGTGAATATATCCCCTCCGTCGAGAAGGGCATTCGCGAAGTGGCCGAATCAGGCGCGCTGATCGGGTTCCCGATCATCGACTTCAACGTCGAGCTGACGGACGGTGCCTATCATGACGTCGACTCGTCCGCGATGGCATTCGAAATCACCGGCCGTGGTGCCATGCGAGAGGCTGCCGATAAGGCCGGCATCAAGCTGCTGGAGCCGATGATGGAGGTCGAAGTCGTTACCCCTGAGGATTTCATGGGCGACGTCATCGGCGATCTGAACTCTCGCCGTGGGCAAATTCAGGGTACTGAAGTCCGCGGTGTCGCTCAGGTGGTTGAAGCCATGGTGCCGCTGGCCAATATGTTCGGCTATGTGAACCAGCTGCGTTCGATGACGCAGGGCCGCGCCCAGTATACGATGCAGTTCAGCCACTATGAAGAAGTGCCGCAAAACGTTGCGGACGAAGTCAAGGCGAAGCTCGCAGGCTAACGCCCGGGCTTTGTACAAACGAGATTAACCTAGGAAGTGAAGAGGGTTATTAGATATGGGTAAGGCAAAATTCGAGCGCAACAAGCCGCATTGCAACATCGGCACCATTGGTCACGTTGACCATGGCAAGACGACGCTGACGGCTGCGATCACGAAGGTTCTGGCCGAGGCCGGTCACGGCGAGGCCGTCGACTTCGCGAACATCGACAAGGCGCCTGAAGAGCGCGAGCGCGGCATCACGATTTCGACGGCGCACGTCGAGTATGAAACCGACAACCGCCACTATGCGCACGTCGATTGCCCCGGCCACGCCGACTATGTGAAGAACATGATCACCGGTGCCGCCCAGATGGACGGCGCGATCCTGGTGGTGAACGCAGCCGACGGTCCCATGCCGCAGACGAAGGAGCACATCCTGCTCGCACGTCAGGTTGGCGTGCCTGCAATGGTCGTGTTCATGAACAAGGTCGACCAGGTCGACGACGAAGAGCTGCTTGAGCTCGTCGAACTGGAAATCCGCGAACTGCTGTCGAGCTATGAATTCCCCGGCGACGATATTCCCATCGTTGCGGGTTCGGCGCTTGCTGCCCTCGAGGGCCGCGACGACAATATCGGCAAGGAGAAGATCCTGGAGCTGATGAAGGCAGTCGATGACTACATTCCGCAGCCAGAGCGTCCGCTGGACCAGCCGTTCCTGATGCCGATCGAGGACGTGTTCTCCATCTCCGGTCGCGGCACGGTTGTGACCGGTCGTATCGAAACGGGTATCGTCACGGTTGGCGAGGAAATCGAAATCGTCGGCATTAAGGACACCGTCAAGACGACCGTCACGGGCGTTGAGATGTTCCGCAAGCTGCTGGATCGCGGCGAGGCTGGCGACAATGTTGGCGCCCTGCTGCGCGGCACGAAGCGTGAGGACGTCGAGCGCGGTCAGGTTCTGGCCAAGCCCGGTTCGATCACGCCGCACACCGAGTTCTCCGCAGAGGTCTATGTCCTCTCCAAGGACGAGGGTGGCCGTCACACGCCGTTCTTCGCGAACTATCGCCCGCAGTTCTATTTCCGTACGACCGACGTAACTGGCGAAGTTGTGTTGCCAGAGGGCACGGAAATGGTTATGCCGGGTGACAATGTGAGCCTGGGTGTCAAGCTGATCGCACCGATCGCAATGGACAAAGGCCTTCGTTTCGCAATCCGTGAGGGCGGCCGTACGGTCGGCGCCGGCGTTGTGGGCGATATCACGAAGTAAAAATGGCAATATGCCAAAGGGCCGGTCCGGCGCAATGTCGGACCGGTTCTCTTTTGTTTTGAGGGTTTGAGGTCGAACGTCCGATGGAAACGCAGAATATCAGAATCCGCCTGAAGGCCTTTGACCATCGCGTGCTGGATCAGGCAACCGGTGAGATCGCCGATACGGCAAAGCGTACGGGCGCGATGATTCGCGGCCCCATTCCGATGCCGACCCGCATCGAGAAATTTACAGTCAATCGCGGCCCGCACATCGACAAGAAAAGCCGTGAGCAGTTCGAGGTTCGTACGCACAAGCGTCTTCTGGACATCGTGCAGCCAACGCCGCAGACGGTCGACGCGTTGATGAAGCTGGATCTCAGCGCCGGTGTGGATGTGGAAATCAAGCTGGGGGCGTAAGCCGCTAGGTAAGGTGGTTCACCGGCATGTGCTGGTGCGACCAAAAATTTTAACCAAGCCCTCCGGCATCGAATCGGCGGGCCTCTGAGAGAAAGGAATGATCATGCGCACTGGCGTGATCGCGAAAAAGATGGGCATGACGCGCCTGTTCCAGGAGGACGGCCGGCATGTACCGGTGACGGTTCTGAGCCTGGAAGGTTGTCAGGTCGTCGGACATCGCAAGGAAGATGGCGACGGTTACACGGCGTTACAGCTGGGTGCCGGCACGGCAAAGGCGAAGAACGTCAAGAAGCCGCAGCGTGGCTTTTATGGCAAGGCCGAAGTCGAGCCAAAGGCGCGCCTCGCGGAATTCCGCGTTTCGGGCGATGCGCTACTTGATGTCGGGTCGGTCATCTCCGCAGATCATTTCGCCGCAGGGCAGAAAGTCGACATCCAGGGTCGTACCCAGGGTAAGGGTTTCGCCGGTGCGATGAAGCGCTGGGGCTTTGGTGGCCTGCGCGCCTCGCACGGCGTTTCGCTGTCGCACCGTTCGCATGGTTCGACTGGCCAGCGGCAGGATCCGGGCAAGGTTTTCAAGGGCAAGAAGATGGCCGGCCACATGGGCGACCGTCTGCGTACCCAGCAGAATCTGGAGATTGTCGAGACCGACGCCGAGCGCGGCCTGCTGTTCGTTCGTGGCTCCGTGCCGGGATCGAAGGGTGGATGGCTGCTGGTATCCGACGCAATCAAGGTGAAGCAACCTGCCGACCTGCCCTATCCCGGCAGCGTTCGCGGTGCGAACAATAACGAGAATTCCGAAACCCAGGCGGCTGATACGCCCGCCGAGACGGCCGATGACGCCGCAAGCGAAAATGCGGAGGCGTAAGTGAAGGTCAAGGTCACAAACCTGGACGGCAAGGCCTCGGGCGACATTGAGTTGAAGGATGAAATCTTCGGCCTCGAAGCGCGCCCCGATATCCTGCACCGCGTCGTCACATGGCAGCTCGCCAATCGTCGCGCTGTGGCCCGTGCCGCGCGCGAGCGTTCCGACGTTGCCCGCACCGGCAAGAAATTCGGTCGCCAGAAGGGCGGCGGTACCGCCCGTCACGGCAACCGTCGCGCGCCGATTTTCGTCGGCGGCGGCAAGGCGCATGGTCCCCGTGTTCGCAGCTTCGAGCAGTCGCTGAACAAGAAGATTCGCGCACTCGGCTTGAAGACGGCGCTGTCGGTGAAGGCTGCAGAGGGCAAGCTGATCGTTGTCAACGATTTCGACATTAAGGATGCAAAGACATCCGCGATGAAGGTTTCGCTGGAGAAGTTGGGCCTGACGAAGGCGCTGTTCATCGATGGCGACAAGCCCGACATGTTCACGAAGGCTGTTCGCAACCTGCCGCACATGAATGTGCTGCCGGCGGCGGGTGCCAATGTCTACGACATCCTGAACCATGACACGCTGGTCCTTTCAAAGGCCGCGGTCGAGAAGCTGGAGGCGCGGTTCAATGGCTAAAAAAGCTGAAAAGACCGTGGCGGAGCTGTCCCATTATGATGTGGTGCGCGCCCCGATTATCACCGAGAAGTCGACGATGATGTCGGAGCATAACCAGGTTGCCTTCCAGGTGGCGAAGTCCGCTTCGAAGCCCGAGATCAAGGCGGCCGTGGAATCGCTGTTCGACGTCAAGGTGACGGCGGTCAATACCATGATCGCCAAGGGCAAGGTGAAGCGCTGGAAGGGTCGTCCCTATCAGCGCGCCGATGTGAAAAAAGCGATTGTTACGCTGGCTGACGGCGACATGATCGACATTACGAGCGGAGTGTAAGATGGCGCTCAAACAATATCGTCCGACCAGCCCGGCCCGTCGCGGCCTCGTGCTTGTCGACCGTTCGCAGCTCCACAAGGGCGGCCCCGTAAAGGCGCTGACCGAAGGACTGCACAGGACGGGCGGCCGCAACAATAAAGGCCATGTCACGTCGCGCGGCATCGGTGGCGGTCACAAGCGTAAATATCGCATCATGGACTTCAAACGTCGTAAATGGGACGTCGAGGGCACGATCGAGCGGTTGGAATATGACCCTAACCGGTCCGCTTTCATCGCGCTGGTTAGCTATCCCGATGGCGAGCAGACCTATATTCTGGCGCCGCAGCGCGTTGGTCCAGGCGACAAGATCGTCGCCGGCAAGAAGGTCGACGTGAAGCCGGGTAATGCGATGGAGACGTCGCAGATGCCGGTCGGCACGATCATCCATAATGTCGAGTTGAAACCCGGTAAGGGTGGTCAGCTGGCACGATCCGCCGGCACCTATGCCCAGGTGGTCGGCAAGGATCGCGGCCTGACGATCATCCGTCTGGGATCAGGCGAAACGCGCTACATTCCCGGCAATTGCATGGCGACGGTTGGCGCGGTTTCGAACCCCGACAATTCCAATCAGACGCTGGCAAAGGCTGGTCGCAACCGCTGGCGCGGCATTCGCCCGCTGACGCGTGGTGTCGCAAAGAACCCGGTCGATCACCCCCATGGCGGTGGTGAAGGCCGGACCTCGGGCGGTCGTCATCCTGTGACGCCGTGGGGCAAGCCGACAAAGGGTGCGAAGACGCGCGATCCGAAGAAGGCGTCGAACAAGATGATCATCCGCTCGCGCCATGCGCGGAAGAAGAAGAGGTAGGTATGGCACGTTCGCTAAAAAAAGGTCCGTTCGTCGACCTCCACCTTCTGAAGAAGGCAGATGACGCGCAGGAAGCTTCGAAGAAGACGCCGATCAAGACCTGGTCGCGTCGTTCGACGATCCTGCCGCAGTTCGTCGGCCTGACCTTCAACGTCTATAATGGCAAGAAATTCATCCCGGTCGCTGTGAACGAGGAAATGGTGGGCATGAAGCTGGGCGAATTCGCTCCGACGCGCACCTATTTCGGTCACATGGCCGATAAGAAGGCGAAGCGGTAATGGGACAGCAGAAGAATCCCCGCCGGGTTGGCGAGCGCGAAGCGCTGGCCGTAGCAAATACGCTGCGCGGAAGCCCCTATAAGCTGAACCTGGTCGCCGGACTTATCCGTGGCAAAAAGGCTGAAGAGGCGCTGAACATCCTGAAGTTTTCCAACAAGGGATTTGCCGAACCTGTGCAGAAGGCACTGGCATCGGCAATCGCCAATGCGGAAAACAATCATAATCTGGACGTGGACGCTCTGATCGTGGCGGAAGCTTCGGTCGGGAAATCGCTGACCATGAAGCGTTTCAAGGCACGTGCGCGTGGCCGTTCCGCGGCGATCGTCAAGCCGTTCAGCCGGATCCGCATCGTTGTGCGCGAACGTGATGAAGAGGAGCAGAACTAATGGGTCATAAATCGAACCCCATCGGCCTGCGCCTGCAGGTCAACCGCACCTGGGACAGCCGCTGGTTCGCCGACGGTGAAACCTATGCGCGGCAGCTGGTCGAGGATCTGAAGATCCGCGAATATATCATGAAGACCCTGCCGCAGGCGGCAATTTCGAAGGTCGTGATCGAGCGTCCTGCGAAGCTGTGCCGTGTTAGCGTCTATGCTGCCCGCCCCGGTGTCATCATCGGCAAGAAGGGCGCGGACATCGACAAGCTGCGTAAGGCGATCGGATCGATGACGTCCTCCGACGTGTCGCTGAACATCGTCGAGATCCGCAAGCCGGAAGTCGATTCCAAGCTTGTCGCACAGGGTGTCGCCGATCAGCTGGAGCGTCGTATCGCATTCCGTCGTGCCATGAAGCGCGCGGTTCAGTCGGCGCTGCGTCTGGGTGCCGAAGGCATCAAGATCACATGCGGTGGCCGTCTCGGCGGCGCCGAAATCGCCCGCGTCGAATGGTATCGTGAGGGGCGCGTGCCGCTCCATACACTTCGCGCGAACATCGACTATGCAGAAGCCGAGGCAAAGACCGCCTATGGCATCTGCGGCGTCAAGGTCTGGATCTTCAAGGGTGAAATCTTGGAGCATGACCCGCTTGGCCAGGAAAAGGCCATGATGGACGCACAAACATCGGGGGTCCGTCCGGCGCGGTAGTTCCTAACCGAACATACCGCGGCTGACGCCTGATCGAGGACCTCTTTTCCTGTCAGAAGGCTAGACAATGCTGCAACCGAAACGCACCAAATACCGGAAGGCGCACAAGGGCCGCATCCATGGCAATGCCAAGGGTGGTACCGAGCTGAACTTCGGCGCCTTCGGCCTGAAGGCCATGGAGCCGGAACGTATCACCGCGCGCCAGATCGAGGCCGCACGCCGCTCCATCACCCGCGCGATGAAGCGCCAGGGCCGCTTGTGGATCCGCATCTTTCCAGACGTACCCGTCTCCTCGAAACCGGCGGAAGTCCGCATGGGTAAGGGCAAGGGGTCACCGGAATATTGGGCTGCGCGCGTAAAGCCGGGCCGTATCATGTTCGAGCTGGACGGCGTATCGGCGGAAATCGCGCGCACCGCGTTCGAACGCGCCGCGGCCAAGCTGCCCATCCGCACGAAGTTCGTTCACCGTCTGGGCGAGGAGGTCTGATCATGGCGAAGATTGCCGACCTGAAAACCAAATCGGATGACGAGCTGAACACCGAGCTGGCACAGCTGAAAAAGGAGCAGTTCAACCTGCGCTTTCAGTCCGCCACCGGGCAGCTGGAGAAGCCGAGCCGCGTGAAGGAGGTGCGCCGCACCATCGCGCAGATCAACACTTTGAAGACCGAGCGCGCCCGCAGCTCGGCAGAGGGATAAGGCCATGCCGAAGCGCATTATGACCGGCGAGGTCGTGTCCGATAAGGGCGACAAGACGGTAACGGTCCTGATCGAGCGCCGCGTGAAGCACCCGCTTTACGGCAAGATTATTCGCCGTTCGAAGAAATATCACGCGCACGACGCGGAGAACGCCTATGCAATGGGCGACAAGGTTCGCATTCAGGAATGCAAGCCCATCTCCAAGACGAAGACGTGGGAAGTGATCGGCAAGGCTGGCAAGTCCGGCGTTTCGGACGACGCGTCGGGCGCGGCTGCGGAAGGGGCGAATTAAATGATCCAGATGCAGTCAAACCTTGAGGTAGCGGACAATTCCGGTGCGAAGCGCGTCCAGTGCATCAAGGTGCTGGGCGGGTCGAAGCGCCGCTTTGCCGGCGTCGGCGACACGATCGTCGTTTCCGTCAAGGAAGCACAGCCGCGTGGCCGCGTTAAGAAGGGCGACGTGCACCGTGCCGTGGTCGTTCGCACCGCCAAGGATATTCGCCGCGACGACGGAACGGTGATCCGTTTCGACACCAATGCCGCGGTGTTGATCAACAACAACAAGGAACCGCTGGGAACGCGTATCTTTGGTCCGGTGACGCGCGAGCTGCGCGGCAAGGGCCTGATGAAGATCGTCAGCCTGGCACCGGAGGTGCTCTGATGGCATCGGCTAAGATCAAGAAGGGCGACCGTGTCGTCGTCCTTTCGGGCAAGGACAAGGGCAAGCACGGCGACGTGACCCAGGTGCTCCCGCGCGACGGCAAGGTCGTCGTTTCGGGCGTGAATGTCATGACGCGTCACCGGAAGCCCAGCCAGGGTAACCCACAGGGCGGGCTCGACCGGTTCGAAGCGCCGATGGCGGTTTCGAATGTCGCGCTGGAAGATCCGAAGACGGGCAAGCCGACGCGTGTCGGCTTCGAAGTTCGCGACGGCAAGAAGGTCCGCATCGCAAAGAAGAGCGGCGAGGTAATCAATGGCTGAGGAACAGAAATATACGCCGCGTATGCAGGCGATCTATCAGGAGAAGGTGCGTTCGGCGCTGAAGGAGCAGTTCGGTTACAAGAACGAGCTTCAGGTCCCGCGCATCGAGAAGATCGTCCTGAACATGGGCGTTGGCAAGGCCGTCGACGACAAGAAGCATCTGAACAACGCCTTCGCCGAAATGACGAAGATCGCTGGTCAGAAGCCTGTCATCACCAAGGCCAAGAAGTCGATCGCGACGTTCAAGCTGCGTGAAGGCAACCCGATCGGTGTGAAGGTCACGTTGCGCGGCGCGCGCATGTGGGAATTTCTCGACCGTCTGGTGAACATCGCACTGCCGCGCGTGCGCGACTTTCGTGGTACCAATCCGGACAGCTTTGACGGCCGCGGCAATTATGCCCTGGGCATCAAGGAGCAGATCGTCTTCACCGAGATCAACTATGACGAGGTCGATCAGACCCGTGGCATGGATGTGATCATCACGACGACGGCCAATACCGACGATGAGGGCCGCGCGCTCCTGAAAGGCCTTTCGATGCCTTTCACCGGTATGGAAGAAGACGAGGAAAAGAAGGCGGCCTGAGGCCGTCCGACATATATTGTCATCCATGGGCAGAAGGCCCGGATGATCAATTAACGAAGTTTCGGCCTGGCCGGAGCGCAGATTGAGGAAAGAACTTAAGTCCATGGCGAAACTGAGTTCCGTGAACAAGAATGAGCATCGCAGGAAGCTCGTTAAGAAATATGCTGGGAAGTATGCAAAGCTGAAGGCGATTGCAGAGGACGAGAGCGTCGACGATGACGAACGTCTGATGGCTCGCCTGAAGATGGCGGAGATTCCCCGCAATGCGAACCCGACGCGCGTGCGCAATCGCTGCGAGCTGACGGGCCGCAGCCGCGGTTATTATCGCAAGTTCGGCCTGTCGCGGATCATGATCCGCGAACTGGGCAATAAGGGCCTGATCCCAGGCCTGACGAAATCCAGCTGGTAAGAAGGGGAGCGCTGAGATGACAATGACCGATCCGCTCGCGGACCTCTTGACCCGCATTCGTAATGGCCAGCAGGCGAAGAAGGATTCCATCGTGACTCCTTCGTCCAAGCTGCGCCGTAACGTGCTGAACGTGCTGGAACGCGAAGGCTATATTCGCGGCCATTCCGATGAGGAGCTGGAGGGCAACAAGACCTTCACCCGCATCGAGCTGAAATATTTCGAAGGTGCGCCTGCGATCCAGTATCTGCAGCGCGTGTCGAAGCCGGGCCGCCGGGTATATTCCGGCGCCAACGACCTGCCTAAGGTACGCTCGGGCCTGGGCATCACCATCGTTTCGACGCCAAAGGGCGTTCTGTCCGACGCGGAAGCGCGTGAACAGAATGTCGGCGGCGAATTGCTCTGCCAGGTCTTCTAGGAGGTAAATCGATGTCACGAATCGGAAAACAGCCGGTCGCGCTGCCCGACGGTGTCTCGGCGAACCTCGCCGGAGAGACCCTGTCGATCAAGGGACCGAAGGGTGAGCTGTCCATGGCCACCCGCGACGAGATCGAATATACGATCGAGGACGGTACGGTTTCGGTCACGCCGAAGCGCAAGGGTGGGCGCCCCTTCTGGGGAATGCAGCGCACGTTGGTGCAGAACCTCGTAACCGGTGTCAGCGAAGGCTTTACGAAGGTGCTGGAAATCTCCGGCGTCGGCTATCGCGCGCAGTCGCAGGGCAAGACGCTGAAGCTGCAGCTTGGGTATAGCCACGACGTCGATTATGCGATTCCGGAAGGGATCGAGATCAAGACGCCGGATCAGACCACGGTCGAAATCTCTGGTATCGACAAGCAGCAGGTCGGTCAGGTCGCAGCGGAAATTCGCCGCTGGCGCAAGCCGGAACCCTATAAGGGCAAGGGCATCAAATATCGCGGCGAATATGTATTCCGCAAGGAAGGCAAGAAGAAGTAATATGGCACAGAAACTGTCCCCATTCGCTCGCCGCCGCCGCCGCGTCCGCACCGCGCTTCGCGCCAAGGGCGGCCTGAAGCCGCGCCTCAGTATCCACCGCACCTCGAAGCATATCTATGCTCAGGTGATCGACGATGTGGAGGGCATTACGGTTGCCTCTGCCTCTTCGCTTGAGAAGGATGTGAAGGCAAATGGCGGTGCAACCGTCGCTGCCGCTGCCGATGTCGGCAAGCGCGTTGCCGAACGCGCGAAGGAAGCCGGTGTCGGTCGTGTCATTTTCGACCGCGGCGGTTTCATCTTTCATGGCCGCGTAAAGGCGCTGGCCGATGCCGCCCGTGAAGGCGGATTGGAGTTCTGATTATGGCAGACGAAAAAACCATTCCTTCGGCTGCGACCGATCCTACCCCGAATTCGGAAACGCCAGCTGCGTCGAACCCGCAGGGCGCGCCCTCCAACCATGACGCACGTCGTGGCCCTGGGGGTCCTGGCGGCCCCGGTGGCGGTCGTGGCCGCGGTGGACCTGGCGGCGGCGGCGGTCGCGGTGGACGCGACAATCGCGGCGGTCGCGGCGGACGCGACAATCGCGGCGGTCGCGGCGGCGACGATACCGGCGAGGAATTGATCGAGAAGCTGGTTCACATCAACCGCGTGTCGAAGACGGTGAAGGGCGGCAAGCGCTTCGGCTTCGCAGCGCTCGTCGTTGTTGGCGATGGCAAGGGTCGTGCCGGCTTTGGCCATGGCAAGGCGCGCGAAGTGCCGGAGGCGATCAACAAGGCGACAGCCGCGGCCAAGAAGGCCATGGTCCGCGTTCCGCTGCGCGACGGTCGCACGCTGCACCATGACGGCTATGGCCGCTTTGGCGCCGGCAAGGTTCACGTGCGCAGCGCGCCGCAGGGTACCGGCATCATCGCCGGCGGCCCGATGCGCGCCGTGTTCGAAAGCCTGGGCGTTGCGGACGTGGTGACGAAGTCTGTCGGTACGTCGAACCCCTACAACATGATCCGCGCAACGTTCGAAGCGCTGGGCGACCAGTCCAGCCCGAAGACGGTTGCGCAGCGTCGTGGCAAGAAAATCGCCGATCTGATCGGCCGCCGGGATGACGTGCAGGCTGCGCCGCAGGCGGAAGATGCCGAGCCCGCCGAAGCGACTGCGGAGTAAACTGACATGGCAGACAAGAAAAAGACGATGAAGGTGAAGCAGGTCGGTTCGCCGATCCGCCGCCCGAAGAAGCAGCGTGCGACGCTAAGCGGTCTAGGCCTCGGCAAGATGCACCGGGTTGTGGAGCTGGAGGATACGCCCTCCACACGCGGAATGGTCAACTCGATCCCGCACCTGGTGCAGGTCGTAGAAGAATAGCGTTACGCAGGCCTGCTTTTTCGAAGCAGGCAGGGGACTCCGCCCCACTCCTCCGACGGAGGAAAACAAGCGCGAACAAAGCGAAAGCGAGTGCAAATTATGAAGATTTCAGACCTTAAAGACAATGCGGGCGCCCGCAAATCACGCATGCGCGTCGGTCGCGGCGAAGGCAGCGGCAAGGGCAAGACCAGCGGACGCGGCCAGAAGGGCCAGAAGAGCCGTTCCGGCGTCAGCATCAACGGCTTCGAGGGCGGCCAGATGCCGCTCCACATGCGGATCCCGAAGCGCGGCTTCAACAATCCCAACGCCAAGGACTATGCCGAATTGAACCTCGGCATGCTGCAGAAGGCGTTTGACGCCAAGAAGCTTCAGGCCGGAACGCTGGGCGAGGCCGAACTGCGCGAAGCGGGCCTGGTCCGCGGTGGCAAGAACGGCGTCAGCCTGCTGGCGAAGGGCGAACTGAAGGAGAAGGTCGAGCTGACCGTTGCGCGCGCATCGAAGGGTGCTGTGGCCGCAGTGGAAAAGGCCGGTGGTTCCGTCACACAGACGGTAGGCCCGAAGGTCCGCAAGGAGCCCAAGGAAAAGGTGAAGGCCTAATCCGCTCCGCGCCTTCCTTCGGGGCAGGTCCGCCCCTGCGCTTAGACGATGATAACCAAATCTTCCCTTAGCGGCCAGCTTGTAGATGTGGGCGCTGGCGGATAGAGGCACCACTTCCCCGCCCTTTTGAAAGGGAGGGGAGTGGCACTCCTACCTTTCCCTCCCTATGTTCCGAACCAGTCAGTGAAGCGGGAACCTCAGACATATGGCATCAGCAGCCGAACAGCTTGCCGCAGGCCTTAGCTGGTCGTCCTTTTCGAAGGCCTCCGACCTAAAGAAGCGCATCCTCTTTACTCTGGGTGCGCTAATCGTCTTTCGCCTGTGTTCGTTCGTGCCTTTGCCGGGCATAGACCCGCAGCAGCTGGAAATGCTGTTCGACCGCACCCGCGGCGGTGTTCTCGACTTCGTCAACATGTTCTCGGGCGGCGCGCTGGAGCGCATGTCGATCGTCGCGCTGAACATCATGCCGTACATCACCGCATCGATCATCGTTCAGTTGATGACGTCGCTGTCGCCGACGATGGCCGCCCTTAAGAAAGAGGGCGAAAGCGGTCGCAAGAAAATCAACCAGTATACGCGTATGGGAACGGTCGTGCTGACCCTTTTCCAGGGCTATGGCATTGCCGTTGGCCTGGAGGGGTGGGGCGGCGACGCCAGCGCAGTGATCGATCCGGGCTGGTTCTTCCGCATCACCACGATGATCACGCTGCTGGGCGGCACCATGTTCCTGATGTGGCTGGGTGAGCAGATCACCGCGCGCGGCATCGGTAACGGCATCTCCCTGATCATCATGGCCGGCATCGTTGCAACGCTACCCGGTGCCTTTGTCGGGATCTTTGAACAGAATCGCGCCGGCGCCATTGGCGACTTCGCCGTCATTCTCATCATCGTCGGCGCGCTGGGCGTCATCGCCGGCATCTGCTTCATGGAGCGGGCGCAGCGGCGTGTTCTCGTGCAATATCCGAAGCGGCAGACGGCGCGGGGGCGTCCGGCACAGGCGGAAACATCGCATTTGCCGCTGAAGCTGAATACTGCGGGTGTCATCCCGCCGATCTTCGCGTCTTCGCTGCTGTTGATGCCGCTGACCGTTGCGCAGTTCGCCGGGCAGGGCGCTGTCGCGCAAGGGGCGCCCGGTGAGGCTGCGGGGGGTGGCGGCTGGTTCAGCGACTTCATGCTGCAGGTTACGGCGGCACTACAACACGGTACGCCGCTTTATATGACGATGTATGGCGTGGGCATCGCGTTCTTCTGCTTTTTCTACACGGCGATCGTTTTCAATCCCGAGGAGACGGCAGATAATCTGAAGCGCCAAGGTGGGTTCATTCCCGGTATACGTCCTGGCAAACGTACCGCCGACTATCTCGACCATGTGCTGAGCCGCATTACGACCGTCGGCGCGGCTTATCTGGTGGTCATCTGTTTGCTGCCGGAATGGGTGATGGGTGCCTATGGGCTTGCCCTGCTATTCGGCGGAACCAGTCTGCTGATCGTCGTCAACGTGACGATGGACACGGTTGCGCAAATCCAGTCGCACCTCCTTGCGCATCAATATGAAGGCCTTATCAAGAAGGCTAAGTTGCGCGGAAAACGCCGCTAGATTTTCAGTTCAAGGGGGGCCTTCGGCCAGTGAATATTATACTTCTTGGTCCGCCGGGAGCAGGTAAGGGCACGCAGGCAAGCATGCTGGAGCGCGAGCGCGGCATGGTGCAGCTGTCCACCGGGGACATGCTGCGTGCTGCTGTCAAGGCGGGAACACCCGTCGGAAAGCAGGCGAAGGCGGTCATGGACGCGGGCGAGCTTGTGTCGGATGAGATCGTCGCCGGTATTGTTTCCGAACGGCTCGATGCCGATGATGTGAAGGCCGGTTTCATCCTGGACGGCTTCCCCCGGACGCAGGTGCAGGCCGAGATGCTGGATGCGATGCTGACGGAAAAGGGGATGACCCTGAATCATGTCATCGAACTGGCGATCAACGAAGAGGCGCTCGTAGACCGCGTTGAGGGGCGCTTTACCTGCTCCCAATGCGGCGAGGGCTATCATGACCGTTATAAGTTGCCCAAGGTTGAGAACGTCTGCGACGTTTGCGGCGCGAACGCATTCAAACGGCGACCGGACGACAATGCGGAGACGGTGCGCACCCGCCTGGCGGAGTATCGCGCGAAGACGGCGCCCATTCTGCCGTTTTACGAAGAGCGGGGGATGGTGACGCGTGTCGACGGCATGGCCCCGATGGACGCGGTGAAGGCTAGCATCGCAAGTATTTTAAACAAATAAGGGCGTGAGGCGCAGGGCTGCGGCGGCCAGGCCGTTTTCGGCCAAAAGGGTTGACGAACCCTGAAGCGAGTCTTGACACTCCCCGAGTCGGCACCTATCTGACGCGCTTCGGCGCAATACCGATATTCTGCATGAACGGCACCGGCCGGGCCCTCGCCCTCGCCGGTGCGGTGCATTGATACAATGCTGTGAGATGGACGATGGCCCGCCCGGCCATCCATGTCCGTGGAGCTGAGGAGAAGTTATTCGTGGCACGCATCGCGGGCGTTAATATCCCGACCAACAAGCGGGTCGAGATCGCCCTTACATATATTCATGGGATCGGACGCACGTCTGCTCTCGATATCGTCAACAAGCTGAATATTCCGCGCGATCGCCGGGTCCAGGACCTGACCGAGCAGGAAGTCATCAGCATCCGCGAAACGATCGACACCGACTATCAGGTCGAGGGCGATCTTCGTCGCGAGGTGTCGATGAACGTCAAGCGTCTGATGGACCTTGCCAGCTATCGCGGCCTGCGCCACCGCCGGGGCCTTCCCGTTCGCGGTCAGCGTACGCACACCAACGCCCGCACCCGCAAGGGCAAGGCGAAGCCGATCGCCGGCAAGAAAAAGTAGGAACGCGAGACAATGGCAAAAGAACCAGCCCGCGTTCGGCGCAGGGAACGCAAAAACATTACGTCTGGCGTCGCGCACGTGAACGCCAGCTTCAACAACACCATGGTGACGATCACCGACGCACAGGGCAACGCGATCAGCTGGTCCTCCGCCGGCATGATGGGCTTCAAGGGCAGCCGCAAGTCGACGCCCTATGCCGCCCAGGTTGCTGCCGAGGACGCCGGTCGCAAGGCGCAGGAGCACGGCATGCGGACCCTCGAGGTAGAGGTTCGCGGTCCGGGATCCGGACGCGAGTCCGCGCTTCGCGCATTGTCGGCCATCGGCTTCACGATCACCGCGATCCGCGACGTGACGCCGATCCCGCACAATGGCGTTCGCGCGCCGAAACGCCGCCGCGTCTGAGCTTTGAGCCGGGACGGGCGCTCGCCTGTCCCCGCTTACTGCCGGACGTTGATTGTCCGGTATTCTAGATACTCCCGAAGGGAACCCATTGATGGCCGTCAACGCGAAGAACTGGCAGGAACTCACGAAACCAACCGCTCTCGAAACGAAGGGATCGGTCACGAACAATCGGGCGACCTTCGTCGCGGAACCGTTGGAGCGGGGTTTCGGCCTGACGCTTGGCAACGCGCTGCGGCGGGTGCTTCTATCTTCGCTTCAGGGTGCCGCGATCACGTCGATCAAGCTCGACGGTGCCTTGCATGAATTCTCTTCGCTGCCCGGCGTTCGGGAGGATGTTACCGACATCGTCCTCAACGTGAAGCAGGTTGCGTTGAAGATGGAAGGCACGGAGCAGAAGCGCCTGCAGCTGACCGCCACCGGCCCGGGCGAAGTGAAGGCGGGCCAGATCGCGGTTTCCTCCGATATGGAAATCATGAACCCCGACCTCATTATCTGTCATCTGGACGATGGCGCGACGCTGAACCTGGAGCTGACCGCGAACAGCGGCAAGGGTTATGCGACGGCTGCTGCCAATCGCGCGGCGGATGCCCCGATCGGCCTGATCCCCGTCGACTCGCTCTATTCGCCCATTCGCACCGTAAGCTACAAGGTTGAGAACGCCCGCGTTGGCCAGGAACTCGACTATGACCGGCTGCTGCTGACGATCGAGACCGACGGCACGGTAAAGCCGGAAGACGCCGTGGCATATGCTGCACGCATTCTGCAGGATCAGCTGGCACTGTTCATTAATTTCGAGGAGCCGAGCGCGATCCAGGCTGCTCCGTCAACGGCGCAGGCTGCCGAGGACGACAATGACGAACAGGTCAATCGCTTCCTCCTGAAGAAGGTCGACGAGCTGGAGCTGTCGGTGCGTTCCGCCAATTGCCTGAAGAACGACAATATCATCTATATCGGCGATCTGGTTCAGAAGACCGAAGCGGAGATGCTGCGTACGCCGAATTTCGGCCGCAAGTCGCTGAACGAGATCAAGGAGGTTCTCTCCTCTATGGGCCTGCGTCTCGGCATGGAACTGCCGGGCTGGCCGCCGGAGAATATCGAGGAAATGGCCAAGAAGATGGAACAGGATCTTCTGGGCTAGAACGGGTTTTCGGGCGGCCCCCGTTGAGCGCCGCCTGTACCGGGGTACCTGATACGGCCCCTCTACGAACGAAGGAAAAGACCCATGCGCCATCGTCACGGCCTCAGGAAGCTTCAGCGTACCTCCAGCCATCGCCAGGCGCTTCTGCGCAACATGGCGGCTGCACTGATCAAGCACGAGCAGATCAAGACCACGGTTCCCAAGGCAAAGGCCCTGCGGCCCTATGTCGAGAAGCTGATTACGCTTTCGAAGAAGGGTGGCCTTTCCAACCGCCGCCTCGCCATGGCCCGCCTGATGGACGAAACGCAGTTGAAGAAGCTGTTTGACGTGCTGGCAAGTCGCTATGCCGACCGTTCCGGTGGATATACGCGCGTCCTGAAACTCGGCATGCGTCAGTCCGACTCCGCGCCCATGGCGATCATCGAACTGGTTGATCGCGACACGGAAGCGAAGGGGCAGGATTCCGGCCCGGTGATGACCGAGGATGAGTACGAGGACGCCTGAGGTCAGGCTTTCGACATTTCCATTTCGGCAATGGGCGGGGCTGCATTTCGCGGTTCCGCCCATCGCGCGTTTAGGGAAGCAGCGCAGCGACCTCGCGACCGGTCAAAGCGAGGGGCGGAATACAGCGACGCTCTGACCCCTTGCCATCACCGCGCTGGATCGCGATAGCCGCATCATGAGCAGCGTCGACCCCGCACAGGCAAACCTCTTTTCCGAAATGGCGGCCGAATGGTGGAATCGATCCGGTTCCTCGGCGATCCTGCACAAGGTAAACCCCGTGCGGCTTGCCTTCATCCGGCAGGCGGTGGCGACCCATTTCGATCTGGATACTGACGGCACGACGTGGCTGCAGGATCTGTCATGCCTGGACGTCGGTTGCGGTGGCGGCATTTTGACGGAATGTCTCGCCCGACTTGGCGGGACGGTGACCGGCATTGATGCGGCCGAACAAAGCATAGAGGTCGCGCGTGTGCATGCCGGGGGACAGGGGCTTGCCATTGATTACCGCCTCGCCGCTGCCGAGGTGCTGGTGCAGGAGGGTGCGAAATTCGACCTGATTACCTGCATGGAAGTGGTGGAGCATGTCGCCGACGTGCCCGCCTTCCTATCCAGCCTGCGGTCCCTGTTAAAGCCAGGAGGGCTGCTCGTCTTCTCGACGCCCAACCGCACCGCAATGAGCTTTGGAGTGATGATCGTCGGCGCTGAATGGCTGCTGCGCCTGCTGCCGCGCGGGACGCATGAGTGGGACCGTTTCCTGACGCCCGACGAACTGTCGGCGGCATTGGAGCAGGCCGATTTCCACGTCGGCGAAATCGAGGGGATTTCACTCGATCCTGCGCGCGGGTTCGTCCTGTCGGACGATGTCCGCGTGAACTATATTGGCTCGGCACGGGAACGGGGCTGAAGGGCGCCTCCCGATCTGATAGCTTATTCGCCATGAGAAAGATTTCACCATGCTGACACTCGGTAAGCACCGCCCGGCCCGCCTCGATTACCAGCCGGGAACCTTTCGTGTCGTCGCGCAAGGGACGCATGTGATTTGCGCCGTGTCAGGTGCCGAGATCGCACTGGCGGACCTGCGCTATTGGAGCCACGAACTGCAAGAGGCTTATGCAACCGCCGAGATCGCGGTGGCGCGCTATGCAGAAGCGCGCGAGCAGGGGCTGCTGTGAGGGTAGTTGCACTGGTCGCGCTGCTTGCGGCCTGTACGTCGCCAACAGCGCATGGGGTGGACGTGGTGGACGCAAATCCTGCACCGCCACCCCCAGCGCCATCTGCCCCGGCACCGCCTACTCCAGCCCATTCTGGTGGGAGCGGCAGCCCTGCCTTACCAGCGGGTAAGGCGCCGGTTGCCGCTCATAAGATAGATTTGTCAGGAGCGCCCGTTCAGGGCGGCTATGGCCGGGGACAAGCGACCGGCGGCGAAGTGGCGCAGATTCTGCTGGATGGGGAGGCGGTACCGTTTTCTGATGAAGGGCGCTTCTTCATCGCCTATCAGCGCGACGCACCGCCTGTGGTGCAGTTGCAGGTGCGCTATGCTGACGGCACCAGCATAGACCGCCCGGTAGAAATCGCGGATGTCGCCTTTCCGGAAAGCCGCCTGCCGCCAATCACGCAGCGCATTGAGGCCTCCGCAGATTTTCAACGGAAACGGGCGGAAGAGGTTTCCCGCATCACGGCCTCTCGTGCAGAACGCAGCGATTTCGAAGGCTGGCGCGACGATTTCACAGCCCCGGCAGAGGGCAGGATTTCCGGTGTCTTCGGTTCCCAGCGCTTCTATGGCGATGAAGCGCGCAGTCCGCACGGCGGCCTAGATATCGCCGCACCGGAAGGGGCGGCCGTTTCTGCGCCCGCGTCGGGGCGCGTCGTCCTGGCGGGTGGCGGTTATTCCTTCGAAGGAAATCTCGTCATCCTGGACCATGGCCTGGGCCTTTTTTCCGCCTTTCTCCATTTGTCGCGGATCGACGTGAAAGAGGGTGACGTGCTGGCACAGGGTGATCTTATCGGCGCCGTGGGGGCCACGGGGCGGGCGACCGGCGCGCATCTGCACTGGGGCCTATGGTGGAATGGGGTGCGCTTCGACCCCGCGACCCTGTTGTCGGATGCGACCTGAAGGGGGCGATTTACCCGCGCAACGTATCGACGAAGGATTTTCGCCAGGAGATTACGTCCTCATTCTTCACGCTGACGTGCATCTTTTCCCAACGCGCCTTTCTTTCCTCCAGCGGCATATCCAGTGCCTGCCGAATGGCTTCGGACACATCCTCGCTCGAATAGGGATTCACCAGAACGGCGCCGTCAAGTTGTAGTGCGGCGCCGGCAAAGCGGGAAAGGATCAGGACGCCGGGATCCTCGGGATCCTGCGCCGCGACATATTCCTTTGCGACCAGATTCATGCCGTCGCGAAGCGGCGTTACCAATCCGACCTTCGCCGCGCGGTAGAAGCCGAAGAGTTCGGCCCTTGGATAGCCCTTGTTGACGTAGCGGATGGGAACGACGTCGACCTCTGACCGTGCGCCGTTAATCTTGCCGGTCTTGGCCTCCAAAAGGTCACGAATGTCGCGATAGGACTGGACGTCCTCCCGGCTGGGGGGCGCGATTTGAATGAAGACGGTATCGCGCGTGCTTTCGGGATATTGATCGAGGAAGCGGCTGATCGCGTCGAAACGCTCGGGCAGTCCCTTCGAATAGTCGAGCCGGTCCACGCCCAGCATGACCTTGCGCCGGCGGGCGCTGGAAAGGATGCGTTGCTGTGCGTTCCGCGCCACGCCGCTGTCACCCGCCGCCGTGAACTCCTCATAGTCCAGGCCGATAGGATAGGCGCGCGCAACTGTCTCTCTGCCGCCGAAGCGGACGGTGCCGTCGCTGCTAACTTCGGCGCCCAGTTCCTTGTCGCAATAGTGCAAGAAGCTTTCCAGCCACTCCGTCGTCTGGAAGCCGAGGACATCATATTCCAGCATCGTTCGGACCAGCCGCTCATGATAGGGCAGGCTGACGAACAACCGGGTCGGGGGCCATGGGATGTGCAGGAAGAATCCGATACGGTTCTGCACACCTTTCGCCCTCAGGCGTTCGCCAAGCGGTATCAGATGATAATCGTGAACCCAGATCAGATCGTCTGGTTCGACCAGAGGCCGCATGCTTTCGGCGAACCGTTCATTTACGCGTTCATAGCCGCGCCCGAATTCACGTTCATATTCCGCCAGGTCGATGCGGTAGTGGAACAACGGCCATAATGTTCTGTTGGCGTAGCCGTTATAATATTCCTCTACGTCCTGATGCTCCAGATCGATCGTGGCGGTGGTTACGCCCTCGACCCGTTCCATGTTGAGGCTGCCTGAGAAGGTGTCGATTTCCTTGCCCGACCAGCCGAACCATATGCCGCGGTTTTCCTTCAGCGCCGAACCCAGCGCGACCGCCAACCCGCCCTGCGCCCCCGCAGCCCCCCGGGCCTTCGGCACGGAAACGCGGTTCGACACGACGATCAGGCGGCTCATCTGACGGTGCTCCACTTTGCGGACAACAGGCTGGCGCAATTGATTATACCTACCAGCGAGTAAGTCTGCGGAAAGTTTCCCCAAAGTTCATCCGTTGTGAAATCGAGATCTTCCGACAGCAGGCCGGAGGGTGTGCGGTGGCCCAGCATCGTTTCGAACAGCTCCCGCGCCTCCTCGTCGCGCCCCGCAAGATGCAGTGCCTCGATCAGCCAGAAGGTACAGATGTTGAACGCGGTCTCGGGCGTTCCAAAGTCATCCTCATGTGCATAGCGCAGCATGTGTTCGCCGCGCCGAAGGTCCTTTTCGATGGCTGCGAAGGTTGCCTGAAAACGTGGATCGTCGGCCTTCACGAAGCGCAGCTCGACCATTTGAAGAAGGCTGGCATCGAGAATTTCGCCTTCGAAAGACGATGCATAATGCCCCGCCTCCTCGTTCCAGGCGCGCGTCTCGATCGTGGCGCGGATCTTTTCCGCACGTTCACGCCAGAAAGCGCGGCGGTCTTCGCGGCCAAGCCGCTCCGCGACATTGGCAAGGCGGTCGCAGGCGGCCCAGCTCATGACGCTGGAATAGGTGTGGATCTGCTGCATCGTGCGGAATTCCCACAGTCCCGCGTCGGGCTGGTCGTGCATCTGCCACGCCATTTCCCCCACGCTTTCCAGGCTGCGGAAATCGCGGTCGTCGGCCCTGCGCAGAAGGCGGTCGTCGATGAAGGCCTGCACGGTCGGCAGCACGATCTGGCCATAGGCATCGTGCTGCACCTGCGTATAGGCGGCGTTGCCGATCCTGACCGGTCCCATGCCGCGATATCCAGACAGAGAGGTGGCGACACTTTCATCCAGTTCGGCAACGCCCATCACTGAATAAAGGGGCTGCACCTGGCCGCCGGCCGCATTGTCCACGATGTTTCGCAAATAGCCGAGATATTTTTCCAGCACGTCCAATGCGCCGAGGCCGTTAAGCGCCTGAACCGTGTAATAGGAGTCGCGGATCCAGCAATATCGGTAATCCCAATTGCGTTCAGATCCCGGAGATTCCGGGATCGAGGTGGTCAGCGCCGCCACGATGGCGCCTGTCTCCTCATGCTGACAAAGTTTCAGGGTGATGGCGGCGCGGATGACGGCCGACTGCCATTCCATCGGCGTGGCCAGGCCGCGGACCCATACCTGCCAGTAGCGCAGCGTTTCGCGCAGCATATTCTCGACGTCCTGGGTGACATTGCCGGCAAAGGGCTCATCGGGGCCAAGAAAGAAATGCAGATCGCGTTCGACGCGAAATGTCCGTTGCTCCAGAACATAGCCGACAGGCGCGTTGGTCGACAGACGGATCGCCTGCGGCCCGACGATGTAGCGTATGTGATTGGTCCCGTTCGTGGTGGGCGCGATTTCGGCTCCATGTCCGCGCATGGGGGCAAGGCGCACGCGCATGCGGGGGCTGCCGGCCAAATGGCGTACGATACGAACGAAGGCGACGGGGCGGTACATGCGACCGGAGCGTTCGAAGCGCGGACAGAAATCGACGATTTCGAGTGCGCTGCCGTCCTTTGCAGTCAACCGGGTGGTGAGGACGGCGCTGTTGCGTTCATATTGCTGTTCGGACGATACCTGCCCCTCCAGCTCGAAGCGCCAGACGCCGCGATCCTGCCGCTCTCCATTCAGAAGGGAGCAGAATATCGGATCGCCGTCGACCCTGGGGACGCATCCCCACACCAGGCCGCCGGTTTCATCGATCAGGCCGCTGACCTGGCAATTGCCGATGGGCCACAGGTTAAGGCTGCTTTTCGGTATATTCACAGGTTCAGCTCCAGCCAGTCGTAAACGGCCCGGGTGTCCTCCAGGCGATATTGCGCTGCGGTTGGACGACTTTGCCCGACCAGTACGCCGAAACCGCCCATGGACCGCGCCGCGGAAAACCCGTCCTCGTCGGTGATGTCGTCACCGATGAAGACCGGATAGCTCTCCACAAAGGGCGCCTCGTACATCAGTGTCTCGACGGCGGCGCCCTTGTGGAAGCCCGATGGCATCAATTCTGCGACCATCTTTCCGCGCGTTACCTGCAGCGGGTGCTGCCGTGCCATCTCGTCGGCGAAGGCGAGGATTTCTTCAGCGCGATCGGGGGCCGCACGATAGTGGAGGGCGGCACCCATGGGTTTCTCCTCGTAGATTACCCCTTCATGCGCATCCGCAAAGGCCCGGATCGCCTGCAGCACCGTGCCAGGCAGCGAGCGGGCGGCCCGGCTGAGCATTTTTCCATCCGCCAGACGCACCTCCCCGCCGTGGGAGCCGCCCATGGCGATCGCAGGCGTTCCCAGATGCCGTTCAATGTCGCGCAAGGCGCGGCCGCTTACGAGGGCCAGCCTTTGGCCGATACGCGCTCCCAGCGTCTCCAGGGCTAGCCCAAGCCCTTGGGGAACCTCGATCTGGTCGGGTCCGGGAGCGATGGCGACGAGCGTCCCGTCGAAATCCAGGAATAACGATACCACCGACAGGCTGGACAGAGGCGGGGGCGAACGAAGTTCGGGGGGCTCTTCAGTCATACTATCCGCGAATAAGAATCTGCCTCCCTTATGCAAGGGGGTCCGTGCGAAGTCTTGCCGGACGCCCGCTTCGCATTAGGAGAGGCGCATGACCGCCGCCGCCCCAGTTTCCGCAACGCGCGGCTCCCTTCTATTTATTTTTGCGCTCGTCCTCATCGACATGATCGGCTTTGGCATCATCATGCCGGTCCTGCCCGCGCTGATCGTCGAATTGACCGGCGATACGATTGCCGGCGCGGCGGTCGATGCGGGATGGCTGGCCTTCGTCTATGCAGCGATGCAGTTCATTTTCGGCCCCATCATGGGCAATTTGTCCGACCGGTTCGGCCGCCGCCCCGTTCTGCTGGCCACGCTTCTCGCTTATTCGATAAATTACGCCCTGATGGGTCTGGCGCCGACTTTGCTCTGGCTATTCGTCGGGCGGCTGCTGGCGGGTATTACCGGCGCCAGTTTCAGTGCGGCCTATGCCTATGTCGCCGATGTCACGCCGGCCGAGAAGCGGGCGCAGAATTTCGGTCTGATCGGCGTCGCTTTCGGCCTGGGCTTTATTGTCGGCCCCGCGCTTGGCGGCATATTGGGAGAATATGGCACCCGCTTGCCCTTTTTTGCTGCAGGGGGCCTCGCGCTGGCCAACGCCGTCTTCGGCTTCTTCTGCCTGAATGAGAGTCTGCCGCCTGAAAAGCGTCGCCCGTTCTCGCTCATCCGGTCGAACGCCGTCAGCGCGCTGAGGGAGCTTGGCCGGCAGGACAAGGTGGTGATCTGGTATGCGGGCGCGCTGCTGGTGTGGATGACGGCGCACATGGTCTATCCGATCATCTGGGCATTCTACGGAATCGAAGCCTTTGGATGGTCGGAGCGCATGGTCGGCATTTCCCTGGCGGGGGTGGGGCTTTCCAGTGCCATCGTCCAAGGCGTGCTGATTCGGACGATCGTGCCGCGTGTCGGCGAACGCCGCGCGGTTATGTTGGGGGTGGGGTGCCTACTTGCGGCTGCGCTGATCTACCTGTTCGCGGAGCATGAGATATGGGTGCCGATCGCCATTGCCGTCGGATCGCTGCAGGGCCTGGTGCAACCATCCATCAATGGCCTGATGAGCCGCGCTGTCGACGAACGCAGCCAAGGGGAACTGCAGGGCGCCGTGGCCAGCATTTCCAGCCTTTCCGCCGTCATCGGACCGCTCGTATATACGCGGGTCTTTTACGCCTTCACCGCGCCGGGGGCGGTCATCTACCTGCCGGGCGCGGCCTTTGCCCTTGCCGGTGTCGTTGCCATAGGGGCGCTGGCCCTGTTCCTGCGCGGCAACACGCTGCACGGTGTTGCGTTCGTCAGGCCCTCGCCACGCGAAGGACAGGGTTTCTAGCGAACCTGGAACAGCTTCATGCCGTGCCGGGCATAAGCCAGCGCGAAAATCTGGTTGCGAAACAGGCGGCGTTTGCCCCGGCGGCCGCGCGCGATCCATATTCCGCTGGGATGATGGAAGACATCCGGCCAAATCTCGTCAGCCTCTTCCAAAATGCGATCTTTTTCCTCGCTGCGGAGGCCCCGCCATGGCGCAACGATCTTTGCGCGCCGCGTCCAGTAGAGCCTGACGGCGATCACGAGCAAAACAAGCACGCCGGCGATGATGGCAAGGGTTTGCAGCGAAATGGGCGAAGGCCGGCGTATCGGCGCCGTGGTGGCAGGGGCATTGCCGGAAAGGGTGCGGATTTCGCCCTGTTCGGCGTTCATCCGTTCGACGCTGCCGTCGCCGCCGGAAATGACGCCGATTCCGTTGGGGCCGACCGTCACCGCATAAAGCGCGCGGTCGACGCACTTAATCTTCAGCGACATGAACGACCCGCTTCGCACGAAATTCTGATAGGCCTCGACCGCAGGGCAGTCCGCATTGACCTCGGTCATTACCGCGCTGACCAGCTTGTCGACATCGGATCCGTTTTCTTCGGCGGACAGTGCGCGAAACAGCCGCTCCGATGCTGTGCCGATGGGTTGATCCGCCGCGTCGCCGACAAACCCTTCCGGCGAGGAAATTGCCTCATCGTCGGTCAGTACGGCATCCGGCATGCTGGGTTGCGCCGAGGCCACCGATGCAACGGATAATGACAAAAACGTGCATATCGCGAGGGGACGCATATCGTTACCTTAAAGCCCAAACCACGATCGCGCTTCCCTAGGGGAATGGTGCTGCCGGAGAGATTCGAACTCTCGACCTCTCCCTTACCAAGGGAGTGCTCTACCCCTGAGCCACGGCAGCATGTTCCGGGAATGCGCGCCTGCTATGAGCGCAGGCGGGTTAATGTCAAGCGAATGGGAGCATTGAGAATGTCGGAAAAGGCGGACGAGCGCAAGGAACGGCTGGCAAAAGCGCTGCGGGAAAACCTGCGGCGACGCAAAACGGCCATCAAGGGTGAGGCCGCCGATACGTCGCCAAAGCAGGATCCGGAACGCTGATCGTCAGACGGCGCGCGTCGCTGTCGCCAGCCACGACATGTCCTCCGGCGATTTCAGCTCTGGGGAAATTTTTTCTTGAACTTCAGCGTGGTAGCCGTTCAGCCATGCGCGCTCCTCGTCCGTCAGCATCGATAATTCGACCAAGGTGAGGTCGATGGGCGCAAAGGTGATGGTTTCGAATCCCAGCCATTCGCCCTCGCCACCATCGACGTCCTTTTCGACGACGATCACCAGGTTTTCGATGCGGATGCCGAAAGCACCCTCTTTATAATAGCCTGGTTCATTGGAAAGAATCATGCCGGCCTGCAGTGGCTCGTCGGGCGCTGCGGCGGGATTGGTGGCGGCGACGATCCGTTGCGGTCCTTCATGCACGCTCAGGAAGCTACCAACACCGTGGCCTGTGCCATGGCCATAATCGACCCCGGCCCGCCACAGGTGCATGCGGGCGAGCGCGTCCAGCTGCGACCCGCGTGTGCCCTTGGGGAAAATCTGCGTCGCAAGCGTGATGTGCCCTTTCAGGACGCGCGTGTAGCGCTCTTTCATTTCCTGAGTAGGCTTACCGTTGATCAGGGTGCGGGTAACGTCCGTCGTGCCATCGGAATATTGGCCGCCCGAATCGACCAGATAGATGCTGTTGCATTCGATGTTGCGATTCGTTTCCGGCGATACGCGATAGTGCGGCAAGGCGGCGTTCGGACCGGCCGCGCTGATCGTGTCGAAACTGAGGTCGTGCAGCATGTTCGATTCCCGCCGCAGATCCTCCAGCTTCTTTGCTGCGGTCAATTCATCTAGATCGCCGGACGAAGCGGTCTCTGAAAACCATTTCAGGAACCGGGTCAGCGCTGCGCCATCGCGGACATGGGCGGCGCGTGTGCCGGAAAGCTCCGCCTCGTTCTTGACGGCCTTTGCAAGGATGACCGGGTCACGCTTCTCTATGATCCTGCCGCCGGCATCGCCGACGATCTGGAAAATCGCCGCGACGCATGTGTCGGGATCGAGGGCAATCGCAGCGCCCGTTTTCGCTAGGTCTGCCAATGCGTCGGGAAACGCATCCGGAGGGCGAACGGTAATGTCGGGGCCAAGGTGCGCCTCTACTTCCGGCGTCACCTTTTCGGGCGCGGTGAACAGCGATGCGGTGCCGTCCTTCTTCACGATGGCGAAGGCGAGTGCGACGGGCGTGCGGGAAACGTCCGTGCCGCGAATGTTGAACAGCCAGGCTACCGAATCGAGCGCCGCGATCACCACGGCGTCGGCCTTTTTTTCGGTCAGCCATTTGGCGATATCGGCGCGCTTCTCCGACGAGCTTTTGCCGGCAAAGGCTTCGCCATGGACCTTGATAGGCGCTGCACTGGGCGCAGGTCTGTCGGTCCACACGGCATCAATGGGATTATCTGCAACCGGGACCAGGGCCATATTCTTCGCGCGCAGACGCTTTTCAGTGCCGTTCACCCATTTCCGGGTCGCGAGCCATGCATCGTAACCGATGCGCATCCCGTCGGCGGCTTCCTGCTCCAGCCAGTCTGCGGCCATCACCCTTGGTACATCCTGGTAACTGTAGAGCCCGCCGTCGACCTGATCGCGAACCTGAACCTTGTAGCGGCCGTCAGTAAAGATCGCCGCCTTGTCCTGCAGCACGGCGGCACTTCCCGCGGACCCCTGAAAGCCTGTCAGCCACCGCAGCCTGTTGGCATATTCGCCGACATATTCCGACATATGTTCGTCGGTAAGCGGAACGACGAAGCCGTCGAGTTCTCGCTGTTTCAATTCTTGCCTAAGGGCAGCGATGCGGTCTGTGGAAGCTGTCATGCATGCTCATATTGGCGTCGGCGTCGCCATTGGCAAGCGGACGACCACCGGCCGCAGGGCCGTCGCGCCCTAGAACCATTCCAACGCCCGTGCGATGCCATAGAGGCTCGTCAAGGTTAGGATAACGCCGACCATCAGGAGAAGCGGCTTGGTTGGAATTCTCTTTGCCAGATAGGCCCCCAGCGGGGCCGCCGCGACACCGCCGATCAGCAGGCCGAGCGTCGCCTGCGTCAGGATTTCGGGTCCGATCGACAGCAGGAACGTTGCGGACACCGCGCCAGCCAGAAAGAATTCCGCACTGTTCACCGTGCCGAGCGTCTTTCGCGGGCTTGCCCCCTGCAGCAGCAAATTAGATGTGACCACCGGACCCCAGCCACCACCGCCCGCAGCATCCAGAAAACCGCCCGCGAGGCCGAGAGGCGCGACATATTTCGGTTCGCGGATCTGCGGTGGCCAGCGCAAGGCGCGATAGGTCAGAACGAGGCCGATAACGGCCAGATAGGTCAGTATGAACGGCTTTGCGACGCTGGCGTCGACCGAGCTGAGCACGTAGGCGCCCAATATGCCGCCCGCGACGCCCGGGACGGCCAGCCGCCGGAACAGGCGCCAATCGATGTTGCGGTGATAAAGATGGCTGAGGCCCGATACGCCTGTCGTCGCCGTTTCCACCGCATGCACACTGGCGGAGGCCAGCACGGGCGGCACGCCCAGGCTGACCAGAATGGTGGTGGAGATAACGCCGAACGCCATGCCCAGGGCACCGTCCACCACCTGCGCCGTAAAGCCCACCAGTATGAAAACCAGCAATGTGTCGAACAGCGCCGTAATCCCCCGGGCGGGCGAAGGCCGATCCTTCGCCTGCCGCACAACATAACGTTGAGCGGGCCGCTTAGTTCATCATTCTGTCATTGCCCAGCCGATCGTTCGGGTCAGCCCCCGCGATCCGATGCGGACCGCGCTGCGTTCGCCGGGCATCCAGCGAACGCCGTGCAGACGCTGCGCCCAATCGGGCAGCACGTCCTGACCCGAGCGCATCAGCAGGTCCACAACCGGCTGCAGCGCCGGCTTTTGCGCGCGATGGGCAAGAAGGGCCGCAGAAATCTCCCTTACCCGCGCGTCGACAAGAAGCTCGGACCGGACATCGCGCAGAAAGCGCTCGGCCATGGCCTTGTCCGCCGGCACGTCGCGGGCGCCCAGCCGTTCCGCCACCACAGCATTTTCGGCAAAATAGCGGTCCTGGTCGCTACGCGTCATATTCGGTTCTCGATAGCGTCTCCAGGCGGCCAGGAAACTGATCAGTTCGGTGACATGTACCCAGTTGAGAAGGTGCGGATCGTTGGCGCTGTAGGGCGTTCCGTCCGGCAAGGTCCCGTTGACGCGATCGTGAACGGTCCTGACGCGCATGATTGCCGCCTCCGCATCTTCCGTCTGGCCGTAGGTGGTCATGGCAATGAACCGGGCCGTACGCCGCAGCCGTCCCAGCATGTCCGCCCGAAAATTGGAATGGTCCCACACACCGCCCAGCGCGCCCGGATGCAGCATTTGCAACAGCAGGGCGGATATGCCGCCGATCATCATGGTGGCAACATCGCCATGAACGCGGCGCGCTACGGCATGTTCGGGAAAGAGGCCGATGCCCCTTTTGAAATCGTTCCTGCGCGCGTCGTCAGATGCGAACATGGCACGGATTTCATGGGCGATGCTGTGCCGGATCGGATTCACGAGAATGGTTCCTAATGCAAAATCTCGGTCGACGCGCCCCCAGCGACAATATGCGCCGCACTTTCAGGGCCGTTAGCGCGCGACCCTGTGATTTTCGTCCATTCGGCAGGTCACACCCTTTCCAATCGGCTTTGTGCGGGGCACAAGCGGCACAGGTTCTAGGGAGGCCATGATGAGCGACAGGCAGGAGCGTTTTTCCGGCACGCAGGAGGTTCGGGAAGCGCACCGCTTCGACGAGGCGCGGCTGACGCGCTGGATGACGGAGAATATCGACGGTTTTGCCGGCCCCTTGCAGGTCGCCCAATTCAAGGGGGGACAGTCCAATCCCACCTATCAACTCGTCACGCCCGGCAAGACCTATGTCCTGCGGCGAAAGCCGCCTGGGAAGCTGTTGAAATCCGCCCACGCCGTCGACCGGGAATATCGGGTCATCACCGCCCTGGGAGGGGCCGATTTCCCTGTTCCCCGCACCTACGGCCTGTGCACGGACGAGGATGTCATCGGCACATGGTTCTACGTCATGGATATGGCGGAGGGGCGGATTTTCTGGGACACCGCCTTCCCCGACGTCCCCGATTCCGAGCGACGCGACTATTTCGATGCGATGAACGCCACCATCGCGCAACTGCACAGCTATGAACCGGATGCCATTGGCCTGGGGGATTATGGCCGACATGGCGAATATCTGGCGCGCCAGATCGCGCGGTGGGGCGGCCAGTACAAGGCGGACGAGGAAGCCGGTCATTTCGAGGAGATGGACCGGCTGTACGAATGGCTGGCCGCAAACATTCCAGGGGAGGAGGAAACCCGCGTCGTCCACGGTGATTTCCGCGCCGACAACATGGTGTTCCACCCGACGGAGCCGCGTGTCATCGCCGTGCTGGACTGGGAATTGTCCACGCTGGGCGATCCGCTGGCGGATTTTACCTATCATGCCATGATGTACCGGATGCCGCCCACATTCACGGCGGGGCTGGCGGGGCGAGACCTGGCGGCGCAAAACATTCCCAGCGAGCAGGAATATGTTGAGGCATATTGCCGCCGGACGGGGCGCACGACGGTACCCAACACCGATTATTACATGGCGTTCAACATGTTTCGCGTGACGGCCATCATCCACGGAATCAAGGGGCGCTACATTCGCGGCACCGCCTCCAGCAAACATGCCGCCACCATGGCGGAACAGGTCGAGCCCCTGGGGCGATTGGCCTGGGAACAAGCAAAGAAAGCAGGAGCCTGATAGATATGCATGAGTATGAGATCGAAACGCCGGTCGGTGACGTCAATCTGAAAAGCCTGGTGGTGGTGCCCGATGGCGACGGCCCTTTCCCCGCGGTTTTGATCTTTCCGCAATGGTCCGGTCGATCCCCCCATGAGGAGGACCATGCGCGCAAGCTGGCCCGGCAGGGCTATGTGGCCGTCGCGACCGACCTGTTCGGTGACAAGAAGCGCGGCGCCTCTGACGAAGAAAATCAGGCGCTGATCACGCCGCTGCTGAATAACCGGGAGGTGTTGAGGCAGCGGTTGCTGGCTCTGGTCGATGCGGTCGGCGGACAGAAGGAAGTCGATGCCGGTCGGCTCGCGGCGTGCGGCTATTGCTTCGGCGGGCTTTGCGCTCTCGACACCGCACGCGCGGGTGCGGCGGTGCGCGGGGTTGCCAGTTTCCACGGCCTGTTCGCGGCGCCGGAGGGGCTCGACACGCCGCAGATCACTGCCAGCATTGCCGTTTATCACGGGTGGGACGACCCGATGGCGCCGCCTGAACATGTGGTGCAGCTCGGCAAGGAACTGTCGGAGCGAGGGGCCGATTGGTACCTGACCGCCTATGGCAATGCGGTCCACGCCTTCACGAACAAGGATGCCGACGCCAAGGCCGATGGGAAGGCATATGATCCCAAGGCAGATCAGCGCAGCTGGCGAGACTTTCTGGGGTTCCTGAACGAGCTTTTCTAGATTTTCGGAGCGGCTGGCTGCTGCTGGCGTCTGGCAGGGGAATAGCGTGCCGGAATAAGGCGGGGCGCTATTCCTGCTCGTGTCTTTCATCGATCGCACTCGCCAGTATCTTGTCGATCTTGTGCCCATCCAGATCGACGATCTCGAACCGCCATCCATCGAAGTCGAACTGTTCGCCGGTTTCTGGAATATGGGTGAGGACGGCCAGCGCGAAGCCTGCCACGGTTTCGAAGTCGCGGTCATCCGGTTCCGGTATCGAAATTCGCAGGCGGTCGGCCATTTCATCGGCATGCATCGACCCTGAGAGTAGCCAGGAACCATCGGCGCGTTGTACCGCAGGATCCTCTTCACCCTCGTCGATATCCGATTTGAACACGCCGGCGATGGCGGCCAGCAGGTCGGCGGGGGTCAATATCCCCTCGAAATGTCCATATTCGTCGTGGACCATGCCAATGGGCACGTCAGCACGGCGCAAGATTTCCAGCGCATCGGATGCGTCCATGACATCGGGAATCAGCGGCGCCGGTTGCATCAGGGCAGGAATGTCGAGCGGCTTTCCCGCCAGCACGGCAGACAGCACGTCGCGGGCCTGTATCACACCGATGATCTTGTCGACGGTGCCGTCGGCAATCGGAATGCGCGTATGGGGGCTGTCGATCAGATGGGCGCGGACGTCTGCCTCCGCCGCCGCCAGGTCCAGCCAGTCGACCTCCGTGCGGGGTGTCATTACGCCACGGACCGGACGATCGGCCAGGCGCATGACGCCAGAGATCATCAGGCGTTCGCTCTCTTCGATGGCGCCCGATTTCTGCGCCTCGGCAACGATCAGGTGCAGTTCTTCCGCCGTGACATGGGTCTTTTCCTGTGCCTTTGCGCCCAGCAGACGCAGAAGTGCGCGGGTGGTCACACTAAGCAGCCAGACGAGCGGCGCCGCGATGCGCGAAAGTATCGTCATGGGCGCCGCGATAAGGCTGGAAATCGTCTCCGGGCTTCTCAGCGCGAACTGTTTCGGCACCAGTTCCCCGATGGTCAGGGTCAAGAAAGTGATCCCGCTGACCACAAGGGCAATTCCGACCGTCGCTGCGGTATCTGCGGGCAACCCGAGGGCAGCCAGCCGGGCGGCAACCGGTTGCCCCAGTGTCGCCCCGGAATAGGCACCGGCCACGATACCGACCAGGGTAATGCCGATCTGTACGGTAGACAGAAAGCGCCCCGGTTCCTGGTTCAGGCGCAGGGCCGCCTCCGCCCCCGCCTTTCCATTGTTGACCATTGCCTGCAGACGCGCCTCACGCGACGATACCACCGCCATTTCTGACATGGCGAAGACGCCATTCGCGGCGATGAGCGCGAGAATGATGAGAAGGTCGACCCAGGGAAATGGTGGCATGATGGCCGGGCGTTTAATGTGTCGCACACATAATGGCGAGGGTAGTTGAAGAATTGCTCCTCCACCGCCGCTCCTGACGACACCGTTAATCTGCCGCAAATGTAACGGCAAACCAACGCGCAAGGTCGTTAACGCGTCATGCGGCCCGGAAATATCCGATGAATCCATTGCCGCCCGCTGGCTGCTGCGCGCGTGGGGGAGTAAGGAACCAACGCGACCCCCCCTGCGTAGAACGCGCGATAACACGGGGAACATTAGGAGTCGTCCATGCATATTAACGCAAAGCTTTTGGCACTTGCCGCATCTTCCAGCCTTGTGCTGGCAGGCTGCGTTACCAATCCCGAAACCGGAAACCAGCGGATTGCGCGCCCAGCCGTGACGGGTGCAGCGGGTGCAGGCCTCGGCGCCGCTCTCGGCGCAATAATCGGCGGCAAGTCCAACCGCACGGAAGTGCTGGTTGGTACCGGCATCGGCGCCCTCGCCGGCGCGGGCGTCGGCGTCTATCTGGACAATCAGGAAAAGAAGCTGCGCGAACGCACGGCGGGCACCGGCATCGATGTTGAGCGGCAGGGGGACAGCCTGTTGCTGCAAATGCCAAGCCAGGTGACGTTCGGCGTGGACAGCGCGATCATCAACGAATCCTTCCGTCCGGCCCTGAACGAAGTGGCATCGGTGCTGCAGGAATATGATAAGACCTTTGTGGACGTTTACGGCCACACGGACTCCACGGGCAGCGATGCCTATAATCTGACGCTGTCGCAGCGCCGCGCGGAGAGCGTGTCCACCTATCTCGCCGCGAACGGCGTACAGCGCGCGCGCATTGCCACGCAGGGATATGGCGAAACGCAGCCGATCGCATCGAACGATACGGAATCCGGGCGGGCGCAAAATCGCCGCGTGGAAATCAAACTTGTTCCGATCGTGGATAACACGGCGAGCTAAAGCGATCCGCAGGGAACGAGACGAGGGCCGGCGTAGTCATGCGCTGGCCCTTTCCTTTTTTAAGGGGGAGAGGAAAAGGCTAATGCGGCCGTAGCGTAGCGGCGTATGCTAGGCATCGCTGATGAGTGAACGACACGCCCCCATTCCAACGCCCATGCCCGGACCAAATGATTTTCAGGGCGTACGCATCGACGCCCGTGGCCTCAGATGCCCCTTGCCGGTATTGCGACTGCGAAAGGTGGCACTGCCCTTGGCGCCCGGAACCGCCCTCGAACTCATCGCCGATGATCCGGCGGCCAAAAAGGATGTGCCGTTATTCTGCGCGGAGATGGGATGGGCCTGTACCACGATAGCGGACGGGCATTGGCGCGTGGTCCGCTGATCTTTATTGAGCGCGGCAAGAATGCCTGCGATCAGTTTTGCGCGGTATCCAGAATTTCCACCCGCAGCATGTCGATGCCCAGGTTCTTTTCCGCGCTCGTCGCACGGACTTCGGGAAAGGCTGCCGGGCGTTTGCGAACGGCCTCGGCCGCCAGCTCCTGAACCGTCTCAACCTTCTTTATCTTGTCCGCCTTGGTCAGGATCAGCTGGTAGGTCACCGCCGCCTCGTCGAGCAGCGACATCACTTCTTCATCGACGGGCTTGGGCCCGCGGCGGGCGTCGATCAGCAGCATGACGCGCTTCAGATTGCGGCGCCCCCGCAGATAATCGAACACCAGGCGCTTCCAGCCCTCTACCACCTGTTTCGGGGCCTTCGCATAGCCATAGCCCGGCATATCGACCAGGCGCATCAATGGCGGCTCGCCCACCGGAAATAGGTTGAGGAGTTGCGTGCGCCCCGGCGTGTTGGACGTTCGCGCCAGCCCGTCCTTTGTGGTCAGGGCGTTCAGCAGTGATGATTTGCCGACATTGGAGCGGCCCGCAAAGGCAATTTCCGGCACCTCATCGACGGGCAATTGTTCCAGGCGGGCAACCGACATGGAAAAGGCTGCGCCGTCGCGAAACAGGTTGCGCGCGTGCTTTTCCTCTCCGGTCACGATGCGGCGCCGGTCATTTCGCGGGCTTGGCCGCATCCGGCGCAGGGTCGGCCGGGAATTTCTTGATCAGGTACCATTGCTGGGCGATTGAGAAGATGTTGTTGACCATCCAGTACAGCTGCAGACCTGCCGCGAATGGCGCCATGATGACCATGAATACCCATGGCAGGATGGAAAACACCTTTTTCTGCATCTCATCCATGGGCGCGGGGTTCAGCTTGAACTGGATAAACATGGTGATGCCCAGCAGGATCGGCAGCACACCGATCGCCATGAACCCGGGCGGGTCGAAGGGCAGAAAGCCGAACAGATTGACGGGCGTCAGCGGATCCGGCGCGCTCAGATCCTTGATCCACAGGGCAAAGGGCTGATGCCTGACCTCTATCGACAAGAGCAGGGTCTTGTAGAGCGCGTAGAAGATGGGAATTTGTAGCAGGACGGGTAGGCAACCGCCGATGGGGTTGGCCTTCTCCTCCTTATACAGCTTCATCATTTCCTGCTGCAGCTTCGGCTTGTCGTCCTTGTAGCGTTCCTGCATCGCCTTCATCTTGGGCTGGATGCGGCGCAGTTTCGCCATGGATTCAAATTGCTTGTTGGCAATCGGAAACAGCACGATGCGGATAATGAGGACCAGCAGGATGATCGCGACGCCGTAATTCCCCGCAAAGGCAAACAACCAGGTCAGAAGCGCATGGATCGGCTTCACGATGATGCGGAACCAGCCCCAGTCGACGGAGCGTTCCAGCAACGGAATGCCGACCTGGTTCTCGTAACGGTCCAGGACCTCGACTTCCTTGGCGCCGGCGAACAAGCGGAACGTGTCGCCCGCGGCAGTGCCGGGACCTACCGCCATCGGCTCGCCTTGCATGGTAGCCTGATAGCGGTCGCCGCTCGCGCGGAAGTTCGTGCGCACCGGCGCATTGGGCTCATCGATAATCGCGGTCAGCCAGTATTTGTCGGTAAAGCCCAGCCATCCGCCAGTCGAGCTGTTGTCGACGCGGCCGCCCTCGTCAACGATATCCTCATATTCCACGTCGGCAAATTCCCCGTCGAATACGCCGATGGGGCCGATATGGGCGTTGAACGTGCTTTCGTCGGGGCCCGTGCCATCACGGGCGACGAGTCCGTAGGGACGTGCGACGACGGCCTGGTCGCCACGATTTTCGATACGCTGCCGCGCCGTGAACAAATAATCCTCGTCGACCGACAATTCGATCAGGAAGCGTACGCCGACGTCGTTGGTCCATGCGAGCGTCAAGGGCGTTTCAGGCGTCAGCCGTTCGCCATCGGCGGTCCATTGCGTGGATGCGTCGGGCAGATCCCCCTGTCCGGTCCAGCCGAATTCCGCAAAATAGCTGTCCGGCGCGCCCGATGGTGAGAACAGGCGAATGTCGGCTTCGCCGTCCAGGCTCTCATGATGGCGCAGCAACCGCAGATCATCGAGGCGCGCGCCGGACAGGTTGATTGTGCCGGACAGGGCGGGGGTCTCGATAGGAACACGGCGGCTTTCCGCCAGCACCTCCGCACGTTCCCGGATCACAGTTGGCGCTGCGGCACCCAGCGGCCCTTCGTTCCCGTCTTTCACCACCACCTGCTCGCCATCGACGAATTCGGTCGATGGTTCGGATGCGGTCGGTACTACGGGATCGGGGGAGAATGCCGACCATCCGAACAGGACGGCAATCGACAGCACCATGGCGATCAGAAGGTTGCGGTTATCAGAATTCACTTGGTCCGTGTCCCTGCTTTTCCATGCGGCACGGGGTCATAGCCCGACCCGCCCAGCGGATGACAGCGCGCGATACGGGCCAGCGTCAGCCAGCCGCCCCTCAGCGCGCCATGTTTCCTCACCGCCTCTATCCCGTATTGCGAGCATGTGGGCTGAAAACGACAAGCGGGCGGCAGCAGCGGTGAAATGAAACGCTGCCATCCGCGCATAAGAAGGATGATCGCCGCGCGCATGTCAGAGTTTTGCGTTCGCGCGGGGTATCGCCCGGGCAAGATCACGCGTCAATTTCGCGAATTCCTGGCCAAGACCGCCGCTTCGCCCGATCAGGACGATGTCATGGCCAGCGGGCGCAGCAGAGGGCATTACCTCTCGAACCGCCGCTCTCAGGCGGCGCTTCAGGCGATTGCGGATGACGGCATTGCCGATCTTCTTCGTCACTGTGTAGCCGACGCGGACCATATCGTTCCCGTCCTGCCGTGGATGAAGAAGTAGGACGAACGCGTCGGTTGCCGCACGCGCGCCCCGGTTTGCAGCCAGAAAATCCCGGCGCTTGCGCAGCGTTTCGATGCGCGTGGCGCGGCTCTGGCCTAGGCGCTGAGCTTCTTGCGGCCCTGACGGCGGCGTGCGTTCAGGATCTGACGACCCGATTTCGTGGCCATGCGCGCGCGAAAGCCGTGCCGCCGCTTGCGGACGAGATTGGAGGGCTGAAACGTGCGCTTCATCGGACATCACCTGTGCTTATCAAAAGAAAGGGCCACCTGCCGCCGAATCTTGCAAAGCGGGGCGACCTTCATCGTCTGTGGCGCGGATAGTCCGCAGCGCCCCAAAAGTCAAATATTGTTGGGGGGAGCAATCCTCTTCGACCGTCCGGCGCCTTTGCGAAAACACTTTCATTCTTCTTTAAAGGACATAGTCGGGATCGAACATGATGCGATGAACGGGGAGCCGTGTGCATGGCCGATACCGGTAAGGGCAAGCCAGCGATTCGAAGGTTTGCGCCCATCGCCCTCTTGGCGGCGGGGCTCATCATATTTTTCGTGCTGGGCGGCGGCCAGTATATCAGCCTCGACTTTCTCAGCGCACAATATGCCAATTTAACCGCCTATGTTGCGGCAAACCTACTGATTGCCGCCATTGCCTATATGGCGCTGTATACGCTGGTGACGGCGATCAGCGTGCCGGGTGCCGCACCGCTGACCATTGCGGGCGGGTTGCTGTTCGGCGTTGCGCTAGGGGGCAGTTTGACAGTCGTCGGTGCCACATTGGGCGCCACGATCATATTCCTGGCGGCGCGCACCGCCCTCGCCGACCTGTTGCGGGAAAAGGCGGGGCCGCGCGTGAAAAAGCTGCGCGACGGCTTTGAGGAGAACGCCTTTAATTATCTGCTCTTTTTGCGGCTGGTGCCCGCCTTTCCCTTCTTCCTCGTCAATATAGCGGCCGGACTGTTCGGTATGCGAACGCTTCCATATGTGCTGGGCACCGGCTTGGGCATCATTCCTGGCACGTTCGTGTTCGCCAGCATTGGCGCTGGCGCGGGGGCCGTGATTGCACGCGGCGACCAGATCAGCCTGTCCGGCGTACTGACCGATCCTGCAGTGCTGCTGCCGATCGTCGGCCTTGCGGTTCTGGCGTTGTTGCCGGTCCTGATCCGATGGCTAAGAGCCCGCGCCGAACGGCCGGGGGCCGCGTCGTAACAGCCAGTCTGCCCAGCGACCCCAGCGCGGCCATCGCCTGACGAACAGCACATAGCGCCTTTTCGCCCACCGAGAATTTCTGAGAATCAATGTCATGCCGAGTGCAAATCCCGCCAAACCGAGAGGGCCGGGGGCGAGGCCGCCTATGGGCGGCGCCAGCAGACACAGGACAATTCCCGCCACCAGTTCGGACCAGCGTCGCCATAGGGGGCGGCGGCGCTTCAGCTGGACGCGCAGCGCTATCTCCCCCGGCGGCTGGGAGCCCGGATGCACAGGATCGGTTGGGTGGGGAGAATCGGGCATTGTCAGACACCCCCATGAAGGCCTGCGCGGTGTCTTTTCAATCCCACGACAGAAAACTTCATGGACTTTCCGCAGGCCCGCTCGGTAACGCGGCGGGCAAAGGGGGATTTCGCAGATGGTCGCACATGTCACGACAGTGGCTTTTCTTGGGCTTGAGGCCCGCACCGTCGACGTGCAGGTTCAGATCGCGAAGGGTGGTCAGAAATTTTCCATCGTCGGTCTGGCCGACAAGGCGGTCGCCGAATCGCAGGAAAGGGTGCGGGCGGCGCTGTCGGGGATCGGCCTCGCCATGCCGTTTCAACGTGTCACGGTAAATCTCAGTCCTGCCGACCTGCCAAAGGAAGGTTCGCACTACGATTTGCCGATTGCGCTCGGTCTTCTGGCGGCCATGGGTATCGTCGATGCAGAGCAACTGGCCGAATATCTGATCGTCGGCGAGCTGGGACTGGATGGCCGCGTCGCGACCGTGCCCGGCGTCTTGCTGGCGGCGCTGCATGCCTCCGGCAACGATCTCGGCCTGATCTGTCCTGCGGCGCAGGGCGGGGAGGCGGCATGGGCGGGGCGAATCGAGGTGCTGGCCGCCCCCGGCCTTCTGGAACTGCTGAATCATTTCCGCGGCACGCAATTGCTGGCAGCGCCGGCGCCAGCCGCGGCGGTAGAGGGTGCGCCTGCGCCCGACCTGAGCGCGGTGAAGGGTCAGGAAACGGCAAAGCGCGCGTTGGAGATCGCAGCCGCCGGCGGCCATAATCTGCTGATGTCCGGGCCACCGGGTTCCGGAAAGTCTCTGATGGCCTCAACATTGCCGGGAATATTGCCACCATTGACGCCGGAGGAGGCGCTGGAGGTGTCGATGGTCGCGTCGGTCGCGGGCGCGCTGGAGGCGGGGCGTCTGATCCGGCAACGCCCCTATCGCGCGCCGCATCACAGCGCCTCCATGCCCGCGCTGGTTGGCGGCGGGCAAAAGGCGCGGCCGGGCGAGGTCAGCATGGCGCATCTGGGGATCCTGTTTCTGGACGAATTGCCGGAATTCGAACGTCGCGTTCTTGATAGCCTGCGACAACCGCTTGAAACGGGTGAGATTTCCGTGGCGCGGGCGGCGTTGCACGTCACCTACCCCGCGCGGGTACAATTGATCGCTGCCATGAATCCTTGCCGCTGCGGTCATTTGGGCGACCCGGCTCTTGCATGCGCACGCGCGCCTAAATGCGCGGCGGATTACCAGGCGAAACTGTCCGGTCCACTTCTCGACCGTATCGACCTGCACGTAAAGGTAGAGGCCGTCACCGCCGCCGACCTGACTGTAAGACACACAAGTTAATGATAACGACAATAGGTGTGATAATTAGAAAGCTTTGACGATTGGTCGAGCGCTTTGACGCTGACGAGGCATGGCTGGACTCGTCGATATCAAAAGGTCGCTGCGACCGACCGCCGAGCGTCGCTCGATTGCCTTCGCTTTTTCCGAACAGGTGCTTAAAAAAGGCGCTCATTGGGCGGCATTCAACTTGTTCCGCAGCTCAGTGATCGCCTTGATCATCTAAGGGCGGCGGGTGGCCCTCACGCCTAGCTATGACCGGCCGCCACCGAGTGGTCCGGTTTGATTGTTAGTGCATTGTCACCTCCGCCGCCACTGCCGCCGGAAGGTGGAGCAAAGCGGAACCGGACGGCGGCGGTGGCGGTATGGCCGTTTCCGGCGCTGGCGGTCGGTAGCCAAGGCTGCTGTGCGGACGGATCGTATTATAATGGCGCCGCCAGGCCTCGATCAGCACCTTGGCTTCAGCGAGGCTGTAGAAGATCTCGCCGTTCAGCAGTTCATCGCGCAGCGAGCCGTTAAAGCTCTCGTTATAGCCGTTTTCCCACGGTGATCCCGGCGCGATGTACAGCGTCTTCACGCCGAGCCGGCCCAACCATTCCTGTACGGCTTTGGCGATAAATTCGCTGCCATTGTCGGACCGGATATGAGCCGGCGGGCCGCGCGACACGAACAGATCGGCCAGCGCCGCCAGCACATCCTGGTGCTTCATTTTGCGGGCAACGATAAGCGCCAGGCATTCCCGACTCGCTTCGTCGATAATCGTCAGGATGCGGAACTTGCGGCCGTCATGCGTGCGGCCCTCTACGAAGTCGTATGCCCAAACATGGTCCGGATATTCTGGCCGAAGCCGGATGCAAGATCCATCGTTCAGCCACAGCCGACCACGCTTCGGTTGATTTTGCGGCACCCCGGCCTTCGCCGGGGCAGGCTCTTCAGTCCCTCCCGCCGCCAGATGCGCTCCACCCGTTTGCGGTTCACCGTCCAGCCTGCTTCGCGCAGCAACGCCGTCACCCGCCGATAGCCATACCGGCCATACTGCTTCGCCAAAGCGATGATGTCTTCGGTCAGCGCCTGTTCGTCATCTGCCCCGCGCGGTGTCTTTCGCTGTGTAGATCGATGCTGGCCAAGCACCCGGCAGACGCGCCTCTCGGACACCGCCAGTTCCCTCCGCACATGATCGATGCAGCGCCGCCGCCGCGCGGGGCTCAGAAGTTCCCCGGGCAGCTTCCTGCAAGATCAGCTTGTCCAAGGTCAGATCCGAGATCGCTCGGCGAAGTCGCTGGTTCTCCTTCTCCAGGTCCTTCATCCGACGCGCCTGGTCAGTCTTCAAACCACCATATTCCTTGCGCCACCGGTAATAGGTCTGCTCGCTAATCGCGATCCGCCGACACGCTTCCAGTGTTGTCGCACCCTGCGCCAGCACGATCTCCGCTTCACGCAGCTTCCCGATGATCTCCTCAGGCGTGTGCTTCTTAGATGGCATTCAACGTCTCCTTCATGATCCAAAATACCAAAGATTTTGGACCACTCAGAAGGGGGCAGATCACTTTGGTTGTTAGGCGATCTAGTCGGGACATTCATCCTCGACGATTAGCAGCTACTTTATATGTGATAAGGACATTATCACATATAACGCGACTGCTAAATCTTATCGGTTGGAACGACTGAGCCTGCGGCGTTGCTACGTTCGTTCACCAGGGTCACTGCTTAGGGTCGGAGATAGGCAAGCTGAGGCACCTAGCGCGGCCAATCTCAATTAATGTTTTGGCTTTCATCTGCGCAGCACCTCGCGGATGAGTGGTGAAGGATCACTGGCTGGGTTCCGCCAGTCGGCACGGCTGGGATGGCTAACTGTGATTACGGCCGTTCCGTTTTCGGCCTCATGAGCCGTCGAGGTCCATCCGCGCAGATTCTTTTCTGACCAGCGCGCTATTTCGCGGTCCGCTCGTAAGCGGGCACGCATGCCATTGCCGGTGGTACCTCCTAAACAAAGGACGGTTTTAACCTGGACCGCGTCAATAACAGCCGCATGTACAGGCCAACAAAGCTGCATAAGGTCGGCCTTCTCAGCCGCCATCTGGGCTTCACCCTCCGATCGGACAAAGAACATATTTGAAGCCGGCGTTTTGCGCGGATCTAGACCCACTTCGTCGAACATATGCAGCATGCGGGCCTGCATGCCAAACTTACCGGGCACCCTGCCCGCCCAGCTTTCATCGGCATAAGCCGACCAGCTTTGCTTAAGCTGCCGCCATTCTTCAATATCTCGTGCAACCGTTTCGTCGGCCTGTGCAATAGGCGATCCGCCGGGGTTGAGTCCGAGGATATAAAGATCCGCCGGGCCAGCAAACGCGTCAGGGCCGGTGTAGAAAACCGATCCAGATCGGCGCAGAACACGTTCCGGTAGAGCGTCCAAAGCCGCATGAATTGCTGGATCCGTCAAATGTCCGAGCGTGTCGTTCAACGCTCTTCCCCCTATAGTAAATTTCTGCACATGATCAGTTTTGGTTAGCGGGGCTTGGGACGTGCGAACTCCATTGCCGTCCGCTTTTTTGATGTTATAAAACTTGCATGGCAACATCAAATGACTTCAAAAGGCCTAAAGGTCGCCCTCCGGTAGATACCATCCCAATCACAGTACGAATGGAGCGCGAGTTGGCGGACACTATCGATTTGTGGAGGTCTTCTCAGGAAGGCGAACCTTCCCGACCTGAAGCTATTCGTCGATTGGTGGAGCGCGGACTGACCGCTGAATGAAACTGGACAAGGAGTTAATCAGAGATATTCTGCTCGCTGTGGAAGCAGACACAGATCACCCTTCTCGACATTGACGGACATTCAAAGCGGTATTGATTATGTGTGACGCCGCTTCACGAAGCCGGATTGGTCGACGCTGCTAATCTGTGTAGCTTGGGTTCGATTGGCAGCCAAAACACCGCATCTATCGCATGAATTTCTAGATACCATTCGCGGCCCCCAAATTTGGAGCAAACCAAGGCCGGAGCAGAGAAGGTGGGAGGAGTCAGAATTGCGTTCCCTCGGGAGAGGGCCAAGGAGCTTGCCACGCATCCCGCGGGTGAACGTCTCGGCACCTCCTTTTAAGCTGCGGACCTCCAGCCCCTCATCTTAAAGACGCTGCGCAAAGGAATGCGTTTTAGTGACGCACACGAAACAATATGATATGCAGGTTCCCAAGACTCGAATACGCGAGGTGGGAGCAGCCCGACATGACGCAACTCGAACGCGCAGCCCGTGCCCTCGCCAAAGTGCAAAAGGGAACCGATGACTGGGAATCGCTGGATGAGCAATTGCAGCAGACATTGAAAGATCAGGTTCGCGCAGTTCTCGAGGCCATTCGTATTCCGAGCTATATACAGACCCGCGCCGGTCAGCACACCGCTGATCTAATTACAGAAACCCGAACGAGTAGCGTTTGGCAGACGATGGTCGACGTCATACTGACGGAGGTTGACGTCATACTGACGGAGCAAAACTGACAATATATGTTCTTACTGTTGGAACAATATTATACCGCTGCTGCTGGACCGCTGCGCCATGGCAGTGGTCCCCGTCTGCTCCCGTGAACACTAAAACCTACTAGGCTCGATTCCCCCTTTGTCGGGCCTTGGTTCTCAATCGGAAGCGCATCACCTTACGCCGTCAAGAACAGGAAAGCCCGAGGTGAAGCGCTCGATCACCCGGCCGTCCTCTACGCAAACGATAGGCGCTCCCTGATCTGCGAAGGCTTCGGCCAGGACAGAAGCTTGCCGCATCATCCCGCGTGAGGCGACCTCACTTGGTTTGAAGTGCATGTAGTAGAGATTGCAGATGTGGGCCCGCTTGCTTGGACATAGCTGTCCGTCGTCAGAACATTCGGCACAACTTGCGGCGTAGATTAGT